>Ga0209660_1001394_pt1 | contig 12839 bp, 12 predicted proteins | sample SaaInlV_100m_DNA_2_FD_184659 | JGI IMG/M metagenome (GOLD analysis project Ga0209660, IMG submission 184659) | Marine microbial communities from expanding oxygen minimum zones in the Saanich Inlet - SI072_LV_100m_DNA (SPAdes) (version 2) | ecosystem: Environmental > Aquatic > Marine > Intertidal... | reverse complement strand
TACGAATGCCCGAAACTTTCCGGGCCTAAACTTTTCGCCCGACGAATTGAAAGCTGCCGTGTTCTATGCCCACGAAAAAGGCGCAAAAGTTCTTTTGGCCCTTAATACCTATCCAGCAGCTGGGGGTGTGGACTTGTGGCGCGACGCAGCCGCACTCGGAGCAAATGCAGGTGTTGATGCCTTAATCGTCGCAGACATAGGGGTTGCACATTATATTGCTGAAAAACATCCTGACATCAGGCTTCACTTATCGGTGCAGGCCGCGGCCTCAAGTGCTGAAGCCATTCGGTATTATTGTGAGCATTTTGGGGTTAAGCGCGTGGTATTACCACGCATACTGACCATCCCGGAAATCCGCACTATTCGAAAAGAAATTCCGTGCGAAATTGAAACTTTTATTTTTGGAAATCACGGGTTGATGGTTGAGGGTCGCTGTACTTTAACCAACTACCTTACGGGCCAGTCGACAAATATGGATGGTGTATGTTCCCCGGCCTCACAGGTGACCTATCAGCAGGAAAAAGATGGTAGAATGTCAAGTTGCTTAGGCGGCTTTACTATTGACTGGTTTGAGCCAAATGAAAAAGCTGGTTATCCCACTATTTGCAAGGGGCGCTACACTGCCCCCCATCGCCCAGAGGGTTATTATGCCTTCGAAGAACCCATTGGCCTAAATCTTTCAAACTTGCTGGGTGACTTGATGGAAGTTGGGGTTCACGCCTTTAAAATAGAAGGCCGCCAACGCTCGAAGAGTTATGTGCGAAGCGTTGTTGAAACCTTTCGCCAAGCCGTTGATGATATTCGCGCCGGTGTACCCCCGGATTTAGAAAAATTGAGTGTATTAACTGAGGGGCAAAAGCAAACTCAGGGTGCGTTTCAAACTAAGAAATGGAGATAAATCAATGCAACCAAAATTGACCTTGGGGCCAATTGCATACCATTGGGCAGCAAGCAGGAAAGTCGATTTTTATGCTCAAATCGCGGATGAGGCACCGATCGACACGGTCTATCTGGGGGAAACAATTTGCTCAAAACGGGCACCATTTGTTGAACGCGACTTGCCAAAAATCATTGACCGTCTTGAAGCGGCGGGGAAACAAGTAGTGTTGTGTTCACTGGCAGAAATCATGTTACCCCGTGAACGAAAGGCCACAGCTGACTTAGCGGAACTTGAAGACATTGAAATCGAAATAAACAATGCGGCTGGCTTATATGCAAGGGGCCGCCGATCCCATCGAATAGGGCCATTTTTTAGCGCATATAATGAAGCCACCATTCAATGGATGGAGTCGCAAGGCGCGACCCATATATGTTTGCCTGTAGAACTGCCCGCACCTGCATTGAAAATAGCATCAAAGGCTGCTCTTGCGGAAAGCATGGGCGTTGAGGTTATGGTTTTTGGCCGCGCGTCACTCGCGGTATCTGCACGCTGTTACCACGCCCGCGCCTATGGACGCACAAAAGACAACTGTCGATTTGTTTGTGAAGAGCACGACGATGGAATGCCGCTGGCCACACGCGACGGAAAACCGATATTGCGCATAAACGGAATTCAAACTCAATCGGAAAGCTATCTCAATTTATTGGCCGAAACAGAGAATCTGTCGGGTTTTGGAGTTACTCATTTTAGATTGATGCCGCAAGCGGTTGATATGACGGCAGTGGCAACTGTATTTCAAAACAAAATTGACGGAGTGCTCGATTTGGAAGAAGCTGATAACCGCTTGGCTCAAATCTGTTTGGGATGCAATTTTAGCAACGGTTTCTTTCATGGAACAGCTGGTTATCGCAAAATTCAGAAATTGGCAGAAGGTGTTTAAATTTTTAGCTTGTTTGGATTGGGGTTAGGTAAAAGGGTTGATCACGCGAATTAAACAAAAAGCAGACCTAGAATGGCTCAACTATAATTGAAAATGGCTTCATCTATACAGCGGATTTATCATCATGGCAAAATTCAGATTTCCCTGGCAATACGAGTTCAGGCTTAATGCCCCACAAATGGTGTTAGGTTTGTTTCTAATAAAAGGTACCCACCGCCTCCAAAACAATTCAAGTTGTTAATTAGTAAAATAAAAAGCAAGTATGTGAGCAGTATTTCTATGGTAATTTTCATCGAAATTTTGACCTCAATCAATGTTCGATAACTTCTTTTCTCTTATTACTTTTTCTAAGAAAGTGATTCTTGGCCGGAATGCGATTTGCAAGTCAACATGATGATACCATTGAACAATGAAACCAAAGCAACTTGGAATAAGTTTGTTTAAATTGAAGCTAAGCTTTTTGCCTTCAAAAAAAGGCAGCAAATTCTAATATGATTGAACCTCATTCCACCTATGCCAATGCGTGCGTCCTATAGACAACTGTCTAAATTCGATGAAGGAACTGATGCTAGACATACTGTATTTGAAGATCAATGATCTTGCGATTGTGTCGGCTGTTTCGTTCAATCGAGACCGCATGCAAAGCACCAAAAGATATCCAAGCCGGAAAGTGTCGGAATTCACCATTATTACCTGTGGCCAATCCCGTACCCTCTGTCCCGTTTTTGCTGAAAGGAAAGGATCATGACAATCGAGAAATCTACCTTTTGGTTGGATTGTGATTGCAGTGCAAAAGACACCGATGTAGGCTTGCTGTCCATTGATCAAGCCTTTGCCAGTATTTTTGAAAATACAAAAACTATTGAACGCACCGAATGGGTATCCCTTGATCATGCTTTTGGGCGAGTTCTTGCTGCGCCCATCCGGGCCCGCGCGCGCGCTCCACAATTTGATAATTCTGCGATGGACGGTTACGCGATATTCACCAAAGACCTTTGTGGTCCCGCGCCATGGATAATCCCGGTCTCTGGATGTCAGGCTGCTGGGGATACAGGTATTGAAGCTCTGCCAGAAAAAACTGCAGTACAGGTTTTTACCGGTGCGATGCTACCAAAAGGTGCCAATGCTGTGGTCATGCAAGAAAAGGTAACGGTCAATGATCGAAACATTATCATTGGTAAGCGGCCAAATGTTGGTGACAATATCAGACGTGCTGGCGAAGATATGAAAGCAGGTCGCATCGTGCTGCCGGTTGGGCGCAGGTTGGCTGCAAAAGATATAGCTGTTGCAGCGGCTGCCGGTTGCGCTGAACTGTTGGTAATTGAAAAAATTCGGGTTGTGATACTCAGCACTGGAAATGAACTTTGTGGCTCAGGACGGGTATTGGAGCGAGGCAAAATATGGGATGTTAATTCGCCAATGCTACGCGCGGCACTGCATGATCCCAAAATCGAAATTACGAAAATTTCCCATAGCTATGATCGCACGAGCCAGCTTGCAAGCGAACTTTCCCACTTTCAGAAGACAGCCGATCTTATAATTACCACTGGTGGTATATCGGTTTCTGAGGCAGATTTGGTCATTCCTGCCTTACACGCCATCGAAGGCCAGGTGGAATTTTCTGGAATCGCATTAAAACCAGGAAAGCCCTTATCGTTTGGTAAGTTGGACAGTTGTCAATGGATCGGTTTACCCGGAAATCCCGTATCAGCCTTTGCCACTTGGATAATTTTTGGCCAGTATATAATTGATCAATTAAGTGGATGCTTTGATAATAGAAACAACACCCAGTATGCAGTTCTAAAAGATGAATTAATCCACCGTGTTGGACGATGCGAGCTTCGCCTTGCCTCCTTTTCTGGATTTGACCAGAATGGTCGGCAGGTGGTGGATTTCTTACCACAAATGCGCTCTGCTGCGGTATCCCACTTGGCACAGGCAGATGGGTTCATTCTTATTCCGTCACATATCGAACACTTACCCAAATCGGGCCTCGTTGAGTTCATTCCCTTTTAGTAAACTGGAAAACAACATGAAAATTGCATTTACAATGTCTCGAGATCTTGGCCGAACCGATCAATTATTGGCAGAAGCTGCAAAAGATCTCGAAAGCTGTGGCATTCGCACTTGTGGAACTGTCCAAATTAATTCTGATCGGGAAGATTGCCATGCCTGTGATATGGATGTCAAAGTTTTGCCCAATGGCCCGGTTATTCGAATATCACAATCCTTAGGCAAAGAAGCCAAAGGATGTCGCCTTGATCCTTCCGCACTGGAAGAAGCAGTTCGCCTTGTTGGAGCCACAATTCCAAGCGGATCTGATCTTCTGATTATTAATAAATTTGGTAAACACGAAGCGGAAGGGCGGGGATTCAGAGAGGTAATTGCAGAAGCTCTTTCGCAAAATATTCCGGTTTTGGTTGAACTAAACCAGCTTAATGCGATGGCTTTTGAAGAATTTACCTCAGGAATGGCCGTATCATTGCCCCCAGAGAAATCTAAAATAGTTGAATGGGGTAAAACTGTATCTAAGTGCCTAGAAATGGAATACCGAGCCAGCTAGGCTTGCACTTTCACACTAAATAGCCTGCCAATTGCCTAATCCAAAATTGATCTAGGTCAATTTCTTTCACTTAAAGCCAGATAGTATGCACGCCACTATTATAGGATGCGTCTGGATATAGAATGACCGAAAGCAGCAAGAGATTATTTTTACAACTCTATTCGGAAATTGGCACCAAAATTTCAGCCTTAGAAAGAGAATTGCTCGAATGTGAATCCAAGCATTTGGAGGCTTCACATGGCTCGCAGATTCAACAAAATAACGAGCAAACGCCAAAAGACAAAAGACTGCATAAAATGCGAAAAGCAAGAAAAGCCAAAATAGAAAGGCTCATGGCAAGGGTCTCAGACATTTGCAAATGAACAAAGAAGTGCTTTCATTGTCCCAATGAAAGAGCTTTTTATCTGCAGGTCTAAATAAGATTACGCCTAATAGGCTATGCCTATCTTTTAAAGATCAACACTGTTCCAGATGGTCAAATTAAGACCTATTAGTCACATCTTTCAGATAAAAATGACTTCACCCTTTTGGGAAGAATGTGACGTAAAGCAGTGCAAGTGAATAGAAACACACAACAATTGAAGTTCCAATGAATAAAAAAACTGACATCTCGACTTATAGCCTCCATTGTGAAAGTCCTCATGTGGACATTCACGAAAGGAGCCCAATCTTTCTTTGATCTGGATCAAAAAATACAAGAAATATAAAAAGTAACCGCTGTTGGTGCCTTACACGAGCCACCACCATGTTATTTCGTTAAATGGCATGACTACCGGCACCCGTTGGGTAAGTATCCAACTGATGCGCAATAACCCGCGTCATGAAACGTTCGCTGGGATGGATTTCTAACTGTCCATTTTTATAGCTGCACGCGTCGGGGAAATACTGTGAAAGACGGTTCATTACTGTTTTGATGTCTGAACCCCGCTCTGGAAAATCTTTGGAAATTTCTGCTGCATTTAAAGCGAATTTGCACATCAGATTCTCAATCATACGAGAGATAAGCATGTCTTTATCTGAGAGTGCATGGCCACGGGCACCAGCTAGATTAGATTGTTCGATTGAACTTATATAGGTTGATGTCGCCGAATGGTTTTGAACATAGCCTTGCGGAAATTGCGAGATCGATGAAGCACCTGCGCCAATCAAAACCCGCGAAACATCGTCTGTGTACCCTTGGAAGTTTCGCCTTAAGCTACCCTTTTGCACAGCTTGTGCCAAACCGTCATGTGGTTTTGAAAAATGATCTATTCCAACCGACAGAAAACCTTGATCAATCAAAAAATCGCGCGTTGCATGAAACAGTTCAAAACGCTCTTGACTGTCAGGCAGAGCAGTTTCGTCAATCATAATTTGGCGTTTCGACATCCAAGGCACGCGCGCATAACCGTAAACGGCCAAACGATCCGGATCAAGTGTTGCCACCTTGCTCAATGTACGTTGCAAACTCACCATGGTTTGATGTGGCAACCCATAGACCAAGTCCATGTTTACCCGATCAATGGCAAATTTTTTTAGTAACTCAACCACCCTATTTGTCTGTTCATATGATTGCTCTCGACCAATGGCTGTCTGGACCTCAGGTTCAAAGTCCTGAACACCTATACTGGCGCGGTTCATCCCAAAATCGGCAAGGGTTCTTAGAACACTTTCGGTGGCGTCGGTTGGATCAATTTCAACAGCGAATTCAAAATTAGAACCGGTTTCAAAAATAGAAAAGACCTTGTTTAGCAATTTGGCCATGAGATCTGAGGGCAAGATAGTAGGTGTTCCACCACCCAAATTAAGTCGTGATAACATAGGGGCTTTGGGCAGATGTTCGGCGATTAGATCCAACTCACGGCATAGGATATCCACGTAGGACTGCAACGGTTCCAAGCTTTTTGTCCCTTGTGTCCTACAGGCACAAAACCAACAAAGGCGCTTGCAAAACGGGATGTGAAGATAGAGCGAAATTGGTTCACCGGGGCGCACTTTACTGAGCCATTTAGCCTGGGTGCCCCCATCTATCTTTTTGTTAAAATGATTTGCGGGCGGATAGCTTGTATAGCGCGGCACCCGCGCGGCAAAGAGTCCGCTAAGTCGTTGTTGTGAAAACTGCATCATCGGGTTACCATGATCACAATCATCATTAGCTACATTGATACAGATCAATCGAATGAATATTTTTCCAAATACACACATTGAATGTGAAACCTGCCCGATCAGGCACCGAGCGGTCTGTGCACGCTGTGATAAATCCGAACTTATTTTACTGGAAAGCATGAAAACATATCGAACCTATACGCCTGGGGAACCCATCTTATGGCGGGGGGACAAACTCAACTATGTAGCGTCCGTGGTGCAAGGCGTCGCGACGCTTGGAAAAACACTCGAAGATGGCCGCACACAAATTGTTGGGCTGTTGTTTGGGTCAGATTTTATTGGGCGGCCTGGGCGTGAGGAAATTGATTTTGATATTACTGCCGTGACCGAGGTCACGCTGTGCTGTTTTCAACGACCCGCCTTTGAAAGCCTTGTCGCATCGACCCCGCATATATCCGAGCAGGTTGTGCAAATGGCATTGGATGAATTGGATGCAGCGCGCGATTGGATGTTGCTTTTGGGGCGCAAAACAGCACGCGAGAAAATCGCGACCTTTATCGATATGCTGGTGCAACGGCAGCATATCGAAGGCTTACGAGGACCAAAACCTAAGCTGTCCTTACCGCTCACACGCGAAGAAATTGCAAACTATCTTGGTTTGACTGTAGAAACCGTAAGCCGTCAGATCACCAGCCTCAAAAAAGAAGGGGTTTTGGAATTTAGTGATCGTAGAAGTTTTCGGGTAAAAGATATGCGCGCGTTGAAGGAAGCCACCGGAGATGATGCCGAAGGCGGTTTAATTATTTGATTTTCTAATTTTGATTTATGTCAAGGTTGGCTCAATAAATCCCAAGTAGATACTGACCTCAAAATAGCGACCTGACGTTGGTGGTACGCTAAAGCGTTGGGGTTTTTCAATGAACTATCTAAAACTGTTGGCTCTTGGGGTGATCGTGCTAATTGCGGCTATGGCCGCGAATTGGGCCGTAGATCTAGCCTATCAGGTGCACGCTCTTTTAGTAATGCTGATCGCCGCATGGGTTTTTATTCGCGTATTACGTGGAATTGACCCTTTGAATATTCCCCAAAGCACTCCCAGCGGCTATAATGATGCGGTCGTGCGCGTTGGCGTAGTGGCAACAGTTTTTTGGGGGTTGGCCGGTTTATTAGTCGGAACTTTTATCGCCTTTCAACTGGCATTTCCAGAATTAAACTTTGACTGGGGTCAGCCGTTTACAAATTTTGGCAGACTGCGGCCTCTGCATACCAGTGCGGTCATCTTTGCCTTTGGCGGCAACGCACTTATCTGTACATCCTTTTATGTTGTGCAACGTACCAGTGGTGTGCGCCTATTTGGGGAACAGCTCAGCTGGTTTGTTTTCTGGGGATATCAGATTTTTATTGTTCTGGCGGCCACAGGCTATTTATTAGGAGCGACCCAGTCAAAAGAATATGCCGAACCAGAATGGTATGTTGATATCTGGTTGACCCTTGTGTGGGTTAGTTACCTGATTGTCTTTCTCGGCACTATTTTTAAGCGGCGGGAAAAACACATCTATGTCGCGAACTGGTTTTACCTAAGCTTTATTGTCACTGTCGCAATGCTTCATGTGGTCAACAACATCAGCATTCCAGTCAGCATTTGGGGCTCAAAGTCGGTTCAACTTTTTTCTGGGGTGCAGGACGCAATGACCCAATGGTGGTATGGTCACAATGCCGTTGGATTTTTCCTGACCTCCGGCTTTTTGGGAATGATGTATTATTTTGTTCCCAAACAAGCAAAGCGCCCGATTTATAGCTACAAGCTCTCAATTGTACATTTTTGGGCATTGACCTTTCTGTATATCTGGGCTGGCCCACACCACCTGCATTATACAGCGCTGCCCGATTGGGCCTCAACTCTTGGGATGGTATTTTCCGTAATCCTGTGGATGCCCAGTTGGGGCGGCATGATTAACGGTGTTATGACACTTCAGGGCGCTTGGGACAAACTCCGCACTGATCCCATACTCAGAATGTTTGTCCTCAGCCTCGGGTTTTACGGAATGTCGACATTCGAGGGTCCCGTGATGTCAATTCGCGCGATTAACTCATTGTCACATTACACTGACTGGACCATCGGCCATGTTCACTCAGGCGCTTTGGGTTGGAATGGAATGATCACATTTGCGGCTATTTACTTTCTAACGCCGCGTTTATGGGGCCGTGAAAAAATGCATTCAACCGCAGCAATCAACTGGCATTTCTGGCTCGCAACCATCGGTATCGTCCTCTATGCGGCTTCAATGTGGGTGACTGGTATTATGGAAGGATTGATGTGGCGCGAGGTCAACGAACTTGGGTTTCTCGTCAATTCTTTCGCTGACACCGTCGAGGCAAAGTTTCCAATGTATGTGGTCCGCGGAACCGGCGGAGTACTCTACCTTTCTGGGGCCGTTATTATGGCCTGGAATGTTTGGCGCACCATCTATGAACCCAAACCATCAAAGCGCAATGCACGCATGCAACATCAGGAGAACTAAATATGTCGCTGTTGGCAAAACACCGGATCCTAGAAAAGAGCCCGACACTGTTGTTGATCTGTTCGCTTCTCGTTGTGACCGTTGGAGGGATCGTCGAGATCGCGCCGCTATTCTGGCTAGAGAACACAATTGAAAAAGTCGAGGGCGTGCGGCCTTATTCACCTCTGGAATTAACCGGCCGGGATATCTATATCCGCGAAGGCTGCTATGTCTGTCATAGCCAGATGATCCGACCAATGCGCGATGAAATTGAACGTTATGGTCATTATTCTCTTGCCGCAGAATCGATGTATGATCACCCCTTCCAATGGGGGTCAAAGCGCACGGGCCCGGATTTGGCACGAGTCGGGGGCCGATATTCGGATGCTTGGCATGTGGATCATATGAAGCATCCTCAATCTGTTGTGCCACAATCCATCATGCCCAAGTATGCCTTTATGATGCACACTAAGATTGGACCGGAGCGTATCAACGATTTGCTAGCCACCCATCGACTGGTCGGAGTGCCCTACGGGGACGATCACATCGAAAACGCTGAGGCTGACTTTTTATCTCAAGCTAATCCTGATGCGGACAGTGATGGGCTAATGGCCCGCTATCCCGGCGCCGCTGTTTCAAATTTTGATGGGCAGGTAGAGCTCACAGAAATGGACGCAATGATCGCCTATTTGCAAGTGCTTGGAACGATGGTCGATTTCTCAACATTCACTCCAGATGAGAACCGATAGGTGACAATAATGCAAACTTATACACTACTCCGAGAGTTCGCTGATAGCTGGGTTCTTTTAGCAATGTTCAGCGCTTTTGTATTCGTAATTTTATGGATTTTGCGGCCAGGCAGCCGTAAAATTCATCGCGACGCCAGCGCTATCCCGTTGCGTGATGACTATGAGTGTGTCGATGAAGTGGCCGCCTATAAGTCGGATAAAGAGAGCTCATCTCATGGAAAGATATCAGAATGAAAACCCCGGAAAAAGATCCTCACACAGAGGTTGAGACAACGGGGCACAGTTGGGATGGTATCGAAGAGTTAAATACCCCGTTGCCTCGCTGGTGGTTATGGACTTTCTACGCGACTATCATTTGGGGATTAATTTATATTGCGGCTTATCCCGCCCTGCCGTTTTTTGGAAGTACATCAAATGGATTTCTGGGTTGGTCAGCCCGCTCTAGCCTAGAGGCCGATTTGCAACAGCATAAAGATCGACATGCAAGTTTGAATAATACTTTGGTTGATGCCGAGCTAAGCAATCTTCAGACAGGTCAAGAACTGCGACAATACGCGCTAGCGCGCGGTGCTGCAGTTTTCACAGCGAACTGTTCACAATGTCATGGTGCCGGTGCCGGGGGCACAGTGGGTTATCCAAATCTTCTGGATAATGACTGGTTGTGGGGTGGTTCGCTTGAAAGCATTACTTATATCATCAATCACGGGATCAGAAATACCAGTGATCCAGATGCACAATTTTCTGAGATGCCAGCCTTTGGAGAATTTCTAGAAGAGGATGATATTACATCCCTCACCCAGTTCGTAACGCAATTAGCACAAGCCAAAACCAAGGAGCTAAATATTGATGAAAATACCTTATTTGTCGAAAATTGCTCAGGCTGTCACGGGCAGAATGCAACTGGTAATGAGAGTTTGGGCGCTCCAGATCTAACCGATGCTATATGGCTATATGGGGCTGATAGTGACTCAGTTGAAAAGACCATTACTGATGGTCGCTTTGGGGTTATGCCCGCCTGGGGTCAGCGACTCAGTGAAGCCGATTTACGCGCAGTATCCATCTATGTCCATGCTCTGGGAGGCGGCGAATAAGCCAACCACACAAGCCGCTTGGGCACAGGTTTGAACAACAAAATTAAACCGGCTTTCGCTGTCGGCTAAAAAAGACCCGTCACTAAGGCGAAACATGACAAATAAATTTGAAACATCCAATGCACTTTACAAAGCTCAGGAACCCGTATTTCCTCGGCGGGTTTCAGGCCCGTTTCGGCGGTTAAAATGGGCCGTGATGGCAGTGACGTTGGGAATTTATTATCTAGCCCCATGGATACCTTGGGATCGGGGCACGCAACTGTCTGATCAAGCTATATTAGTAGATCTTGCACATCGTCGCTTTTATTTCTTCTGGATCGAAATTTGGCCGCATGAATTCTATTTTGTCGCCGGTTTGCTAATTATGGCCGGGTTGGGATTGTTTCTATTCACATCGGCACTGGGCAGAGTTTGGTGTGGATACGCCTGTCCACAAACTGTCTGGACAGATTTGTTTATTCTTGTTGAGCGCTGGATAGAAGGGGACCGCAATGCGCGATTGCGTCTGTTTTATGGCAAATGGACATTTCGAAAGTGGCGATTGCGCATAACCAAATGGTTTGTTTGGATTTTGATTTCCTTTGGGACCGGTGGCGCATGGGTGTTCTATTTTACAGATGCTTCAAATTTGGCACGGGATTTATGGAGTTTTGACGCACATCCGGTTGTTTACAGCTCTATTTCTATTCTTACTCTGACAACATTTGTGTTCGGCGGGTTTATGCGGGAACAAATATGTATTTATATGTGCCCTTGGCCGCGCATCCAAGCGGCTATGATGGATACGAATACATTGTCTGTTGCCTATCGAAGTTGGCGCGGAGAGCCGCGTGGAAAAATGCGGCAGACTGGCCGGGGCGATTGTATTGATTGCCTAGCCTGCGTAAATGTCTGCCCAATGGGCATCGATATCCGCCAAGGCCAGCAAATGGAATGTATCGCTTGCGCGCTTTGTATCGATGCCTGTGATGATGTGATGGCAAAGATTGGACATGATCGGGGACTGGTTGATTATCTAGTCCTGGCCGATGAAGAGGTTGAGAGTGCTGGTGGACAACCGGTGTCGGTCTGGAAATATATCTTCCGCCCACGCACTTTTCTTTACGCACTTATATGGTCATCGATTGGCATTGGGATGATCTATGCATTGTTTATTAGAAATGACATAGATATGACTATTCGCCCGGTTCGAAACCCAACATATTTAATGCAATCAGATGGCGCTATCCGAAATATCTATGAAGCACGGTTGCGCAATAAATTAGGCGAGGCTCGAGTATTTCAGTTGGAGATTACAGGCGGCAAAGGCTTCTTGCTTCAACTGCAATCATCCAACCAAGCCAAAACCATTACAGTGCCCGCTGATAGTACATATCTGCAACGGTTTTACATCACAGTTCCCAAAGATCACCCTGCGGCCAAAATCCCACTTACACAGCTTAGGCTTTGGGTTGAAGATATCGAAAATGGTAACCGTTCATCCAGTAAAACCGCATTTAACGGAGCACCAGAATGAAACAAAAATCCTTAACAGGTTGGCATGTATTGATTGGATTTAGCATGATGTTTGCCACAATTATATGCGCAAACGCTTTCCTTGTAGTGAATGCTTTGCGCAGCTATCCGGGCTTGGAGGTGGCGAACTCTTACATTGCTTCCCAGAATTTCGAAGCCAAAAGAAGCGCCCAAATAAGCCTAAATTGGAAGGTGGTAGCATCGGCTGTAGGTAATCGGATTGAGGTCAACTTCAGCAAAGATGGTGTCTCTATTCAGCCATATATTGAACACGCCCAGCTTTCCCGGCCAGCGGACAGAAACGCAGATCAGCTATTGAGCCTGACCTATAATGGCAACCGGTTTTCAGCTCCTATTACGTTACAACCGGGCCTTTGGACCCTTAGACTGCACGCCCGATCTGAAGATGGTATTTTGTTTCAAAAACGCCTTGTCATCGAGGTTGCCCAATGAATATGGAAGCGACTGATATGCAACAAAACGTAAGAAAAGAGGATGTACATCAAAAAGAGATT
>Ga0209660_1001391_pt1 | contig 12857 bp, 11 predicted proteins | sample SaaInlV_100m_DNA_2_FD_184659 | JGI IMG/M metagenome (GOLD analysis project Ga0209660, IMG submission 184659) | Marine microbial communities from expanding oxygen minimum zones in the Saanich Inlet - SI072_LV_100m_DNA (SPAdes) (version 2) | ecosystem: Environmental > Aquatic > Marine > Intertidal... | reverse complement strand
ACGCAAACGTCCGTCCTTCCAATCAAGTGTCTCCTTACCCGCCTCCATGCGGGCATTAGAGTTTTCAAGTTCGTGCAGGAATTGCAGGGCGTCTTGTGCAAGTTTTCGGGCAAGTCGCTTCTTACGCTCCACCGCTTGGTCGCGAAGCGCCTGGGCGAGATTGATACGACCCTTGGTCTCGTATCCATCGAAAATGTTCCAAGTGACACGGACCCCGCCAAAATAGATTTGGCGAAAACGATCATCCAACTCGGCCATCATGTAGGTTGTGTCGTCTTGGTTGGCGCCAACGACAAGGTCAATCAATGGGCGATTCCTTGCTCGGTCCACTAGAATCTGGTTTTCCTGAACATCAATGGCGCCCAATGCCGCTCGATATTCAGGATGATTTCGAAATCCGGACTGTTGAAAGTTTTTCAATCGCTCACGCCAGGAATCCAGATCCATGGGTAGCCTTGGTAATTCCTTAGGAATTTTGGCAAGAATATCATCTGCAACAGAAAAATCCCGCAGAAACTGGTGGCGGATATTGCGAAATTGGTTGCGAATCCTGAGACTGTCCTGGAATGACTGTCGATAGTTCATCCGGGCAGATTCCAGATCCTGAAGGGATGCGATACCCTGCTCATGATTATCCTCCGCAACTTCAAGCATTCTCTTATGGTGCTCCAGTGTGTACTCCGCGAAAGTGCTTTCCTGTCGGGATATGTAAAGGACCAGTATGCGTCTCTTGAATTCATTGCGAACAAGGCTTTGCTTGGCAAAAAGGTTCTCACGAGCGGAATGAAGAAGGATTTCACCAATACGCCTGTTGGCATCTAGAGCCCCCCAATGGAAAAGCGGCTTGCGGAGAGTGAGGCCATATAGAAAGCGTTGGGAAAACTTATTGTCATTTGACTGATCCCTCTGTTCCCATTGCCCATGATACTGGACAAAGCCATCCAGAGAGGGATGGTTTCGAGCAGAGCGAATAAGGGCGTTGGCTTCGGCTCGATCCTGCTGGAAGAGGGCCTCTATGGTAGTTTCCGAATTTTGTACTGCCTGCGCCGTATCATCGGCAAGCTCCGGAAATATCTGTTCGGATAGGTTCTGGCCGATACATGGACCTGCGGATACAACTGCAAAAAGACAGCAAATTCTACTTGGGCGAACTAAAAAAGCAGGCAAAATTTTGCCACCCCGCACCGAACCCTCGTGAGTGAAGAAACAACACGTTTGAACAAACGCGACTGCTAAACCACAACTGATAATCCATCCATAAATTAACATTTCACATACGGTGCGTACAAAATCAATTGGCTCTGAATTAAAAATCCACAGCCACTCGGGTGGCGATCGCTATTTGATAGACAATCTGGCTGATATCCTTGGCCAGTTGGAGGCTTTTCACATCAGCCTTGGGAAGGACAACAATTTCATCACCGGCATTGACACTTCGTGATCGACTAAAAGTGCTTCGGCTGGAACGAACATTATCAATCGAACCATCCCGGCGAAAGAAAAGTACATTGGATTTATCTGCATTGGCCGTATAGCCTCCCGCACGATTAATATAATCCTGAAAGCCAAACTTTTTATCATGGAGTTGGGCGTTGGGATAGAGCACCTCGCCATGAACCATGACAAGGTTGGATTTGGCAGGGATAAGCAGGGTATCACCGTCCTCAAGGTAGATCTCCCCGGGATTCTTCCAAAATGAAAGTACCACCTGCCCCTTGGGTTGAACCTTGCGTGCACGCTCAATAAATTTCAATAATAACTCAGCCTCGGCTGTACGGATTTGCGCTTCCTGTGCGGATGAGGATCGGGCTGTCAGGATTTTTCTCTCCAGGTTATCCAGTGATTCCCGAAGCATTTCCCTTTGCCGCAGGGAAATGGACTTGCGAAACAACTGGATGGAATCCTTGTCCGAGCGGGCGCTGGGTTGCAGTTCCTCCAATGCAGACTGAAGATTGGCCGGGTAAGGAAGAACGATTCGAGAGGGCCCCTCATGCTCTCCTTTCACCAGGATCTCAACAGTCTTGGGCACAGCATCCGGCACAAAAAACAAATGGTCCCCATCGGAAAGCATACGTTTCGCCGCATCAGCGACAGGCATATAAAATGAAACAATTTCCCCCTTTTTCATGGTACGAATGCTTACGTTGGTTGCATTGGAATGAGGATGCGCCATCTCCAGAATTTTGGCACCTGCAATCACATCTTTCGCAAACTCAAACTGGTAGCTGTTATGAACCGCCCCCTCAACGATTATCGTCGATTTCCGGCGATCCACGAAAATGACGTCTCCATCCAAAAACTGCGTTAAAGCAAGTTCACCCTTTAAAAGAAAGTCATAGAGATTAACGGTCTGGAGGACCTCCCCTCCCCGCTTGATGGCAATATCAAGAAAAGTGCCGCGATCAGGGTCAATGCCCCCCGCCTTATCCAGGAAGAATAATACAGAATCTGCTGCGTGACCCGAATAAAGACCAGGAGAAAGTACATTGCCGCCAACAAAGACCTTGACCGGTTGCGCCCCCTCAAGAGTTGCATAAACCTCAACATTATTAAGGAATTTCTCACTGACTTTTCTCTTCAGCGCAGGAATCAGGTCAGCATTTCGCGTGCCTTGGACCTTGAGCGGTCCGACACCGGGAATGAATAGGTTCCCCTGAGTATCAACTGTCAGGATGTCATTAAACTCCTTGGCACCCCAAATTTGCAGACGCACCTGGTCGCCAACCGAAAATTGGTAATTGGGATTGAAGCCGGTGAAGGTTTCATTTCCGAATTTTCCCTGAAAAAGGGATGCTCCGAAAACTGGGATTTTTTCTTCCATATCCTCCGCACGTAAACCGGATGGGGATATTAAAGAGGAGAAAAGCACCGCGAAAGACGCAATTCTAGATGTCTGGGACGATAATGTGTTAATAAAGGGTTTCATGATTTTAAACATGGCAAATTGAGATCAAATTCGGTGATCCTGAATCGTGGCCCATACAAGGCGAACGATTCCATAAAGTAACAGGATGACAACCAGGGCTGTGATAAGATTGTAGACAACACGTGGGTAGGCAGCTTCCTCTGGCAGACCGGTTGAGGACAGCATGACAAAATGCTTAAGCTTCCGGGAGGCATCAAGCCTGGCTTTTTCTAATGAAGCGAATCCTGCCTTGTACGCCTCCAAGGCAAACTCAACCTCCAATTGTAGCTCCTTAAATTCAGTAAGCTTTCGGTTCAGTGTTTCATGATCAGCACCGGTCAGCCGAGATTTTTCCTCAAGGACCTGCTGTTCAAGGGAACTAATCTGCTGCTGATTGGTCACGACCTCAGGTGTATTCTCCTTTAAAAAACTGAGAAGCCGTAAACGTTCTGCCTTGGCCTCAACCAACTTTGCTTCAAGCCCGGCAATGAGACCAATCACAGTCTCCGATTGATGTTCCGGGTCAAGAAGAGACTGTGCGTCCTGAAACCGGAGGAGTTTCTGCCGCACTTCCCGCAAGCGTAACTCTGATCGATCGACCTCCTTTTTGACAAAATCAACCTGTTCACGAGCCATGTCCTCGGAGACTTTGTTCACGAATCGCTCCCCTTCCCTGGAAATCTCATCGGCCATGGATTGAGCCGTTGCAGGATCATAGGCAAGTACCGTCAAAACCAATACATTGGTCTCAGGGTCAATCTTGACTTTTACCATCTTCCGGTACCTCGCCAAAAAATCCTCCTTGCTGGCATCCTTGGGAAAGTAGTTGAGGAAGTCCGCGCCAAACCCATCGAAATGCCCACGCAGGTCCAATTGCCCCTGCAACTTCTCCAGCAAATTTGGGGATTGAATATATTCCTGAACCAGACCGGCATCCTCCATTGACGTGGAAGGTGCCCCGCCAAGTAATCCAATGCCAAAGTCAAGAGGAGACGCATTCTCCCCCATCTGTTTTACCACAAACCGACTCTCCGCCTCATAAAGGCGGGATGCCATGAACATCTGGTGCACACAGATTAAAAGCCAGGGAACCAGAATGGAAAATAAAAAAGTGGGTGTCTTCATACTGCATTACAGCAATCAATTATAAATTGGGTGTCCCATATACACATCCAAAGAATGAATGGGAATAAACGATCTAACTATCAGGACACAATCATCGCAGAAAGTCCGCGTTTTGCAAGTATAGACCAGTTACTTTCGTCAAAGTGATTCCTCAGGGCGGAATCCTGCTGCCATACCTCCCTCTCCTTGCCGGGCCTTGTAGACCTCAAGTGCAAATTCTACCTCCAGCTGCAGTTCCAAATATTTGTCCAAGTTATGGTTGCGCTTTTTTCACCAGCCACTTCAAAATTATTATCTCAAACAAACATCATACCCATCAAGTGCCGCCTGCATGCGTCGAATGGACAATTACGGAGCGGTTTGTCTGTCGTTGCCGGAAGAAAAGCCAACAGGCTTGCAATGCCTTGAGTGGATTGAGCTTCCACCACAATCGAGAGTATCGAACCAGATATTCTCGAGGCCATTCGTTCACGGCCCAAGTGCTGGTGGTATCCTGCCACAAGGAAAGAAACCTGGACTCATTCTCTGCATCGTGGTCATGTCTTCCCGGCGAAGCACCTCCCACATGGCAAATCTGGCTCTGGTTCGCAACAAGCAATCGAAAGCCTTGGATTCTTAATCTAATAGACAGGTCCACATCTTCACACCCGTTGCGATATTGCTCGTCAAAACCACCGGTCGCAATAAATGTTTCACGGCGAATTGCCATGCACGCACCAGAAATGCTGTTCCACTCAGTATGACTTCCCGGAGGAATCCTCCTCGTATTTTTTCGTGCCTGACGTGCCATTCCATCCTGATCAAAAAACATACCGGCATGGTCGATCAGTCCCTTACCCTTTTTATACTGTATGTTACCAACCGCACCGACAGAAGGAATCTCAAGCGCATCAAGCATGGGTTCAAGCCATGGCTGATAAAAGAGCAGGTCGTTATTTAAAAAGACGAGTATTCTGCCATTCGACTTTTGTACACCATAGTTATTTGCTCCTGCAAATCCCCGCGTCCGTCGGTTGGTGTAAAAGTGAAACGGGGCAGGCAGGTTTGATAGATATTGACGGGAGTCATCCTCGCTTGCATCATCTACAAATATAAATTCGTAATCATTCCTGCAGACCGTTGCATGAAACGTCTCAAGCATAAGTTTGCTTGCATCCAAGCCGTTGTGAACGGCTGTAATAAAGGATATTTCAGGAGACATATAATTACTTACTTTAGAAACATAAAACTGAATAGAGCAAGAGGTTTTGTCGTGATGGCAACATCTATAAGTCTAATATTGAATGCATCAATTCGAAGAGGTTTAAAAAATTTATGGTGTAGCATTCGATATCAATTGGAACCCGACCCAAGGGGATCGGAAAAGCTTGCACGAGAATCACACTTTGGCAAATCCCTGATCGTGGCACAAGCCGCTTGATATAAACATATAGTGACAGGCAAACAAAAAGAAGGTAAGGTATTCTTTAAACTGGAAAATCCAGATGTGCGATGGTTTGGGATCCGTTCAAACCCGATACGAGTCAGCGGGTGGGTGTTTGATGAAAATGGCGTGCCCCCAGAACGGGTACTTGTGCAAACCGGGGACCGGATCATTCATCTACAAAACAAACTTGAACGACACGATGTAATAGATGTTTTTTCAGGCGTAGTTAACCCTTCCATGTTGACCGGCTTTGAAGGTGCCTTTAAAGTAAGACCTGGCTTCAAGTTACTGCAAATCTTCGCAGAATGGCCGGACGAATCCAGATACCAATTGGGAAAACACTTATTCTGGATAAGACACCATCCCAAGGCAAGTGGCGGTATTTTCAGCAGGAGAACGCGCCACATTCACCAAAAACGCAATGAGGCGATCAGGAAATCTTATATAAATCGATGCAAAGATGTTGTAGCAGAACATTCCAACCATTCGGGAAAAGAGAGTCTCAGTGTTCTCATCCCCGTCTATCGCGGGTTAAACGAAACCCGTAATTGCCTTCTTAGTCTATACGCGTCACAGAAACAAAACAATTCATCCTTCGAAATTATTGTAATCAACGATAAAAGCCCTGAACTCGAATTAACCGAATTTCTGGAAAACGAGGCCGAGACGGGTAGATTCACCCTGTTGCAAAACCCAGAGAATCTGGGGTTTGTTGCGACGGTCAATCGCGGCATATGTCAACGGCAGAAAATGGACGTGATCATACTAAACAGTGACACGGAGGTGTACGGAGACTGGGTGGATCGGATTGTTGCAGCAGCAAACAAGAATCCCAAAATCGCTACCATCACGCCCTTTTCGAACAATGCAACCATCTGCAGTTACCCTGAATGCGCCAAAGAAAATGAGCTCCCCGCGCCCATCTCCGGCGCAGGACTTGACCAACTTTTTCGAGAGCGCAACAAAGGCATCATTCGTGATATCCCCACTGGAGTCGGTTTTTGCATGTTTATCCGGCGGGATACCCTCGACCAAATCGGATATCTGGATCAGCAAATATTTGGAAAAGGTTACGGGGAAGAAAATGATTTTTGCCTGCGGGCGGCTCTCGAAGGCTGGAGAAATGTGCTACTTTGTGACACCTTTGTCTTTCACAAAGGTGCGGTAAGCTTCCAAAGTCTCAAGAACATTCATGTTAACAAGGCGGTCCTGACACTTAATAAACTTTATCCAGGTTATGATGCCTATATTCAGGATCACCTGAATAAAGATCCCGCCGCAAAGGAACGACTAGCCATTGACGAGAAAAGAATTTCACAACTAGCGTCCACCCGTATCCTGGTCATCACCAATGCACGAGCAGGCGGGACCCTGCAACACATCAGGGAAATCTCAGAAATCGAAAGGGACAAAGAATCTCGTCTTTTAATCAGACCCAAATATGAACGGCCTGAGGAGTACGAAGTATGCTTTCTGCCAGAATTGACACGTGTCAACTTCAGTCAAGATGGCATCTCCTTCGAGGCCATCAAGGAATTATGTAAAAAGTGGAAGGTCACATCCCTGGAATTTCATCATACTGCCGATCAGTCATTAAAAATTTACTCACTTCCGCATGAAACCGGACTACCGTACCGGGTTATCACCCATGACTACTATTTTTTCTGTCCACAAATCACATTGAGCAGGCAGGATGGAAAATATTGTGGAGAACCAGGGTTGAGTGAATGCGAGGCTTGCCTTACAAAACGCCCGGTAAAAGGGATAAAGTCAATCGATGGCTGGAGAGTACTCAATCAGAACTTCCTAAAAAATGCCACCGAAGTAATAAGCCCTTCTACAACGGCCGCCAATCATATTCGTACAAAATATCCCCAGGCAAAATATAAAGTAGATCCTCATCCCGAAAAGAACCTTAAATTCATGGGACTAAAACCCGACTGGACACATAAAACCGGCGACATTCTGACAATTGGTATTCTTGGAGCCTTAAACCGTGAAAAGGGAGCAGATATACTTGAAAAAACAACTATCAATGCCGCTAAACGCGATCTTCCTCTAAAATTTATTCTGATCGGCTACGCGTACAGGAAATTCCGTTCAGAATCTGAATCGAACCTGATAGTCACCGGCCCTTATGAAAACGAGTCTGTAGATTCCATTATCAAAACCCATGCCCCCAACCTTTTCTGGTTCCCGGCCCTTTGGCCAGAAACCTATTCCTACACTCTTAGTATCGCGATGGAACGTAGATTCCCGGTAGTGGTTCCCTCGCTTGGTGCGTTTCCAGATCGTGTTGATGGAAGAGCATATTCATGGGTTATTCCATGGGATTTGAAGGCGGAGGCATTCAATGATTTTTTTATAGAAGTTTCTAGATCTCCGGATTTTATTTACTCCCCTGTCCAGTACCCTAAAACATTCACTACAGAGTCTTAATTCATGCCATTGTACGAATACACACCTGATGATGCCCGCAGGAATATGAAGGAAAACCACTTTCACCGATGGTCAATGCGTGAAAGGAATAAAAATAATAATGAGAATTTGGGGGTAAACCGGATTTATAAAGACAAACTGGAGGTAAACCTCAGCAATCCAAAATTTAAAATTAAAGAAGAAGAAGCTGTTTTTACCATCGGATCCTGTTTTGCCCGGGAGATAGAGGATAACTTAATCAAAAAATCTTTTAACGTATTGACGCGAAAGCCTAGATTTGAAAATTTATACTTATTTAATTCAGTTGCACCAAATTTAAGGCGAACAGCATTCCTAAATCGATTTAATACCGGTTCGATGCTAGAGGAAATTCGCTTTCTTCTTGAGTTAGAAAATTCCTCCTTATCAAAAGAAAAGCTTTTGTACAAAGTTGATAAGAGATCCTGGGTCGATCTACACTACAGCCCCGTCTTTAAAACATTGTCACTACAGGAAGGCCTTGCACGAAGAAAAATCATTCAGGAAGAATTATCATGCTTGAAAACGGCAGGATTGATAATAATCACGCTTGGGCTCATTGAAGCATGGAAAGACCTATCGGTGAATGCTTACCTCAATGTCGTACCTGGACCGCGAGTGATAAAGAAATATGGTAAAGATCTTAGACTGGATGTACTCTCATTCGAGGACAATTTGTTCCATTTGGATGAGATGTATGATATATTAATGAAACACTGCCGGTCAGATATAAAAATCATTATAACTGTCTCACCTGTACCCCTTGAAGTAACCTTTAGCAAGGATGATGTCCTTGTCGCAAACATGCGCTCAAAAAGTATTCTTCGCTCTGTTGCAGAAACTTTTGCTGCCAATAAAGATAATGTAGATTATTTCCCAAGTTATGAAATCGCTTGCCTATCTTCTTATGATCAATCCTGGGAATGGGATGGACGTCATGTTAAGCCACGGCGGGTTGAGCATATAATAAACCAGTTTTTGAATGCTTACATAGACTAGTAGATAGATATCACATAATGACTCAGAAATTAACGAATTTTTTTATAGTTGGGTGTGTACGTTCAGGCACAACCTTATTGCGAAATATCCTCAGGGAACATCCAAAACTTGCCTGCCCGGAAGAAACTCATTTCTTCCGCTGGTCATGGCCTTTTCGGACTCAACGTTTCCGATTCCACAACACCAAAGCCAAGCTTTTAAAAAAACATCGGGAAATTGATGGAATCACCGATGAGGATATCGAAGAAATGATGGAATCTAGTAGTGGTCGGGGTGAGTTTATGCGAAAATACATGAAGAAATTCATGGAGAAAAAAAACCCTGAAAAATCAATCTGGTTTGATAAGTCACCTCAGAATATTTACGGTATTCTGCTAATCCGAGCAGAATTTCCGGGTTCACGCTTTATTCATATAATCCGTAATCCATTAAATGTAGTGGCCAGTCTAAAGAAAGGACTAGTCATGAAGGTAACAGACCTTGTCGCTGCTTCTAACTACTGGCGAGAATCAGTTATGATTTCGCAACAATTCTCTACGGCCTTTCCTGCCGAGATCCTTCACATTCATTTTGAAGATCTTACCGAGAAACCGGAGGAAACTTTGGCAATGATCTGTGATTATATTGGTGTAGACTACAATTTCACTTGCAAAACTATTAGTTCAATAAAACAAGTTCAGAATCGGTATCTTGATTATTTGTCAGAAGACGAACAGGATTTAGTTAGGAATATCTGCTCTCCATTAATAAAAGACACTTCACCAATAAGGAAATACTTTTAGTTCAATCATCGGTCTATTTATAGTATGAAACGATCACTTGGTCCCTTGGGTGGTTCCAGTCGCCAATATATTGGGCGTTTAGCCCATTAGTTTTACCAAAGTTCAGCATCTCATCGCGTGTGTATTTGAAGTTTTTGTGATCGTGGGACTCACTTGGATTTTCTTGAGGTACTGCAGCCTCAAAAAAAGTGGCAAAGAATACCCCCTTTTGTTTAAGTAATTTAGAAATTCTATAAAAACAGCGCTCAATCCGATCTGAAGTGAGATGAGTAAAAAGGGATTGAGCAATTGTGAAATCTGGTTCCAGTTTGAACCGATCGAAATCGAACGTCGATGAAATCACGAAATGAGGTTCCTTTTCGCGACGAATGGCATCATGAAGTTCGTATTCAAGTCCTGCAACTATTAATGCTTCACTTTTATCAATGCCAAGGTAACAGCCTTTATTTAAATATGGTATAGCGTGAACACCTAATCTCAGACATCCACATGCAATATCAAGTAATATACTTTCAGGTTTCATTCCTTGGTTAATGAGAAAATCAAATTGTAGTCGACCAATAGATTCCCACATTCCTCCTACATATTCACGATGCTGCATGCGATATATTTATATTTAGAACATATATCCAAAAGTCTCGATATCCTGACTGTAATATGAAGAAACAAGTTTTCTTGTTTCTAAATCATAGTAATCACGATAGTGTTTCCTTCTCGCAGAACTAGAAAATCCGCCGAGTGGATGACAGTGGTCAAGTATCTGGTTCTCAATTCCAATATCTTCACAAATCTTATTAAAATCTTCCTGTAAATTCTCGTAACGGCCTATAAAATTAACCAGTTGCTTGCCATTGATATCAAAAACAAAATTCACCTGAGGTAGTTTGTGGCATCTAAAATCTTTTCGTATCCATAAATCTGTTTCTGAAAAGAATTGCTTGATTAAATTCATTACATCTTCTTTATTGTATATGATATCATCAAATCGGTAAAATACTTCTGAAATTAATCGATCCCAAGGATTACGCACAAAAGTAAATGAGTAATATGTTTCAAATTCATTCTTTTTAACAAATTCATTCTCAATAAGTTCTGGCACAGTAAGATGTTGCATCCAATTCTGTATCCGCTCATTATAGCCGTAGCAAGTAGCATCACCTCCTTTAATATTAAATTCTAAATTTGAAGCTAGCTCAATCGATGTTCCCGCAGTCTTTGGTATATGAATAAAAATTACACCTTTTTCGTGGTTTACCATGTGTATAAAATATAATTGTAATTATATATTATTTTGCATTATTACAGCATCCTGATAGCCTGGATGTTGACGGCGGATCTTTATAATATCAAATAATCTACCCCAATTTTTCTTGATATATTCTGTAGTGAGAAAGACATTAGTTGAGTAGGAATTATTGTTTTTCGACCTGAATATATAACGCGACTTATTCATAGGTTTTCCTATTATTGATTCATCAAATCCTGAGTGATTCTTTAAAGCCTTAAATACAGGCCAACTTTTATTCATTGAAATCCATGTGTGGTCACTATGTACACTGACATAAAGGATGCCACCTGGCCGTAGTATTCTCTTCAATTCCATTAACCAAGTTAAATCAAATGCTTCAAGATGTGAGAAGACTGAGTAAGCAGAAATTAAGTCAATAGATGCATCCTCGATTGGCAAAACTGGTATTGAATGATTTTGGAAGGCTGTAACACAATTTGGCAAATAATCATTAATCCATCTTATGTGCCGAAGATTTATGTCTGCCACCCAATATCCGATTAATACTTGTATGTTGTGCTGCAAAATGGCGAATAACCCTCCCAGAAGCACATCCAAAATCAAAGTAATCCCGTATCTGAACATCATGCTTTCTCGCTAAATCAGTTAGAATCTGATAATCGCGCAGACCACTAGCCCAATATGCGATGTGATTGTCACCATAATAACCCTCACGATCACTCGTCTTTGGCAACAAGGATCTGTCTCGTTTAACAGACTCATCGAAACCAGGATGATCAACCGGTAAGTCCTTCGGACATTGAAATTTTTGATGAAGATATTCCGCAGGACAGCCAAGCGCAGTTAATTCACCCTCAAAGTCAGCATTTATACTGATTGTACTTTCCCAAATATCATTTCTCATGCCAGCTATATAGCAGCAAATCTGTATTGCGCATCAATGTTTTTTTGCGACTAGCCTCTATTGTCTGTGATAACTTCCTACGTCTTTTAAAATGAATAGTACCCTTTGCCACATGATGCTCAAATCCAGCAGCAAGGGTTTCGCAATTCCAATGCCAGTCCTCAAATGCAAATCCCTCCTCAATATCCCTTTCACAATAAGGATGACTTCGGTGAATCTCAGTTGGGGTCATGCACAGGGCGTCCCAGTAATTTTGCAATCTAAGGAAGTCCACTGAAAAGCCTGGTGTTTTCTGATCGCATTGAACAACAATTCCATTGTGCTGGTCAAAAAACCAATTGTATTGTGGATGGGCGATTACCTTACCAGGAATAGTTAGGCATATTTTGAGGCCTTCCACCAACCAATGTAGACCCCAAAGGTCATCTCCATCAAGGAAAGCTACATAATCAGCATCAACCTTAGTAACTGCGTGGTTTCTAGCCATACCTTGATCACCATATTCAGTATGAAGAACCTGAACATTTGGATCCGGAAAGTCGGTGAATATATTCTTTGTTTTGTTATCGGCTTTATCGAGTACAATAAATTTATCGATAAGAATACCACAATTTTCAGCGAATTCAATACAATCAAGGAAACTTCGCATTGTTAGTCCAGACATAATACCTTCTTTATGTGCTGTAAGGATACAAGCTAATCTTATTCCTTTCATCATGAGGTAGTTTCTAAAAATAATCCAAGTTGTTCATCGTACAATGAAGTTTTGCATATTGACTTAATACGTTCTTGTAATGCATCAGCGCGGCGGGTCGTCTCCTTTACATCTTGTAATAGTTTTTGAATAGATTCTATGTAGGTTCCTACATCTAGAAAATTGTCGACCGGCCAGCCAGTAGCATCGTCAAGGATTTCACCAATACCACCTACAATACTTGATACGACTGGAATAGCTCTGCTGCCTACATCTAAAAGCATAGTTGGAAGGCCCTCCCATTCTGATGTATTTA
>Ga0209660_1001384_pt1 | contig 12882 bp, 11 predicted proteins | sample SaaInlV_100m_DNA_2_FD_184659 | JGI IMG/M metagenome (GOLD analysis project Ga0209660, IMG submission 184659) | Marine microbial communities from expanding oxygen minimum zones in the Saanich Inlet - SI072_LV_100m_DNA (SPAdes) (version 2) | ecosystem: Environmental > Aquatic > Marine > Intertidal... | reverse complement strand
TTTTCATCAATGCCCGCGTACCACCTCCAGTAGCGTTCGAGTGTTTTCCAGAATCTAGGTTCAGCTATTGAGCGTATTATGGCGTCAGTCACACCGAGAATCTTATAACCTTTGGCATGTAGTCGCCGACCGAGTTCATTGTCTTCTGTATGCGTGAGTGTCGGATCGAAGTTCCCGACCGCCATCACGGGATTTCTGCGCATGAGGGTCCCGTAGGTGATGAGCATCTTGCACGGTCGGGCAGGACCGGGCTTAACGTCCTCATTGAACAGGTGTCGGGAACGCCATCGTGCGGTTGTGCTTTTGGTATCTGTACTACGCAGATGGCCGGATACTGAAGCCACGGAGGTATCCTGAAAATAGGGAAGTGCTTTTTCAAGAAAGTCATTTTCGAGAATATTCGTTGCGTCACAGCAGAGAACGAAATCATTTTTTGCCCGTTCCATCGCCTTGGCCCGGGTGTATCCACGTCCCTGGTTCTTTTTGTTGGCAAGAAGTTCAACTCCTAGTTCTTCCACTTTTTGCCTGGATGAGTCTGTGGAGCCATCGTCAACAACAAAGAGTTCCCCCGGCGGGATCGATTGTTCCCGCAATGATTGGACTGAGCGGACGATGGTGTCCTCGTTGTTGCAGCATGGCACGTATGCAGAAATGCTGGCGGGGTGCTCCTGTTTCTCGATGTTAATTGATTTCTACTCCTCCTTTGGGATCATGAAATACCAGCTCATTGGATGCGGTCTGCCCTCGTCCATGAAGGGTTCGAGTCGCCGACTGGAAAATAACTTCCTCACAAGTATGGCCGTTTCTGGGAAGTCTTTGATGGAACGATCCACACCCTCAATTCGCTCGATGTCATGGCTGGATTCAAATCTATCTCGCAACAGTTTAGAGCAACCTTCTGCATATAGGTCATGAAGTTCCACCAGAATCCAGGATTTCCTTAGTCCTGGAACTTTTTCCGGGTCCAGCAGCATCGTTTCAAACCCTTCAACATCCATCAGGATGAAACTCCCCTCCAGTTCCGGGCCAAATGCGACAAGGTCGTTTAGTTCGCATTTCCCTCTTATATCCAAGGACGCACCATTGAGGGCCTTTATTATTTCCAAATTCCGTCGTACTTCGTCTTCCATTTCGTAGGCAACTACACGTGTGCCTTGTTTGCTGTGGGCCATCCCCACTGCATAATACCCCTCAGCTGCCCCGATATCGATCATCAGCGGGAAGTCCCTCGCAAGGATTTGCTGCCAAATCCTTGATAATTCAATTTCCCAAGTGCCCAGAAGCATTGCATATTCCAACTGTGGGTAGTGGAAGGCCATGCCTTGAAATGGTCCTGAAAGGACTCGGTCCTTGGACACTATGCGAATCAACCCTCGAATGGTTGATTCAACTGGAGTCTTCAGGGGGCGAAGGAGATTACGAATCCATTGCGGTATCATTTGGTGTTCAGTGAAATTTTCGGATAGGGCATTTCTCGAAGCAGAAACTGTCTGTAGGGCTCATAATGAAACTCCGTGGTGAACGGCTGTACGAAGTGATCCCCGACCACGTCATTTCTTGCGAAAAAAGCATTTGTTCCAGTGCTGTCACAACAGATTAGCGAGTAATCCTTCTTTATTGCGGCCAGTTCAAATTTTTTCAATGTTGCGCCGAACCGATGTGTCCCGTCCCAGCCTTGGTTTGCCTTGTAGTCTATACCCCATTTACTACTTGAGGGAAAGACACCGTTGTACTCGATGATAAACAATCTTGGCTGAAACTCTGAGATTCTCTCAAAGACATGAAAAGTGTTCCTGTCTATATCGAGGGAGAGCAAATCTGGTTCTTTGTGAATTTTATTTTCTTTCAGCAACCTTTCCAGATTTTCTGCTGTGATGATGTCATTAATGATATTGAGGCGACCTTCATCAATCGGCTTTTCCCAATGTTGTCGCGCCTCATCACAAGCATACTGATCCCCTTCCGCCCACAATCCAGACCATTGTTTAAGGAGGAGCAGGGCGGTGTTATTCTCAAGGCCAGAGGCCGATCCGATTTCAACAAAGGAACGGTTTGTGGTTCCAATACGATTGAAGATTTCAGCAATGATGCCATCTTCGCCATTTTGTGAATAGACTTGCCCCTCGAAGTGAATGAGGTGGCGTGGGTCCGCGTATTTCGGAGAGGCCTTTAGTTGATGGAAGTAGGTCTCCTGTAAAACCCTACTTTGCTGGTCTGCTTGATGTCGGATTCGGGCAAGGTCCCGCTTTATTTCTAAAAGCTGTTTGACCATTGGTAATTGCTTGATGATGTTTTTCATATTCTACTAGTGACTCTGACGGAGAATTTTCTCAAACTGCTTGTGCGAACTGGTTGAGTGCAGTGCCAAATGCTTCTTGAGAGAATTGATTCTGAGAGGCTTCAAGACCACGGTCTCCCATGGCTTTGGCTCGTTCAGGATTCTTTAGGAGGTCTTCGATTGCCTTGACCCAAGCTTCAGGGTTTTCGGGTGGAATAATATATCCAACACCTATTTTTTCCACGTCAATGTCGAGACAACCTGAATAGGTCATAAGGATGGGTTTACCCATGGTCATGGCTTCAAGAAGGTTCGTGTAACCGGATGTGTCATTGGCATCAAAAATAAGTGGAATAACTACAGCGCGCGCATTGGCATACCAGTCACGTAGTTCAGGGTAGGAGATGGCAGCATCCGGAGGATTCTGTGATGTCTCGATAAACTGGACATTTTGTGGTATGTATGACTCATGGGCTGTTGCCCTTGGTGCAATTATACGGAAAGTGGCGTTCACTTTTTCACAGGCTTTAAGCAGTGTGATGTAGTCTCGCCGAGTCTTTCCTACACTCAGGAAGTAGCCTGTGTCTTGGGGGGGGCGTTCCTTGTCTTTCATGAAAATTTCAGGATCTGCAAACCAAGCTTGATATTTGACAAGAACGTCATTGGTGCGTTGCTGGAAATCACTTTCGGCCTGTTTGGTCAGGCAGAGGATACCATCAAACCCGTTTAGCACATAGCGTGAGAACCGGAGATTGCGCAGTTTCCACCAAGAAGAGGATTTTGGTAGTCTAAAAAACCAAGTCACCAGTTTGGGTTTCAGGAACCCAAGTCGGCGAAGTAGTGGGATGATAAATAAGTGGCCGCTTGGTGCGTATATTAGGTCCGTATTTTTGCTCTGACGCAGAATTTGGAATTCGATATGAAAGTCACAGAGCCGATTTTTGGTCAGCTTATTAAGTAGTCGGCCAAGCCAAGTCGTCCAGTGTTGTGACCGGGTCTTGATTGTATAGACATCGTGTCCTTGTTCCTTTAGTAAATCTGCACCCCAGAGTTGGTTTCTCGGATAGCGATTCTGGGCGACTTCCTCCTCGCGTCCTTCTGCGTCGGGGTGAACATAGGCGATTTTCATGGCGTTAGGCTGCACGGTCTGTTTGTCGATCTTTGGCCTTCTGCATGGCGCGGTCCAGCATCTGTTGAAGGGAGCTTTGACTCCGATCTTTTCGAATGTGCCACACCGGGACATTGCCATAGTACTGGGACCATCCAGTAAACGAGCTTTCAGCGGCAATCATCCCATCACAAGCTGCCAGTGAGTGGAGGTTCTCAACTGGATGTCCTGCCCTAAAGTGGTATTGGTGATGCTCAAAAAGGGAGGGGTCCTGCTCCTCGTCAGATGCAATAAAGAAGCCAATATGGGTGTCTTCTATTAGGTTCTCACATTTATCCATAAATTGAACATATTCATCGGTGGAAAAAAAGTACTCCCCACCTCGCCATGATTTGAAATCGCCGTGACGAATTACAATACCAAGGACTAGGTCACATTTTTCACGAAGTTCGTTAATCGGATTTTCGATTAATGAAATATAGCAACTCTTTGGCCGATAGTGATTTTTTATTTCTGGAAATGCATCCACTATGTGCGTGCACGTGTTATTGTAAATGAATCCCCGAACAAAATTTATTGGTCGGGCAGTTACCTGATCCAAAAAGTCATTTGCGGCAATATTGAGACCATCAGGTTGGAGATCCAGGGTTTGGAAAATCTGGTGCTCTTGATTAATGAAGCGGATCGAGAGTCTATCAAGACTAATGCGCAGTATTTTTTTGGGAACAGGAGGTAGGCGCAGGGGTTCTTTGGATTCAGGAAATCTTACTAATGCATCAACGCATGTTGCAGAGAAGAGATCTTCATAATCATGGAATCCAGGATGAAGAAGTTGGGCATTTTTTTTTTGTGCCCAAGCAACAAGATGAGCACCTAGGTAAAGTCGGTTCCCAATTCGACCGTATTGCTCCGCCCCAATAATGAGGGGTTTCCCTATCTTTTGTTGGTAGATTTGTAGAAATTTCGCAACTAATCGATCGAGAAGGTAATTTAGGATTTTAAGCATGTGCTTCATCCTTCGCGGTTCAATGGGATTGAAGAATGCCACCAGAGACCAAATTACTTTTTGCGGTGTTTTGCCCCTTATGCACTATAACCATATTGTGGTAGAAGTGCAGGGACAGAATATTACAATCATGGTATGTTGGCTTGTAGTTTGGAATTAGATATTCCATGTGGTTAATTCCATCTGCCAATTTCCTGAAAAAGCTCATTGCCGTCCCATCCACGCCGACCTCCTGCTTTCCCCCATAGCTTGGCCAATAGGACGTTTGGATATCTTCAACTGCATAGATTCCTCCCTCCTTTATTTTTGGAAAAAGTATGTTGAAAGATTCAATTATATGCACATTTAAATGGCTCCCGTCATCTACAATGATGTCAAAGTCTCCAGTTTTCTTATGAACATTATCGAGAAATTCAGGGTCTGCCTGTGATCCCTTGAATATATTGATTCGATCTTGTTCGTGTGGCGTCTTGTCAAATATATCTATGGCGTGGATTTTTCCATTAACGAAGTAGCTTTTCCACATTCTTAGCGATTCTCCTCCCGCATTTGGATCATCATAACCACCAACGCCTATTTCCAAAAAAGTGATGGATTGCTTTCTGAATTCATAAAAATGCTTTTCGTAAACATCTATGTAGTTGTGCCCAAAAATCTTATCGGTCCCATGTAACTGTGCCAGTCGCCTTAGGTTCTTGCCATGTAGTCTACTTGCCGCTTTTACATATAGATTTCTCCATGATCGAAAAGTTTTACTTGGTAGGAGATTGCGAATTTTCTTCTTAATTACATGGAGCATGATCGAGGATTTGTCTTTGATTGTAGCCTAGATCGGCGTAAAGAACTTCAGGGAAAACGGAGTTAGGCAATGGATTGATTTCCCATTCGATATCAGGAAATTTATTTAGAAATTGCTTAACCCCTTTATGTCTTGTCGATAGATTTTGTTCCACCGCTATAATTACTCGAATCGGTTCACTCGTATGATAAAATGCCCCACTGGGATCGCTTTCAATGCCTCCATTGAGTAGGAATGGAACACAAACCAATCGACCGTCAAGACCCTCGGTGCGTGGACCATGTCCGTTGAGAATGAATGTTATCGATTTGCCTGCTGGATTTTCCGTTTGTAATTTATCCCAGGCTTGTATGTGCGTTTTATTTGAATCTAACGCTGGGGAGGTCCATCGTTTTGCGTGCTGTTTAAGTGCCCAGGCATTTGGGAATATGATGACCCAGAATAGAACTAGGCTAAAGAATATTTGGGTTGCCCTAGTGCTATTACGCTTAATTTTCTCGAACCATACGTCAAGAAGTAGCGCTTGGAAAAGAAGGGAGTAGGGTATTACGTAGCGATAGTTGTCCTTGATTATATAATTGAAGCCTGTTTTGAGGGAAAGGTAGGCAAGGATTATTATAGGTATCAGTGCCATGCAGACAAGGAAGAGTACGTTTTCGGCGTGGCTATCTTTTGAATAAAGGCCAAAAATATAAAATGTTACAAAACTCAATGGTAGGCAGATTAAAATGAGTGCCCATACATGTGCATTCGTCTTTCGTTTTTCAAAAAATTGGACAAAGGCAGGCTCTTGTCGGACCATTTGTACCGTTTTGGTTGCCAGATGATTTCCTCCCAGTAAGAACCCTGGTCCGGCAAAGATGGAAAAGGGCAGTTGAGATGCCTGTGCAGTTGCGCTGAAGTTTGGCCCATATAGAAAATCGATAAAACCAGTATCACCTATTCCGCCTTTCTCATTATATTTTAGTGCATCATAACCTGCTCGGGTTTCGTTATAGTGGTTGAGAATTAGGAAAGGAGTTATGAATCCCAATGAATAGCTTGTCATCACTCCAAGTCTGCGAGAAAAGGGAATTTTCCGTACGAGAACGAATGCGGATACTCCGGTGAAGCCTGCCAAGGCCGCTCCCGCAACAAACCATGAATATTTAATCAAATAGAGGCTCCCCGTGGATAATCCGACAAGTAGAAATCCCGTATATGTGTTACCTATATTTCCATCATCTCCTTGAAGCTTTTTTATCAATTTTAATGAAGCAATGGCGATCCATGGGAAGGTGGCCATTCCAATATTATCCACGGAGGTAGGAGCACTGGTCCCGAGTCCGTCTCTTGACAAGGTTACAAGCGCCAAGACTACCGAGAATGCAAATCTGGCCACTAAGCCAATGTTTAATTTTGTTGCCAGTCGAAGAAAGCCAACCCCTCCGCATGCCAGTGCCGATACCATCAAGATTCTTGCCGCCCAATCTGATGGCACCCCTAACTTTAACCACGGAAGCAGAAGTATCATCGTACCAGGTGGATACCAGATAATCGGTTCCACTCGATCTTCCGCGAGATTCCCGTTTTTTATTGGAATACGTAACGAGTTGAACTCATTGACATCTCCACGCACATATTGGCGAAGTCCTTCCATTTGAAATTCTAGATCGCCGGCGGTTGTTGCTGGCTCCTTGAGTTGGCTAAGAAAGACGATGCCTAACAGAAAAATGAAGACTTTCTCCGGGGTTAGGGACCTGTTGGCATCGGATTTAAAAGTAGGTTGAAATTTTTGCGCTATGCATAGTGCAAAAAGTCCCAAAAATGAAACTCCTGTGCAAAAGAGTAGCTTTTTGCCACTCCAGAAAAGAATGTCTGGTTGCTTACTTCGCAGCAGGGCTGCATCGACTGCTAGAGTGAGGGACACTATGCCAAGAAACCACGTCAATCCGTACAATATCACCCGTAGGGTATTATTTTTCATGGTCATTTACAGACGAGTTTCCACAACTTGCTCAGTCCGCGCTTTATTTTATTCGGAGGTTTGCCATGGATTTGCTTTTCCATAAGCAGGTTGAATTCCTCGTCGGCATGAGACTTGATTGGATGAATTATTGTCTCCGTATACTTGGGATTTATCGGCAAGTCTGGCGCCTCTGCATTGCCGGTATGCGTTGCGTCTTTACCAAATCCAAGATTGGTCACCAAGTTTTCTCTTGGTGAGGCGGATAGTCCGGATTTGACCCAGGTTGCGTAAGTCCAGTGATAGTCCCATGTCCATGGGTCATCATTATCGTAATGAAGGTCAAAAATATGATTCCACTGTTTGATTGCTTCCCGTGTATGCAGGGTACGTTGTAACAGGCCATTATTTTGGTGCCAAGGCCAGTCAGGAAGCCGGATGTCGTAGTGACTCCATGCACGTTTCCATGTCGCCCAGCCCCATATGGTTGGATGTCTGTGAAAGTAATAACTGGAGTTTCCTGAGTATGACTTGCCATGCAAGAAATTGGTGCCGCTAATATGAAAAACCTTTTCGTCGTGCCGCCAATATTCAAGGAGGCTAGCGCAGTACTGAAAGAAAAAAGGGCAGGGAAGTGTATCATCTTCGAGAATGATTGCTTCCTCAACATGCTCGAAAGCTTTTGTTATTCCCGAGGACACTCGTGTCGCTACACCTAGATTCTTTTCTGCATAGTATCTGGACGTTTTACATTCCCAATCGATATCTGCAACTACTTCCCTGGCAAGTCGACAAGCGTCATAATCTTGTGGTCCCCTTGGTCCATCTGCCACAAGAAACAATCGTCGAGGTTTCGCACGTCGTATTTCCTCGAAAACTCTGCGGGTCGTCTCAGGTCTTCGGAACAGTATAAATATAATTGGTGTTTCCAATACCTTCCCCAATTTACTTCAACCTTTCAAGCTTTGCTATTCCGTTCATGCCAACCAGTGGCAATTTCCTCAAAAAGAGTTTCTAGTGAGACTGAGATATTCCAATCTGGATAGTGGTTCCGCATTTTTCGAAGATCGCTGTAATAGCATATATGGTCGCCGATTCGGTTTTCTTCCACATAGGTGTGGATTTGTGGTTTGCCGGTTATTGCCTGCGTGATCTGAAAAGCTTCAATTATGGAGCAGGAGTTTTCTTTGCCGCCACCTAGGTTGTAGACTTCACCTGATCGTGGATTATGTATGAAGCAGTCAATAAATCGCGCTACGTCTTTTGCGTGTATATTGTCTCTGACTTGTTTCCCCTTGTATCCATATACTCTATATTCGTTGCCTTCCAGATTACATTTTACGAGGTAACTGAGAAAGCCATGCAACTCCACTCCGGAATGATTCGGTCCAGTAAGGCATCCTCCGCGCAAACAGCAGGTGGGCATTCCAAAATATCGCCCATATTCTTGTGCCATGACATCTGCTGCAACCTTTGAGGCTCCAAATAGTGAGTGTTTACTTTGGTCGATGGGAAAATCCTCAGCTATTCCGTGAGCATATTCTTTTGAGGCATAATCCCATCTTGTTTCATTCTCTATAAGCTCAAGCGTATTGGGCCTATCCCCGTAGACCTTGTTGGTGGACATATGGACAAAAGGGCTCTCGGGGCAATGGCGACGAGTAGCTTCTAGAAGGTTGAGGGTACCAACCGCATTGGTGTCAAAGTCTTCAAAGGGAATAGCTGCGGCACGGTCATGGGATGGTTGTGCCGCAGTATGGACAATAGCATCAGGATTGATCCTGCCAACCAGTGCTATTACATCTTCACGATTGCGGATATCCAGTTCGTGATGTTTGAATTCTGGAAGACTCTCCTGGAGGCGTTGCTGATTCCAGCGGGTATCTCCCTGTTGACCAAAAAAGGTGGCACGTTGATTGTTGTCCACACCATGGATTTTATGTCCAGAAGTAGCGAAATAAGTGCATACTTCAGAACCAATAAGGCCTGAGGATCCTGTAACGAGTATTTTCATGGCGAGTCTCGAGGTTTGTTATCTGTATTGTAGAATTTGTTTCGTTCTTGCCTTGAGTTTCTTGTAAAGCTGCTGGGATGATCTCCTTACAATAATATAAAAATGTAAGCTTGCTTCTATAGAAATACAGTCATGTGTGCCCGACAGATTGTGAGGGAGGCGAGACTGCGTGTTGTTAAGTCTATTCGCATGGGTTAGCTTGGAGTGAGTACTGATTGCCAGCTTTCTCGAATCTGAGTAAGTCCATGTCTTTTCTTTGCGAATGCACGGTTTTCTTCTGAAATTGAAGTGAGGTCATTGCGGCTGCACCAGTCTATGGTTTTCGCCAAATTTGGAATGCTGGGTGGTGTTAGGTAGGCGTGCTTTATGGATGCAGCTTTCCATGCGAAAGACTTTTTCTTTATGATCTGTGTCCGAACGAGCATCTGTGGTTGACAGACATATTCATTCATAGGTCTGGCGTCTGTTGTGATGACAGGTAGACCGCAGCAGACGGGTTCGAGTACCATGAACCCGAGGCCTTCCATACATGAGGGCTGGATGGCTGTATCCCCTTCCTTATAAAGTTCTGCCGGGTCTTTTAGATTCCCGATTCGAAGTTCTATTCTAGAGTCAAATGCTGGGAGGGGAGATTCTTTTTGCATCCGAATAATTAAACGCAGATCGGGGTTTTTAATTCGGGAGAAAGCCTTTACCAAAATACTCGTTCCTTTACGGTCGTCGTGATCCACAAGTCCTGCGTTATGGAAGAACGTTTGCGCAGGACCTTTGATGTTTCGAATTGGCAGATTAGAGATGTCTAGTGGCCATGCAATTTTAACCACATTCTTGAATCCGTAAGAATATAATATATCAACTGCCTTCTGGTTTGGGCAAAGGAAGATATCGGCATCCTTCCATTCGATATCGCTTCCACGGAACCATTCCCACATCGGAACACATACAATTTTAAGGCCAAGTTTTTTTGCAGAAGGAATAAGTGTCTTGTTCCAGTGGAGTCTCTCTATACAGATTATTCCTTCGAGCCCCTTCATTTCTTTAAGAAGACTTTCTTGGTCTTCGGACATGAGGTACTCCTTTGGCGGGTAAATCTCCTTGGTCTTCATACGTTCTGATGGGGCTACGAGATGTTTTCCTATCCCTAGAACCTTTTGGACATCTTGACACATACGACCAATTCCCGTATCATCTTTGAAGCCAACAACTGCCCAGTTTGCAAACATCATATCTATTCAACTATTTCTTGCATCAGGGCTTGGAAGCGTTTGCTCGTTTGAAATACAGAGAATTCTTTTCGAGCAAACTCTTGGGCCTTCTCGGCTTTTTCCCGGAAAGGCTCTGGGTCTTCTGCCAACTCTTGAATTACTTCGAGTAGATTTGGGATTGATCTTTTTGTTAAAACGGTGGCTAAATCGTTTTCAAGGCAAAGGTCTGTTGCCGCCATTCCTCTCGGACCATAGAGAAGTACCGGTATGCCTGTGGCGAGATTTTCCGGCAGTTTAGTTGGAATCGATAGTCGGTACTCCTCGAAGTAACTTGGGCTGAATGTAAAGGGGATGATCAGGAGATCGGCATCTGCAAGAGTCTTCAACCGGTCTGCCAATTGAATTGGTCCATGATAGACCACATCCTCTTGGTAGATGATTTCATTGGAGCATCCCTCAGGGGATTCGCCACCAAAGATTTCTAGGACTGCGTGACGATCGTTAATTTTATTGAACTGGCGAACTGCTCCAGCGATGTCTTCGATGGAATGAAAGTGTTGTAGATAAAGTAGATTGCCGATAAAGCGTATTCGAATAGGGGGATCACTTTGTTTGTTGCTTCTGGGGGGAGGGGTAAAGAACTCTTTTTCTGCTCCATTATGAAAGACTTGGGATTCATGCCCATAACGTTCCCTGTAGACCTTACGCATGGTTTTACTTATGGTCAGAAATTTGCTGGTTTTCCCCAGCAATATCTTTACTTCCGCAGTTGTCGAGTGCGTGAACGGTTCATCCATAACATGGAGGACATGAGGACGACCAATTTGCTGACTTATCCAGTCGGCAAAACATATCGTTGCCATCGAGTGTGCCGAGGAAAACACAATGTCAGGCATGAACCCGTAGAGATTGCGCCGGAGCCAGATTTTCGAATATTTACCGCGCCACTCCGGGGTAAGGCCCAGCCACATTGGGATGGCTTGTCGTCGACATGAGAAATTAGGCACTGGTGCATAACGAAAATCCAAGTCTTCCTTGGGTAACTTTCTGTAATCAGCGCTGTTATAGAAGTATCGAATTTTCTCACGTGGCCATCCTCTAAAGAGATTTTTCAAAGTTACGCCAAACCCATTTGGGGCACCAAGGGGAACCTCACTGACAATAAGAATTTTTGGATGCTTCAAAGACAAAAAAGCTAAAGTTGGCTTAAATCATGTAGCCAAGCATCTAAGATTGGCATCTCTTGATTTGGAACAATCTCTTCTTTGATGAGTGCACCATAGACTGCTCGAAGATTATCTTGGATTGACTTACCCTTCTGGACTGCAGCCTCAACGATTTCGATGCAACGAGTGGCATTGAGATAGAAGGGGATTTCATCTTCGAAATCATGTAGGAGGTTGTGCTCATTTCGTTCTTGATAGACTGTAGCCTCGGTAAACCCAATTCTGTAGCCTGCGGCTTGAAGAATCGGTTGCGCTACATAACCACGTAAAATATCAGTGAACCGGAAGGTGACAAATGCCGGTAGATAGAGTAGTGGGAACAATTCCCGTCGCGTGAAGAGGGTGTTCTGAGAGTTGAAGGGGCACCAAGTCCGTTCCGCAAGAACTACAGGTGGGGCCTTATTGAATGTGACTGTCTTGTTGGAAGTAAAACGATATATGGCGTCCACATCGGGATCCAGGTCCGCTAGTCCCTGCCAGATTCCAACATCTACAGTTTCTCGAGAAAGGTTTGGGGGTTCAAAGGCTTCACGAGGCGTTGCAATTAGATCAAGAGGTAGCCCACGGGGCCAAATTTTATCGTTAGTATAGCGATGGTATACGTTTACAAAGCCCAGGTTTGGTTTTGTGATTTCAAAATTTTCTCTTACTGGAGGAAAGCTGTGCCCTGAATAGGGAATATTGTCATCGTCGGTATCCATTATCTCTGTGGCACCGTTTTGTATGGCGTAGAGATAGCCCAGTATTTTACGGCAGTAGTGGTTCCATGGCAACTTTTCCACGATTCTGAAAGGGAACTGTCTTTGCTCTTTTGCAGATAGGAATGCGCAGTTGGGGTATTCCCAGTCATTTGGGCTTTTAAGGTCTCCAGCGACGACAACCTTACAACCTTCCCGGGTAGCAAAGCCTTCAATTGCTTTACTCGGTGGATAAATAGAGGTGATGACGATGTAGCGCATTTTTAAAATCAGTCTGGTGTTCTGGTAAGCCAGTCCTCATAGACGGCTTTTAGTGTTTCTGTTAAAGTGTACTGACGTTTCCAGCCCAGGGCTTGAAGGCGGGAATTGTTTCCGAGTAAGAGCGGTTCATCTGATGGACGGAGTAACGTCGGGTCTTTTTCCACGGTTACTGTTACGCCTGATACCTCAAGAAGAGTATCAAGGACCTCCTTAATAGTGTGGGCTTTCTGGTTACATATGTTGATCGGTTGGCCTGGTTGTCCTTTTATGAGGAGCTGTAACATCCCATCGACTCCATCTCGAACGTCTATGAAATCTCTGGCCGTATCGAGACGACCTACA
>Ga0209660_1001362_pt1 | contig 13046 bp, 10 predicted proteins | sample SaaInlV_100m_DNA_2_FD_184659 | JGI IMG/M metagenome (GOLD analysis project Ga0209660, IMG submission 184659) | Marine microbial communities from expanding oxygen minimum zones in the Saanich Inlet - SI072_LV_100m_DNA (SPAdes) (version 2) | ecosystem: Environmental > Aquatic > Marine > Intertidal... | reverse complement strand
TGCAAAGTTCTCTGGATTTGAAGGGTCAACAAATCTTACTTCGATGCCCATTTCTGAAAGGTTATTCTTAAATTGGTTGTAAGTACCTCCATACAAGTGAGAAGAAGAAACTATGTTATCTCCCGCTCTAGCCAGATTCTGGATTGAGTAAGCTGAAGCAGTTTGTCCTGATGCAACAGCTAGTCCAGCTGCCCCACCGTCCAGAGTAGCCATTCTCTCTTCGAGAACGGCGTTGGTAGGATTCATTATTCTTGTGTAAATGTTTCCAAGTTCAGAAAGAGCAAATAAATTAGCTGCTTGATCCGTGCTTTCAAATAAATAACTGGTTGTTTGGTGAATGGGTACAGCCACTGAACCTGTATTCTCATCTGCCCTCCAACCTGCATGAAGTGCGATCGTTTCTAAGTTTTTACCTGTGTATGTCATTTTATATCTCCTAAAAAAAAGCCTGCCAACTTTCGCTAAACAGGTCTCATATTAAGAAATATTAAGAAGTCCTTATTTAGCAGTATTTATAAAGCACCCGCAAGCTGGGTCAAATCGGTGCTCCTTGTATTTTATAATAATAAATAATTAAATCAATAAGCATTTATAAAATATAATAGGGGCGTAGGCCCCGTTAGCTCAGTCGGATAGAGCGCCGGATTCCTAATCCGGAGGCCATAGGTTCAAATCCTGTACGGGGCACTAATAAAATGAACTGGAAAAAAGAAACTAAAGAAATAGAAAAAAGGAAACTGCTTGCTAAACAGCAAGGAGGAAAAGACGCTGTTGATTTGCAACACGCTAAAGGAAGATTGACTTTAAGAGAAAGAATAGAAAAGTTAGTAGATAAAGGATCTTTTCAAGAACAAGGAGAAATTGCTGGCGGGTCAGAAACCAATGAAGCCGGCGAAATACAATCCCTCACTCCTGCTAACTTTATTTTAGGATTTGCAAAGATTGATGGCAGGCAAGTGGTTGTTGGAGGCGAAGATTTTACTGTGAGTGGTGGCTCTCCTAATTCAGCTGGATTAAGAAAAAGTGTCTACACCGAAGAATTGGCTCTGAAGTACAAAGTGCCCCTTATAAGAATGCATGAAGGCGGAGGCGGATCAGTTGCCGGTCCAGGCAAAAAAGGAAGAGGTTCTGGAGGTGATGCTGTATTTTCTAGGTCAAGATTCAAATCAGTTGCAGATACCCTAAGAGAAATACCTGTTGCCTCTGCTGCTCTAGGACCTGTTGCAGGACTTCCTGCAGCTAGATTCGTTGCATCACACTTCAGAGTGATGACAAAAAGAACAGCTCAGATTTTAGTTGCTGGACCGGCTGTTGTTGAAAGAGCTTTTGGAAAGAAAATGACGAAAGAGGAACTTGGCGGCTCTCAAATTCACAAACTCAATGGTGTTACAGACAATGTGGCTGAATCTGAGGTAGATGCTTTAAATCAAATTAAACAATTTTTGTCGTACATGCCACAAAGCGTATATGAACTAACAAAAAGGATAGAGTCAGATGATCCCATTAACAGAAAAGATGAAGAGCTGTTATCGATTATTCCAAAAGAGAGACAGAAATCTTATGAAATGAGAGATCTAATCAATCACGTTGTAGATAATGAATCATTCTTTGAAATTACAAAATTCTTTGGTCAAGGCATTATTACAGGGTTTGCAAGAATGAATGGTTACTCAGTTGGTATTTTTGCTAATGACTCTAATTTCTATGCCGGTTCTATGTCGGCTACTGGAGCACAAAAGACAACCAGATTTATTAAACTTTGTGACACGTTCCACATCCCTGTAATTAGTCTTGTAGATGAACCAGGGTTTTTAATTGGCCCCGATGCGGAAAAGGAAGCAACTATCTTACATGGCACTGAGGCAGTTCTAACTGTAACCGAATCTCAGGTGCCGTGGTCAACCGTGATGATACGTAAATCTTTTGGTGTTGCAGCAGCAGCACATTACGGTCCTGATGGATACGTACTGGCCTGGCCGTCAGCAGAATCTGGTCCATTACCCCTTGAAGGAGGCGTAGCCGTAGCTTTCAAAAAAGAGATTGCCAATGCTCCAGATCCAGAAGCCAAAAGAAAAGAAATAGAACTAAGCCTTGCTAAAAATCAAGACCCCTTCCCTCGAGCTGAAAATTTTTCAGTCCATGAAATTATTGATCCTCGAGAAACTAGAGAATATCTGTCTAACTGGATAGAAAGAGTCCAGCCCCAACTTAAGGCTAAGCTCCTATCTAAAAGGTCAAGGCATTAAATTTAACTTAAATAAAGAGACAGCAGAATTATTCCTAATATATACTATTAGCAATACCAAAAAGGAGTAGAAAAAATGAAGACTTATGAACAATTTTATATTAACGGCGAGTGGGTGGATCCAGCTGAAGGATTAAATACTTGCGATGTATTAAACCCTGCAAATGAAGAAGTGATTGGAAGAATTGCAATGGGAAATGCAGCAGATGTGGACAAAGCAGTCATAGCAGCTAAAGATGCATTCGATACCTTTAGTCAAACTAGTGTTGAAGAAAGATTGGCTCTTCTAGGAAAAATAGTTGAAGTTTATCAATCTAGATATGATGAAATTGCAGAAACTATATCAAGTGAAATGGGCGCGCCTTTGACTTTATCAAAAGCTGCACAAGCAGCAACAGGTCTTGGACATTTTGCACAAGCCATAGAGATCCTTCAAAGTTTTGAATGGGAAGAAACAAAAGGCAGAACATTAATCAGAAAAGAACCTATAGGTGTGGTTGGAATGATCACTCCTTGGAACTGGCCAATTAACCAAATCTCTTGCAAAGTGGCTCCTGCTTTAGCAGCTGGTTGCACAATGGTACTAAAGCCAACTGAAATAGCTCCGCTTAACGCAATGCTGTTTGCTGAGGTAATGCATGAAGCTGGTGTTCCAGCTGGTGTTTTTAATCTAGTTAATGGAGATGGATTAACTGTAGGGGAAGCCATGTCCTCTCATCCAGGTATAGACATGATGTCATTTACTGGATCAACAAGAGCAGGTATAGCCGTAGCTAAAGGTTCTGCTGATACAGTAAAACGAGTTGCACAAGAACTGGGTGGAAAATCTGCAAATATAATCTTAGATGATGCTGATTTTGAATCTGCAATAACTGGAGGAGCTAAGCATTGCTTTAACAACAGTGGGCAGTCATGTAATGCACCAACAAGAATGTTAGTACCAGAATCCAGACACGATGAAGCGAAAGAAATTGCAAAACGAGCAGCAGAAACTACCAAAGTTGGAGACCCGTTTTCCGAAGACACCGGAATCGGACCTGTAGTGAGTGAACTGCAATTTAATAAAATTCAAGGCTTGATAGAAAAAGGAATTGAAGAAGGTGCAGAGCTTGTGGTTGGAGGTCCTGGTAAGCCTGAAGGCTTAAACGCAGGCTATTATGTAAGACCAACTGTTTTTGCTAACGTTAATAATGACATGACAATAGCAAGGGAAGAAATCTTCGGACCAGTTTTGTCAATCCTTCCTTATGAAGATGAAGAGCAAGCCATATCGATTGCTAATGACACTGATTATGGACTTTATGGATATGTGTCTTCTGGGGATGTCGAGCATGCCAAAAAAGTAGCGAATAGAATAAGAGCTGGTAGTGTTGCAATAAATAACGCTTCAGCGGATTTTACTGCTCCTTTTGGAGGCTACAAACAATCAGGAAATGGGCGAGAATGGGGTCCGTTTGGGTTTGATGAGTTTTTAGAAATAAAAGCTGTAGTAGGATACTCGAGCTAAACCACCTTAATTAAAAAGGCCGCTTTAGCGGCCTTTTTTTATACTTGATTAAGCACCTTCTTTCCCTCTAAAAATTTCTTAAAATTATCAAGAAATAAATCAATAGCTCTTTGAGGTGCACGTGGACCCCAAGCGGAATCATGTGGCGTGATGTAGCAGTTTGATAGAGTCCACAATTTGGAGTCTTGATTTAGAGGTTCTGGATCTGTGGTATCCAAAGCCGCACATAGGATTTCATCGGTTTCTAAAGCAATTGATAGGTCGTCCTCATTCACTGCCTCCCCTCTTCCAACGTTTATAAACATTGCGGTAGGTTTCATGATTTTAAATTGCTCTAATGAAAATACTTTCATTGTTTCTTCAGAAGCTGGCAAACAATTTACTACAAAATCACACATTGGTAACATTTCATTAATATCTGCTGGTCTAAATAATTGATCAAGATTATCAGATGCTACCGGAGTTCTTTTCGTTGCATAAATCTTCATTCGGAAAGCCTTGGCTAACCTTGCAACTTCTTGTCCTATTCCCCCAAAACCGGTTATACCTATGGCCATATCCGTCAACTCAGCCGTTGACATCATTTGCTCCCATTTTTTTTCTTTCTGTAAGTCTATATGAGCATCTATGGATTTAATGGAGCGCAAAATTTGAGCAAAAACATAAGTTGCAATGGGTATTGCATGAATACCTCCTCCATGAGAAAAGACTCTTGAATGCTTAATTAAAGACTGGGCTACAGGACTCTCAGTGCCCGCCCAAGAACCTTGAACAAAGGAACACCCATCAAGAAGTGCAAGGAATTTTTTATGAAATTCTGGACTCTTCAAGGCTCTAAACATCAATTCGTAAGACACCAATGCCACATCTGGTTTACCGTCTCCTTGTATAAGGTTACTTTCTTTATCTATTAAAAGGAATTCATGACCTTTGAAAGCTTCATTCAGTTCTTTTTCAAAGGCTAAGTAAGTAAATTCACTGATACAAACTTTCATCTTTACTCTAGATTTCCGGTTTCTCTCATTTCTTTTCTTATTTTAGTAGCACTTATGTCGGTAATTGATTCTTCAAAAACCTCTTCTTCAAAGACATAACCAACACCTCGACCATAGGTTATATTAACAATGTTTGGTACTAACATGATTTCGTAGTCTACACCTCGGTGGAAATCATCTGCAGCCAAACCATCCTCTATATTCTGACAAACCGTATCCCAGTTAAATGGGTTATCATCTTGCCCATCACCACCTGATGCCCCGTGAACATCTCGAACTTGGATGGCAACTTGCCCTGTTTTAGCCACTGCTCTTTTAAACAACTCTTGATGTCCATTGTGCCAAGGCTGCCATCTTCCAAGCATCTGAACTGTTGGTTTCTTCCAATCAAACATTAGTTTTTAACTCCTCTGCTATGGTTATGTGATTAGTTTCATTCCATTCTTCTATTTTAAAATCACAGCTTGAAGGTTCTTCAAAAATTTTATTTGTATCTTCAAATCTACCTTCTTTAATTGTGTCTAACCAGATTAAAATATCAGGATCAAAGATATTTCTTGTTTCTTCTGTAGGACAGACGAAATCGCAAATTACAAATCTATTATGAGAGGTTTCGAAATCAGCTAGGTTCTTCATTCTTAAGCTTTGACGAGTCCTCCCATCATCACTAAAGTCCCAATCTCCAGCCATGCCTCTTACTTTATCTGCGTTATACCAAGCTGCCTCCAGTAGAGGTTGGAGTCTTTCTGCTAAATACGTTTTACCGCTGCCCGGGAGACCCATGATCAATATCTTCATATATATTTTTTTTAGATTATTAAGTTCTTGTTTAAAAAATTAACTCATTACGAATCAATTCTTTAGTAAGTCCAAAATCTTCTGGTGAGTAGTCATGTTTCTTTTTGTATCCACCGGTTGATTTGGTCAAGTAATCTAACATACTGTTTTCTGTTTTAATATCGAGTTCAAGATTAAATTGATTATAAATACTCTTCGCCATGCCCATGGGGTCAATAATTAGATCTTCATAAGACACAGTGATAAGTTTAGAAGGGTCAATGCCAACTTTAGCATTTGAGTATTTATTTAAAACATTCTTCCAAAACTCTAATGTTTGACGGCCTATTAAGTTGGTATCCACAGAATCAGAAAAACCAGATCTGACGGTTGCGGTTAGACTGCATATGGAAGATATCGTTTCAGATGGATCTCTATTTATATAGATAAACTTTGCATCCGGATAGGTCTCTAGAATCTCGGGTATATGTTCCAGATGGCAAGGGTCTTTTAGAAGCCATCGCTTGGGCTTATCTTTTACTTCAAGGCATTGTAAGAAGCGTTTATGCCACTCAAAAGCAGGTGAAAAATCAGCCTTCTGAATATAGTCTTGATAAGTAGGAATATTTGCCATGTAAACGTAAACCATGCTTCTCAAACTGAGAGTTTTTATTAAGAGGCATTCTTCAGGGCTGGTAGATTGAATATCATGTAAATCATCAAGTCTGGGGGTAAATTTATTCTTAAAGTAAAGAACCATATTAGTTTTGAATAGTTTCTTCTTTTGAGAGAAAGAGCCTTTCGTGGATAGAGGAAATGGATACATAATTTCCCAAAATAATGCACTCCGGTGAGCTGAATCTTGACTTAATAGGTTAAAAAGATGAGTTGTTCCTGATCGAGGAAGTCCTATTACAAATATGGGGGAAGACGGCTGTTTTAATTCTTGGGAGCTAACGTAATCAAATATTTTTGCACGAGTTTGAAGGTGGTTAGTTATTTGAAATTTTGCACCCAATGAACCTAAATAACTTAAATTAGCTTCAGTATTTAAGGATTCAACAAGGACTTCTAAGGGTTCCAGATAATCTTCTTCTCCTAAATCTCCTTTGATAGAATTTAGAATATCATTTACATTCAATCGGGTATTCATTTTTTTCTATTTCTAATAATACTAACTTTTAGGATTGGAGTACGAAGGGAAATGAAACTAAATTTATTAAAGAGTCCTTAAGTCGCTATAATGCAATTGTATCAGGAATCATAACCGCTTCTAGGTTACCTGAACGCCTTTAGGAGCATTAAACTTATACATCAAACTAATGCTTCTTTAGGTTTAATTATTAATTCGTCCAGAGCTTGCTGTCTGCTGCGTTATATTTATTAATATCAGCACGAACACCAATATTTGCAACAACCTCTGCGTTGAGATTGGTTATTCCATATTCTTTACCATCAATAACTAGTGGCTCAAAACTCGTTTTTCTGGAGAAACTTTGTAGATATTTATAAGCCTGTCTATCATTCATTTTTCCTGAGGTTGATAGTATTCTCAAGCCTTTAATTCTTCCTTCTTCAGAAATATCATAATTAAATTTTATCTTTGTTCTGCCTTTCTTTACTCCATCAGGTGATTTAAAACTTCGAGAAACACTTGTTGCTGTGCAGAAAAGCAACCTGCACACTGTTGCGTCTCCAGCTTGCTCCTTTTTCCATGATTTCATTTCACATTCTTTCCCGACGCATTTAAGACAGGCTGCAGAAGCCTGTTGTCTCAGTTGTATTAGTTTTTGGAAATGATCCTTACTTAATTCTTTATCAATACTGCAGTTAAGGTCCGCACTAAAAGACAGGCTTGCAAAAAGAAGTAATGAGAGTGCTAATAAACTTTTTTGATACATAATATTCTCTATTTTATTTCAATCTACTTAGGATATGTGAAGTAGTCAAATTTTATTGAAATAAGATAGACAGTAAGAAAACCTATGGCGGAGAGGGAGGGATTCGAACCCTCGATAGGGGTTAACCCTATACTCCCTTAGCAGGGGAGCGCTTTCAACCACTCAGCCACCTCTCCTAATAATCAGGACGGCAATTCTAACGCCGTATGTTGTATAAGGACAGTCAAAAAATTTAATATTTCTAAAGTTCTTTTTTTACAATTTTTTGTATGAGATTTAAATAATAGTATGTAATTAATTTGACTTTGAGACCTCAGAGATTTAAAAATGTATTAATGAAATTACCTCAGGAATTATTATGAAAAAAAATGTTTATAGAATCTTACTGTTAATTGCATCTCTTAGTTTCTCTATTAATGCTTTTAGTGGACATCATTCAGAAGGAAAAGAATCTTATCAAGAGGGTCAACAAGCGGTCTTGGATGCTTTTGGATGGGACTTTGAGAAGGCTGAGATAACAATAGAAAAAATTAATGAAAGTAATCATGTCTTGTTTGGACTCGGAGGAAATATATTGGTTAATTCCGGAAAGGATGGCGTATTAATAGTTGATGATCAATTTCCTCAATTAAAGAATAAAATCATGAGAGCCATCAGAAAAGTTGGTGGTAAAAAAATAGATTACATAATTAACAGTCACTGGCATTTTGATCATGCCGAGGGGAATTTAGCTTTTGGAAAAACAGGATCAAAAATTATAGCTCATGAAAACTCACGTTACATGATGATAAACCCACAGCCGATTAACCTTGTAAGTGTGGTTTATCCTCAGCAACCCTACCCTCCACATGCGCTTCCTCAACTTACCTATCAAAACACCATGACCGTAAATTTGAACGGAGAAGAAATAGGCTTGTATAATTTTGGGTCCGCTCACACAACTGGTGACACAGCGGTATACCTAAAGCAATCCAATATCTTGCACATGGGGGATGTTTTTAATATGTCAGGTTTTCCATTTATTGATGCTGGAAATGGTGGAAATATAGATGGAATTATTAACTTCTGCCGATCCGTGCTTGCAGTGGTTAACGATGAGACTGTTGTGGTTCCAGGACATGGGCCCATTTCCACAACCCAAGATATGCAAAACTACATCGACATGCTAGTTGTTGTTAGAGACAGAATACAAAGCTTAATTGATCAGGGAAAGAATTTAGAAGAAGTTCTTAATAGTCATCCAGCAGAGGAATGGGAAGAAGGGTTTGGTGATGCAACAATGCTTGTGGATCGTGCTTACACTGGAATGACTAAATAACTTGGGATAAAAAAAAGCCGAAGCCCCAAGACTTCGGCTTATCTTAATTTTTAGGATTAAAAGTTTTTACGCCATTCAAGTCCTAGTCTTCTGGGTTGACCCCAGTAATCCGCAATCATGCCGAGTGAAAAGTCTGTCCCACCGACTTCTAAGTCTCCGCCTTGGTGAAGCATGCCCACTATGTAATCTTTATCCAGTAGGTTTGTGCCCCATAAAGTTAGAGATGTCGCACCATCAGCCAAGTTCCAGGTAATCCTACCATCTAGTAAGTTATAAGCTGGTGCTAAAGAACTTGGAACGTTGAGTAAGGTGTTATAAGAACTATCGTACCTTGATAATCCTATCTGACTTACTATGTCAGCCCCAGAAGATAGAGAGGCGGTGTGAATAAAGCTGACATCAAAAGTATCACTAACTCCATCATCACCAGCACCAAAACCTGTTCCACTGAGATCTCTAACAACAATGGTCTCAACTATAACGCCATCAACAAGCGCACTAGTATTATCACTAACCGTAAACTCATCGTATTGCCCGTCTAAATGACCCCAGGTAAGTGACATAGTCCATGCATCAGAAAGTTGTGCTAGCATTTCAAGCTCAACTCCCGTTAAGGTAGCTTCTTGAGCATTTATTAAATCAGCAGTTGGCTGACCATTGACTATTCTTCCAACCGTTACCTGTTGATTCTCATAACTGTTGTGAAAACCTGTTACGTTCAAACGGAGCTTTCCATCCCTTAAAGTGCTTTTCATGCCAACTTCAAAATTATCTGATATTTCTGGTTCGAAAGGTCTCATTCTAATATCTTGATTAAAACCACCAGAGGAATAGCCTTTACTGTAACTGGCAAATACCATTCTGTCCTCGTCGTAGGCATGAGATAAGATTACTCTTGAGGTTGTCTCACTAAAATCAACTTCTTGAGAACAACGATCGGTAGTAGCACCATTAGGACCTAAAACCATTCCTGGGCAAGTATTTCCAAAATCAAAACTCCCATCAACCAATGTCTGAACTCTAGTAAATTCTCGATCATCGTTTGATCGCCTAACACCAACTGTTAAGTCAGTTTGATCACTTATGGCATATGTACCCTCTGCGTATATCGCATCGTTTGAGTTGGTTACAATGCTACTTTGGAACCTACTACCGTACGTTTGTGTTCCTATCAGAGTAGGTATCAAACCGTACAAGTATGGAATAGGCCATTCTGCCTGGGTTGGTATATTAACGCCCTGAAAAATAGGAACATCTATACCATCGACACTATCTTCTTCAAAAATATAGGCACCGAAAGTCCAAGAAAGATTACCCGTGTCTCCAGAAAACCTAATTTCATGTGAATCAATATCATGTTTACTGGGGTTATTAATAACGTCTAATAAATTAGAGTTACCTGCCCTGGTAAGATGAGGACCGTTACCCATGTTCCAACCCCATGTACCGTTGTAATTATCTATCTCTCTGTGATTAGAAATAATGGTTAAATCAGCAAAAGAGAGGTCGAAATTCTGAGTTAAAGTAAAAGAATCCGTGTCTGTGGTTGCTTGTTGGTTGGGGTTATTATCTAGCGCATAGTCCTGGGAGGTAGCCTCACAGTTAGAAACCATTGAATCATAAGAACCCATAAAAAATGCCAGTGCCGGGAAGCCACCCACTAATGCCCCATTTTTATTGAGGTTAAAACGACAACTACCTAACATTGCTAACTCATTAGCTTCAAAATGATCGTAAGTAAATCGGGCATCATACATATCGCCTGTGTACTTAAGAGAAGCTCTTATCGATCTTGAATCTTCATTTCCCTGTTTATTGCCTGTAGCCATATTGGTAATGAAACCATCGGTCTCTTTAGTCATAATGGCAAATCTAGCAGAGAGTCTATCGGTTAAAGGAACGTTAAGTGTTCCTCTCATCACTTGGTGATTTGCTGTTCCTATACCAAAATTAAGCATGCCTTCTATCTCATCAGAAGGTCCTTTGGTAATAATATGAACCAATCCAGCTGTGGTATTCCTTCCAAAAAGTGTTCCCTGAGGTCCTCGAAGAACTTCCACTCTTTCTATGTCCATCAAGTCAACAAGACCACCTTGTGGTCTACTCAGGTATACCCCATCAATATAAATACCTATTTTTGGATCTTGGGTAGCGGACCAGTTACCCTGACCTATGCCTCTTAAAAATACATTGGTTACCGTCGCATTGATTCCTTGGGCATCAAATTGCATATTAGGCGTTAGTTTTTCAATGTCTTTAATTTCGGTGATGTTCCTAGCTTCCAATTGAGCAGATCCAAGGGCAGTAATAGGTATAGGCACTGATTGAGCAGCCTCTTCTCTTTTACGAGCAGTTACCACCACCTCATCGAAAATTGAAGAAGAAGCCTCTTCTTCATTACCTTCTGCTGTGAATATTAAATAAGGCATCAGTAGAACTGAAGCAATAACTAAACTTTTGTAATGTCTAAACATAATCGCGTTTCCATTGTTTATAAAAAAATAAGACTAATGCCTCACTAATTCTTAGTCAAGAAACCTTAATCCCAGACTGAGACAAATTGATAAATGTCAAGTTTCGGTATTTCTTTGACTCTTCCGTTCGGTGTCCCTACGTATAGAAAACCTATAACTGTATTGGATTCAGGCAATTCCATATGCTTTGTTATTTCGGAATTAAATGCCATCTTTCCTGTTCTCCACACAGCTGCATAACCTAGGTCATGCAACGCTAACAGCATGTTTTGTGCCGCTGCACCCGTTGAGACTATCTGCTCTATCTCAGGCACTTTAGGATGCTCTTTAATTTCTGCTATTAAGACCAACACCATGGGCGCTCTAAAAGGAGCGTTTTTTGCCTTTTCAACAAGCGCTTCCGATACTTCTTCATTAACGGCGGTTGCAGTTTGGACGAAGGCATCTCCAAGTTTTTTTCTTCCCTCACCTGTTACTTGAATAAATTTCCAAGGTCTTAACCAAGCATGATCAGGAGCACGTAAAGCAGCTTGAAATACCACCTCCATTTCTTCTTGCGTAGGTATAGGTTCTGAAAGACTGGTTACGGAATTTCTTGTAAGCAGAGCTTCTAGAGTTTCCACGATTTTAAATTGTTGATGCCTTTAGATTGATATCAGAGAGTTGCCAAATGTGTTTAAATTTTTTGTGGGCCTCTTCCGCTTCCTCTAATTTGCCTTGTTCTTTAAGTGCCAACGCTAAACCGTATAATGACCAGCCATTTCTTGGGTAGTCTTTTAGGTCTCTTTTGTAAACATTTTCAGCTGCCGATGCCTTCCCTTCTTTCATGAGTGAATTCCCTAAAGACTGCCTTGAAGGATAATACCAAAAAGGAGGTTCCGTATATGGTAAAGTATCTTGTAAGTCGACGGCGGTAGCAAAATGCTTTGAGGCCAATGAAAAATTGCTTTTTGAAAATTCTATTTGACCCAGAAGAAGTTCATTGGCTATATCAAGAAGCAAACCTGAGGGCTGACCTCCTTTAATAATAACTTTCACTTCCTCGCTGTCTTTTAAAGGAAGAATCTGGACTTGCTCTTTTAATGCTTTATCTAATTCTTCTTTGGCAGAATAGGCCATACCTCTTGCGTAATGATAAATTCCTTGCGAATATTTAAGTTCAGAGGTGGGTTTAGGAAAGTTTAAGATCTCATCCCACTTTCCAAATCGCACGTAAGATAAAAGAGGAATGGTGTGAAAATATTCAATTGTTGGAAACATCATAATCTGCTCTAAACTTACGTATTTAGACACTTTCAATGCTGACTCTATAGAAAGTTCACTTCTGCCTTCCATGGTAGAAGCAGCCCATAAAAAATGAATGTTATGGGGATAATAAGCAGCCGGGTAGAACCCTTGAGCATTGCATTGAGCAATATACTCTTCGTCAACCTTAGCAGCATTAATATTAGCCTCAGAAGCATCATGATAGCGACCTACACGCCAAAATATATGTGCAGGCATATGGACTAAATGGCCAGCACCAGGCACAAGAGACCCCAGTCTGTCGGCAGCTGATTCAGCTCTTTCGGGTGTATTAGAAGCCTCTACAGCATGAATATACAAATGAATGGCGAGAGGATGATCAGGCTCCCTTTCCAATACCTCTTCCAGTTTAGTAATTACTTTTACTGTATCCGATCTCGGCTTACCGTCGTCTAACCAATAATTCCACGGCATCGTGTTCATCAAAGCCTCGGAATACAATGAAGCAGCATCCATGTCTTCTGGATAAGTTTCTACAACTTTTCCCATTGCAACTGCATAAGCTATATCCAATGCGTTTCTAT
>Ga0209660_1001350_pt1 | contig 13100 bp, 13 predicted proteins | sample SaaInlV_100m_DNA_2_FD_184659 | JGI IMG/M metagenome (GOLD analysis project Ga0209660, IMG submission 184659) | Marine microbial communities from expanding oxygen minimum zones in the Saanich Inlet - SI072_LV_100m_DNA (SPAdes) (version 2) | ecosystem: Environmental > Aquatic > Marine > Intertidal... | reverse complement strand
GGGTTAATCTTTTTAAAAGAGATGATTGTTTTTCAGCCGCGCAAACATAAACAGCGAATGGGAATGGAGGTTTTTGGTGCGAGGTCACGCCATGATATTGATTTTGAGCCTATTCGGCTACGAAAGTTTGTTTTATTCAAGATTGGCTCTTTTAGAATCACTATTCTGCAGCTATGCGAGTTTCGTCGGAGGAGTGGCAGAGTGGTTGAATGCACCGGTCTTGAAAACCGACGTAGGTGAAAGTCTACCGTGGGTTCGAATCCCACCTCCTCCGCCATATATCATTTAAAATCAATGCCCTAAGGTAATGTATTGCGCCTACCCATCATCTAACCCATCATAAGGGAGGGTGGTTGCTGGTCCTTATTTTAGCGCGTTTTCCTGAATCAAGGGGGTACAGGGACCGAGGGGGGTGGCCCCACCCCACACCAATATGTGTTCCGTTTATAGCGACCCCAAAAAATCCAATTTGCAAATCAAGCTGTATCAGACTGTCTCAAAGTAAATAGATCACGTGGAAAGCTTCACATGGCGTCATTCTAGAAAAGTAGAAATCAACCTCCCATGGATACTGTAAATACGCGTTTCGGGACGTACAGCAATTCGTAAACTGCCGGAACCTTGAGCCTGAAGCGTCCCCGTACACCACGGGTGACCAAGGCCGAGTGAGACTGGCGCGTCACTGTTTACACCTTCTGGCCTAACAATTGGGCGAACTGCGCTTTTCCCGCACTGAAGGCATACAGCCTTGCGTTTTGCTGCTATTACTTTTTCTAAAACATCGAACCCATCTTGGCTTGCAAGGTACTTTGCATAGTCTGGTTCAAGAAGGCTGAGTAAAGGCTTGCCCGTATAAGTTTTACGGATAGATCGGGCGCGCTCCATGGTTTCAGCATCAGGCAAATCTTCAATTGCGACTACCTCGTTGCAGTCGAGACAAAGGCCTAAACGTCTATCAAACTGAAATGTCTGGCCTTCATGTCTCCATAAATAACAGCCTGCGGTCGCCAAGGAGGTTCCGTGAAAAGTGCATGATGTGCAGGTAATGGAAAGAAAGGTAATTGACATCTAAATCCTATGCTGGTGGGCGTAGCTTTATGGAGTTGTATGATTTTTTCGAAAGATACTGAAACATCAAAAATGATAATTAATAAGACTTCAGCCTAAATTTGGCGTCACATCTTTTTCAAATGTTTCCAGAGTATACCCCTTACCTTTGCATGTATCGCAGGTTGCGGCTTGCCATATTACACCTATCCCTTCGCAGGGTTCACATGGCTTTTCGTTGATATAATTTGAGTGTGGCAAACCTTCTTCGCCATCGACAGGAACAGTACCGGTTGCGGCACAATACGAACATTGCCAACCCTCTAAATTGCCACTGCCTCGACAGCGCGAACATGTTTGAATTAACGGATCATATCCTGAGCCATCACAGATTTCGCATGTGCACTCTTCAAGCTGGCCTTCAGTTGGGCATTTTGCACAGTGAATTCGGCGCTTCTTAATTTCAATTATCGATATGAAATGCCCGCGGCCAGAACACTTATCACATTGGCATTCTGCAGTTTCTTGAGCTTCTCCTGCGCCATTGCAGTTCTCACAAACAATTTCTAAGTTCGCCCCGCCGTGCCAACCCTTGCCACTACACTTTGGACAGGTGATCGTTCTTTTTTCTTGAATACTCCCGGTTCCTTCGCATTCAACGCAAGGAGTACGCCTGATCTCTTTTTTCAATTTATTGAACCTCACCCCTAGAAGCTTGCTAAAATTTCCTCACAAGCAGATGAAAGTATGCGGCGATTATGTATTGGGTCATTTTATAGCTTTATCAATAAAATTCAGCGTAGAAGCGTTCTCCATCAGCGTCCTAACCTTGGAGCGATCAAGACCCGAAGCGACTTCCGCGTCGATTTCCAACCTAAGAGAAACATCAGCGCCTTGTAGTGTCGTCAGCTGCTCTACAATGGCTTCTACGATCTGGTGCATGTCTCGAGCGGGCCGGTCAGCAGAAAGCATAACCGTACCCTGGAAACGTTTCGGAAGAGGCTCATGTGTGGGGCTATCGTCACCATTTTCTCCTCCTGCGCCTATTGCCGGCTGCGTACCGGGCTCCTCTTCTTCGCCACCTACGCTTGTTGTGCCGCTGCCCTGCCCAGTCGGTTCTGGATGACCAGTAGGCGCAGGACGATTTGCTTCCGCAACATCAGGCCTGATGATGATCGACTCGCTGTCTATAGTCACAAGCGGGTTCGCGGATTTTTCAACCGACAGCCCCGCGTAGGCACTTGTCTGGGTATTGAACCGCTCGGCATAGGCAAAAGGCCCCGGAAGCATAATCCGCGTGTCGGGGGTTCAAGTCCCTCCTCCGCTACCAAAATCTCTTTATAAAACAGCCGTAAAAGTGCGATCACACCGAGTTAATGGTGCAGTTATCGTATGACTGTTTGGTCTGGATTGTCAAAGCGTGTGTGACTGGTGTGTGACCAAGGGTTACTGCAGCAAATCTATAATGGGTTATCTGTCAATCGCAGAGTAAAAAGGGGCCATGTCGCGGTGTAAAATGGGTCCACTGAGGTATCGTTTGTTGTGCGCTTTGGCGCGAGTGCTTGTCATATAGCTAACGCGTGCCAAAGCGCATGTTGGCCCTTGGGCCAACATTGTTCTGATCTGGATTGGGCTTTGATTACTTTTGTTTGTTACGGCTGTGTTTGAGCCTGTAACTTTCGCCGTTCATCTCGAGAATGTGGACGTGATGTGTTAAACGATCCAACAATGCGCCTGTCAGCCGCTCAGAGCCAAAGACTTCGGTCCACTCATCAAAGGGCAGGTTCGAGGTTATGATGATGGATCCCCTTTCATAACATTGGGATATGACTTCAAAGAGCAATTCCGCGCCCGATTTGCTGAGGGGCACAAAGCCCAACTCATCAATGATCAGAAGGTTCTGGCTGGTCAGTTGCTTTTGAAGGCGCTGCAATCTGCGCTCATCTTGGGCCTCAATCAGGTCATGGACCAGGGCTGCCGCTGTTGTGAAGCGTACCTTTAGCCCTCGTTGGCACGCAGCCAGCCCAAGTCCCAAGGCGATGTGTGTCTTGCCCGTCCCTGATGGTCCTAGGGCGATGATGTTCTCCCTGCGATCAACGTAATCACAACGTGCCAGATCCATCGTCAGCGGCTTGTTCAAGCTGGGCATGATCTTGAAGTCAAAGCTGTCCAAGCTTTTGGTGCTGGGGAACTTCGCCGCTTTGATGCGCCGCTCAATCATACGCCGTTCGCGTTCAATCAGCTCCATCTCACATAGCCGCGCCAGATAGTGGATGTGATCTTTGTTCTCTGCAGCACAGAGCTGCGCCTGTTTGGCATACTCGCCTTGGAACGTAGGCAATCGCAGTTGTTTAAGGTGATGCCGCAGAAGGATCTGAGGGGCTTCGGTCATGCCGCAGTCCTCCCAATCAGGCTCATGTAACTGGACGGGCGTGTTGTGCCGACATTGGCCTTGGGCAAGTAGGGATAGAAGTCCAAGTCCAATCGTGGTGGCCGCTTCTCAACCCGACACAGCACAAGATGTTTTACGGCGTCGTAGCCAATGGCACCCATATCAATGGCCTGCTGGATTGCGCCTTGCACAACGCTCATCTCGAACGTCTCCAAAAGGCGCAGGACCTGGACGTATTCTCGCTTTCCTGGCTTGCCCATTCTGGCCTCAAGCAGCCGGTGCAGCGTGGCGAAGACATCCGGAAGGTCCCAACCCTGCAAAGGGGCAGCCTGATCCAAAGCACCCACCTTTTGTTCAAGCAGGGGCAAAAAGTGCAATGGATCAAAGATCATATCCGCTGATGTGTAGGATCGTTTATGACGGGCAATAATCTCGTTGCCACATCCAATGATGACCTCATGCACAAACCCACGCACGTGAACATCGTGGTGGGCATAAGCCACCGGCACCGAGTAATCATTGCTCCGGTAGCGCACCATCGAGATCGACGTAGCCCGTGTGCTGACGTGGTCGCAGGCTTCATATTCCGCGACGGGCAATCCCATTAGGGCTTCTAAGTCCGACATGAGCCGGTCGCCAATGGTTTGGTTGTGGCCGCGCAGTTTGTCGCCCTTACGCTCTAAGCATCTCTGTTCCAGATGTGCGTTCAGATCATCAAAGCTGTCATAACGCGGTGCGGGAACCATGAAGTTGCGTCGGGTGTAGCCGACCATCCCTTCAACGTTGCCTTTGTCGTTCCCCCGCGCAGGCCGGCCGAACTTGTCATCAAACAAGTAATGCGATTGCAACTCTGTAAATCGACGGGTCCGGACGCGCGTTCTGTCCCCCAGTATTCGCGCAACGGCGATCTTGGTATTGTCGTAGAGAATGGATTGAGGGATGCCACCAAAGAAAGCAAAGGCCGAGACGTGGCCATCACAAAACGCCTCGGTTGTCTCGGCTGGATACCCCTTCACAAATACCGCGTCAGAATGCGGTAAGCTCATCACGTAGAAGTGGATCTTGCATTCCACGCCACCAATTACACCAAGGGTCTCTCCAAAATCCACCTGCGCATGGCCTGGACGGTGCGACAGCGGTACAAACACCTCTTTGGTGCGCCGCTTTTGCTCACGTACGTAATACGTCACCGTCGTGAGGCTGCCAGCATACCCATGCTCGTCACGCAGTCGTTCAAAAATGCGCTTCGACGTGTGACGCTGTTTTTTGATCAGGGCTTTGTCGGAGCGCAGTAGCTCATCGATGACACCAACATAAGCATCAAGGGTTGGACGATGTGGCGGTTCTGAGCGGCGATACCCGGGAGGCAGCTCATGACGCAGCATCTTCGCGATCGTCTTGCGATCCTTGTTGAAATAACGCGCCGCTTCTCGAGCTGACATGCCGTCCTTCAAACAGGCACGGCGCACACGACTATAAATATCCACAGAATACATCTCCCGCCCTCCGACTAAACGAAGGACACAAACTGGCGGAATTTTACTCCGCTACAACTGCGCTATCTCGCAGCCGTTTCTGTGGCCCATTATTGCTGTGCGTTTTACAAACTTGCATTTGCTCGGGATTTTTTGTGGTACGCGCGTGCCAATTTTTTCTTTCAAAGTAACAGATGTTAATGGGACAGCCGTGCATCAGCAACTTGTCACGCGGATGTTATCTGATCTGCATGGAGTCCAAGCCAGAGGCGGATGTGCATGTGCCGGACCTTATGCCCATCGACTGCTTGGAATTGACCGTGGCCAATCCGACGCCTTGCGGGCAGCGATTTTGTCCGGCAATGAGATAGAGAAGCCAGGATGGACGCGACTTGGATTTTCCGTTTTGATGTCAGATGATAAAGTCGATCGGATCATTGAAGCTGTCGATGCCGTCGCCCGCTCGCCAAATTCTGAGCGTTCACGATATAAAGTGGACGAAAGCACTGCACGCTTTTCGCCGGCCGCTGCATAATGTGTAGATTTTTAGCTTGGAAAGGTACCCCACGGTTTTTGGATGAACTAGTTCTCGACCAAGAGCAATCCCTTATTGAGCAAAGCAAAAATGCATTGATTGGCAAAACGACGATAAATGCGGACGGGTTTGGGTTGGCATGGTACCAAGACCATGAAACACCATGTATCTACAAGGATACCCACCCAGCTTGGTCGAATGCAAATCTGAAACAGCTTACACGTCACACACGATCGGGCTTATTCTTGGCGCATGTCCGAGCGTCCACAGGAATGGCTACATCACGCAATAATTGCCATCCCTTTTCTGTAGGAAAATGGTGTTTTATGCATAACGGTCAGGCTGGAGGACATGCAAAATTTCGGCAAGCTTTGGATGCATTGATTCCAGCTGAGCTGTACGAATTCCGCTATGGCGCGACAGAGAGCGAAGCAATTTTTCTTATAGCTCTGGGCCTTGGGTTGGAGCAAGATCCCATAAACGCTATGGAGCGCGCTGTAAGAATGGTGCAAAAGCTCGCTCAAGAACAAGGTGAACGCCCCTACATGCGTTTCGCCGCATGCTGGTCCGACGGGAAACGACTATTTGCTGCACGGATGGCATCTGATCGATTTGCCCCAAGCCTATTCGTAAAAAGATGCGAAGATGGCCATATTATTTCGTCCGAACCCCTTGAAAATGGATGTGAGGACTGGGTTGAGATTGCCGCAGGCGAAGCTATCGAAATCCGAGGAAGGGGGCGTTTGGTGTCTCAGGCCTTTAATACTGACGACCAGCTGACAAGCCTATTAAATCAAAACATGGACTATTCACGGGTAGGCCCGTATAATCAAATCCGAAAGTAAGCAATACTGTTTAACAACGAGGGAGAGAGTAATGAAAACACTAAAACTAGCCTTTATTGGTGGCGCGATAAGCTTAACGGCATTCAGTGCTTCCGCCGAAACATTTCGCTGGGCATCGAATACCGACCCGCAAACAATGGACCCACATGCAGTAAACTCTGCTCCGGTTCTTTCGTTTTTAAACAATATCTATGAAGGTCTTGTACGCCGAAATCAGGGTATGTCTATTGAGGGCTCGCTCGCTCAATCTTGGGAACCTCTATCCGATGATAATGGATGGCGTTTCAACCTGCGTGAAGGTGTGACTTTTCAGGACGGATCCCTCTTCAATTCGGAGGACGTCATGTTTTCCTATGAGCGCGCATCGAGCGAAGCTGCTGACGTGAGATCTTGGTTCGCACCAGTAAAAGAGGTTCGAGTGGTTGATGATTACACCATTGATTTCGTCACCAATGCTCCAAACCCATTATTTCCAGATTCTATCGCTAACTTTATGATTCTCGATAAAGGTTGGGCCGAAGCAAATGGCGCAGAACTGCCTGCTCGCGATGCTGAAAACTTTGCCACCATGAACGTAAACGGCACAGGCCCGTTCAAAGTCACTAGCCGCGATCCCGGAATCAAAACTGTTTTGACCCCAAATGCCGGATGGTGGGGCGCAGCTGAGCACAATGTTAGCGAAGCAATATTTACTCCAATTGGTAACGCCGCAACTGGCCTTGCTGCCTTGTTGTCGGGCGAGATTGATTTTATACAGCCAATTCCTTTGCAGGACGTCGCGCAGGTCGAAGGCCGTAACGGGTTTAAAGTTCTCGAGGGCGAAGAAACTCGGGTGATAATGTTTGGCTTTGGGCACGAACACGAAGAACTGCTTTATTCGTCCGACGTCACTGGAGCGAACCCGTTTCAGGATGTTCGCGTTCGTCAAGCGGCAGCCCACGCTATCGATATAGCGTCCATCGACCGAGTTCTTTTCAGGGGCAAGATCGACGGCGCTTCACAATTGGTTCCAGCAGGAATATCAGGTTATTCCGAAGCCAATTCAACTCGTCCAGCCTATGACCCGGAGCGCGCCAAGGCCCTTTTGACCGAGGCCGGTTATCCAAATGGTTTTAGCTTTGGCCTGAAATGCCCTAATGACCGTTACATCAACGATGAGGCACTATGTCGTGCGGCGGCATCGATGTTCGCGGCTGTGGGTCTGAATGCTGAACTTAGTACCGGCCCCGTTCGCGATTACTGGCCGCAGCTACGTGAAGATGCATTTGATATGTATCTTCTAGGCTGGTCACCTGGTACTTTTGACATGGAACATCCGATCCGTTTTTTGTTATCGACACCAAATTCTGAAAAGAAACTCGGGTCGTGGAATTTTGGTGGGTATTCGAACCAACGCGTAGATACGTTACTGCCCAGCATCCAGCAGGAAATAGATCCAGAAAAACGTCAGGCTATGGTTGATGAGGTCGTTGCAATTACTCAGGCAGAGGCCGCGTATATTCCGCTTTATACCCAGCCGCTCATTTGGGCTGCCAAGGATAATATTGATCTGACACAACGCGCTGACAACTTTTTCATGTTGCGCTGGGTTACAGTAAACTGATCCAAAGTTAGGGCAAAACGGCGATGGTTTATTTTATTGTGAAGCGGATGATTCAATCCGTCTTTGTAATGCTGGCCGTCGCCTTTTTGGCCTTTTCCTTATTTCGGTTCGTTGGGGACCCGATCACGCAGATGACAGGGGTGGAAACCTCAGTTGTAGATCAAGAACGCTTGCGTGAAGAACTCGGATTGAACGACTCGTTCGTCTCCCAATTTATACGGTTTACCGGCGATATGTTGCAGGGCGATTTTGGCTATTCTTATCGTACCCGCCAACCTGTCGCAGATATGATCACCGAACGTGTTCCTGCAACCTTGGAATTGGGCGTCGTGGCGTTGATCATTTCTCTTTTGGTTGGAGTGCCTGCGGGTGTATATACAGCGTTAAAACCGCGCGGCATTTGGACCCAAACCATTTTGATGACCACCCTTGTTGGGGTGTCGGTCCCAACCTTTGTGATAGGGATCATGCTGATATTTTTATTTGGCGTTCAACTGGGCTGGCTGCCAACGTTCGGTCGCGGTGGCACCGTGCAAATTGGCAACTGGGAAAGTTCATTGTTCACCTTCAGTGGATGGCGTGCGTTACTCTTACCTGCGATTACTCTTGGCGTTTATCAACTGACCCTCACCATGCGTTTGGTGCGTGCCGAAATGATGGAGGTCATGCGATCCGATTACATCCGCTTTGCCATGGCGCGAGGTGTGCCAATGAGGAAACTGCATTACAAACATGCATTGGTGAACACAATGGTGCCTGTGATTACGATTATCGGGCTACAGTTTGGCGGTGTCATCGCGTTTTCCATCGTCACTGAAAGCGTATTTCAATGGCCCGGAATGGGCTTGTTGTTTCTTGAATCGATCCGCTTCGTTGATATCCCTGTGATGGGTGTCTACCTTGTGGTGATTGCATTTTTCTTTGTGTTGGTGAACCTTGTGGTCGACTTGCTCTACGTTGCCATCGACCCGCGCCTGCGACTTAGGGACGTGGAATGATTGCCTTTTTGAAGAAGTATGAAGGTCTGTGGCTGTTCGTCCATTCCCCATCGGCGATTGTCGCGGCAATGGTTGCTTCACTCATCATTTTAGGTGCGATATTCGCGTCTTGGATCGCACTAGTGAACCCCTATGACCTGGCATCGTTTAGCCTATTTGACGGATTATTACCCCCTGTATGGCAAGATGGAGCAAACCCAAAATACCTGTTAGGCACCGACGATCAAGGTCGCGATATGATCTCGGCAATCTTGTATGGCGCACGGCTGTCACTGATTATTGGCCTGTCTGCTTTGACTATTGCGGCCGTTATAGGCGTAGGTCTTGGTCTTGCCGCTGGATATTATGGCGGACGATTTGATGCTGTCGTGATGCGTATCGCAGATGTGCAACTGGCACTGCCCGCGATCCTAACAGCGCTGCTGATTGACGGGATTGCACGAGGCATTCTGCCGGCTGCCATTCAACAAGATTTACGCGTTGCAGTTTTGACCCTCGCCATTGCGCTGTCGCTTTGGGTGAACTTTGCCCGTACAGCGCGCGCCACGACTTTCGTCCAGATGAACAAAGAATACGTGCAGGCCGCAATCATGATGGGCCAACGCCCTTCGCGGGTGATGTTTGTGCATATTCTGCCTAACATCCTTGGTCCACTTTTAGTGATTATGACAGTCGATCTGGCCTCCGCCATTTTGCTTGAGGCAACCTTATCCTTCCTCGGCATCGGCCTGCCCGCCGACAGCCCCAGCCTTGGCACGCTAATCCGCATTGGCATGCAATTCATGCTTTCCGGTGAATGGTGGATTTTGTGGATCCCCACGTTGTTCCTCATCGCCTTGGTTGTGTCCATCAACATCCTTGGCGATTTCCTACGTGACATCTTCAACCCAAGGCTGCGCTAGATGCTGACGATTAAAGAACTTACCGTCAAATTCCCGTCCCGCTTTGGTGATTTTAGTGCAATCGAGGGCGTGGACATGACAATCAAGCCAGGTGAAATTCACGGGTTGGTTGGCGAAAGTGGTGCAGGCAAATCCACCGTAGGCGCAGCGGTTATTGGCCTACTGCAAGCACCGGGCTATGTCGCGAACGGAATACTGACGCTGGGCGATACAGACCTTCGTGATCTAACACCCGCCCAAGCGCATGAGGTCCGCGGGGATCGCATTTCGATGATCTTTCAGGACCCACAAACCAGTTTGAACCCGCTGATGACGATTGAGGATCAGCTGATTGAGACCATTCAGGCCCATTCAGATGCCAGCAAAACCGCAGCCCGCAGACGCGCCGTTGATCTCCTCGAAGATATCGGAATTCAAAACGCATCCCAACGGATAAAGGCCTACCCACATCAATTTTCCGGCGGGATGCGCCAGCGGGTTGTCATTGCATTAGCAATCTGTACTAATCCGGAGTTGATCATTGCCGATGAGCCCACAACAGCATTGGATGTTGCTGTGCAATCGCAGGTCCTAGACTTGATCCAACAGTTGGCCAAGGAACGGCAGATTGCCTTTATGTTGATCACCCATGACATTGGCGTGATAGCCCAAGTCGCTGACCGCGTGACGGTCATGCGCAAGGGGCGTGTAGTGGAAACAGGTGACACTGCGCAGGTCTTAGGCGCTCCCAAACATCCCTACACGCGCGCGCTGATGGATGCTGTGCCTCCATTGGATCGAAAAATAGATCGCTTCCGCGTTCCTGCTGCAGACGACTCTGCGGTAATTCAGGGTGACACAGCAGAGCGCTGGTTGCATGAAGGACAACAACACTGCCTCACCGGGCTTACCGTGGAAAACCTCACAGTGACGTTTGCTGGGCCGCGCACATCCTTGTTTCGCAAACCATCCTCCTATGTTGCGCTGGAAGATGTGACTCTGACCATTAGACCCGGTTCTATCATGGGGTTGGTAGGAGAGAGCGGGTCCGGAAAATCCACGCTGGCGAAAGCCATCACTGGCCTTGTGACACCCACATATGGGACGATGATCTTGGGCGACACGGTACTGCCATTCGGATCATCTCGAAGTCGGCACCATCCGTCGCGGCAACTGGTTCAAATGGTGTTTCAAGATCCCTACTCAAGTCTGAATCCCCGACACCGTATCGGGGATATTCTGACCGAACCATTATGGTTTTACGGTTTTGTCAAAGACCCAGCCGAGCGCGCAAGTTTGGCGGCCTCCATGTTATCAATCGTAGGGATGCAGCCAAACGCTATCACCAAATACCCGCACCAATTCTCAGGCGGCCAACGTCAACGCATTGCGGTGGCACGGGCTTTACTCGCGCGGCCACAGTTCTTGATCTGTGACGAGCCGACGTCGGCGCTGGATGTGTCGATTCAGGCTGAAATCTTGAACTTGCTCAAAGAACTACAAGCAAGGTTTGGACTAACCATTCTGTTTATCAGCCACAATCTTGCTGTGGTACGTCAAATGGCCGATGATACGGCCGTTTTACGCAACGGCAAGATCGAAGAGGTCAACACGACCGAGGCAGTCTATGAGAGTCCCCAAGCCGAATATACAAAATTACTCCTGGCACAAACACCTGTGATGCCAAAGTCTTGGAGACAGTAGACTCATGATTACATTATACGGATATGACACCATCAATACTTTAAAAGTACTGATGTTCTTGTGTGAAGCCGGACTGAATTATGAATTTAAGCCCATCAATATTCGCGCTGGAGAGCAACACTCTGCCGAATTTCGCGCCATAAACCCAGCCGGAAAGGTGCCTGTGATTTGGGATGGTGATATGCACCAAACAGAATCAAATTCGATCCTACTTAACTTGGCGCAAAAAACAGGCTGGGGGCTGATGGATGGCTCTTCGTTGAATTCAAAATTGATCGCTTGGCTCTTCTATCAGGCATCAACTCAAGGGCCATATTTCGGACAGATCGAATATTGGTCCAGACTGGCAAAGTCGCCCAATTCCGACGCGCTGGCCCAATACAGCGCTATCGCAAATCGCTCGATTGAATATCTGAATGAACAGTTAAACTCCCAAAAATATATCTGTGGGGATACATATAGCATCGCTGACATCGCGCTGTACCCTTGGCTGCGTATACATAAACACCTTGGATTATCCATTGAACACGCCGAAAACTTGTCGCGTTGGTGTGACTGTATTTTGGCAAGAGCAGCTACCCAAAAAGCCCTAACATTTTTTAATGACATTCCATTACAGAAATGAGTGTTTTAGACAAATGAGAACACGCTTCCAGTTGCTGGTTGCTATCAACTTAATGAGAACCCACATCGGATGCGGCTGTCAAACAAATGAGAACACCCATCAAATTGCTAGCGCGGCCTAAATCTATACGCTCAATAATTGACCCCACTCGGCGAGAGCAGCGGCACGGTTCAGCTTGAAATTGATGCGTGAGTAGAGATGGCGTTCCTGCAGCCCCAAACGCTGAACCCAACCCCACACCCAGCCCCTGTTGCGCCTTTAGCGGAGCAGAGTGGCCAACAGGAGGAAACGGGCCTCGGCTGCAGCATTCGCCTCAAACCAATGCAATATTAGAACTAGATTTAATAAAGCTTAGCGGCTTATGATGTATGTAAACTCAAAGCAGGGTTTAAAGACATTAACCAAATAGGAGAATAAAATGCTTGGTGATAAAGCCGGATCAATGACCCTTCAGGAAACCAGTAAGCCAATAGACTCTGGGCAATATGGATTACCTGCTATGGAAACAAACACTGTTGGTGGCGGGAAACTGCTAGGCCATGATGTTCAAACACAAGCATCATTTACCGCTCACATGAAACCTGATGGTTCTTGGTTAGGCCATGCTCATGCTGGAGTCATATTTTGTGCAGAAGGTGTTGCCACATATAAGTGTGATGGTGTTGGAAACATGACGGAAGCTGGCGGCGTATCGTTTAGAGGCGGCGCTATATTTGAAACTACATCTGAAGCATTATCTGAACTGAATGGTAAGTATTACATGTTCACTTACGAATCTGATCCAGAGGGCAAAGCAGAGTGGAATCTTTACCCCTGTAAATAATATAATATGGGCTTAGAGATTCAGTTCTAAGCCCTTTCAGGGACATGTCAAACAAATGAGAACACCCATCAAATTGCTAGCGCGGCCTAAATCTATACGCTCAATAATTGACCCCACTCGGCGAGAGCAGCGGCACGGTTCAGCTTGAAATTGATGCGTGAGTAGAGATGGC
>Ga0209660_1001345_pt1 | contig 13151 bp, 10 predicted proteins | sample SaaInlV_100m_DNA_2_FD_184659 | JGI IMG/M metagenome (GOLD analysis project Ga0209660, IMG submission 184659) | Marine microbial communities from expanding oxygen minimum zones in the Saanich Inlet - SI072_LV_100m_DNA (SPAdes) (version 2) | ecosystem: Environmental > Aquatic > Marine > Intertidal... | reverse complement strand
CATCCCCGTGCCCTACAACAACCCGCTCGAGCCCCGTATGCGCCTCGGCGGCTTTGATTTCTTTTCCGACGGGACAACCGCCGCCGTCTGCACCTGGGACGGGGACGTCTGGATCGTCAAGGGGGTCGACGAGGACCTGGACGAGGTCACATGGAAACGGTTCGCAACCGGCCAGCATGAGCCCCTTGGCCTCAAGATTGTCGATGATATCATCTACACCGTGGCCGACGACCAGATCACCCGCTACCATGACCTCAACAAGGACGGTGAGGCTGACTTCTACGAGAACTTCAATAATGACTGGGACCTCACCAATGGTTTCCACGCCTTTTGCTTTGACCTCCACACCGACCCCAAGGGCAACTTCTACTTTGCATTCGGCAGCCCCGTCCGCGGAGGCGGCCGCAGTTTCGAGCGCATGGGTCGTCACCACGGCTCCATCATCAAGGTCAGTAAGGACGGCTCCAGGATGGAGCGTTACGCCACCGGCCTTCGCGCACCCAACGGCATGGGCGTCGGCCCAGACGGACAGGTCACCAGCGGCGACAACGAGGGTACCTTTGTTCCCCGCAGTCCCATCAACTGGATGACCCCCGGCAGCTTCCATGGCGTCGTCGATGCAGCTGCAGGCTATACCAACATGAAGACCACACCAACCGTATCCCAGCTCAGCAAGGGACGACCCAAGCACCTCGACCCCTCCGAGGCACCAAAGCCGCTGGCCTGGCTACCCAAGGGCGTCGACAACTCCGGTGGCGGGCAGACCTGGGTCACCAGTAAAAAATGGGGGGGACTGGACGGGGAACTCCTTCACCTTTCCTACGGGCGAAGCGCCCTCTACCTCGTGGTCAAGGAATTTGTCAACGGCCAGATCCAGGGAGGCGTCGTCCCCTTCAAGCTGCGTTTCACGTCCAGCTGTATGCGCGGCCGATTCAACGAGCGCGACGGACAGCTCTATATTTCCGGGCTCAAGGGTTGGCAGACCAACGCCGGCAAAAACGGAGGCCTTGACCGGGTCCGGTACACCGGGAAGCCCGTCAACATGCCGAAAGGGCTGAACATAAAGAAGGACGGACTCATCCTCCACTTCACCAGCAAACTGGACAAGGAACTTGCCGAGGATCCCGGGTCCTATTCCATCCGCTCCTCCAACATTACATGGTCCCACAACTACGGGTCCGGGGACAAGGACCAGAAAACCTACAAGGTCGAGTCAGCCAGGCTGCTCGGGGACGGCAAAAGCGTGCAACTCAAGGTTCCCACCATCGGCCCCGCGCACCAGATGGAAATCTCCATCGACGTCGAGACCGAGGACGGTGACGAGATCATCACCAAAATCTGGAACACCGTACACGAGCAGAGTTAAGGCTCCCGGCTAGGCAAGCACCCCTTGGGTCGGCTCGAAGCCGGTCAAGCGTTGGTCGAGCCCGCCATAATGGTAGGTCAGGTTCTCGTGGTCAAGGCCCATCAGGTGCAGGGTCGTGGCATGGAGGTCGCTGACGTGGTGCCGGTTGACCGCCGCCTCGTGCCCCAGATAACGAGGGTCTCATCGAGCATACCCCGCTGTGCCAGATCGGAAAGCAGGCCCGCGACCGGCTGGTCAATTTCCGGGCAGTAGACCCTAAGGTTCTCCTCAACCCCATTGTGGGCGTCCCAGTTCTGCTGCTGGTGCCCGCCGGGCAGGTCCAGGGCGGTCTGGTATTCCTTGAACTGGAAAACGATCGCCTGATCAAGACCCCGATCACCAATTTCTCCCTGGAAAGCCAGCAGGTGTTGCGCACGATCCTACCGACCATGCCTGTGTTCTAGGAGGCAACCACACCTGTGGCACTCATCCAGCCTCAGCAATAGCCAGGCAGCCGAAAGGAATTATTATCATAATGACACACTTTTGGCGTGTCTTCCCGGTATACCTTCGTTGGAATGAATGATGTATGAATCAGGAATTACTCCGTAAACATCTACTCCGACTCCAGGATGCAATCCAGGGAAACGTGGTTTCCCAGCAAATGAACTCAAGAAAGGAGGATCTCTCGAGCCTAGCTGAGATCACACAGGCAGATGCCATCTACCGGATCGACAAGGTCAGTGAGGAATTTGTGCTGGAGTGGTTCCGAGAAAACTGGCCTCGGGAATACCCAGTGGAATTGATCATGGAGGGGATTGAAGACGGGACCACTGTGTTCCCGGAAGGCACACCACCGGAAAACCTGCAATACACCTGCATAATCGACCCCATCGATGGAACCCGATGCATCATGGATGACAAGCGTTCGGCCTGGGTCCTCACCGGGATCGCGCCCCGTGAGAACGGACAGGCACCGACCCTCAGGGACATTGAGGTGGTTGCCATGACCGAGCTTCCTCCAACCAAGCAAAGACTGGCCGACCAGTTGACCGGTATTCGGGGTCGGGGAAAAGATGGCATTCAAATCACACGGCGCAACCTGGATAACGGGAAGGTTGCCCCCATCAAACTCCAACCCTCCCGGGCCCGGGACCTCCTACACGGACATGGCATTGTGGCCAAGTTCTTCCCGGAGGCCAAGACACTGCTGACACAGTTTGAGGAGGCCCTTATTGACCGGCTCTATGGATTGGGAGAAACAAGTTACCCAAGGGTATTTGATGACCAATACCCAAGTACAGGTGGCCAGTTTTATGAATTGCTCGCCGGGCGGGACCGAATGGTGCTGGACCTGCGCCCACTTGCTTTCCGAAAGACCGGCAATGAGCGGTGCCTGGCCGCCCACCCCTATGACATCTGCACCGCACTGCTGCTCGAGGAGACGGGTTGCCCAATCATGGGTATGGATGGCGGTCCGCTGGACGCACCACTGGACACCACCTCACCGGTCGGTTTCATGGCCTATGCCAATGAGGACCTAAGAAATACAATCCACCCCGAGGTGATGGAACTGGTGGAGAAATTTCTGCTCTGAGCCGATCCGGTCTTTTTATGTAAGGTCCAGGCTGCACTTCTTCCCCAGTGCCTCTGCAAGCGGGTCAGCATCATCAGCGTTAAAGCCAAGATGAAAATGCCGACGCCATCCCTCGGAAAATTCGTACTTTCCTGAAAGGCGGCCCACTTCGCGATCCTGTTCATCCATGGTGCGAAGGTAGGAATTGAGCCCCTGACTGGCATCGAGCCACGATTGCTGGCTCTGGTGGGCGGATAATGCCTTGAGCTTCAAATCCCTTAGGTTGGATACATCAACAAAGCAATTCGGTACAACCTTTTGCCGAAGGCCATCACACAGGCCGTGAGGCATGGCATGATAGACCGTGACCTCCTTGTTGGGGGGCGCAATGGGTGGATCCGTCTCGAAATTCGGCATACTGTGGGTGAAGGCGGCAGTCACGGCGAGTCGGGAGGTTATCATATGGTCCTCCATGTAATCCTCAGGGGAATGGGTAAGGACAATGTCCGGAGCCACCCCATGAAGGACGGCCGCAAGCCTTCGCAGATGCCGGAGGTCATACAGGATCTCCAGGTCACGGGAAAACGGCTCATGGAAGGTGGCACCGAGAATTTGGGCGGCCTCCCGGGCCTCCCCGTCGCGAACCCGCTCAACCTCCGCCGGTTCCAAGGACTGACTACCGCAGTTGCCGCTGGAGAGGTTGAGGTAGTGGATGTCCCAACCGACCTCCTTCAATTGAGCCAGGGTGCCCGCCATGACGAACTCAATGTCATCCGGATGGGCGGCGACGGCGATGACGGTCCTGCGACCCCCGATCACTCGGACTTTTTGGTGGACTGCTTCAGGTACTGGAAGAACTCGCTCTGGGTGGAAAAGATCAACCAGTCATTCTTGCTGATGGTTGTCTTGTAGGCATTCAGGGTCGTGAGGAATTCATAGAACTCGCGGGACTCAGCACTTTGGTTATAGGCCTCTGTGTAGATTCGTGCAGCCTCTGCATCCGCCTGACCATGAATTTCCCTCACCTGGCGTTCGGCCTCGGACTTGATGGTTTCCTGTTCGAGTTGTTGTAGTCCCCCGATCTTGAGGGCTTCGCCCTTTCCTTTTCCGGTAAACTCTGCCACCTTCTCCTCCTGGGAGGCAATCATGCGATCAAAGATTTTAGCCTGATCCACGGCAGCATAGTTGATCCTCTTGAAACGGAAATCCAGCAACGCAATTCCAAACTCCGCCAACGTGGGCTTCGCATCACTCAGGATTTCACGAGAAATCTTCAAGCGACCGACATCGAACGTCTGGAGGACGTTCGCACCCTTGCCTGATCCCCCGTCTTCATCTTGAGCCTTTTGAGCCTCCTCTGTGGACAGCTTCTTGTCTTCACGCTCCTCTGAGCGTACAATCTCGGCAAGGGGGTGATCGGCGATTGCCTTGCGGGCAGCACCGTCCAGGATGTCGTCAAGACGGGTCCTTGCGCCAGACTCATCCTTGACCTTTTCAAAGAAAGATTTGGCATCCTCAATCGCCCAGCGGGCATAAGTATCGATCTCGATGAATCGTTGGTCCCCGGTTGTGACCTGACTCCTGTGACCATCCCATTCAAGATAGCGTTTGTCGAATAAATGAACCTTTTGAATCAATGGAGTCTTGAACTTTAGGCCCGGATTTGTCTCCTCTTTGACCACCTTGCCGAGCTGGGTGATGAAAGCCTGTTTAGTTACGTCCAATACATAGATGGATGAGAAACCGACGATCAGGATCGCCAGTAATATAAGTGTGCCAAATGCAAATGCTCCCTGCTTCATCGTGTGCCCTCCTGGTTAAGATTGAGTAGTGGCAGGATACCGGATACATCCTCATCGAGAATGATCTTTCGGCCTGCCTTGTTGAGGACCGTCTCCATGGTCTCAAGGTAAATACGTTTTCGAGTGATCTCAGGAGCCCTCTGGTATTCAGCGAACAATGAATTAAAGGCAGCAGCATCCCCCTTCGCCTCGTTGATGCGTCGTTCCTTGAAACCCTTCGCCGTCGCGACAGACTTTTCAGCTTCCCCTTCAAGCGGTTCAATGACCTGATTGTACTGGGCCCGGGCCCGCTCAATCAAGGTATCCCGCTCCTGCTCGGCTTGATTGACCTTGTTGAAGTATGGTTTAACGCGCTCAGGTGGATTTATGTCCTGCAGAATAACCTGATCGACCCGGACTCCCAGCTCATAATCCTTACACATCGCCTGAAGCTTCTCAATGACCTTGCGCTGGATGAGGGTTCGGCCTGAAGTCAAAACCTCGGTGATGGTATGGTCCCCCACCACCTGCCGCATGACCGCTTCATTCATGTCCCGGAAAGCCATTATGGCCTCATTGTGTTGAGGCCGCCTGTCATGGACGCGGTATTTAAAAAGGTACTTTTTCGGGTCAGTAATGGTAAACTGGGTAACCCACTCGACATCAGCCACATTGAGATCACCCGTGAGCATCAGCGATTCAGCATCGTAGTTGCCCCCGTATTGGTATTGGGAACGGGAATTGCTCGATACCGTACGAAATCCGAATTCCTCCTTCAATTGGCGGAGGACGGGGACCTTGTATTCCTGCTCAATTCCAAAGGGAAGCTTTGTGTTGAATCCCATCTCCCTGATTTCTCCATGTATTTTACCGAGGCGAAGGACGACAGCCTGCTCCTCGGGATCCACGGTAAACCAACTGGTCATCACGCCGACTACGACGATGATCAGGAGGACCACTCCACCGATACCAGCCGGTATCTTCTGGATGACATTTTTTGCAATATTTGATGCGTCTGACATATTGTTTCTAGGTTAATAAAATTTACTCGATTTCAAACACTCCTTCAATCTCCACAGCCATTCCACCGGGAAGTGAACCCATGCCTACGGCACTGCGAACCCCGACACCGGCTTCCTCACCAAAAATGTCGCGATAAAGCTCACTACAGCCGTTGATGACTTGTGGGTGTTGCTTGAAATCCGGTGGGCAATCAACCATGCCCAGCAACTTGATAACCCGCTTTATACGATCCAGACTGCCCAAATGGGCCTTCATGCTGGCAAGGATGGCAAGGCCGGTCTGGCGGGCAGCCGCCTGTCCCGCCGCAACATCAAGATCTGTACCGACTTTCCCACAAATATAGGTTCCATCGGCTTGGTAAGGGCCATGACCGGAGAAAAAAGCCTGATTACCAACGATGAGAACAGGCTGGTAGATCCCGCCCTTCGGAGGTGCAGGAGGAAGTTCTATGTTCAGTTCAGTTAGCCGTGCCTCGATACTCATTATGATTTAGAAAAATGGGTTAAACTTCCGGGGAGGTCCAGCCTGCATCATCTGGAAAAACATTTTCAAGAAGGACCCTGGAACGAGGCTCAACCAAAAACTCATCAACCGCACCGGCCCATCGGGCGTAATGTTCAGTGGTCTTGTGGTGGTCAAGGTCAGATGCTGACTTGTAAACCTCGACAAAAATAAAACGGGAGGAATCATCCTGGTCCTGGACGACATCAAAGCGCACGGCACCCGGCTCCCTGAGCGTGTTGCGCGCATTGTCGAGGGTGATTTCCTTGAACTGCTGAATACAGTCTTTCTTTACCTGTAGAAAAACGTGAATAATAAACATGGCCGGCAAATAAGGAGGGTATTTGGGCATCCGTCAAAGACATTCCGAATTGGACGCAATTGACAATCACACATCCACTCCTATCCCTACCTATCCATGAAAGTCCGTAAAGCTGTAATCACCGCAGGTTCACCAAGCCAGCGCAGTCTCCCATTGCAAACCCTAATTGATGGGGACGGGGAGGAAAAAGCTGTCCTGCAAATCCTTGTTGAGGAAGCCCTGCGCGCCGCCATCAAGGAAATTGCCATTGTTGTACAACCCGGGGATGAAGATACTTTTGCAAAGGTGGTGGGCGAACATGCCGATAAGCTAACCTTCATCCAGCAAACTAACCCAAGGGGGTATGGCCATGCACTTTCATTGACACGTGACTTCGTGGCTAACGAACCCTTTTTACATCTGGTGGGAGACCATCTGTATGTAAGCGCCAATGAACGTGGATGCGCAGAGCATCTGGTACGGACTGCCGAGGAACATGGCTGCGCAATCTCTGCGGTGCAGGAAACCCGTGAGAACCTGCTGCCATATTTCGGGACGATTGGTGGTCGCTGTCTTCCCGGACACCAGGATCTCTACGAAGTTGATGCAGTCATTGAAAAACCAACGCCGACCCTGGCAGAGCAGGAACTAATCGTGCCAGGAATTCGTGCCGGACACTACCTGTGTTTCTTTGGAATGCACGTACTCACCCCGGCTGTGATGGGAATTCTTGACGAAAAGCTTGCGGACGAGGAAGCGCGGCCCAGCCTTTCAGGCGCACTTCAACAACTGGCACAACGGGAAAAGTTCCTTGCCCTGGTCATGCAGGACCGCCGTTACGATGTAGGTGTCAAGTACGGTCTGCTGACCGCCCAGCTTGCAGTATCACTCAACGGTCAGGATCGGGATGAGGTCCTGACCCGGCTTTTGACGCTATTGGCAGGTGCCCGCTAAACAAACCGGCATGTCCTTTCTTTTAGAGACAATCCTATCCAACGATGCTGATGTTCGTAATCGGCCATTGGAAATATTTTGTGAAACTGCCAGCATCGATGAACTTCTCTCCGAGTGTGTAAAACTGGACACTTTTCGCCGGAATCATGACAATCTATACGAGCGGGTCCGGGCACTCTTCTTCCTTTACGCCATTCACCGGTTTTATCTTCCCTTTAAGAAAAACTTTCCCGGCAAAGGGCGCATTCCATTCCCGGGACACGAAAGCCTGCTTGAGCGACGTTTCGGCGAAGCCATTGATGCATTTTTGATAATTCAGGAAAAGGATGGGCCCAACGCCACAATCTCCAGCGCACTCTCTGAGGCCTATCATCGACTAGCCTTCCAAACTCTTGCAAACCAGGTTCGGCGAAGTGTGCGTTCCGTCCAAGGAAACCAATGGATGTTCCGTGTGGGACATACTGCGGACCACCCATTACGAATCCACCCGAGGCTCCTGCATCCTGATCCAATGACCGGTCTGTTCCCTGTCATTGCAGAATCCACTGCTGTACGGATGGATTTAACCCATAGTGGATGGAGTGACATATTCTTTCTCGGCATGGACTACCCTGCCGGTGCGCAGGTCCTGAATATATCCATCGACCTGTGTCTCAACAAGAACGGTGAAACATCTGAGCCCCGACCACCTGTAGAGGCATACGTCCGAGTAATTGATCAACCATTGCTCCGATTGTGTAGCGTGGATCTTGAAACCACGACCGATGTCCGCAGTATTGGTGAAGTCTTTGATTTTGCAAAGGACTACCTTGGACTCCTTAAGGCGGCGGTCATTGCCTCAGGTATTGTGCCCCCGGGCATTGAAAGTGCACGACAACCACTGGAGGATCTGTTGGCGAGGCTGGCAGGTCCCGGTCGTGGACTTGAAGTCGTCAGCAAGGTTAACAATATTCCCAAGGGATCGCGGTTGGCTGTTTCCACAAACCTGCTCGGCAGCCTCATTGCCGCCTGTATGAGGGCAACCGGCCAAGTCAATAGTCTGGAGGGGGCACTGACAGAAACCGAACGGCGAATAGTGGCCTCACGAGCCATCCTCGGCGAATGGATTGGAGGATCAGGAGGTGGGTGGCAGGACTCCGGTGGTGTGTGGCCCGGAATCAAACTGATTGAAGGTGTCGAGGCCACAGAGGATGACCCTGAACATGGCATAAGCAAGGGCCGACTGCTTCCACGACACCACATTTTCAACACCGATGAAATCCCACCCGGGTCCAGAAAAAAACTGGAGGAAAGCCTCGTGCTTGTACATGGTGGCATGGCACAGGATGTGGGACCCATCCTTGAAATGGTTACAGAGAAATACCTTTTGCGGTCCGGCAACGAGTGGAAGGCCCGTCAAGATGCCATCCGCCTGCTTGACCAGATGGTAAACTCGCTGAAACAAGGAAATATAGAGCGGGTCGGTCGACTCACGCAACAGAACTTTGACGGCCCCATCAAGACCATCATACCCTGGGCGACCAATGAATATACGGAATCAGTTATCAAGCAGGTCCGTGAGGAATTCGAAGAAGACTTCTGGGGATTCTGGATGCTTGGGGGTATGGCTGGAGGTGGCATGGGATTTCTCTTTGCACCCTGGAAAAGAGAAGAGGCACAAAAGCGCCTAGCAGAGATTCTCCAAGACACGAAGCAGCGTCTGGATAAGGCACTGCCCTTCGCCATGAATCCGGTCACTTATGACTTCTCCATCAATGAGAATGGTACATGCGCAAAAATAAATGAAGGAACGTCCGCCCTTTTGCCCACATCCTATTATCAGGCCATCCTCCCGGGAATAATCAGCAGGGATTCCAAACCTCTCTCCCCTGCCCGCCATGCCGAACTCGTACAGGTACGACGAAAAAGTCAGACGGACCACGATTTGGCCAAGGCCCTGATTGACCAAAGTCAATCGCAATCAGGACAGGGTGAAACACCCGACTCAAACAAGGAACTTGAAACAGCGCTAAATGCCCATGGGTTTGACCCTTCACAGCATGAACAAATTCGAAGCGAAATCAAAGCCGGTCGGATTGGCCTGGCTCAAAACCGCCTATCGCCAAGTACGCTCATCGAGGACGTTCCTGTAAACGACCTCATGGATGCCACCGGTGAACCCAAGCGGGAATGGCACGATACCGGTATGGATGCCCTATCCGCAGGCAAGGCAGCTGTTGTCACCCTTGCCGGAGGTGCCGGAAGTCGATGGACACGAGGCGCCGGTGTTGTAAAGGCGCTTCATCCTTTCACCCAATTTGCAGGCCATCACCGAAACTTTATTGAGGTTCATCTGGCCAAGGTTCGAAAGACCTCCAAACTCTATGGACATCCAGTCCCCCATATAGTAACCACCAGTTACCTTACCCACCAACCGCTCACCCGCTGGCTGGAAGCGACCACCCATTCCACCGATACAGAACAATTGCACCTCTCCCCGGGTCGCTATGTGGGCCTGCGAACAGTTCCAATGGTTAGAGACCTGCGATTCAGTTGGGAGGAAATGGCCCAGCAGGTTCTCGACGAGCAGGAGCAAAAAATGCAGAAAAGCCTGCGGGGGGCACTCATTGAATGGGCACGGAGTACAGGTGAAGGGGTTGATTATCGGGATAATCTATCCCTGCAGTGCATGCATCCCGTGGGGCATTGGTACGAAATACCAAATCTTTTGCGCAACGGGGTTCTTGCCCAACTCCTAAAAAAGCATCCAAACCTGGAGCACCTGCTTGTCCACAATATCGACACCCTGGGGACCGACCTTTCACCAACATTTCTAGGTGCTCACATAGAATCCGGCGCAGACCTTACATTTGAAGTCATCCAGCGTGAAATTGACGATCGTGGCGGGGGGTTGGCCAAGGTTAACGGCCAAAATCGTATCATTGAAGGACTGGCACTCCCCCGGGAGGAATGTGAGTTTGACCTCTCCTGGTACAACACCCTGACCAATTGGATCAGCATCCCGGGATTACTCCGTTTCTTCAAGCTGGAAAAATCAGACCTCACCGATGAAAAAAAGGTCGCCCAGGCCATTCAGGATGCAGCAGGCAGGATGCCCACCTATGTTACATTGAAGGACGTCAAAAAACGATGGGGCCGGGGACATGAAGACATTTTCCCTGTAGCCCAGTTTGAGAAGCTATGGGGGGACATGACCGCCATTCCGGATCTGGATTGTCAGTACCTTGCCGTGCCACGAAAGCGTGGCCAGCAACTAAAGGAACCGGCACAACTGGATGGATGGCTGCGCGATGGATCAGCGACCTTCGTTGACAGCCTCTGTGAATGGGGGTAATTACGCTCTAAACATCGCAGAGCTCAACCGCCTCAGTCAGGCCCTTTAGAGGATCACGAGTTGGAATGAACTCCTGACCGACAAAACCCTTGTAGCCAATATCCAGAAGCGCCCGCATGATGGGTGGGTAATTAATCTCCTGTGTGTCATCCAGTTCACCGCGCCCGGGATTCCCGGCTGTATGGACATGGCCGATATACTCTCCACACTCACCTATCCGACGGATAACATCCCCGTCCATGATCTGCACGTGATAGATGTCAAAAAGTAGTTTCACATTCGGTGAACCGACCTTCTTTAAAATCTCCATGCAGTAATCAATATGGTCACCCTGGTAACCGGGGTGACCCTTATTGGGGTCGGAATCGTCACGGGTGTTAAGCATCTCCAGGCAGAGGGTGACCTTTTTCTTTTCAGCATCAGCAGCAATTGCCTTCAGTCCCTTGACGCAATTTTTAATTCCCGCCTCAGGGCTGATGTCCTCAGCGAAACCATTGAAGGCAATGACATTGGGAGAACCAAACTCTGAAGCCGCATCAATAGCCTTGCGTGTCGCGGCACCCACCTTCTCGTGGTACTTCGGGTTGTTCCAACCCTGGATAAAAGGGGGACCTCCCATATCGATCGGGGTGATTGCGCAAGTCAGACCATGTTTGGATAGGATTGGAAATTGATCGGGGGCTATCAGTTCAATACTTTTACAACCCAAGTCGGATGCCACCTTGCACATTTTATCGGTACTCCAGTGATTGGCAAAGCACCAGGAAACAACAGATTGGTTGATGCGACCTTTTTTTACACCGCTTTTTTTACGAAAAAGGCGTATCTTGTTTGCCTGAGTGGAAGTTGGTGCCAGTGCGGAAGCACCTGCGGCAAGACCGAGGCCGGTCTTGAGGAGGGTGCGACGGGAAGTGGAGTTTTCTTGGAATTGCATGATGAAGTGTATGAGAATTTCAGTGATTTAAGAAAAGATTCTGAATATTCCATGTACGTATTGTCAATGACGAGACGTAACAAGTCGGCAAAAGTTATTTGTGGTTCATCTATTTATACACCTGCTGAAAGAATCAACCTCAGGTCCATACAAGTTGATGAGCACATGGTACAAGGGGAAAATATCAACCTGTTCGATCTTCAGCAATCGCAACCTTTAATGTCCGACCAGCAAAATCCTTCTCATTTAAATCATCAACGGCTTTCAAGGCCATTTCCTCTGACCCAAGAGTCACAAAAGCAAAGCCTCTTGATTTTCCTGTAAACTTGTCCCTTCCGAGAAAAACCTCCTGCGGTTCGTATTGCGCGAAAAGGTCAAGCAAGTCGATGCGTTCTGCCTCAAAGGCAAGATTTCCAATATAAACTTTTTGGCTCATCAAATATAAAAAAGGGGATGCAGGTAATCTTTGCCATCACCCATGTCAAATGCTTGCTCTACGGAATCAATTCATATTGACACTCAAACAAGCCCTATTTGACTACAAACCATGTTCATCAAACGCTCAATGAACCTGCCATTCAAAATCAGGATTCTTATAGTTGCAACCTTGGCTATTCTATCCTCAACGCTATCGGCTCAAGATAAAAAAGAACCTGAAAAGAAGCCCCCTCTCAAACCCCGGCCAGTTGCAATTTTTGAAGACAAGAACCTTGAGAATGCAGTCCGCAAGCAGGTATTTGAAAAACGAGACAACAAGACGCCACTTTACGCCAATGATGTGCAGCATGTCTCCGCCATTATGGGCAAAGGCATGGAAATCAAGAGTCTGAAGGGGATCGAGCACTGCAAGGAACTTGCCTCACTGGAACTCCCGGGTAATTCCATCACGGATATTTCACAACTCAAGGGACTGAGCCGACTTCAGCTCATCGATCTTTCCGAAAATAATATAACAGATACTTCTCCTCTAAAGAATTTGGGTATCCTACAATACCTGAACCTCGAGAATAACCAGTTAACCGATGTCACCCCACTTGGCAACATCCCGTCTCTTCGCTCACTATACCTGACTCACAATCAACTCACTGACATTACTCCTCTTGCCAAACTGACCAAACTCTGGTCGCTTTACCTTGGTGAAAACGAACTCACTGACATTACCCCCCTGAAAAATATCCCGCACATCGACATCCTGGACATTCGCAACAATAAGCTGACAGATATCACTCCGATTGCAGGTCATAAATCATTCCGCATGCTTTTCCTGCAGGGCAACCAGTTAAGAAACCTTGGACCACTACTGGACACAGTAAAAAAAGACGCCGTGGAAAAACGTGAGTACAGTACTTTTTTGCGTATCTGGACCAATGGGAACCCCCTCCCCAAAGGGCAGATTGCAGAA
>Ga0209660_1001343_pt1 | contig 13155 bp, 10 predicted proteins | sample SaaInlV_100m_DNA_2_FD_184659 | JGI IMG/M metagenome (GOLD analysis project Ga0209660, IMG submission 184659) | Marine microbial communities from expanding oxygen minimum zones in the Saanich Inlet - SI072_LV_100m_DNA (SPAdes) (version 2) | ecosystem: Environmental > Aquatic > Marine > Intertidal... | reverse complement strand
ACCGTCGGTTGCGGTCGGCAGTCACCTTGATACCCAGCCGACAGGGGGTCGTTTTGACGGGGTTTACGGTGTTTTGACCGGGCTCGAGGTTATACGCACTCTTAATGATCAGAACATCCAGACCCGCCACCCGGTGGAAGCGGTCTGCTGGACCAATGAGGAGGGCAGCCGTTTTGCGCCCGCAATGGTGGCCTCCGGCGTGTTCGCGGGAATCTATGACCTCGATTACGGCCTGGCGCGAGCGGATACCGAGGGCCGAACCATGGGGCAGGAACTCGAACGCATCGGTTACGCAGGAGAAGAGCCCATGGGGCGTCCACTGCACGCCTATTTTGAAGCCCACATCGAACAGGGCCCCATACTGGTTGAAGAAGGCACCGACATTGGCGTGGTTACCGATGCTCAAGGCCAACGCTGGTATGAACTTGAACTGACCGGCACGGAATCGCATGCGGGGCCAACGCCAATGGACCGGCGCCATGATGCGTTACTGTGTGCTGCACGAGTTACCTGCCTGGTGAATGAAGTAGGCTTGACCCATGCGCCGCTCGCTTGTGCCACGGTGGGCATGCTCAACGTGCACCCCAATTCGCGTAACGTTATCCCGGGACGGGTCTTTTTGACCATAGACATTCGGCATCCGGATGATGCGGTCTTGCTGGAGATGGGCAGGGCCATCCGTGATGGCATCACCAGAATTTCGGACCAAGCCGGCGTAGCACACTCGCTTGAGGAGATTTTTTATTACGCCCCGGTCCCCTTTGATAGTGCTTGTGTCGCAGCAGTTCAATCCGGTGCCGAAACTTGTGGTTACAGCTCGCGCGAGATTGTCACCGGGGCCGGGCATGACGCCTGTTTTATTGCACACGCGGCACCGACATCGATGATTTTTATCCCCTGTGTTGACGGCATTAGCCATAACGAGGTGGAGGATATTGAACCTGAATGGTCTACAGCCGGCGCCAATGTCATGCTCCAGGCTGTTTTGACAAAGGCTGAAAATCTTTGAAAGCAAGCAGTGTGTAAGGAGTTTTTCCGTTGAGCGATAACGCATCATCTTCTGATACCGTGGTTCAAATTGACCAGTTGTCCCTGGACTTCGATACTGTCGACGGACCGGTGCATGCGCTTAGTGGCATTGATCTGGCGATTAGAGAAGGCGAATTCGTATCACTGATTGGACCATCAGGCTGTGGCAAGACGACCTTGCTGAGGGTGATCGCTGACCTGGAGAAACACTCCAGCGGAAAAATTCTGGTGAACGGCGTGAGCCCGGATCAGGCCCGCCAGGATCGCTCCTATGGCTATGTGTTTCAGGCTCCCGCACTTTACCCCTGGCGAACTGTTACAAAGAATGTCGTACTGCCCCTTGAGATCATGGGATTGACTCGCTCTCAGCAGCAAGCACGGGCGAAGAAATATCTTGATCTTGTTAACTTGGGCGGTTTTGAGAATAAGTACCCATGGCAATTATCCGGCGGAATGCAGCAGCGCGTCTCCATTGCGCGGGCATTAAGTGTCGAGCCGCAGTTGTTGTTAATGGATGAGCCATTTGGGGCGCTTGACGAAATTACACGGGATCACCTCAACGAGCAGCTTCTTGAATTGTGGCGCAAGACGCGCAAGACAGTAGTCTTTGTTACCCACTCCATTCCCGAGGCGGTATTCCTTTCGAGCCGGGTCGTGGTGATGTCCCCCAGGCCTGGGCGTGTGATGGATGTGATTGAATGCAATTTACCCTCCGAGCGAACGCTTGATATACGCGAGACACCCGATTTTCTTTCTCTGGCCCATCGAGTTCGACAAGGCCTCAAGGCGGGCCATAGTTACGACGATGAATGACGCAGCCCGTAGTCAGGGGCGGATTTTTCCCGTGTCGGTAATTATCGTTGTCCTTACGATTATCTGGTATGCCGGTGCGGTGTACCTCAACAGTGGTCAGTTGATCGATCGCTACAACAAACGCAGCGTCCAGTGGGATATCACCCAGTTGGCCGCAGATGCGTGGAGCATGAAGCGACCCGTATTACCCGCACCTCACCAGGTTGCGCGCGAGCTCAAAAAGACCGTCTTGGATCAGAAAATCACTTCCAAGCGAAGCTTGATCTACCACGCCGGTGTGACACTGTCATCGGCACTGCTCGGGTTCGTTCTGGCGACGGCGCTGGGCATTGGACTGGCGATTGGAATCGTTTACGTAGCAACTTTGGATCGAAGTCTGATGCCGTGGATCATTGCCTCACAAACAGTGCCGATCCTTGCGTTGGCACCAATGATTATTGTGGTGCTGGGTTCTGTCGGTATCACCGGTCTTTTCCCTAAGTCGGTCATCTCGATGTACCTTTGTTTTTTCCCGGTTGTGGTGGGAATGGTAAAAGGACTGCGATCACCCGAACCCATGCTTTTGGATCAGATGCATACTTATTGTGCGAGTCGTACACAGGTTTTTTTCAAGTTGCGTCTGCCCTCAGCGATTCCGTTTCTGTTCGCGTCTCTTAAGGTGGCAATTGCATTGAGTGTCGTGGGCGCTATTGTTGCTGAATTGCCCACGGGGGGGCAGGGTGGTCTCGGCGCGCGCCTGCTCACAGGCTCGTATTATGGCCAGACCACTATGATCTGGGCAGCGTTGATCACCGCTTCCGTCGTCTCAGCTACACTGGTTTCTATCGTAGCTCTGGGTGAGCGGACCATGTTGCGTCGGCTCGATGGTGGCCAGGTAGCGCGGGCGTGAATATTTTTTCAAGTACTCGAATCAGTAACACCTCATTGGCGGGCGCCCTTTTCATCGTGCTCGGATTGTTTGGGGAATTGAGTTCGGCTGCTACGTGGATCGATACGCCTATAGGACTCGTAGGTCTGGGCTGCGTAGCCGGCGCCTTGAGCGTGTCTGGTCTGACGACAAAGTGCTCATCAACCAACCGTGCGATATCGTTGGCGTTTGTGCTGGTAGCTTTGTGGGCGGCGGTAAATCTGGCCCACACCGAAACCGTCATGGGGCAGGTCAGTGGTGGCTACTGGTGTTTTGTCATTGCGTTGGCTCTTGCCATTTGGGCCACTATGAGTCGGTTTGCCGCCATTACTCCAACCCCGGGAGTCGGCGCGTTCCTGTATCAATTTCTGGTACCGGGTCTTTTTGGAGTCTGGCTGATCGTACTATGGGAGCTTATTACCGTTGGACTGGGCATCCCCCGGGTACTCTTACCTCCCCCCAGTCTGGTAGGAGAGGCAATTGCCTCGTCGCTCGGCGTACTTGCGGCAGACTTTCGCCAGACGATAATTCGAGCCGTGCTTCCAGGGTTTGTTATGGGCAATCTTGCGGGTTTCGCAATTGCACTATGGGCAGATCGGGTGCCATTTCTGCGTCGCGGTTTGTTGCCTGTTGGAAACCTGGTCAGCGCGATTCCTATTGTTGGCATTGCCCCGATCATGGTCATGTGGTTTGGATTTGACTGGCAGTCCAAGGCAGCGGTGGTTGTCATCATGACTTTTTTCCCAATGCTGGTAAATACAGTTGCAGGGCTCGGTGGATCGAGCGCAATAGAACTCGACCTGATGCGCTCGATCGGTGCGAGCCACTGGCAAACATTTACCCGGGTGCGATTGCCCAATGCGCTACCGTTCATTTTTAACGCGCTTAAAATAAACTCGGCGCTGGCTTTGATTGGCGCGATTGTGGCTGAATTTTTTGGTACCCCAATTGTTGGTATCGGGTTTCGTATCTCGACCGAGGCTGGCAGAATGAACATGGAGATGGTCTGGGCATCGATAGCGCTATCAGCGGTGTCTGGATCGTTGTTTTATGGTTTACTGGCTGTTGTGGAAAGACGGGCAACCTTCTGGCATCCGTCTTTTCGTCAACTGTCCGCAAAACGCCTGTAACAGGGCACTTTTAAACTACCGAAGGAGTATTCACTATGAAAAGAAAAATTAGCACCCTTGTAGCGACTCTAGCTTTAGGGTTGGTGAGCGTGTCCGCAATCGCAGCTGACCAGGTGACCTTGCAGTTGAAGTGGGTTACCCAGGCCCAGTTCGCAGGGTATTTTGTCGCAAAAGATAAGGGCTTTTATACGGATGAAAATCTCGACGTGACGATCAAACCAGGTGGGCCTGACGTGGCTCCGCCGCAGGTGATTGCGGGTGGCGGTGCAGATGTCATTATCGATTGGATGCCGTCAGCGTTGGCTTCACGGGAAAAAGGCTTGCCATTGGTGAATATCGCCCAACCTTTCAAACGCTCCGGGATGATGCTGACTTGCCGCAAGGATAGCGGCGTAAAGACGCCACAGGATTTTCCAGGCCGTACTTTGGGTGTTTGGTTTTATGGGAATGAGTACCCCTTCCTGAGCTGGATGGGGCGGCTAAATATTCCAACTGATGGCAGCAGTGGCGGCGTGACGGTGCTTAAGCAAGGGTTTAATGTTGACCCGATTCTGCAAAAGCAGGCGGACTGCGTCTCAACCATGACTTACAACGAGTACTGGCAGATCATTGATGCCGGCTTGGGGTCAGACGAACTGGTGACCTTCAAATATGAAGATCAGGGCGTTGCGACACTGGAAGATGGACTCTATGTTCTTGAAAAGAATCTGGCCGATCCGGCCTTTGTCGACAAAATGGCTCGTTTTGTGCGCGCCTCGATGAAGGGCTGGGCCTGGGCAAGAGAAAACTCGGATGCGGCTGCGGACATCGTGCTTGAAAACGACGAAACCGGCGCTCAGACCGAAAATCACCAGCGCCGCATGATGGGTGAAATCAACAAACTCACTGCAGGTGGCGGCAAATTGGATGAGGCCGACTACGAGCGTACCGTTGCAACTTTAATGAGCGGTGGTTCTGATCCTGTGATTTCCAAGGCGCCTTTTGGAGCCTGGAGTCATGCAATTTGGGACGCGGCGTTTTAGCCGGGTTGATACAGTAAAACCAGGGAGATCTGACAATGGGCGTCATCATTAAAGGTGGTACCGTTGTAACAGCGGAGCAAAGCTTCAAGGCAGATGTTTACTGCGAGGATGGCACGATCGCCCAGGTTGGTCTTGACCTCGACACCCCCACGGGTGTCGAGGTTGTAGACGCCGGCGGCCAGTTCGTGATGCCAGGGGGGATAGATCCCCATACGCACATGCAGCTACCGTTCATGGGGACGGTTGCCAGCGAGGATTTTTATACCGGCACTGCAGCGGGCCTGGCTGGAGGCACAACCTGCATTATTGATTTCGTGATTCCAGCGCCGCAGACATCGTTGCTGAGCGCCTTTCACCAATGGCGCGAATGGGCCCAGAAGTCTGTTTCGGACTACGCGTTTCATGTCGCTGTGACATGGTGGGATGATTCGGTGCACCAAGACATGGGGACTTTGGTGCAAGAGCACGGTGTCAACAGCTTTAAGCACTTCATGGCGTACAAAGGTGCGATCATGGCGGACGATGAAATTCTGGTGAATAGTTTTACCCGGGCGTGGGAACTGGGCGCCTTGCCGACGGTTCACGCCGAAAACGGTGAACTGGTATGGCAGTTGCAGCGCAAACTGATGGAGTCGGGAATCACCGGCCCCGAGGGTCATCCGCAGTCCAGACCCCCAGAAGTTGAAGGAGAAGCGGCTAACCGGGCGATTCGCATCGCCCAGGCATTAAAAACTCCTGTTTATCTGGTGCATGTCTCGGCTAAGGAGTCACTGGGAGAGGTGATCCGGGCGCGCAACGAGGGCCAGCGCGTTTTTGGTGAAGTGCTTGCGGGACACCTGCTGGTGGATGATTCGGTTTATCTCAATACCGATTTTGACACCGCGGCGGCACATGTGATGAGTCCTCCATTTAGGCCAAAAGGGCATCAAGACGCACTTTGGCGCGGGCTCCAGTCGGGTAATCTTCAGACCACAGCCACCGATCACTGTTGTTTCTGCGCTGACCAAAAAGCGATGGGTAAGGATGACTTCACCAAGATCCCCAACGGTACCGGTGGTGTGGAAAACCGAATGGAGGTGTTGTGGCATGCCGGAGTCAATACCGGCAAGCTAACCATGAATGAATTTGTTCGGGTGACTTCGACCAACGCAGCTCAGATTTTCAACATGTATCCGCGCAAGGGTTCGATCAGCGTCGGTGCCGATGCCGATCTTGTAATCTGGGATCCGGAGGCAAGCAAGACTATCTCTGCCAAAACTCACCACCAGAATGTCGATTACAACATTTTTGAAGGCATGACAGTTCGAGGTACGGCATCGCACACCATCAGTCAGGGCAAAGTTGTGTTTAAGGATGGCGAGTTGTCTGTTGAACGCGGCGCAGGTCGGTATATTGAAAGGCCACCTTTTGCGCCGTATTTCGGTGCGATCGCAAAGGTTCGGGATCACACCCAACCTGTTTCTGTTGAGCGTTAAAAAGTCTCGCCTGCCCACAGATCGGAGCTGACCTGTTACAAAGCGCATGACAGGTCAGTTCTGACGCATCAGGGCATTCAAGGAGGAGTACGTGGATATTATTGCGACCGCGACCAATGGGGTACCAGGGATTGCTTCGGGCCGACTGCCCGAGGAAGATTGTCGGCGCAATTTTTGTGAAATGCATTCGCCCCTGGAACCTAACAGCGCGCGGGTCGAGGCCGAGCGGTGTTATTTCTGCTTCGATGCTCCTTGCACGCAAGCTTGTCCGACCGAGATAGATATCCCCGGTTTTATCCGCATGATCGGCAATCACAATCCTGTGGGTGCGGCGGGCCTTATATTGCAAGAAAACATTATGGGCGGTACCTGCGCCAGAGCCTGCCCGGTTGAGACGTTGTGCGAACACACATGCGTACGTAACCAGCCGGATGATCGGCCCGTGAGCATAGGCTTGCTTCAGCGTTACGCCGTTGATGAGGCTATGGATCAGAATGCTTCGTTCTTTATCCGCGGCGCACTGTCGGAAAAGTCCGTTGCTGTGGTTGGTGCCGGCCCGGCGGGCTTGGCTTGCGCTCACAGGCTCGCGGTGCTGGGGCATTCTGTGTGCATCTATGAGCATCGCCCTAAATCCGGGGGTTTAAATGAGTACGGGCTTGCGGCCTACAAGATGCTGGATAACTTCGCCCAGAAGGAAGCCGAATTCATCACATCGATTGGTGGGATCGAGATAGAACACGGAAAATTATTGGGCCGTGATTTTCACCTACGCGATATTGAAGACCGTCATGACGCTGTCTTTTTGTCGGCGGGGCTGGGCTCGACCAAAACGCTGGGCATACCCGGTGAAGAAGTTTCTGGGGTTGAGGACGCGGTAGATTTTATCAGCCAAATACGTCAGGCAGATCAGTTGTCGTCACTCGCGCTCGGTAAGCGCATTGTGGTGATTGGCGGGGGAATGACTGCAATTGATATTGCCGTTCAAACCCGGTTGTTGGGCGCTGAGGATGTCACAATCGTATATCGGCGTGGCCCACAACAGATGAAGGCTAGTATTGAAGAACAGGAGTTCGCCAAAATCCGCGGGGTGGTCATTCGCTATTGGGGTCAACCAGCTTGTATTCAGCACCAGGACGGCAGGGTTACCGGCGTTGAGTTCAGTCCAACAGACCGGGACTTGCACGCCGATGGGGCCGGCCATTTCACGATCGAGGCAGATACGGTTTTTAGGGCTATCGGCCAGGCGCCCCAGTTACTCAACGACGATGCGGAGGGTTTCAATCTGGAAGGTGGCCGGTTTGTTGTGGACGAAGAACGACGGACTTCCCGGGCCGGCGTCTGGGCCGGCGGGGATTGCATAGCGGATGGTGAAGATCTAACAGTCAGCGCGGTACAGGACGGTAAATTGGCCGCAATCTCTATTGATCAATTCCTGTCAAAAAGTAAGGCAGGTGAGCCCTGATCGCCCGTTCATTGGAAGTAAGGAGGGAACAATGCCTGAACTGAAGACCACTTTTGCCGGTATCGAGTCGCCGAACCCGTTCTGGCTGGCATCTGCACCGCCGACAGACAAAGCCTATAACGTGAATCGCGCTTTCGAGGCGGGGTGGGGCGGCGTCGTTTGGAAAACTCTGGGCGAAGATGGCCCACCGATCGTTAATGTCAACGGGCCTCGCTACGCGGCATTACACGGAAAAGATCGCAGTGTCATTGGTTTTAACAATATCGAGTTAATTACTGATCGCCCATTGCAGATTAATCTTGAGGAGATTGCACAGGTCAAAAAAGACTGGCCGGATCGCGGTCTGGTTGTCTCCTTAATGGTGCCCTGCACCGAGGAAGCCTGGAAGGCGGTTCTAACGCGGGTTGAAGATACCGGTGCCGATGGTGTCGAACTTAATTTTGGCTGCCCTCACGGCATGTCTGAAAGGGGCATGGGCGCTGCTGTAGGGCAGGTCCCCGAGTATGTCGAGATGGTTACCGCATGGTGTAAGGATTTTTCTGAACTTCCCGTGATTGTAAAACTGACGCCCAACGTGACCAGTATCCGTCAGCCCGCCCGCGCTGCGCAACGAGGGGGAGCAGACGCGGTGTCTTTGATCAATACCATCAGTTCTGTGATGTCGGTTGATCTGGATACCTTCAGCGTCGTGCCAACCATAGATCGCAATGGAACGCATGGCGGTTACTGCGGGCCGGCAGTCAAACCGATTGCGTTGCACATGGTCTCGGATATTGCCCGAGATCCCGACTGTGCAGGTCTACCAATCTCGGCCATAGGCGGCATCAGTAACTGGAGCGATGCTGCTGAATTTATCCTACTGGGAGCCGGGAATGTACAGGTTTGTACCGCGGCGATGACCCACGGCTTTAAGATCATCGATGATATGATCGATGGCTTGACCCGTTATCTTGACGCTCGTCAGATAGAGTCAGTTGACCAGGCGATTGGCAAAGCTGTGCCTTCACTGACCGACTGGCAATACCTTAACCTGAACTACACTGCCAAGGCACAGATTGACCAGGATCTTTGTATCCAGTGTGGGCGTTGCCACATAGCCTGCGAGGATGCTTCGCATCAGGCGATCAGCGCGACGCGAAACGGGAGCCGTCACTACGAGATAATAGAAAAAGAATGTGTAGGGTGTAATCTGTGTGTGACAGTATGTCCGGTAGAGAATTGCCTGACGTTAAGAATTCTAGATAATGAAGTTGATCAAAGAACAAACCAGATGATCCGCAAAGATGACAAGCTCAATTGGACGGCTCATCCCAATAACCCAATGGCGGAGCCCGGGAAGTAGACGGGAGTTCCCTTGGAGCACTCAAAACTCTTTGAAGATTTCCAAAAACTGGCGGAGGAAAAATGACAGCACAACAACAGCAGCAACAACCTCAACAACAACCTCAACAACAAGCCATGGTGAGCCGAGATGCGGCGCATCTGGTTCATCCTTTACACAACCCAGCCGCTCACGCATCAGCCCGGGTTTGGGTGGGTGGTGAAGGTGCTTACCTTATTGATGCAGACGGGAATCGTTTTATCGATTGCCTGTCGGGCCTTTGGTGTAATACCGCCGGTAACGGCCGCACTGAACTTGCCGATGCCGCAGCGCATCAGATGCGGCAAATGGGGTTTGCTTCTGGTTATGCCGGTAGCACCAACCCGAGAGCTATTGAATTAGCAGAACGCCTGGCGAGCCTCACCTACCCGAATATTAATCATTTTTACCTCACCTCCGGTGGCGGGGAGGCAACCGATAGCAACATCAAACTGGCGCGTTACTACTGGAAACTTAAAGGTCAGCCTGAGAAAACCAAGGTGATTTCGCGAATCTGGGGATACCATGGTGTTACTTTTGCCGCGATGTGTGCGACCGGAATGGCGCCGTATTGGGAAATGTTTGAGCCGAGAATTCCAGGGTTCGTCCATATTCCCAGTCCGTACCCTTATTTGTATCAGGCGCCCGATGATGCCCCCAGTCAGGGGATAGCCGCTGCCAACGAACTGGAAAAGAAGATCCTCGAAGAAGGTCCGGAGACAGTAGCAATGTTTATTGCAGAACCGGTCCAGGGCGCTGGTGGTGTGCTCGTACCACAGGATGATTATTTCCCTCGCATTCGCGAGATATGCGACCAATACGATGTGTTGCTGGTGTCCGATGAGGTTATCACCGGCTTTGGCCGCACCGGCTGTATGTTCGGCTTGGAGCACTGGGGAGTCGAGCCGGATCTTATGCAGTTTGCCAAGGCGGTCACTTCGGGATATTTCCCACTGGGGGGTATTGGTATCAGCGACGAGATTGCCACGGTAATGAATGAGAGCGGATCACCATGGATGCATGCTTATACCTATAGTTCGCATCCCGTGGGTTGTGCAGTTGCTCTGGCAATGTTGGATATCATCGAGAAAGAAAATTTTGTCGATCAAGCTCGCCAGAAAGGCCAACGTCTCCTGGGCAAGTTACAAGACGCCCTGGCCGATCACCCGCATGTGGGCGAGGTGCGTGGGTTGGGTTTGATGTGTGCGGTGGAGTACGTAAAAGACAAGGGAACCAAGGAGCCTTTTGCTCCAAGCGATGCGATCGGGCCGCGAATTCATGCTGAGACTGTCGAGCGTGGGATGTTCTCGCGGGTCCGAGGAGATGTCTATTGCATAGCGCCACCCATTGTCACCGATGAGCAGACTTTGGATCGGATCGTCGAGATTCTGGCCGAGGCCACGGCAGCCGTGCTGGGGTGAAACCTGCGCTCACCACACCTTTGAGCTTGTGATTGCTGTCGTGGTTAGATCACTTAAAGGCCTGTGAACGAAACTCCTCATACGCCTCGGTTGTTAGGCTTGGGAACATGGGAGCTATAAAGAAGTCAGCCGAAAAAGGCGTGACCCGGCAAACGCGCAAACGGGCACGCGCGCAGCGCAAGGCTGAGCGCAGTGTAGCGACACGGGTGGCACAACTTCATTTTGGCCCGTTACGAAACCGCTACCCGCCGATGGAGCCCTTGTCCGAGGACCAGGTCGAGGCAATTCATCAGGCATCGCTTAAGGTGATCCGCGATCTTGGGATAGAGATCATGAGTGAACCCGTGCGCCAGGCTTTTGCCCGCCAAGGCGCAAAGGTTGATCACGATACCGGTATTGTCTGTGCAGATCCGCAGATGATTCTCGATCTGGTGAGCCAGGCACCGGCCGAATTTACGCTGACGCCCCGCAACCCGGCGCATGCAATTACCCTAGGGGGTAACCGGGTGTATTTCGGGCTGGTCTCGGGCCCGCCTAATGTGCATGATCGGGTCAATGGCCGGCGCCCCGGCAATTTTGCTGACTACCAGCGGTTGATCAGTTTGGGGCAATACTTCAACGCCATCAGCGTTTTTGGTAACCAGACGGTAGCGCCACAGGATTTGCCTGCCGGAACCCGCCATCTTGACAGCTACCGGGCCAATCTGACTCTGGCCGACAAGGTGTTTTCGGCTATTCCGATCGGGCGCGGACGGGTGAACGACGCTGTCCAGATGCTGGCGCTGGCACGCGGCATCAGTGTCGACGACCTGCGCCAAAGTCCGAGCTTGCTCGGAAACATCAATATTAATTCCCCACGTAAACTTGATGAAGCCATGTCGGATGGGGCTTTGGCGCTGGCGGCCCATGGCCAGGCGGTGATCGTGACACCGTTCACTTTGCTGGGGGCAATGACGCCAGTCACGCTGGCCGCGGGTCTCGTACAACAAAATGCCGAAGCCCTTATGGGCTTGGCGATGATTCAGCTGTTCTATCCAGGAAATCCTGTGGTCTATGGCGGATTCACCTCGAACGTGGATATGCGCTCTGGAGCACCAGCGTTTGGTACGCCTGAGAACGCCAAGGCCAATCTCGCTGGAGGACAGTTGGCGCGACGCTACGGTCTGCCGTACCGAACCAGCGCCTGCAACGCCTCCAACGCGGCTGACGCCCAAGGGGTATATGAAACCCAGATGGCGTTATGGGGTGCCGTGATGGGGCATGGCAATCTTGTTTATCACGCGGCTGGGTGGCTCGAGGGAGGGCTTGTTGCCTCCTTTGAAAAGCTCGTGCTCGATATCGAGCTTATTCAGCATTTAGTGCATTTGCTTCAACCCATCGATACGTCAGAGAGCGAGCTTGGACTGGATGCGATCGCGGCTGTCGCGCCGGGAGGACACTTTTTTGGCACCGAACACACTATGGCGCGTTATGAGAATGCCTTTTATGAACCCTTTTTGAGTGACTGGCAAAACAGTGAAAGTTGGGTTGCGGCCGGTGCGGCTGATGCGACCGAACGAGCGACTGATACCTGGCAAGATATTTTAAAAGACTTCGAAGCTCCCCCGCTGGATGTGGCACGGCGGGAGGCTTTGGATGACTTCGTCACAAGGCGTAAAAAGGAGATTGGCGCCGGTGAGCCTTGAGGCGATAAAAAGCCGGCCTTCAACGCATAAGTAGACGACAGGGTAGCTCTGAGTGCAATATCACGCTGGTCGACTAGTCGCTGATAGCTGGGTAGAATGACGATAGCGCCTCCCGTTATATAGTCTCGGGAGCATTGAAATTTAATCAATCGGCCAATTTATGCGGGCATCTTGCGGATAAGTTGATGAGGTGGGTGTGAATGGTCGATCAAAATGGATTGCTATTCATTTTGTTGCAAAGGGGGGTCAGTGACACCGATTAATGACTTGGAAATTTCCTGGTTTCCTCCAGATTGTTTTGACCATCACTTTCAGTTTTGGAATCTCGCTGACGGCACTTGGCGAGTCCAATGGTTCTGGTAGTTCGAACTTAGCTCTGGCTCAACCAGTAGCGACGACCGACTCGAAGGGTGGTGAGATTTCCAGCCCACTGCCAAGAGCATCCTATCTCGGTGTTGCGGTGCTCGACACCGGTGTACAGTTGCAGCCGAAGATGTCACCGGCAATGCTGACACTTGGCAGTTATCTCGCCTTACACGATCAACCTAACCACGACAGATCGGCAGGCTTGCAAATGCACTGGATGGGTGTTGTTCAAGGGCCTTTCTGAGTCGGACCGAGGATAAATTCTGATTTTTAAATTGATCTTTTTGCAACCGGATTACTGCCAGTCCGCTTTGATAACATCGAGAACCTGGGGTCATTGATGCCGATAGAGTCGATAAAGGCTGCACGAAAGGCTCCGCGCCAGCACGGCGCTATGGAATACAGCGATTGCCCGGTCGATCTCGACGTTGTGCGTAAATATCGATTGCACCGGCTGCGCTTGGAGATGGAGCGCGCCGATGTTG
>Ga0209660_1001341_pt1 | contig 13162 bp, 7 predicted proteins | sample SaaInlV_100m_DNA_2_FD_184659 | JGI IMG/M metagenome (GOLD analysis project Ga0209660, IMG submission 184659) | Marine microbial communities from expanding oxygen minimum zones in the Saanich Inlet - SI072_LV_100m_DNA (SPAdes) (version 2) | ecosystem: Environmental > Aquatic > Marine > Intertidal... | reverse complement strand
ACGAAAAAGACAAGGCTGTCCACGACAAGCATGTAGCTGATCTCGAGAAAAAAATAAAGAAGTTGTTGGCTTCTAGCAAGGAGGCACAAACAAAATGGGAAGAGCAAACCAGGGCACGCTTGGCCGCAATCAAGGACCCCGTGGTCCATCACCGAATAAAACTTGGTTCCTTGCCCAACCAAGACGGTTATCAGTTTCTTTCGCTCGAGGACGGCAGTGTATTCGTGGAAAAACTAATTCCTGACAAAGCCACCTTCGCCTTGAACTTTTCAGCGGACACAGGAGGCAAGCCACTGACCGGGTTTCGGGTCGAAGCGCTAACGGATTCGAGACTGCCGGCCAAAGGGCCTGGCCTAACTGCGCACGGTAATTTCGTTTTGAGCGAATTTCGTGCCTTCGCCGTTGATTTGGTGGACCCCAAAAAGAAACGCCCACTCCCTTTTTCCTTGGCCAGGGCAGACTTTTCTCAAGACAAATGCCCCATCCAGGCAGCGATCGACGGGAAAAATGAAACAGGTTGGGCGATCAGCCCGCAAATGGGGAAAAACCACCAAGCCACCTTTCGCCTGACAAAGCCTCTTCCGTCCGAGGAAGCAGGTGGCTTGCGTATTGAGATGGCCCAACTCTATGGTTCCAGGCACGTCATTGGACGGTTCCGTGTGATGGTCGTTTCAGGAGAGCAATCCAATGAAATAGTGCCGGAGAGTGTGCGCAAGGCCCTGCTCGTCGACGCGACCAAGCGCAATGCAAAAGAACAGAAGCTTTTGGCGGACCAATACGCCAAAACGGATTCCCAAATAAACAAGATGTTAAAAAAATTGGAGGACATGCGTAAAAAAGCCCCCAAGGCATCGACCACGAATGTAAGAGTCATCACCCAACGTAGAGGAACCCCACGCAAGACAAACGTCTTTCGACGTGGTGAATTCAAGCAACCCATGCACGAAGTCCAGGCAGGAGGACTCAACCTGCTCCATCCCTTCAAGCCAAGAAACAAGGAAGGCCCGGGCGATCGTCTCGACCTTGCCCGTTGGTTGGTCGATCCAGATAACCCCATCACCCCGCGAGTGGTAGTAAATCAAGTATGGTCTCATCTTTTTGGTCAAGGGCTTGTTCGGACCATCGATGATTTTGGGATACGCGGGGATATGCCCACCCATCCTGCCTTGATGGACTGGCTTGCGCACCACTTCGTCCACGATGCCGGGTGGTCGCGCAAAGAATTGATCCGGCTTATCGTCCAGTCCTCCACCTATCGGCAATCCTCTGCTCATCGTTCGGAGCTCGCCGATCTGGACCCCAATAACGAGCTCCTTCATCGCCAAAACCGCTTCCGCGTGGAGGCCGAGGTTATTCGCGACCTAAACCTCGCGGTGGCCGGACTGCTATCTGACAAATTAGGTGGCCCCAGCGTCTTTCCTCCCATGCCCGCGGGCATAACGAGTCTTTCCTACGCCAATAGCTTTAAATGGAATACAAGTAAAGGGGAGGACCGCTATCGGCGTGGCTTGTATACCTTCTTTAAACGCACCTCTCCACACCCAAACCTGCTAACCTTCGATTGCCCTGACTCCAATGTGGCATGCGTGAAACGCAACAGATCCAACACACCCCTCGCGGCCCTCGTCACTCTTAATAACGCCACCTATACCGAAGCCGCCAAAGCCTTCGCAAGACGCATTCTCAGGGAAGCTCCGGCTGAGGATGAAAAACGCATTGCCCATGGCTTTCGACTCTGCGTGTCCCGCTGGCCTGAACCGAATGAAACAAGGGCTTTCCTCAACCTGCTTCAAGAATCTCGCACATGGTATGAAAAATATCCTGAGGATGCAAAGACTTTCGCCGATAATACTGAGACCGCAGCCTGGGCCGCTACAGTTCGAATCATGCTGAACATGGATGAATTTCTAACCAGGGAATAACTTTGGAAACATGAATCCTATCGAAAGACATCTCCTGAATACGCGTCGCGAATTCCTTGCCACTTCGGCATCCGGCCTCGGTGGTGTCGCTCTGGCCTCCCTTCTTGCTGATGAAGGATTGCTGGCAGCGCCCGATAAAGTCGGATTCAAAGACCCAATGATGCCTAATAAGCCCCATTTTGAAGGCAAAGCCAAGGCCTGCATCTTCATCTTCATGGCAGGGGCTCCCTCTCAGGTTGATCTCTTTGACCCCAAACCAAAACTCAACGAGATGGCTGGGCAAAGCCTCCCCAAGAGTGTTCTCGATAAGGCTCGATTCGCATTCATCAAGCCTGCCACGGCGACCCTCATGGGCACCAAGAGAACCTTCAAGAAATACGGTCAGTCCGGCATGGAGTTCAGCGACCTAGTACCTCACCTGGGTTCCGTTGCGGACGATATCCTGATGGTGCGCTCCATGCACTCGGAAGAATTCAATCATCACCCCGGTCAACTGCAGATGCAGTGCGGGGTATCCCGCTTTGGCATGCCAACAATGGGCTCCTGGGTCACCTACGGCCTGGGAAGTCAGTCCCGCAACCTCCCCGGTTACGTTGTGCTCAACGCCGGTCGAGGATCAAGTGGCGGAGCTACCCTCTGGCAAAGCGGCTTCCTTCCCTCCACTTATGCGGGGGTTCTTTTTCGGACCAAGGGGGAACCGGTACTCAATCTGGACAATCCGAAGGGCCTGCCACCTGCCTTGCAGCAAAAGGGCCTCTCCACCCTCAATTCAATCAACCAAGGGCGTTTCGAAAAAATTCATGACCCGGAAATCGCCGCCCGCATTGCAGCTTATGAACTGGCCGGCAGAATGCAGGCTTCGGCTCCCGAGCTTAACGACCTCTCCAGAGAATCAGCCACCACCCTGGAGGCATACGGACTGAATCGAGAGGAACCCAAGGGTATTGGAGGTCGTGGCAAAAGTGGCGAGACTTATAAGGACTTCGCCCGCAACTGCCTGCTAGCTCGACGAATGGTGGAGCGCGGCGTACGTTTCATCAATATCATTCACGCATCATGGGATCACCACAGCAACCTTGATCCTGAACTACAATACAACGCTGGAGCCGTGGATCAACCGATCGCTGCCCTCATCAAGGATCTCAAGCAGCGTGGTCTGCTCGACTCAACCATGGTGGTCTGGGGGTCCGAGTTCGGGCGCACCCCCCTCGGCGAAAACCGCGGGGGGCGAAAGATGAACACGGGTCGCGACCACCACCCCTTCAGTTTTTCCATGCTAATGGCCGGTGGTGGCATAAAGGGCGGACAGGTCTACGGAAAAACAGATGAAATTGGTTGGGGAATTGAGGAGAACCCGGTTCATCCCAACGACCTACATGCCACCATGTTGCATCTCTTCGGGATTCAACATGAACGACTTACCTACCGCTTTCAGGGCCGTGACTTCAGGCTCACAGATGTTGCCGGCCGGGTTATTCCTGAGTGGTTGATCTAGTTGAGTGAATTGATTCTATTTCAAAGGTAGGTTTTTGACAAACTGATTCTTTTCATACTGCCGTTTGGCCGTGACCTTTCCTTCCTGATTCCAGTAAGTCCAGACTCCTGTCCGCTGATTGTCTGTATAGAGCATCTTGTACTTGATTTGCCCATTTGGGAACCATTCCATTGTTGCACCGTGTTTCTTGCCGTCCTTGTACCCCCGTTGATACCAGGGTTTCCCTGTGGGATATTTCTTTGTGGCATTTCCAGTGAAAGGCGTATCCTCTTTTCCCAATTCATAATAAAGACCATTCTTGAAGCGCAGGTTGGTTGATGTAATGCTGTTGCCTCCACTCGCTGGAGTCGTCGCAGCAGTGCCAGATGCTGCCTCGATCTTATTTAGGCTCAAGCCACCCATTGCGCCATCTTTTTCAATCAACAGCCTTTTCTCTTTTTCGTTGTAGGATTTCAGGATGCAATCACCACTTCGTTGCCCTATCTGGAGCCATTTGCTTGTCTGGTTCTTTTTGTGATAGATATTGAACTTCCAATTGCCGCGAAGTCTGTAATGACCACGCATCTCAAGTTCATCCTCCGGATTAAAGGTTTCTAATCCCCCTGTATCAGACTGTGCATGCCCCTGATAATACAAGGAGTGAATTGCACAGGAAATCAGCAGGAGCTTGAACATATTCCAACTTATTGTTTTCAAAATCATGACACAGGGAATATATCTTTCATTCATCAAATCAAGACGAGGATACAAACAAATAAGGATAGTATAAATCAATGCTGGACTCGATCTGTAAAATCACCAAACCATCTGAGCTTAAAATAATGTTAAAAGCACACCTCATTTGGCTTCCTTTCCTGGCTATATTATTTTCTGCGCCAGTAAAAGGCATTGTTCGACTTCCGGCAATCTTTTCAGATCATATGGTTATCCAGGATGGACGACCGGTAAAGGTGTGGGGGTGGGCCAGTCCGGGGGAATCCATCGAAATCGAATTTGCAGGACAAAAGCTCAGGCTTCGTGCCAACAATGCGGGTAAATGGAAAGCTGAATTTAAACCTGTCAAGGGAAGGGGACCTCACCAGATGGTCTTTACCGGTCGAAATCGGCTGACAATACAAGATATCCTGGTTGGCGAGGTCTGGGTTTGTTCCGGGCAGTCAAACATGGAATGGCCATTGGCGCGAAGCCACAATAGCAGCAAGGAAATAGCCGAAGCAGAGTTTCCAAAAATCAGGTTGTTTAAAATTCAGCGCCAAGCATCTGGAAAGCCTCAGGAGAATTGCCAGGGAACCTGGGTCTCCTGTAATCCGCAATCAGCCAAGAACTTCTCTGCTGTTGCTTATTTTTTTGGAAGAAACCTGAAGATCAAGACTGGAACCCCCATTGGACTGATTCAGAGTACATGGGGTGGCAGTCCAATTGAAGGATGGACCTCGGTTGCCGCACTTGAGCGCGTTAAGGATGCCCGCCCCATACTGGACAAGGGGGAGTCCCGTGTAAATGCATTTACAGCGAACAAGAAGTCCTATATCGGCCGAATAAACGGTTGGGAGAATAGACGAAAAAAAGCGATTGAGACAGGTAAAAAAGTGCCTCTTAAACCTCGGGCGCCATCTGACCCCGCCGGAAAGCCGAATCATCCGGGTAGCCTATTTAATGGTATGATCAACCCTGTCATTCCATTTTCTATTCGCGGGGCCATATGGTATCAGGGAGAATCCAATGTCTTCCGTGCACGACAATATCAGGCATTATTTCCCGCACATATCAAGGATTGGAGGGATCGATGGGGACAAGGGGATTTCCCCTTCCTTTTTGTGCAGATTGCCCCTTTTCGATATAGTCGCTACCCCAATGAAATGTGTCCCGAGCTATGGGAAGCCCAACTAATGACATTCCGTAATGTCCCCAATACTGGCATGGTTGTTACATCTGACATTGGTGATTTGCGAAACATTCATCCTTCAAATAAAAAAGAAGTTGGCAGACGCCTGGCACTTTGGGCCTTGAATGGGACCTATGGGAGGAAGGAGCTGCTTCCCTCCGGCCCCATATACAAGGACTATCGGGTTGATAAAAACAGAATCCTTCTGGAGTTTGATTACACTGGAGATGGAATAGTCTCAACTGACAATGAATCACTTCGATATTTCACAATCGCCGGTGACGACCAGGTTTTCCATCCTGCAAAAGCAGAAATTCTAGGAGGGGGCAAAACCATTGCTGTATCCTCCCGCTTGGTCCGCAATCCTGTGTCTGTCCGATTTGCATGGAGTCATGATGCCCAGCATAATCTGGGAAACAAAGCCGGATTGCCCGCCTCTCCGTTTCGTACGGATGTTTGGCCAGGAAAGACCGATAATAATCGCTGAAAATCATCCCTCTTTAATAATTTATCCTCAACCCAACTCCTGAATAAATGAGCGAAAACGACATTGTAAAACAGGCCGCTGATGTAAAAGAGCGCCTCCAAATTGAATTACGAAAGGTTATTATCGGCCAGCAGGATATTATTGATGAACTGCTCATTACCCTTCTTGCCCGAGGGCATAGTCTCCTGACCGGGGTCCCGGGTCTAGGCAAAACGCTGCTCATCAATTCTCTTTCCAGGTGCCTCAGTCTTTCATTCAAGCGCATTCAATTCACGCCGGACCTCATGCCATCAGACATATTTGGGACGGAGGTCTTTGAGGAAGATGTGACCACAGGAAAACGTGCATTTCGATTCGTTCAGGGACCGATCTTTGCCAACGTTGTATTAGCCGATGAGATCAACCGAACCCCGCCAAAGACACAGGCAGCTCTTTTGGAGGCAATGGAGGAAAGACAGGTCACAACTGCTGGCAGCACTCATCCACTGGAGCAACCTTTCTTTGTTCTGGCGACCCAGAACCCGATAGAACTGGAAGGTACTTATCCGCTCCCAGAGGCCCAGCTGGATCGTTTCCTTCTCAATTCCGTTATTGATTTTCTTTCAGTCGAAGATGAGATCAAAATGGTTGCTGCCACAACTTCCCCGCCAACAGATGACATGTCACCCGTCCTGTCTGGCGAGGAGATCCAGGAACTGCAGAACGCTGTGCGACAAGTGCCTGTGTCAGATCATGTGATATCCTACGCTGTTCGTGTCGTTGCCGCATCCCGCCCCATCGATGGGAACCCAAGGGACTGGGTTCGAAAACAAGTTAAATGGGGGGCCGGTTCACGCGCATCCCAGGCGCTAATACTTGCCGGCAAGGCCCGGGCAATACTGGACGGTCGCCTTACAGTTGCCATTGAAGACGTTCGTGCAATGGCACAAGCTGCACTTCGACATCGTATTCTTCCGTCCTTTCAGGCTGAATCAGAAAACATCACCAGTGATGCAATTATAGCACGCCTCCTTGAGGAAGTTCCGGAGAATGCTTGAGCCTGACTTGTCCGCCTACCCCGCCAGGTAGGTGAACCCCCTTCAATTGTGGATAAATCCTCATCAAGAACCGATCTTCTGGATCCTTTTGCACTTTCCCGGATAGAGGACTTCAATCTCTTGGGCAGAATGGTTGCGGAGGGTGTATATGGTGGATTGCACAAGAGTATACACCATGGTCGTGGAACTGAGTTTTTCCAGTACAGAAACTATTCCCCGGGAGAGGACCTTAAGTTTGTCGACTGGAAGGTATTTGCACGTAGTAATAATTTATACAGCAAAACGTTTGAGGAGGAGACAAATACGACATGCTACCTGGTACTGGACACCTCGGCATCAATGTCCTACAAGGGATCAAGAAGCCCGTGCCATAAATTGCGTTATGCAAGCATGGCGGCGGCAGCACTTGCTTACCTTGCTAACCGGCAGGGGGATGCGGTGGGGCTTTATGCTTATGGTGAGGAAATTAATGAGTGGATCGAGCCTCGTACGGGACAAGACCATCTACAGGCGGTGTACCACGCATTAAATCGACTCAAGCCGGAAGGGCAGAGTGGTCACAAAAATGGTTGGTCGACCCTGCTGAACCGTCTACCAGGCAGGGGGATCGTCTTGTTCTTCTCTGACATGCTTGAGGCTGAGTCTGAATTACCGGAATTACTCAAGTTTGGCCAATCCATAAGGTATGACAGTCTCGCATTACAAATACTGGATCCGGACGAACTGGATCTCCCGTACAATGAGGCTCTGGAATTTTCTGCCATGGAAGAACGAAAATTCATCCCCGCGTATCCTGAGGCAATACGCGAAAATTACCAGCAACGGATGAATGGATTCTGCAAAAAACTCCATGATTCCCTGGCCGGAGTAGGTGCTCAACACATGCGGGTTCATACGAGTCAATCTCTTGGTGAAGCGCTTGGCTTCTTTCTTCATCATCGTGAGCGACGGGGATAACGGGAATCACTAAGCCATGCTAACATTCACTTATCCATGGTTACTCTGGGGACTTGCAGGACTGGCACTTCCCGTATTGGCCCATATGGTTCACAGGCACACAACAAAGCGTCTTTCCTTCCCATCCTTGCGTTTTATTCGTATCTCCCAGATTCCCCGAAAAGGAAGAAGTTGGCCGACAGATCTGCTACTACTCTTACTTCGCTTGTTGCTTTTGGCTGCAGCAATAATTTGTGTGGCTGGGCCTCGGTGGTTGCCGCAGGATGCCATTCCCTCTGTCAATGGGGAGGAGACCATTGTCTTTATTGATAATTCTTCAAGCATGGGCGGTTGGGGTATTCCTGCCGAGGTCAGTGATTCACTTTTAAAAGTCATTCAAGAGGAAGAGGGTGGCCTCGGTGCCATTACCTTTTCCGATAAAACTCTACCGGGAGAGGAGGGGTTCGCGTTCCTCAAAGGTTATGACCCCACGAAGACTCGCCAATTCAAGGGGAATCCACAAAAAGCAATTAACGAGGCCATCAGCCTGTTTTCCCCTGAGGGTGCATCGCAGAAACTCATTATAATATCAGATTTCCAGTCCAGTGACTGGCAGCTTGCAAGCGCTCAACTGGACAGTCTTGGAATCGCTTTAAAGTTGATACCTGTTGGTCAAAAACGTGGCGGTAATATCTCGATCCTTGGTGTCCGCACTTCACCGGCTGCAGATGAAAAAATACGAATCTGGGTCCAATTGGCCAATCAAACAGGCGAAGAGCAGAACCTAAAAGTAAAACTTGAGGCCGGAAGCGATGAATGGATCAAGGAAATTGCGTTGAAACCCGACCAGAACGGCCAGGCTCAGTTCCTCCTTCCACGAGACGAGTACTTTAAGGCAAAAGCCAGCATTGGAGAAGATGTCTATGCGCCAGACAATGTATATCATTTTTGGTTGATGGCCCCGCCTGCTCGCAAGGTTGAGTTTTTTCTTACCCCCAATGGAGACAAGATTGGTGAAGAAGAGGCCTTTTTCCTTCGCACAGCTATAATTAGTGCAACAGCCAATGAATGGCAGAAATACCTCGTCACCCATCATTCCTTTAAGGAAAATGAAGATGCTCCCGATCGGGAGGCCGTTTTTATACCCGGCTTCGGTAAACATTTAAAGAAGGATGATTTAAGTCTTATTCTTGACCATGCAATGTCCGGAGGGAAGGTTGTGGTTACTCCCGGCAGTTCACCGGCAGAAATGCTTTCAATACTTCGGGAAAATAAATTTCTTGAAGCAGATTACAGGGGACTCAAGGAAAGTTCCGGTCGCGGTATGCAACCCTACCGACTTGCTGGTCTTCCAGAATCAAACCCCTTAGGCAGGTTATTCGCAGGTGATGCCGGAAAAGACCTCTATCTCTCACAGGTGCACAAATTTGTAGCCCTTCGACCAAGAGGCGAAATTCGCACCATCCTGAGCATTGAGGACGGAGATCCGCTTTTGCTTCAACGACCACTAGGCAAGGGGAGTCTTTTCCTTTTTACCACACGCTTTCATGGGACGTGGAGTGACCTTCCATTACGGAATAGCTTCCTTCCTTTAGTCAGGGAAATACTCACAGGATTCGGGGAACAAAAGGATAGTAAATGGCCCCGCATTTCCGTGGGTGACACTCTAACCGGTAATGGAACCGAAGATTTCAAGGGCAATGAACCCGGTCTATTTCAATGGAACGACCAACTTGTGGCAGTCAATACTCCCCACGAGGAATCAATCCCTGATGTTCTTGATGTGGAATTAATTAGTGAAAGTCTCGGGGCAGTCGGAAGCCTTTCAAGCAAAGGCACCCCGATAAGTCATGAGGAAAACAAGGGGACTCCACTTGGTCCGTGGTTTGCACTTTTGGCAATGGGGTTGTTTCTTGCTGAGTCCTTCTGGGTTCGCCCGAGGGATCGACACAGCAATGAAGATTAGTCAGTACTTAAAATTATCGACTCCTTTTCAGTCGACTATCCCTCAATTACACTCATCTTTCATTGGGAATTCATTCAACCTGAATCTGCCATGCAAGTACTACTGATAGCCCTCCTTGCTGGAATCGGCTTCCTTGTTGCCTACCATACCTATGGTAAATGGTTGGGCGGCAAAATCTTCGCCCTGTCAAGGGATCGTGTCTGTCCTTCCCGGAAATTGGAGGATGGAGTGGACTACGTACCGACCGACAAGAGTGTGGTCTTCGGTCACCACTTCACATCAATTGCAGGGACAGGGCCCATCGTTGGTCCGGCCATTGCCATCATGTGGGGTTGGTTGCCAGCTTTACTCTGGGTGATCTTTGGCTCAATCCTTATTGGTGCAGTGCATGATTTTGGTGCATTGGTTGTCAGTCTTCGCAATAATGGACAGACAGTTGGAGATATTGCCGGTCGTGTGTTAAACAAGCGGGTGAGGTTGCTGTTCCTGCTGATCCTTGTTATGGCACTGACAATTGTGCTCGCCATATTTGGCCTGGTGATCGCTGCTGTTTTCAAGCAATATCCAGCGGCAATCTTTCCATGCATTGTACAAATCCCGATAGCCCTGTCCATCGGGATCCTTCTACACCGAAAGGGACTTGGATTGCTGGTGCCTTCACTGATCGCACTGGCGGTCATGTATCTTTCTGTGATTTACGGGAATACAGGCTTTCTGGGTGACATCAACCAGTCAATGGCCGCGTGGTCCATCTGGACATGGGTGGTTGTTCTTCTTGTCTATTCCTACGTAGCCTCCGTTCTGCCGGTGTGGACACTTCTTCAACCCCGTGACTATATTAATTCCCTCCAGTTGATTTCCGCACTGGCATTGATTGTCTTGGGATTGGTAGTTGCATCCTTCGTTGGTGGGACTCCACTGGAAGGGGAGTCTGAGCGACAGGCACTCAAAATGGCGGCCCCGATGATGAACATGAATCCCCCCGGCGCTCCAATCATGTTCCCGTTCCTGTTTGTAACCATAGCATGTGGGGCGATAAGCGGCTTTCATTGCCTTGTCAGCAGTGGTACGAGCAGCAAACAACTCAAGAGCGAAACGGATGCACGATTTGTTGGATACGGTGGCATGTTACTGGAAGGATTTCTTGCCACACTGGTCATCCTGGCCTGCGCGGCCGGATTGGGACTTGGGATCAAGACAGATGGCGGTATCCTTACCGGCGAGGCGGCCTGGTTGTTTCGCTATGAATCCTGGAGCTCTGCCAAGGGTCTTGGGGCAAAGGTTGGTGCATTTGTCGATGGTTCAGCGAACTTCCTGATGGCACTCGGGCTCCCATCTCAGGTTGCCATAGCCCTAATGGGTGTCCTTGTTGCCTCATTTGCTGGAACCACTCTGGATACGGCCTGCCGTTTGCAGAGATATGTGGTGCAGGAACTGGCAGGCACAATACGGCCCAAGGGGGGAGGATTCAACCCTTTGGGTTTCCTTGAAAATCGTCATGGTGCGACAATCGCAGCTGTTGTGATTGCTGCTGCGATGGCAGCTGTTCCTCATAATGGCGCTGAATGGAGCATTGCCAATGCCGGTAAAGGCGGGCTTATTCTCTGGCCGCTTTTCGGTGCAACAAACCAACTGCTGGCGGGTTTGGCATTCCTTGTGGTCGCCTTTTACCTGTGGCGCAGAAGTATTCCGGTGTGGTTCATCATCCTCCCGATGATCTTCATGCTTGTCATGCCCATGTGGGCCATGATCCAGAATCTGTTTGTGGCTCCGGGTTGGCTTTTGTCCAATGAACCGAACTACCTGCTGGGCGGCATCGGATTGACAACCATTGCACTGGAAATCTGGATGATAATCGAGGCAGTGAAGGCTTTTCCTCAGGCCAAGGGTACGATTGAGGCCAATCCGCTGGACAATTGGCAAGCTACGGAAATATCGAAAAAGGTAGAGACCTGATAATATATGACGAAAAGGATTGCTTTAGACCATGCCATACAATAGGTATTTTGACCCAACTGCTTTAAACATTATTATTTAAATGGCTAAGGATTGGCTAAAGGGCGTCGATGACTACTATGATGTGGTTGTGATCGGTAGTGGACTGGGTGGGCTTACCGGGGCAAATTACCTCGCAAAGCTTGGTCACAGCGTATTGCTCCTTGAACACCACTACCAGTGGGGCGGATTGGCCACCTGGTTCAGGCGTAAAGGTGGACATATCTTTGACATATCCCTTCATGGGTTCCCGTTTGGCATGATTAAGTCGTGTCGCAAGTACTGGACCAAGGAGATTGCCAGTCTCATCACCCAGCTAAAGAATGTTCGGTTCATCAACCCCAACTTCAATATCCTGACCACGTTTGACCGTAACGATTTCACGACAATCCTGCAGGAGAAGTTTGAAATTGCCCGTGAAAAAATTGAAGACTTCTTTGACCACATTCGCACGATGGACTTCTTCGATCAGGATAATCGCACCATAGGCGATCTGTTTGAGCAATTCTTTCCTGGTCGTCCGGATGTGGCACGATTACTGATGGAACCCATCTCTTATGCAAATGGATCTACATTGGATGATCCGGCCATAACCTATGGTATCGTATTCTCCAATTTCATGAACAAGGGAGTCTACACATTTCAGGGGGGTACTGACACCCTCATCAAGAAGATGGTAACCGAGGCAAAAAGCAATGGTGTTGATCTCCGCCGGGAATCCCTTGTTGAAAAAATCAACATTGAGAAAATAGACGGTCAGTCACGAGTTACCGGCATCAGGGTCAATGGACGAGAGATCGCTTGTCGTGCAGTCTTTTCAAATGCAAACCTCAAGAGCACAGTCCTTAATCTGGTCGGCAAGGAAAACCTGGATTCGGAATTCATCAAGGAGGTGGAGAACGTTCGTGTTAATTCCAGTTCCTGCCAGGTCTATATCGGCATAAAGAAAGGTGAGGAAATCCCGCGCATAGGAGACCTTGTCTTTACATCCGACGCAAAGGACTTCTCCAGTGATGAACTGACCCATCTTAACACCAAGAGTCGAACTTTCAGTGTCTACTATCCTGAAACCCGTCCACACCTTAAGGAGAAACGGTATGCAATTGTCGCTTCCCTCAATGCCAAGTGGGAGGACTGGGCGAACCTTACAGATGATGAATACAAGCGGGAAAAAGAACGACTTTGTGAGGAATCACTGGCATCTCTTGAGCAATTTATTCCTGATATCCGTAGCAAGGTTGACCATATTGAAGCGGCTACGCCGCGAACCATAAATTATTACACCCGCCACGTTGGAGGAACTTCCTTTGGGACCAAATTTGAAGGACTCAAGGTATCACAAAAACTTCCAGATAAAGTGCGAGGGATGTATCATGCCGGATCTGTTGGGATTATAATGTCCGGTTGGCTCGGAACGATAAACTACGGGGTCATTGTAT
>Ga0209660_1001336_pt1 | contig 13184 bp, 7 predicted proteins | sample SaaInlV_100m_DNA_2_FD_184659 | JGI IMG/M metagenome (GOLD analysis project Ga0209660, IMG submission 184659) | Marine microbial communities from expanding oxygen minimum zones in the Saanich Inlet - SI072_LV_100m_DNA (SPAdes) (version 2) | ecosystem: Environmental > Aquatic > Marine > Intertidal... | reverse complement strand
CTTCCATTCCCCATCGCGCATGGCAACCCTCCGTTTATTCAGTGCGTTGTAGTAGACCCAGACCAATGGCTTTTCTCTGTCGATCGGCTTGTTCTCCAGTGCGGGCAGGAAGTCTGCGCCATCCAGCACCAGATCGACTGGTGGCTTGGTTCCCGCCAATTTGCAGAAGGTTGGCAGAAAGTCCAGGGCCGAGATCGGGTGTCTTATGATTTGTCCCGGCTGGATTTTAGCTGGCCAATGCATGATGCCGGCGACTCGAAACCCTGCATCAGTTGTCCAGAGTTTCATTCCTCGAAGCGGTTTTGGTGTGCCATAGGAACGCCCGGAACGAGGGCCGTAGCGAAGCAGGGTCTCGGGACCATTGTCAGAGGTGAAGACGACCAGGGTATTTTCGTCAACCTTCATGGTTTTCAGGGCAGCCATCAGTTTGCCTACAGCTGCATCTATGTTTGCGACGTTGGCAAAGTATTGTGCCTCGTTCTCGTTCCTGGATACATCGCTGTAGCTTTTTACCAGCTTCCTGGGCGAAGCCACAGGTTCGTGGGGTTCATGGAAAGCCACATACATAAAGAATGGTTGCTTGGGGGCCTTCTTCTGCTGTCCTTTTAACCAGTTGAGGGCCTCGTCCATGACCAGTTGGCAACTGAAGCCTTTCAGGTTGCCAACTGGCTTGCCGTTACGCACAAAGTTTCGTGGGTTTTCATGGGAGGGGTTGGCATTATTTTGGGTGCCAAACCAGTGATCGAAACCAGCATCGTCCGGTTGTGGTTGTTGTTGGGAGTTGAATTTTCCATTGCAATGCCATTTGCCTGACATGCAGGTCGCATATCCAGCCTCCTTCAAGAGCTTGGCAATGGTTACTTCAGAGGCCCGCATGTGTACGGCTCTACCTGGGGGAATCCAGTCGTAGACCCCGGCCCGGTTGGGACTCCTGCCGGTGAGTAACCCGACCCGCGAGGGAGAGCATACCGGAGCCGTTGAATAGAAATCCGTGAAGCGAATACCACCTTGGGACAATTTGTTTAGATGGGGCGTCTTGATATGCGGATGGCCGTAACACTCAAGATCTCCGTATCCAAGGTCATCGCAGAGTACAACAACGATGTTGGGCTTTCCTCCTTTCGTATTGGCAGGGGAGGGGGAAGTTTTCTTTCCTAGAATTGTTGTTCCCAGTAAGCATCCAAGGATTAGGGATCGAATTATTAAACTTTTCATTATGTTTCGTGGCGTTGGATATCTTTGGGAGCAATACTTTCCCCCAAAAGAGTTTTATTTAATATTTCAGGAGCGGATAAACCGTCTTTTAACAGAATCAATAATCCAAATGTCAAAGCCAACAATATGCTATATTATTCAATTGAATTTAAACAAGAAGCGTAGGAACCCCTTGTGGAAGAACTTATCAAGATAGGTCTTGAACTTGAGTCTTTCTCACTACTTGAGACGAATAAGCAATAGCCACTTGTTATCCTCGACCGTACTGTTCGCGGTACTTTTTAGGAGTCAGGGTCATTCTTTTCCTGAATTGCGCAGTAAAGGCGCTTTGATCGCAAAAGCCCAACTCGTAAGCAATGTCTGTAATGGATTTTTCGGTTTCCCGGAGTCTTTGGCAGGCTTTTTCTATTCGGGAACGAACCATAAACTGCTGAGGGGTTAGCCCGGTAGCCTCCTTGAACCTGCGATTGAGTTGGCGGTGCGAGATTCCATTTTCGCTCGCCAGACGGTTGATGCTTGGGGCATTGACGCTTTCTTCCCGTAGTTGATTGATGACGGTCTCGATTTTCGTGTCCCTCGTAAGGTTCAGGCTGTCCTTTTCGTATCGTTTAACTATTCCCATGACTCCGATCGATTGACCTTTCTTGTTGATGATGGGAAACTTGTTGGTCAGGTACCAGGCGGGAATTCCCTGAAGGTTAAGGAATAGCTCTACCAATCCGGTCATGGGTTTGGACTTCCTGATGATCCACTCGTCGTCTTTCCTGAATTTCTTGGCCAGAGGTTCGGGGAAAAGTTCAAAATCATTCTTCCCTAAAAGTTCCTCCTGTGATTTCAGCCCGAGCCTTTGATAGAAATGTGGGTTGGCGAATATTAAACTAAAACTGCTGTCTTTTACAAAAAATGAAATGTCTTCAAGTGTGTAAAGCATGCTTATGAAGCTGTGTGTTGATTGGATTTCTTTAAGGAAATGTTTCTGCTGAATGGAGAAGCCGGTTGTTTTTTTCATATGGCGAACTTTTAATATTATATGACTAAGTCAATCTATCGTTGGCCAAGATTTAATGATATATTATTTTCAAACTATTTAACCTTAGTATATTGATACTATTGAAATGAGATTTTCCCTTCTACTCTGTTTGGCTTTTCTGTCGCTTGGTGTCTTTCCACTCCGGGCCGATCCGCAACTGGATGCCATCGTAACCGCCCTCAAGGGAATTGACGATCCGGTTATTCAAACGAGTTTTCTTAAGGGAATTCTCGGTGGATTGGCTGGTCGTCGGGACGTCGATCCGCCCAAGGGGTGGTCCGCTCTGAAGTCGAAATTGGAAAAGCAGGGCAATAAGGAGGTCATGGGTCTGGTCGGCCAGATTGGACAGGTGTTTGGGGATGAATCGGCAGGCGATTCCGCTCTGGCTACGTTGATGAACTCGAAGGCCTCGCTTGAAGAACGGAAACTCGCCTTGGCCGGGTTGGTTGCCCAGAAAAACCCCAGACTTCCTCCGAAGCTCGCCCTTCTTCTTGAACAGCCAATCGGGATCGAAGCCACCCGGGCCTATTCTGCTTTTGACTTCAAACCCGCTCCCAAGGTCCTGTTGTCCAGGTACTCGAAACTTGGTCCGGAAGAAAGACGTGTTGTGGTAGAGACTTTGGCCTCCCGTAAACCTTATGCCCGTGCTCTTGTCACAGCGATGGGGAAAGGCAAAGTGGCCAAGGAAGAGATTCCTGCCTACGTGGCCCGTAATCTCCAGTCCATGCTGGGTGATTCCTTTGAGAAAGTCTACGGGAAGGTACAGGCTGTTTCTGCGGACAAGGACAAGCAGATTGCCAAGTACAAATCCATGATACTGGCATCTGACATTTCCAAAGCGGATGCCTCCAAGGGACGTTCGATTTACCAGAGAACTTGCGCGGCCTGCCACATCATGTATGGCGAGGGCGGAAAAATCGGGCCTGAGTTGACAGGCTCGAACCGATCGGACCTCGATTATTTTTTGCTTAACGTACTGGCTCCCAGTTATGACGTTCCAGAGGGATATCGGATGGTTACGATCACGAGCAAGGACGGTCAAGTCTCCGTTGGCAACGTCATGGAGGAGGACGCTAACAAGGTTGTCCTTAACATGGTCGGCCAGCAAAGTGTGATTGCCAAGTCTGACATAAAAAACCGAGTGACCTCGAAAATTTCCATGATGCCGGAAGGTCTTCTTCTTGCACTCAAGGACCATGAGATCCTTGATCTTATTAAATATTTAAGAACCGAAAAACAAGTACCTCTCCCATCACTATGAAAATTCAATTTCTTTTCCTTGCCCTTTTGGCTTCTATTCTGAATGCGGCCACCCCAACGAGCAACGCTCCTTTTCTCAAGCCGGACGAGGCCATTGCCAAGATGACCATTCCCGACGGGTTCGAGGTCAAGGCCTTCGTTGCCGAGCCGGACATCGGGGAGGCGATCGCATTTTGCTTTGATGAAAAGGGTCGACTCTGGACCCTGGAGAATTACAACTACCAGACGAGACGGGCTCATTCCACCGACAAGAAGAACCGCATTCAGATCTTCGAGGACGTCGACGGGGACGGAGTCTTCGATAAGAAGAAACTTTTCGCGGATAATCTTACCTTTAGCTCCGGTATTGCCGTTGGCATGGGCGGGGTTTATGTCGGGATGCCTCCAGAATTGATATTCATACCCGATGCGAACGGGGACGACAAACCGGATGGTGAACATCAGGTGCTACTGGACGGTTGGGGAATCCATGACAGGCACGAGACCCTGAACAGTTTTATATGGGGACCGGATGGCTGGCTTTATGGTTGTCATGGGGTCTTTACCCGTTCCGAAGTCGGAAAGCCGGGCGCCGACAAGGAAGACCGCAAGTTCATAGATGGTGGCATCTGGCGCTTTCATCCCCAATCCAAGGAATTCGAAATCTTTGCCGCAGGATTGTCCAATCCTTGGGGATTCGACTTCAATGACATGGGGCAGGGCTTTGCCACCTGTTGCGTCATCCCTCACCTTTTTCACATCGTGCAGGGAGGTGTCTACCACAAGCAGAGCAGGCAGAACGTAAACCCCTACGTTTACGACAATATCAAGACGATCAGGGATCATACCCACAAGTCAGCCCATGGTGGCGCCCGTTTTTACTTGGCGGACGTCTTTCCCAAGAAATACCGCGACCAGCTTTTCATGTGCAACATTCATGAGCACGCGGTGCTGGTTGACTACATGGTACCCAAGGGCTCCAGTTTCATAGGTAAACATGGATCAGACTTTATGCCGACCAACGACTTGGCCTGGGTGGGATTTAGCGTGGAGATCGGACCGGACGGCGGGGTCTATATTCTGGATTGGCACGACCAGAATATTTGCGGAAACGTGGTCAAGTTTGCCAACTCCGCACGTGTCTACCGGATCATGCCCAAGGGGGTGAAACCCATCAAGCGTTTTGATCTGAACAAATTGAGCGACGAGGAATTGGCCGACATGCAGGATCATTCTAACGATTGGTACGTCCGTCAGGCTCGAACCATTCTTCAGTACCGGGCGGCTTCCGGAAAATTAAATGCGTCCAAGGTACACGGGAAATTGGAAAGCATGTTGACGGATGCCAAGACCGTGGGCAAGCGCTTGCGGGCCTTGTGGGCTCTTCACGTAACGGGTGGGTTCAAGGGCAAGGATGCCAGACTCATGGCCTTGCTTGATGATTCCGAACAATACGTCCGGGCCTGGACCATTCAATTCCTGAGCGAGGACAAGAAGCCTTCCGATGCCCTGCTTGCCAAATTTGCCAAGATGGCCAAGTCTGATTCCTCGCCGGTCGTTCGGCTTTACCTCGCCTCCGCTCTACAGCGTTTCCCGCACGACAAGCGTTGGTCTATTCTCGAGGGGCTTGCTTCCCATGCCGAGGACAAGGATGACAACAACATCCCCCGCATGGTCTGGTTAGCGCTCGAACCCATGGTGCCCGACAACTCGGCCAAAGCCCTTGCCTTGGCCGCCACGGCCAAGCTCCCGCGCTTGCAGGAATTCGTTCCAAAAAGAATGCTCGCCGGGAAGACCCCTGTCCGTTCTCCGCAAAAGCGGAAGGTTCCAAAAGCCGACTGGCAGAAGCTTATCCAAAAGGCGGCTCCCAACTTTTCTGTCGAGGGATCAGGGGAGGGGGGCGTGGTCCGCTTTGGTACCTTTCGAAACAAAACTGCCACCCGGACTCATCCCATCAAAAAGGGGGTTCCTTCCGTACTCAGCCGCAAGCTTCAGGTTCACAAGGGAAAGAAGACCCTTCTCCATGCAACCGTAAGCCACCATCCTCACGGAGACTGGGAACTACGGGTCAAGGTGGACGGCAAAATCATTTCCAAAACAGAAGTTTCCTCCAAGACCACGACGGATGAATGGCTTACCCATGAGGTTGACCTTTCTCCCTATGGCGGAAAAGAAATTAAGTTGGAACTTGAGAACAACCCTACTGCTTGGATGAACGAATGGGCCTACTGGCATGAGGTCAAGGTAAGCATAGTTCCTATCTCCGTAAAAAAAAAGACAAGCGCTGAGGACAAGGCAAAGGTAGTATTCATATCGGGTAAACCCAGTCATGGGCGGATGAAGCACGAGCATCGGGCTGGCAACATGATCCTTGCCAAGCGCCTGAACGAGTCCGGTTTGCCGATCGAGGCTGTCGTCTTGGATGACGTGGGTTATCCCAAGGACGATTCCATTCTGCAGGACGCCGCCACCATCGTCATATTTTGCACCGGGCATGGAAACCACGTCCTAAACCCCAAGCTCAAGGAATTCGACGCCCTAATGAAAAAGGGAACGGGTGTTATCATGATACATTGGGCTACCGAGGCCATGCGCGGAGACCCGGGAGACAAGTTTCTTGAATGGATGGGAGGATTCTGCGATCTCAACTGGTCGGTCAACCCTCATTGGAAGCCCAACTTCAAGCCACAGAAGCACCCTATTTGGAATGGCGTCAAACCCTTCAGCGTGGATGACGAGTGGTACTACCACATGCGTTTTACAAAAGACCTTAAGGGTTTTACTCCGATTCTTACCGACTTGCCTCCTGCCAAGACACTCAGTCGAAGAGATGGGACTCGCAGTGGAAATCCAGCAGTTCGAAAGGCAGTCGCCAATGGGGAGACCCAGCACGTCGCCTGGGCTTACGAGAGGAAATATGGAGGTAGGGGTTTTGGATTTACCGGCGGGCATAACCACGTCAGTTGGCAGGACGACGGTTACCGAAAGATCATGCTCAATGCCATCCTTTGGACGGCCGGTCTTGAGGTGCCCCAAAATGGAGTGGACTCACCCCCTCCCGACAAGGTTGAAATCGAATCCAACCTCGATTAGAGCCGAAAAAAGTTGGTACTCCTTATGAACCGATTACTGCATCAAGGATTTCTCTTCTGTCTCTTCACCCCCTTGGCTTGGGCCAAGCAGCCGAATATCTTGTTTTGCATATCGGACGACCAATCCTATGCCCACACCGGGGCCAATGGTGATCCGGTGATCAAGACTCCTGCTTTCGACCGGGTAGCGAGAGAGGGGATCCGTTTCACCCATGCCTTTTGCGATGCTCCTACCTGCGGTCCTTCCCGTAGTGCCATTCTGACCGGACAGCACATCTGGCGGTTGGAGGAAGCGGGCAACATCCATAGCACCTTGCCCAAGAAGTTCATCACCTACACCGAGGTCCTGGCTAAGGCCGGATATTCGATTGGCTTTACGGGCAAAGGTTGGAGTCCCGGACGCTTGGCGGCGGGTGGGCGCGATTCAAACCCGGCGGGCAAGGAATATCAAAAACGTCGCTTGAAACCTCCTTTCAAGGCGATGAGAAACACGGATTACGCGGCCAACTTCGATGATTTTCTGGGAGAAGTGAAGGAGGACCAACCGTTTTGCTTCTGGCTGGGGACGAGTGAACCACACCGCGGATACGAACTTGGGGCGGGGAAGCGAACGGGCAAGGATCCGACCAAGGTAATCGTCCCGAAAATCTTTCCCGATCACCCTGTGGTCCGCAGTGATATTCTCGACTACTATGTCGAGATCGAGCATTTCGACAAGATGGTTGCCCGGGCCTTGAAGTCCTTGGAAAAAGCGGGACAATTGGACAACACCATCGTGGTCGTGACGAGTGACCATGGCATGCCGTTCCCGCGGGCCAAGGCAAGCCTCCATGACCAAGGCTCACGAGTTCCCTTGGCCATCCGTTGGCCCAAGGGTGTCAAAAAGCCCGGACGTGTCTTTCCCGGGCCCGTGAACCTGAGTGACCTTGCACCCACCTTTCTGGAAGCGGCCGGGTTGGAGGTTCCTGGCATGATGACTGCAACTGGTTTGCTGGACATCATCGAGAACGAGCCCAAGACGGCCCGTCTTGCCGCCTTTATCGCCATGGAACGTCACGACGGATGCCGCAAAGGTGGCAAGGGTTATCCATGTCGCGCTATCCGCACAGGGGAATATCTCTACATCAAGAATTTCAAGCCTGACCGCTGGCCGGCGGGTAACCCGGATCGTGAATTCTGCGCCCGCTACATTCCCTTCGGCGAAGTCGATTCCTCGCCTACCAAGACCTTGTTGATGGACAATAAGGACAAGCCCGGTTTCAAACGCTTTTACGACCTTGCCTTTGCCAGGCGCCCGGCCGAGGAACTCTACGACCTGGCCAAGGATCCCTGGCAAATCGTCAATCTCGCCGGTCAACCGAAATACGCAACTGTCCAAAAGAAGCTCAGCTCTCAGCTCAAGGAACGGTTGATAAGCACCAAAGATCCGCGGGCTCTTGGACTCGACGCCCCTTGGGACTACTATCCCTACTATGGGGCGATGCGAAATAAGAATTGGGAAGTCGATTCGAAGCCGTGAGCATTGTGAAGCATCTTTTGCCAATTTTCTTTTTGGCAGCTAGCTTGTGCGCCCAACCCAACGTCTTGGTCATCATGACGGATGACCAAGGCTACCCGGAATTGTCCGTGCATGGGAACCCTGTCCTCCAAACCCCGAACTTGGATCGTCTTCACGGCCAGAGCGTACGCCTGTCCGATTATCATGTCTCACCCATGTGCACGCCCACCCGTGGTCAGTTGCTCACCGGGTTGGACGCAGCCCGTAACGGAGCGGTCAACGTGAGTAGCGGTCGTGCATTGATCCGTGCAGAAGTTCCAATCATGGCGAATTATTTTGGCGATGCGGGTTATTCCACCGGCGTCTTCGGAAAATGGCATTTGGGGGCGAACTATCCCTACCGTCCTCAGGACCGTGGCTTTCAGGAAAGTGTCTGGTATCCATCCTCCTCGATTCCTTCGGTTCCCGCTTATTGGGGTAACGATTATTTTGATGACGTTTACGTGCACAACGGGAAGGAAAAGCAATTCAAGGGCTATTGCGCCGACGTCTTTTTTGATGAGGCCAAACGCTTCATGTCGGAATCGGCGAAAAAGAATAAACCATTCCTATGCTATCTTGCCACCAATACTCCCCATGGTCCCTTCATTCCAAAGGAGGAGGACCGCAAGGCGATTACTGATATCTTGGCCCAGTCCAAGTTCGATCATTTGAACGTCGGTCTTAAAAATAGGCTTAGCCTATACCTGGGCATGATCCGAAACATCGACTGGAACATGGGAAAGCTGATGAAGTTCCTTGATGACGAGGGTTTAACTAACGACACCATTCTGATCTTCAAGACGGACAACGGCAGCCTGCTTGGGCCCCAGTATTTCAATGCGGGCATGCGGGGTAAGAAGACCGAGGTCTGGGAGGGCGGTCACCGTGTGCCTTGCTTTATCCGCTGGCCTAAGGGCGGTCTCGGGGACCCCCGCGACGTTGGTGGTCTTACGCAGGTACAGGACATTCTGCCCACTCTGCTTGATCTTTGTAAAATCAAGCCGAAGAAAAAGCCTCGCTTTGACGGCATGAGTCTCGCGTCCGTCCTCAAGGAAAAAAAGGAAGTGTCCGAAGATCGAGTCCTCATTATCAACTACAGTCGCATGCCCGGCTTTTCGAATTACCCGTCCCCCCATTCCCAGACCCAGATGCGGGCCGATCAGGCAGCGGTGCTATGGAAGAGGTGGCGATTGCTGGAGGATCGGGAATTATACGATCTCGCAACCGATCCCATGCAAAAGAAAAACGTCATCGATCGGCATCCGGAGGTGGTGGCGAAAATGCGCAAGCCCCTTTATAAATGGTGGGAGGGAGTCAAGGACTTGGCGAACGAAGCCCAGAATGCTGCCATTATCGGTACCAAATACGAGAACCCGACCAAGCTTTCTGCCACCGAGTGGCTCGACGTCTTCGTCGACCAGCAGGGACAAATCCGTCGGGGCATATTGAAGAACGGCTATTGGTTGATCGACGTTGCGAGGGCAGGGGAGTACGAGATCGAACTGAGGCGCTGGCCCAAGGAAGCCGACGGAACGATCAGCGGAACTTTGCCGGACGGCAGTGGAACCGCCTTGCCCATTAACCAAGCCATGCTCTTCCTAAGCGGGCACAACCATTTGAAAATTTCCGAAAAGAGGTCCTACCAGTTTGAGGGATTGACCAAGAGGGTGAATCCCAAGGACAAGGGAGTAACCTTCACCATGAACCTGAAGAAAGGCCCCACCGCCCTGCACACCTGGTTCAAGGGAAGGGATGGAATCATGCTTAGCGCCTACTATGTCTATGTGACCCGCAAGGGGGATGTGCAATGAAGAACAGGCTTGTTGGATTCGCGTTCTTTTTCGTTTTATCATGGGGAGCCATCCGAAAACTTTTTAACTGAAAATCATTAAAAATATGAAAAAATCACTGTTGCTTACCCTGCTTTTGTTTCCGCTACGCGTTCTTTATCCGGCACCGGAGGGAATCGCCGGCCCACTCATCGGGACCGTTCAACCCGATCGGGTGTCCTTGTGGATGTTCGCCCCAGCCGAGGCCGAATGCAAGTTTACCTATCATTCCGACAGCCCCGATTCGCCCAAAAGTGGCAAAGGGCAAATTACTGCAGTCTCCAATCCGGCTGCAGAAGGCCCGGGGCGCCCATTCAAATCAGTTATCCAAGGGTTGTCGCCGAACACGCGCTACCACTACGAAATCACCGTCGATGGAAAGAGTGACCCGGCTTGGTCAGGATCCTTCAAGACGGCCCCAGTAGCGGGAAAGCCCGCAGCCTTCAGGCTTGCCCTCACCTCCTGCATGAAGATCGGGCAACCCCAGGCCTCCTGGTATCTTCTGCTCGCCCAGCAGCCTGATCTTCACCTCACCGTGGGCGACACGCACTACGCCGACACCACGGATCCGACGGTGCAGTGGAAACACCACGTAACTTACCGTCGCCAAAAGGAATTCGCCACCGTGTTGCGCAACGTACCGACCTATGCGATCTGGGACGACCACGATTACGGCCCCAATAATTCCGATGGTACTGCGAAGGGTAAGGAACGTTCGCTGGCGGGCTGGAAGCAGGTATGGGCAAATCCAGCCCTAGGAACGTCCGATACCCCCGGTGCCTTCTTTAAATTCTCTCATGGCGATGTTGATTTCTTCATGGTGGACAGTCGCTACCACCGCTCGCCCGACAAGGCTCCGGATGATGACGAGAAGCGTATGCTGGGCGACGCTCAGTTTTCATGGCTACTGGAAGGTCTCAGGCGTTCGAAAGCCCGCTTCAAAGTCATTGTCTCCGGAAGCACGCTTAACCACAGCAAGTCGGATGGCTGGCGCATCTATACCTTTTCGCGCCACCGCCTCTTCGACGCGCTCAAGAAGCACCGGATCTCCGGTGTAATGTACATGTCGGGGGACATCCACAACTCTCTCGTCTGGGAGCACCACGAGTCCGATCGCGTGGGCTATCCTTTGGTCGAGGTCATTTCCTCCGGAGTGGCCAACAGCAGAAGTCTCAGCTTTGCTACGATTGATTTCGATACCACCCGACAAGATCCCACTGCTCGGGTTCGTATCGTATATGGTGACGGCACAACCCGCACCGACAAGACTTGGAAGCTTTCGCAATTGAGGCCCAAGCATCAGACCAAACAAGGCGGTGTTGGCCACTCGACTACCCGGCCCTAGTTCGAATGATTTCCGTAACCACAACCTTTGACGTTGGGTGAAAAGATTATGAACAAGGGTATACTGGTAGACGTGTCAGAGGAACTGGGAGGGTATTTTCTATACACGAATCAGGTCGTTGGATAAATTGATTAAAAACTATAAGCAATGGAGTCACATTATGAATAAATTGATTTATTTTTCGGCGTTCATCCTTTTCAGTCAGTTCTGCGTATCGAATAGTTGGGCCAGTGGAGCAGGCTTTAAGATGTTCGGCGACAATGTCGAGAGATCAGAAGAGAATGGAGCCTATACGGCAAATATTACTGTTGGTCAGTCGTTCGAGATAATAGCTAAAGGCTGGGCTTATCCAAGATTGCGTGACCCGGAAGCCGCCAAAGGCAGTCCAATGAAAGCCGAGGCTGGAACATGGATGTTTGACGATAAAATGTTCAAGCTCTTAAAGACTCAGTCAGATGAGACCCAGTACAAAATCAGCTTGAAAGCAACAAAACTTGGCCAATATAGGATTCGATTCGTTGGAGTAGTATTAGGCTATAACAAGGCCTGTGAAATCCTGGTCAATATTTCAAGATCAAAGGAAGAATGAGGGGCAGGTCTCAAAATACCAAGTAAGGGGCACCCATCATATTTCTGTGTTATTGCTAAATCCCTAAAGTTCAGTCCGAGTTGGCCAAGTGGTTGCCGGTGGCAAAGGACGAACCGCCCAAATAGAGAAACTGAGTATGACAAAATCAATCCTTTCGGTCTCATCCATTTTAATCAGTTTGCTGCTCGGGAACTTTGCCCTTGGCGCGGAGAAAAAGCCGAAGCCGAACGTCGTATTCTTTTTGGTCGATGATCTGGGTTGGTCCGACGTGGCTTGTTTCGGCAGTCAGTTCCATGAAACTCCTGCGATCGACCAGTTGGCCAAGGAAGGCATCCTATTCGACAATGCCTACTCGACCTGTCACGTATGTTCGCCGAGCCGGGCCAGTATCCTGACGGGCAAGTACCCGGCCCGTACCAATTTGACGGAGTGGTTGAGCGGGCGGCCCGAGCGCGACTACGAGCCACTGCATCACGGGGAAAAGCTGACCGCTTTGCCGGACGAGGAGGTGACCCTGGCCGAAACTCTCAAGCGCCATGGCTACGCCACCGCGAACTATGGTAAGGCGCACCTGAGGGTGGACCCGAAGGCCTATGGTTTCGACGAGGAGATCACCGGGTGGGTGCGTTCCTATCACTATCCTTTCGGTGGTGCTTACAATGAGAAGTTGCCGGCGAAAAAAGGCGACTACTACACCGACAAACTGACCGATGCGGCGTTGGATTTCATTGAGCGCAACCAAGACCGGCCTTTCTTCGTCCACCTGGAACATTTTGCGGTGCACGACCCGATCCAGGGGCGCCCGGATTTGGTGGAGAAATATCGAAAGAAACTCGCGGCGATGCCGGAACGGGCAGCACCGGATTTTATTCTCGAATCCAATCCGGACGGGCCTCCACTCACGGAGGAAGAAATCAAGGCGCTGGCGGAGAATGACCAACTGCAGGCGCATCAGGACGCGCGCGTCTGGTGGGTGAAACAAAAGCAGGACAACGTGGAGTTTGCCGGCATGCTCGAGGCCACCGACGAAAGCCTCGGCCGCATTCGAGCGAAGTTGAAGGAACTCGGACTGGACAAGAACACCATCGTCATTTTTACGGCGGACAACGGGGGCATGTCCGCATCGAATCAGTACCGGGGAATCAATCATCCAAGGAACTCTCTCGATAGCCGCTTTGCTTCTTCCAATCTCCCCCTGCGCGGGGCGAAAGGCTGGAACTACGAGGGTGGGGTACGGGTACCTTTGATCGTTCATTGGCCGGGGCGGACCAAGCCGAACTCCACTTCCCATGCCTTGGTCACTGG
>Ga0209660_1001334_pt1 | contig 13191 bp, 14 predicted proteins | sample SaaInlV_100m_DNA_2_FD_184659 | JGI IMG/M metagenome (GOLD analysis project Ga0209660, IMG submission 184659) | Marine microbial communities from expanding oxygen minimum zones in the Saanich Inlet - SI072_LV_100m_DNA (SPAdes) (version 2) | ecosystem: Environmental > Aquatic > Marine > Intertidal... | reverse complement strand
CCTTATTGTTTTTAATTCTAGGATATATTTTTTTGCGTCATCATTTCCTTGCATAGCTGCAGCGTAGCCACGAACAAAACTATACCCTGCTTTGGAAAATTTTTTTGGTTTCCATCCATTAGGGGGTACAAGTTGTTTCGCTTTTTCCCATTGCTCTGTTTCTAATATAGTGGCAGCGAACATACGGTAGTAATATTTACCGGATCTTAAATTGGGATTAGGTTTTGACTTTGCTGCAGCTTGTATTCCTTCTAACATATCGTTTTGCTGAGTCTTAAAAACAGCTTCTGCCTTGCGCATAAGACCTTGTTGTGTGTATACATAATGAAGCCATTGCAGGCTGTGATAATCGCGATTACTTTTGGCTAGCTTTTCTCTATCAACCCACTTTTTGGAGGTGGTCCAGCCACTTTCGTTTGATTTTGCTGCTTCAGACCACATGCCAAGTTGAATAAATATATGTGCTGGCATATGCTGAGCATGATGTGAGGAAGGTGCAATTTTGGCATAGCGTTGCGCGGAAGGTAAGGCAAGCCTAGCGAGGTCAGGGTGGTCAAACGCATGGATTGCATAATGCGCTGCACACGGATGGTCGGGGTCTTTTTCATATATCTCTAATGCAATTGCACCGGAATCAACTTTTAACTTTATGTTTTTTTTTGTGTTTCTAGCTATTCCTAATAAAGAGAGGCTGTAAAAACAAGCTGCTTCAAGGTCATTTGGATACTTGGTATAAATATTATTCATAGCTTTTGAATAAGCTTGATCTCGAGTTGTTTTCTCCCCTTCTCCGTAAAGAAGTTGGACAGCTTGGATATAGTATTTCTCTCTTTGAGTTAATTTTGATAGGTTAGATATTTTTGTAAGTGCGACCTTGGCCGATTTAGAATCTTGCTGTTCCCAAAGCGGGGCATTGTGGGCCATAGCCTCACCCCAGTAACCCATTGCAAAACTAGGATCTTCTTTAGTCGAGTTTCGGAATTCTTGCAAGGCTTCTGGATACCAAAAAGAATGGAGTGCAGCTACACCAGCTATAAAATGATTTTGCGCAACACCTGACCCGGAGGTAGGGAATTCTATTTCACCTAACTTAGAGGCTGCTTGAATTGGATGAATAGTATAATTAGCGTTAAAGCTATAAAAAACTATTGTAAAGAAAAGTAGTCGAATCGTCATAGTGTGCCAGGAAAGTAGGATAATTTAAAAAAATAATAGTTGAAAAAATTAGGCAATCCTAGAGTAAATATAGAAAAATTTTTATTTTTTGTGCTAAAGATAGAATATGAAAAAAAGTCAGGATTTGTCCAGAATAAAATCAAGAAATGACATCCCCTTTGGCACATTATTAATGGGAACTACCGGTGTATTGATTGGTGTTGTTATAGATAGCGAAATGGCGATGATTGCTGTAGGTCTTTTAGGTTCTTTAATAGGGGGGTTAGTAGGTTGGGCAGGTGGAAGAGTTTTTCTAATTATTATTTGCTTCGGCGTGTTGATGGGCGCATTTTTAGGTTATCGTTCTGGAGATAGAGATATTCTTATTATGGCTGCCGGAACTGGCGGAGCTATTGCCGGATTCATGGGAGCACAGGTATCACTATTTTTAAAAAACAAATGAAAAATTTTTTATTTTTAATTTTTTTAGTCTATTGCCTTTCTTTCTCAAGAATTTCTTTGCAGATGTCTTTTGCTTCAGAAAAATCATCTTTAATTGGGATGGTATTAGTTCCCGAAGGTCTCTATATTTCTGGCTCGAATAAATATAATGACGAACGACCCAGTAGAAAGATTTACTTAGATACTTTTTATATTGATAAATTTGAAGTAACCCAGAAAGAATTTAAAAAAATTATGAATTTTAATCCGTCTGAGTTTCGAGGAGAAAGTTTACCAGTCGATCGTGTCGACTGGTATCAGGCAAGGGATTATTGTAATAAGTCAGGTAAACGTTTACCAACGGAGGCGGAATGGGAAAAGTCAGCTCGCTCTGGATCTAAATCAAAATATTATTGGGGAGAAGAAATTGATGACTCGTATGCTTGGCACTGGGACAACTCTGGCCGAAAAACTCGTCCCGTAGGAGAAAAGAAACCTAATAAGTTAGGTCTTTACGATACTGCTGGAAATGTTTGGGAGTGGACAGCAGATTGGTACGACCAACACTATTATCAGAGCCGCTCATTAAGGAATCCAAAAAGTCCATTCAATGGAAAACATAGAGTGCTTAGAGGTGGGTCATTTATGGATAAAACGGACGGACTCCGCGTTACCAGACGCAATTGGGATTTACCAAGTGCTAAGTTTAAAAATTTTGGGTTTCGTTGCGTAAAAAATGAAAAAATAAAAAAAAATTATCAGCCATAGAGATGGGCTACCTGTTTTTCGTATCCATTATACAGTTGCGTTTTATGAACTTCACCAGTTCCTAGCATTTTTTCTGTTTTTTGCAACCAGCGAGGATGGTTGATAGTTGGATCGACGTTAGCTTCGAAGCTGTACTCTAGAGGTAGTACGGTGTTCCAAAAGGTAGGGGGTTGGTTGTTAAGTAATTCGATTTTAACGATGGATTTGATGCTTTTAAAACCGTATTTCCAAGGTACTACCAATCGTATAGGGGCACCATGTTGTTTTCTAAGAGGGTGGCCATACATGCCAAGAGCCATGAAAGTCAGTTCGTTTGTTGCTTCTTTTATGGTGAGCGCTTCTCTATAAGGCCAAGGACGCCAAAAAGCTAATTGTCCTTGGGCTGTAAAAGGTTTATAAAAAGTAGTAAAGGCAACGTGTGTTGCATTAGATTTTGGCTCAACAAGATCCAGAAGAGCTTTAAGGGGGAATCCTGTCCATGGCACCGCCATCGACCAAGCTTCAACACAACGTAACCGATATAGGCGTTCTTCAATATTCATCAACTTGTAGAAGTTATCCAGATCAAAAGTTCGTGGTTTATTGACAAGTCCTGTGATTTCTAGTTCCCATGGTCGAGTAGATAACGCTTGTGCATGAAAAGCTGGGTCGCTTTTAAGCTCGCTAAATTCAAAAAAATTATTGAATCTTGCTGCGATTTTTTCCTCTGTTACGCTTCGGTCAAGAGAATATTTTGTGTTGCGCTTTACGGGGTATATTTTTTCTTCAGTTGCAGACCACTCAATAGGTGCATTACTACTTGGAGTAGGGCCAATACCACATCCATAAAACGAGGCTGTTGCAGCCAATGTAGCTATTGAAGTCCCCTTAATAAAATCACGTCGATTCATATAGACTGACTCGGGCGTAGCCTCACTTTCAGCCATATTCCACGATTTAGGGAAAATAAGATTACTCATAATAAGAAACTCCAGAAATTAATATTCATTATCCAATCCATTTATCAATACATTGAAGATAATCAGAAGAACCTTGTGTGATAGGTAGAGCAATTACTTCAGGAACATCATAGCTATGATTGGCAAGTATCCAATCTTTTACAGTAGAAAATTTTTCTTCTTTAGTTTTTATTATGAGAAGAAGTTCGTCGTCGACGCATAATTTTCCATCCCAGTAATAAGTTGACTGGATAGAAGGAATTGTGTTTACGCAGTAGGCTAATTTTTTTTCAACTAAGCCTCGACTAATTTTCGTTGCTTCTTCTTCAGAACCTGCCGTAGTAAGAATAACAATATGTTCATTCATAATGACGCTAATTAGCTAAAGAATAATTTTTAAAATGAAAAAACCTAAGACCAGAAGAATCATAAAAATAATGGTAAAGAGGTTAAAATACTTTTCTATAAGTGCCTTGAATGGTGGCCCAAATTTATATAATAGCGCAGCTACAAGAAAAAATCGTGCTGCTCTGCTAGCGGCAGAAGCTAGGATGAAAATAGGGAAATTAATTTTAAATGCTCCTGCTGATAGGGTAAAAACTTTATAGGGTAAAGGCGTAAAGCCAGCAGCTGCTACGGCCCAAGCGTTGTATTTGTCATAAAGTAAACCGATTCTATCCCATTTTTCTTGAAAGTGATAAAACGCTACGATACGATTTCCAATTAGATCCATAAATTGGTATCCGATCAGGTATCCAAACATACCTCCTAAGACAGACCCCACAGAACAAACAAATGCAAAGCGAAACCATCCAGCAGGTGATGCTACAACCATCGCAATCAGTAATATATCTGGAGGAATAGGAAAGAAAGAGGACTCTACGAATGAAATGATAAATAAAACAGGAAGTGCATAGGGTGTAGTTGCCCATTGCAGGATCCAGTCATAAAGTTTTCTAATTAGGAGCATTTTATTTAATCCTTGATTTTTTACTACATGAGGTTAACTGGGTCGACATCAAAGGTTAATTTTATTTTCGAATTAGATGATCTCTTTAATTCAGGAATTTCGTAAAGACGGCCTAACACAGATTGCAGTTTTTTGTGGTCGTAAGAACGAAGAATAATATGTCGTCGGAAGCGGTTATTGATTTGGTAAAGCGCAGCTCTTGCCGGTCCAAGAACCTCGATGTCATTTGTACCTTTGAGAATTCGTGCCAAATCTTTCTGTATATTGTTGGCAAAAACTTCACCGGCTTTCTCCTGTTTACTTTCAATTTCAATCGAAACCATTCGAGTGAAAGGAGGATATTTTAATTTTTCCCTCAATGCCAATTCTTTTTTTGAAAATCCTCTAAAATCGTGTTCCCTTGCGAAATCAAAAACATAGTGATTTGGTAAGAATGATTGAATAATTACTAGTCCCGGTACCTTGCCACGTCCTGCTCGCCCTGCAACTTGAGTCAAAAGCTGAAAAGAACGTTCGGCTGATCGGAAGTCAGGAATATGTAGAGAAATATCTGCGTAGATAACGCCTACTAACGTCACGTTAGGAAAATCATGTCCTTTCGTTATCATCTGAGTCCCAATAAGGATGTCGATAGTGCCTAAATTCATTTTACGATGAACAGACTCGAATGACTCTCGGCCTTTTACAGTATCTCTATCAAGCCGGTTGATACGTGCTTGAGGAAATAATTTTCTAGCTTCATCTTCAAGTTTTTGCGTTCCAAACCCACTGAATCGTATAACCTCTCCTCCGCAGTCAGGGCAGGACGTAGGCTTGCGTATGATGAAATTACAGTAGTGGCATAGTAAGATATTATTTTTACTGTGAAAAGTAAGCGTTACACTGCAGTAAGGGCACTCGAAGGCAAAGGAACATTCTTTACAAGAGATATAGTTAGCTGTTCCTCTACGATTAAGAAATAGAAATATTTGTTCTTCTCGTTGTAAACGTTCGGAAATAGCTTTTTTAAGGGAGGTTGAAAAAATAGAAAAGTTTTTTTTTAACGCCATTTCCTGTTTCATATTTATGATTTTTACAATAGGGAGCAACCTGTTGTGAACTCGGTTTTCAAGGGAAAGATAATGGTATTTACCTTTTTCTGCATTCTTAATCGATTCAAGGGAAGGGGTTGCTGATCCAAGCAGCACGACAGCATTTTGTTTCTGGGCTCTTATAATGGCACTATCTCTTGCATGATACCGTGGGCATGAATCCTGTTTGTAGGATGTGTCATGTTCTTCATCAATCACAATAATACCTATATCTTTGAATGGCGCAAAAATAGCAGAACGAGCTCCTACAGCAATAGAAACCTTTTCGTCTTGAATTTTTTTCCACTCATTAAAACGTTCTTTTTGTGTTAATCCGCTATGAAGAACGGCAACTTGATTGCCAAACCGACGACGGAACCGCTCAACAGTCTGTGGAGTCAGTGAAATTTCAGGGACTACCATTATGGCAGATTTATTTAGATCGAGAACCAGTTGAATGCAGCGAAGATAAATTTCTGTTTTTCCGCTTCCCGTTACTCCATATAATAGGTAAGGCTGAAAAGCTGCTTTCTGGATAGATTGTTTTAGTTCTTTATAGCATTTATCTTGCTCTTTGTTTAATTGGAGGGGTTTTTCAGCCGTCCACTCTTGGTCCAAATTAGATTGGGGTAATTTTTTTTCCTCTTTTTTAATATGTATCTCAATAAGCTTTTTTCTAAGAAGGCTTATAAGCAATTGCGAAGACCCTGATATTTTACGATTTAAAATAGAAGTGGTGGTTTGGCCTCTGCAAATAAAGTCGTAAATCGCACGTTGTTTCGGGCTTCGCGTTAATAATTTTTCAATATTTTCTTTCGTAGGTAAATTTTCTGCGAGTCGGATAACCTTGTTATATTTATAGTTTAAAGGGCTACGCTTTATTTTATTCTCTACTTCTACTAGCCCATTGCGCTTTAGTTTTACCAGAGAACTTGGGTTATAATTTTTCCCAAGGGAACGCTCTAGTTGCTTTGAGGTTAATTTTTTTTTTGAGCGTAAGGCTTGAAGAATGTGAGCTGCTTGGGTGGGTTCCGTATTTTCAGAGAGGGCCTTGAATCCTTTTTCTGTAAGATATAGTTTGTAAAGACTTGTATCATCAAGCCCTGCTGGTAAAGCAGCCTTAATAGCCTCACCCCAAGACGAATGGTAGTAGTCTGCTATCCATCGAGTTAGAGAAAGAAGTTCTTTCGAAATAACTGGTTCTGTGTCCGGGACTTCTTCAATTGCTTTTAACGTAATATTTTTTTCATTATGGTGCGATATGTCAACAACATATCCAGTGAGTCGACGTCGACCAAATGGAACAAAAACCCTCATCCCTTTTTTAACTATACCATTAAAATGAAAGGGGATTTCATAAGTGAATGCATCCTTCACAGGTAAGTTGAATACCACATCTGCACATGAGAAATAAGTTTTTGGATTTGGCAATAATATGGCTGAATTAGGTTGGGAAGTGCTCATGATAAGGTTATTGTTAATTTCTTCAGATTGTACCAGAGAACGGACTTGAACCAAACTTGCATTATATCTTTGACGAAGAAACCGTTGACTCTCAAGCCGTTTTAAATTAGTCTTGTCACTCTTTTACAAATTAAACAACTTTCAAGTAGAGTTCTGAACGATTTTAAGATCGCGGAATTGCACGATAAATAGGGGTGTTTTATGAAAGCAGGAGATAAAATTAAAGTTGATTTTGCGGGTAAGAAAAAAGACGCTGTGGTATTTAAACTTTTTCCAAGTTCAGTTTATTTTAAGATAGACTTTAAAAATGATACGGGAAAAATTGTTAAAAGAAAGCGTAGTCAGATTGAGAATAAAAAATCTACATCCAGCAAAGACAAGAAAAAGTAATCATGAATTAAAGGATATTTTTTGCACCTCGTTAGTGAGGGAGATTTTTTAAAAAGAATTTGCGTGACGTTTTTTTTATTAGTAGATTGTTGTTATGGAAAAATATAAGAAGGTTTTTTAATTTTGAAGCTTGCTTTAGAAGTAGATTTTTATCTTTGATTTTTGTTTTAGATTTTCTACATAGCTGCGAATAGCAGCCCCCACTCTGTTTTTTCTGATTATTTTTTCTACTCTAGTTTTTGCCTTATCAAGTGGTATTATTCCGCCATCTTTGAGGTCTGTAAGCTTTAAGATGTGGAACCCTAGGCCCGTTTTAAAAACAGGGCTAACCTCGTTTACTTTCATATCAAAAGCTCTCTCACTAAAAGCACCAAATATTTGATTTTTAGCAAAGTAGCCTAGGTCGCCCCCTTTAGGAGCTAGGCTGTCCTGCGAATGCTTAATAGCCATTTTATCAAAACTGGAACCATTTTTAATCTTATCTAAAATAGATTCGAGCTTTAGTTGAGCTGATATCTCAGATTTAGTATCACCGCGTTTAGCCTTAATGAGGATTACGCTGGCTCGGGCTTTTTTATCCGTTTTAAACTTATTTTTATTCTTTTCGTAAAATGATTTTATATCCTCTTCACTTATCTTAATATTTGGTTCGATTTCTCGATCTATAACTTGTTGCATTAGAAGATCGGTTTTTAGTTCTTTCTTGTACTGCTCAAGAGTTAATTTTCGATTTTTTAATTCATGTTCAAAAACAGCATCGGACTTAAAAGTAGACTTGATTTCTCTAATTTTTTGATTCAGAATTTTTTCAGTGACCAAAGCTTTTATTTCATTGCCCTTTTGTAGTAATAGTGCGCGCCCAATTTCATTGTCGATTAATTTTTTTGCTGTAATTTTCTCTTCTTCGGCAGTGAGAGGTATTCCTCTATCCTTATAGTTTTTTAAAGTTTTTTTTAGTTCGCGGAGGATGTCGTTATTGTGAATATCTTGATCATTTACCTTTGCAACAACATTAGGTAAAGATATTCGAAGTTTTTCTTCGTGTGTATGTCCGGAATGCGCAAATGCAAAAGTTCCTGTTAGTGTTATCGTAAAAAAACTAAAAATACTCATATAGATGGATTTGTTGCCAGTTAGATACATGGTATATACTTTCTTCTAGTGAAGTTACAATACTTTACTATGGCTTTACGTTATCTAGGCTAGTTAGACTTGTCAACACGTTTATTTTCTAAACTCTTTCTATATTTTTTTGCTCAACTATAGACATGGTCAGTTTTGATATATTTTTTGAATGTATTGAAAAAACATATCGTTACGATGGTAATTAAAAGTAGAGAACCAACGGCGGCTCTATACTTCAAGGTTTCGGTATCTTGAAGTACCCATACAATACTTCCCCAAAGTAAAGGGCCTGCAATCGAAGCCATTTTACCAGCCATGCTATAAATACCAAAAAACTCTCCGATTTTTTGAGGGGGAGATAGTTCCACTACTATAGCTCTGCTGGCAACCCATACCCCTCCCATTCCTACTCCAGCTATAGGACCTACCACCCAGAATAATGATTTCCCTGGGCTTATTATTATGAGAATTAGTGCTACAAGCCAAAGCCACAAAACGAGACTATAAGAAAAGACCGTTCCTTTATATTTGACCAACCAACCGACTATTAAGGATCCTAGCATGGCAAAAATAGTTGAAAGAATTAAAAAACTTGTTATTTGTTTGCTATCAAATCCAATGACTTTTGTTGCGTATACTGACATAAAAGCAATAATCGTATTAACAACATCGAGAATAAGAAAATGAACGACAAAAAATTTTAATAAAACATGATAGTCAGATGTGTTTGCAATTGTTTTTTTTAAAATTCGAAAAGATTGACTGATATCTAGATAAAAGGGTTTTGGGTCGACGTCTTTTACGAAAAGAAAACATGGTATGGCAAAAATAAGAAATAGAGTCGCCGTGGGAAGAAATGCTGCTGACCTATTGCCATTGGTTACAAAGGGTTCAACTAGGCTTAGTCCAGCGATAGAGCCAATATAACCAAGTGCTACCCCATATCCTGAAATTATCCCTACATTTGAGCAGCGGGCAACGCTGGGTAGCATGCCATTGTAAAACACTAGTGCTGACTGATAGCAGTAATTAGCAATAACAAATAAAAGGAGACCCATCCACAATTGATCAGCTTGCCCAATTAGCGCAGTGGCTAAAACCGAAATGATGGTAAGAAGAGTTAGGGGTAAACGTCGTCTTCCAGTTTGGTCTGAAATCGTTCCGAAAACAGGCGCGCTAATAGCGACTGCCAACATAGAGCCAGAAAGAGCTGTGCTATAAAGTATATCCTGCCCGCCATGATCCACTGTGACCCATAGGGCGAAATAGAGCGAGATCACGTTCATGGAAAAAATAGTATTGGCGAAGTCGTAAAATGCCCAAGAAGCAATAGCCCTTTTGTTGGGTCGCTTGGTCATGGCATTGGCAGTACAGTACGAAATCCGTAGATTTCGTTTTTGATGTGAGGACGATTACGTGAGCGTCGAACGACTTGCACTCCATCAATATTGTTTAAGTAGGACCCGCCACGTAGCACTTTATAGATTCCCTTATCCAAGGGTCCTTGAGGATTCAGTTCTGGACTGATGTGGTAGAAATTTTTGTCATACCAATCGAGACACCACTCCCAAACATTTCCAGACATATTTAACAATCCAAATGGACTGGCCCCTGATTCGTAATAATTCACAGGTGCAGTTTTTTTGTAATTATCATCTTCGCCAAATATATTTATGTAATAGAAGAAAAATCCTTTATCAAATTTTCCTCCCCAAGGCCATAGTCTGTGATCATTTCCACGGGCAGACTTTTCCCACTCAGCTTCTGTTGGTAGCCGTCGGCCTTTCCATTTTGCGTAAGCCATAGCATCTCGCCAGCTAACACCAACGACAGGATGGTTTGGTAAGCTTAAGGTTTTATCCTTCCAGAATATTGGTTTTTCATGGCCAGTCGCTCCAATGAATTCCATATATTCTTGGTTGCTGATTTCATATTTATCGATAAAAAATGCTTTCGTGTAGACAAAATGAAGAGGTTTCTCATCTTCTTTACCAGAAGAATTTCCCATCGGGAAGTACCCTTCAGGGATAAAAACCATTCCCGGAGGTGGTATTGGATTAGGTTGACTATTTGCTGATGTAGGGGGAGAAACTATGAAGAGGACAAGAAAAAAAAAGCCTAAGAATTTTTGTGGTTTTTTTTTGAGATTTTCATTCATGAAATTTTGAAAAAACTGATCCTTTTAACGAGGGATGCGGATACTTCACCTTCACGGTCCATAGGGAGATTAGATTCAATTCCTTCAATATTTATCCATTTGTAGTGTCCATTCCAGCAATTTAAAGTTATTACTGTATTTCCATATTGGTCGTCCGAACTGTTTAAGAAAACAGGTGCTTCACATTTTTCACAATACCCTTGGATCTGTTGATCAGGTTTCTTTGTCATGACAGAGTGAGATTAAAAAAACTTTAAATTTGTAATTACTTAAAACATAAATATAATTTTATGTTGAAAGAGTAGCCACAGCAAGTTAAATATATTGTGTTATTTTTATGTAGTAAATAAAATTAGATAAAGTCAAGTTGATTTTTTAAAAGGCCTTTAAGAAGGTCTATTGGAAGTCCAACGATGTTTGAATAAGAACCGTCATAGCTTTCAACCATAAATGACCCGTTTCCCTGAATAGCATAGGCGCCTGCCTTATCCATGGGTTCTCCAGACTTGACATAAGAATTGATTTCATTCGAAGTAAGATTTTTGATGCGAACACGAGAAATACTAGCCGCGGAAAAAATTTCGGAATGAACTATGGAAACTCCAGTAATTACTTTATGCTCTTGCCCGCTTAATTGTCTCAATATTTGGCGGGCGTTTTCTGTATCAATAGGTTTGCCGATAATTTTTTCTTTTAAAACGACTATGGTATCAGCACCAATAACCAAATGATGAGGTTTGTGTTTTGCTACCGAAACTGCTTTCTTGCGACTTAATAGCTTTGCATTTTCTTCCGGAGAGAGGTCTGCTTTGCAAATTTCATCTATTTTGCTTGGGATTACCTGAAAATCATTGATTATTGTTTTAAGTAGTTCGATTCTTCTTGGAGATTGAGAGGCTAGGATAACAGGTACTTTTACGGTGTTCATTTTAAGTTATATTTTAATTGCATTTAGTTCTATAGTGGAAAACTAGGAATATTTTATTTATTATACACTTATAGTGAACTTAAAAGTATGGTGTTTGGATTTGCATTTTAACAAAACCATAAACTAAAAAGGTTTAAAATTTAACTATGGCTGGTTCTTCTTTTCAAATTCAGGTTAGACACATACAGGTTGCTGATAAAAAAATAGCTGACCTGTTAGTTGAGACTATCAAAGAGTTAAAGTCAGGTGTAGCTCAAGTCCAGTTATTAATGAAGCTGGCTGAAAAATATAGTAACTGTCGTTCAAAAAATGATGGTGGTAATCTTGGTTGGGTCGAAATGGGATGGAATCCAGAAGACCCACGCTCGCCACGAGGTGGATTTAAGAAGCTTCAAAATGAAGAGCTTCATGACATTATTTCTAGCTCCTTAGAAAAAAATGAAATACATCAGGGAACGATACATGGACCCGTAAAAACCAAAGATGGGTACCACGCATTAATTATAGCCAACGAGTTTAAAACAGATCGAATTTTATGATTTGGAAGAACAGAAGGATCCAATAAAGCTCCTCACCTGTCAAGCTCATGAAAAATCCTACCGAAACCCAAGCAAATCTTTGCCGCATTTGTGACTTAAAAGAATATCATCCGGTTTATCGGGTCCGCGAGATGATGTGTGGACTTGATGAAGAGTTTTTGTATTTTCAGTGTGTCCAATGTAAGTGTTTGCAAATTATAGAATTTCCAGCAAACATATCGAAATATTATCCCAAAGGATATCTTAGCTTTGTTACAGATCCTTCTTACTTTTATCGCAAGCCGCTTGAAAGTTCAGTTCGTCGACTGAGAGATAGTTATAGTGCTCTCGGCAAAGGGTTGATAGGTCAATGTGTTGAAAAAATTTATCCAGCACCCGCAGACTTAAAAACTTTGTCTCTTATTCCCTTAACAAAAGAATCAAAAATTCTGGATGTAGGGTGTGGTACGGGCACCCTCCTTTATCTTCTGTATGAAGCCGGGTTTTCCAATTTGCTGGGAGTCGATCCTTATATTGACCAAGATATAAAATATGAAAATGGATTAACTATTTTACGCCAGGGGCTTCAAGAGGTGAAAGGGTCATGGGATTTGATCATGTTTCACCATTCTTTTGAACATATGCAGGACCCAACAAAAACTCTGCAGTCTGTCTCTAGATTACTTAAGCCAGGCGGATTTTGTTTGATTCGTGTTCCGGTAGTTTCGTCTTTTGCTTGGGAGAATTACGGGGTTCACTGGGTTCAAATTGATGCACCTCGACATTTTTTTTTACACAGCTTGGACAGTTTGCGAATCCTTGTAAGAAAAGAAAAATTTTATATAGAAGACATAGTTTTTGATTCAGATGAATTTCAGTTTTGGGGAAGCGAGCAGTACGAAAATGGGATCTCTTTGCAATCGGAGAAGTCTTATAGCGTGAATCCTGCCAAGTCTATTTTTAACCAGAAACAGGTAGATAAATTTCGAAAAAAGGCAGAGCAACTCAACCGAGATGCCCGTGGTGATCAAGCAGTATTTTATTTAAAAAAGATTGATGCTTTTTAAACAAAGTTATAGGCGAAACAACCGCTTGAGCATCTGACCATGTAGTGGGGGCACGATTTACAGGGTTCTTTGACTTCGGTTTTCTCAAAAACATTGTTTAAGAACCTAGCTCCCATACGAGCCGTGGCTATTGAGTTAACTTCTTTAAATTCACGGATGTTCCCTAATTGCATTTCATGAAAAGGGAAACAGTTGAAGC
>Ga0209660_1001319_pt1 | contig 13273 bp, 7 predicted proteins | sample SaaInlV_100m_DNA_2_FD_184659 | JGI IMG/M metagenome (GOLD analysis project Ga0209660, IMG submission 184659) | Marine microbial communities from expanding oxygen minimum zones in the Saanich Inlet - SI072_LV_100m_DNA (SPAdes) (version 2) | ecosystem: Environmental > Aquatic > Marine > Intertidal... | reverse complement strand
TCCTCTGTCAAAATCTGGCCGGCAGGCACGGTGACAATTGGGGCATCGTTGACGGCACTCACTGTTATACCCACTGATCCAGTACTCGTATTTTCACTATCAGCCGTTGAAAATGTGAGTGCGGAAACACCGTTAAAGTTCACTATGGGTTGATAGAGTAAACCCTCAAGAGCCGCATTTACATTATTCGGGCTTCCTGAAAACACCAGACTGGCATCTGACACACCATCTCCTGTCATCATTGTTAACCCGGTTACTCCTGACAAAGTCAGGTCACCGTTAGTAACCTCCAGGGTCACAGTCAAAGTCCCTGTTGCACCATCCTCTTCCGGGTCCGCAACCGAGAGCCCATTGGTATTGCCTGTTGCAAATATCAGTGCGGTATCCTCGACGGTTGTCTGATCAGGTGGAATTACATTTACTGGAGAATCATTCACCGCTGTAACGGTTAAATCAACCGTGGCGGTACTCTCTTCAACATTACCATTTCCAACAGAACCTTGGTCATTGACACGAATCTCTAATTGATCGGGGCCATTGAAGTGTAAATCAGGTTGATAGGACAATCCATCCAACGCGGTTGTAACGGATAAAACTTCTCCGGTAAAAGTCATAGCCGCAGAACCATTGCTTCCAGCACTGAAGGTTAACCCGATCTCCTCGGATAGTTCCAAGGTGCCATTGCCAACGCTCATCTCGACCTCAATCGAACCACCAATCTCAGCGGCATCATCTGCGACTGAAAGAACGTTTCCGTTGGCGATGCTGAATGTTAAGGGAACATCCTCTGTCAATGTCTGGTTGTCAGGAAATGTAATAGTTGGAGCATCATTTACAGCACTCACAACCGTGGTCACTGTATCCGTGTCAGTAATAATATTATCTGTAGTTGCAATGGTTAGTGTCGATAAACCATTGAACCCCGGTGATGGTTGATAGACTAAACCTTCGAGAGCCGCGTTTATATTATTGGGACTTCCTGAAAATAAGAGAATGGAGTCTCCAGTTCCATCTCCAGAAGTAAAAGTAAGCCCGGTTACTTGAGATAAACTAAGAACACCGTTCGTTACCTGCAGAGAGACCATCAAATTCCCTATGGAGAGATCCTCATCCCGGTCCGAAACCGAGAGTCCATTTGCATTGCCTATTGCAAATACCAATGGGGTATCCTCGACGGTTGTCTGATCAGATGGAATTACATTTATTGGAAAATCATTTACCGCCGATAATATGATGCGAATAGCGTCTGCTTGGGTAAGAGAATTGAGCCCTGTCCCGATATCTCCGCTATCAATAGTTGCAAGAGTTAACGTTGATTCACCGTCAAAATGTAAATTTGGTTTATAGATCAAACCCTCCAGTGCAGAGTTGATATTACTTGGGCTTCCTGAAAATAAGAGTATGGAATCCTCGTCCCCGTTCCCGATGGTGAAAGTTAGACCGTTCACTCCAGATAAACTAACAACACTGTTGGTTGACTGTAATGAAACCGTCAAGTTCCCAAGGAACGCATCTTCATCCGGATCGGAAACTGTTAAGGAGTTGGTGTTCGCCATGGAAAAAGTCAGTGATGTGTCCTCAACCAAGAGCTGATCAGTAGGGATAATATTTACCGGGGTGTCGTTTACAGGTATTACAATTACATTGACGGTTTTCGTTTGGGTAATGGGGTTGAGGTTTGTCCCTATATCTCCAGTATCTGTGACTGAGAGGATTAGAGTAGATGCCCCATTAAAGTTCAAATTCGATTGGTAAACCAACCCATCCAATGCAGAATTGATATTACTTGGGCTTCCTGAAAATGCGAGGCTTTCATCCTCGGTGCCATCCCCTGCGGTGATGGTGAGCCCGTCCACGGTAGACAAGCTAAGGACACCATGAGGGGCATCCAATGAAACTGATAATGTACCAACCGTAGCATCCTCTTCAGGATCGGAGAATGATAGCCCGTTGCCGGTTACGGTTGCAAAAGTCAGTATTGTATCCTCATCAATGGTTTGTATGTCAGGGGCAACTATTAGCGGAGGGTTGTTCGCGGGGTTCACGGAGAGAGTAACGGTATCCGACGCGGTGAGAGAATTAGTCCCTGTTCCAGCATCCCCATTGTCTAAGGTTGTAATAGTCAAAGTAGACTCTCCTATAAAACCTGCAGGAGATTGATAGGTCATACCCTCCAGGGCTAAATTGATGGCATTGGGAGTTCCTGAAAATATGAGGTTTGCATCCTTAGTTCCATCCCAGATGGTAAGTGTGAGACCATTCAAACCAGACAAATCCAAAAGACCTTTGTCTACCTGTAAGAACACCTTTAAATTACCCGATTCAGGATTTTCATCCTGATCAGAAACAGATATTACATTAGAATTTCCTGATGAAAAGTTAAGTTGCGTGTCCTCGACCAGATTTTGGTCCGTGGGGACAAAATTGACCGGGGCATCATTAACGTCGGTCACTGAAATCAGCGCAGGCAAAGTGTTAACAGGTGCAGCCTGCAGTAACTGGGCGAGGGGAAAAAAATAGCAAAGCCAAAAGAATACGCCAAAAGATGGTTCCCTCCAGTCTTTAAAGACAAAAGTTGACGGAGGTGGGGAACCCATTGCAATTTAATCTGGTAGTCAGCTAGAATTCCGTAAATAGATCAATGAAACACGGCTAATAAAATGAATGCCGAAAGCATCAATGAATGTAATTTATAGAATCTCGCTTGGAGGTATACTTTTGTGAATTGGTAAATAATAGGCCAACAACAAGAAAATCTCAAGCTTGATGTTAACACAAAGCCAATCTCAAAATAGAGAAATTTTTGAGCAAAAAAGCGTGTTGTGCGCAAGGCGATCATTGTGTGATTTTGAATAAAACTTACGCAATAACAGCCAAAAATATGGTAACGAGGAAGGGACTTAAACCCCTACACGGACACTAGAACCTGAATTCAGCGCAATTCCGCATTAAATATAGGCGTCACGAGGTTGGTCGAAATCTGGTGCCAGAAATAGATTTCTGCGATACAGGAGCTCTAGTTTTGTCCAACAAGTGAAATCCACACTTAATCAAGATTCAGAAATACTCCGGTGCCGGAGACAGAAAATATTGTTATCTTACCTCCAGCGGCTTATCGACATATTCATCGAAATCATCAACTAATATTGGAATCGGATCATTGATGGGTTTACCCTCGGGATCCTGTGGCAATACCCAGTACTTGGCGCGGAAAAAACCGGTCCGATCATCTCGGACAAATTTAACGGTCTCTCCGGATATCTCGATGGTGAGAGTATTTTCGTCTATGATTTTCATTTTATAAACGACTTGTGATGACTTTTTATTTTCAGTGGCGCAATTTCTTCACTCCTACGGCAGGAACAATTAGGACACACTGAACGTTTGATCCTAACCATACTGTAGACAAAATTAAGGTTCAATATTTTGTAAATTTATTAAAGCAAAATATCAGCAACCATAATGGGGATATTGAACGAAGAGAAAACAAATACGTCATCGATATTAACCCCCCTTTCACCGGACCGGACAGTCCTTGGTAGATACTGGAGGTCTGAATAAATTAAGAGAAAAGATTATGACAAATCCATCAAAAAACTCAAAGACTACCTCGCTCGCAGAGGAAGCAAGCGCCTTAGTGAGGAAATTCAGAAGGGAAAATACACCAGAACCTGAACGAAGGAAGCAACTAGACGAGTTGCAACAAAAGGTCATTCTGGACTGGGAGACTACGTCAGGGAAGACATTTAAGGAGCTCGCCGCCCAAAGTATGTCACTCGAAGAGCAAACGAGGCTCGGACTAAATATGGATCCGACCTTGGTTCTTTAGGGAAAGCTCGGTACAAGGTAACCAAAAAACCGGATCGCTTTCCCACTAACAGCTGGACGTTGCTTGAGTGATCTTCATTCCGTGGTTTGATTGAAAGATTACAGGAATGGGTTAACAGGCTTGTCTAAAGAATCTAATTTATAATGAGCAACTGCGTCACACTAGCAATTTCATCTAGTGCAGTACCAATTTGGTGGCAGAAACTCTCCTGGCAATATCGGAAATAATCGAATACTTTCGATATCGCGTGTATTCTGGAAAATCTAACTAGATACAGCAATAGACTCGTTTTATTGAGTCTATTAATGGTGCCGAGGAAGGGACTTGAACCCTCACATCCTTTCGGACACTAGAACCTGAATCTAGCGCGTCTACCAATTCCGCCACCTCGGCAAAGGTTTCGGGAGAGGACTTTGGAGCTCAGAAATAGAGCCTGTCTGCTTGGAGGCAAGCCTTTCGTTGAAAAACATTTTTCCCTTGAAAGTGCTAACTCCGCAATTCCTCATTGTCAGGTTGGGATTTTTGGCGTTCAAGAAAAACCGTGATCTCAGGTACCCATTTTGTTCGGCGACCTGCTTCATCACGTTCAAAATATGACTCCACAATCGGATTACCCTGCTCGTCCCAAGCATCCTCCGGATCCTCAAAGGCAAGGGAAATTCGGCGGGCCTCTGGAATCAGCAACTCCCCAGGACGGTCGATAAAATTCTTCTTAATTAAACGAAAGATGCAGGGGAAATTCCGCGCGCGATATGAATTAATAAAACCATCCACCCAACGATTCGGAACTCCCTTGCGAACCCCAAGCAGGACGACATCAGAAAAGTGAATACAGGCTTCGTACCAGCGGCCTGATTTTTCATTTTCATACAATAAATGGCAATTGACCAAAGTAATGATACGAGCCAATTCAACCGGTTTTCCCTTCATCCAGTCTCGGATTCCCTCAACCAAGGTAACAGGGGACTCTCGACCATGAGCCATAAAAAATATTTCAAACCCCGGCGGGATGTCCCCTCCAATAGCAATACATCCCTCAATCCATTTCCAAGGAACCAAATTCTCTGGAGCAATACCTGCAGCTATAGCAGTAGCCTTCTCATCAACATGGACAATTATACGAGAATTTTCCTCCTGCAAACCGGCTAGGAATTCCGCACGCCCGGAACCCTCTGCCCCAAGAATCAAAAAAAGCTGAGAATCCACGGCTATACCTGGAGATTATTGAAATTAAATGAGTCACATTGACCTTTATGTCTCATCAAATGATCGACAAGAACAAGAGCCGTCATCGACTCAATAATTGGAACCGCTCGTGGGACAACACAAGGATCATGCCGCCCTCGACCAACAAGTACGGTTTCTTTTCCTTCCTGATCCACCGTCTGTTGCTCTTGCAAAATTGTTGCCGTGGGTTTGAAGGCAGTGCGAAAATAAAGCTCTTCCCCATTACTGATACCTCCCTGAACTCCACCTGACCTATTGGTTATCGTACAAATTTTTCCATCCCTATTCTCAAAGAGATCATTATGCTCGCTCCCCCTTAGCAATGATCCGTCAAAGCCGCTACCGACTTCAAACCCCTTCGTCGCGGGAAGAGAAAGCATCGCCTTGGCCAAGTCTGCCTCGAGACGATCAAAAACAGGAGTGCCAAGACCAGGAGGGAGATTACGCACCCGGGTTAGTATAATGCCACCAACAGAATCCCCTTCCTTGCGCACTTTAAGAATACGCTCCTCCATAAGGGCAGCTGTAGCAGGATTAGGGCAACGAACCGGGTTGGCCTCCACCAAATCAAATGAAGGGAATTCTACCATTTCAGGCATTGTAATATCATGAACACGTTCCACGTATGAACAAATATCTACAGTGCAGCCAAGCTTGAGTACTTTCTTCGCAATAGCACCTGCCGCCACACGACCAGCGGTTTCCCGTGCAGAGGATCGTCCCCCTCCAGTATAATCCCGACGACCGAACTTTGACTGGTAGGTATAATCTGCATGGGAGGGACGAAACCGTTCCTTCATCTCAGAATAAGCCTCTGACCGGTGATCGGAATTCGGTATTTGCATCGCAATAGGTGTGCCAAGGGTCCGACCTTCGAAAACCCCGGAAACAATTGTCACAGCATCAGACTCCTTGCGCTGAGTAGTAATTTTGCTCTGCCCAGGACGCCGACGGTCCAGTTCAACCTGAATCTCTTCAACCGAGATAGGCAACCCTGGTGGACAACCATCTAACACAACACCGATCCCTCCACCGTGGCTCTCGCCCCAAGTAGAAATTCGGAAAAGGGTTCCAAAACTATTTCCCATGACACCACATCAAAAGTGAGTCCCCGCTGCTGTCGAGTTCTTTGTAAGGGTAGCAAGTGGACAAGATTGGGTAAAAAAACATTTGCCTTAAGATTCCAATTTCACAAACAATGAAGATGGCCGGGTCCTATGCAACGATGGACGGGTGAACACCGCCAGGTCCGGAAGGAAGCAACGGTAGCCACGATCCGCGTGTGCCGTAGGGTGCCTGGCCATTTTTATGCCCCCATATATGGATCGGACAGGAAAGATAACCAGCCTTTCTCGAGAAAAATCACACAAAGAGGATTGCCAACCCTTTTGGTTCTGCCCATCAATTTCCTGATAATAATGAGTGAAGTATATCAGGTTATAGCCCGTCGGTGGCGCCCAAAGCAGTTTACTGAACTCGTCGGGCAGGATCACATTGTTCGTACCCTCTCCAATGCAATTGATCTTAACCGAATTGCCCATGCATACCTCTTCGTGGGGCCTCGAGGGACAGGGAAAACATCTGCGGCCCGGCTTTTTGCCAAGTCTCTTAATTGGGAGGATGGCCCATCCATTGAGACATCTGAAAGTACTGAGATTTGTGACGCCATCATGCGAGGCGAATGCCTTGATGTCATTGAGATTGACGGCGCATCAAATAATGGCGTTGAGCAAGTGAGAGCTCTTCGTGAAGAATGTGCCTACGCACCCGCGCAGTGTCGGTTCAAAATCTATATCATCGACGAGGTGCACATGCTCTCAACTGCCGCCTTTAACGCACTTCTTAAAACCTTGGAAGAGCCGCCGGCTCATGTAAAATTCATCTTCGCCACAACTGAAGCGCAAAAGGTTCTACCCACCATAACCTCTCGTTGCCAGCGTTTCGAATTCCGATCCATACCGCAACAGACCATCTCAGAGAAACTCGCCATAATCTGTGACGCGGAAGGCATTAATGCTTCCTCTGAAGCACTCGATATCATCGCTCACATCGCAGATGGTGGAATGCGGGACTCCCAATCTACATTGGACCAGCTAATTGCTTTCTGTGGCAAAAACATTAACAAGGAGGACGTCCTAGACGTTTATGGCATCGTTGACCCACAACGTATTGCCACTCTCGCAGACACCATGCTCAGCGGAGACTACAAGGCGCTACTTGAGCAAATTTCCTTGATAGCAAATGAAGGACGCGACCTGTACCGTCTTCTCCGGGACCTTCGCGACCACTTCCGTGGACGACTGGTCGAAACCGTGCGGGAAGGAGGAACCCACAACGCAGATGAAATGAGCCGTATTCTTGATGTCCTCCATGAAGGCGAAAAAGGGGTACAGGGCGGTCTGTCCCAATTGGTCAATTTTGAATCTGTACTCCTCAAGGCGGTTGAACAAGGGCGCTCCAGAGCAATCGACACCCTTATAAAGGAAATTACCACTCTCTCCAAAAGTCTTCCCTTGGACGAGGCTGCAAAAAAAAAACTAAGGACGCCTAGTCCGGACCAATCTCCCAAAACGGACAATAAGAAACCGCTCATAATCGAGGAAGACAAGCCTGTATTGCCTCTACAGGAAAAGCCGGAACCCCATGTTGAACCAGAGGTTGCCCAGGAACCGGAATCCGACTATATCCCTGAGGTGGAAGACACGAAAAGCATCCCCCTGCCCACGGAACCAGAACCGGAGGATACATCACATTCGGAACTAGGACTTCATCAACAGAAGGAAGTAGAAATCCAAAAACGTGTCGAAGCTCTCCCTGAGGATTTCCGGCAATTCCTAGATGACAACTTCCGGGCCAAGTTCGTGGCAATCCGCGACATGGATCCAGAAAATCTACTGTAGCTTCGATTCGGGACGAAAAGCAATCTACCGATAAAGTGGAAGATACCGCTCCTTCAAGTAGCGGATCAGGCATTCATGGGAAAGCTCCTTCCCTGTCACATCCCGTGACAATTCCTGTGCAAAACGATGACGACCATGCCGGTGCACCTTTTCACGGAGCCATTCCAGCACCGGTACAAAATTTCCCTGAGCAATTTTCGAAAGGACTTCCGGCACCTGCTCCTGCAACGCGTACCACAACTGTGCCGCCAACAGGTTGCCCAGACAATAACTTGGGAAATATCCAAAGGCAGCACCAGACCAGTGTACATCCTGTAACACTCCCTCGGAGTCCTTTCCGGGACGCAAACCAAGTATCTCCTCGGAAAGCCGATTCCACTCCGATGGAAGGTCCATCACGGATAAATTGCCATCAAAAAGTGCTTTCTCCAGCTCGAAACGCAGGACAATATGAAGGTTGTAAGTGACTTCGTCTGAATCAACCCGGATTGGGTTAAGCGTAACCGCATTGACCGTCAGATATAATTCCTGACTGGAAACTCCGGCAAGTTGCTCCGGAAAGGCCTCACGATAGGAAGACTCCCAGTACTGCCAAAACTCCCGGCTCCTTGCCACCTGATTTTCCCAAAGCCGGCTCTGGCTTTCATGCACAGCCATTCCTGCGGACTGTCCCAAGGCAGTCCCAACATGCTCATGGGGCAGGCCTTGTTCGTAAAGGCCGTGTCCTGTCTCGTGAATGGAACTGAAAAGAGAGTCCAACGGGTTGTCTTCGAAAAACCGGGTGGTCATCCGAGTGTCGAACGCATTGCCACTGCAGAACGGATGAAGAGATCGATCAATGCGACCCCGCTCATAGTTGAATCCAAGTTTGGCCGTGACCTCACGCAAAAAAGACTCCTGCCGTTCAACAGGAAACCCCCTCATGCAATGGGTGTTAGCCTTGATTGGCGAATCCAGGATCTCACGCACCAGCGGCACAAGCTCAACCTTCAACCCGGAAAATATACGTTCGATGGTGGCGGCATCCATTCCAGGGTCAAAACGGTCGATCCAGTAGTCATAGGGGTCATCGGCACGTCCAAGAAAAGCAGCCTCTTCCCGGGCCAGTTTTACATTCTCATCAAGAAAGGGTGCGTAACTTGCAAAATCATTTTCAGCGCGGGCTTTCGCCCAAGCATGATAAGACTTACTCAGGTGTTCCGCCTTGTGGGCAACAAAATCCTCCGGGATTTTCGTCAACCGATCAAAGTCCTTGCGAGCCTCTGCGAGGACCAGTTGCTGCCCGGAATCAAGATCACCCGACTGCTCTAATTCACAGATCAAGTCACCCACCCTCGGTTGAGTGGCCTCCCGGTGGACAACTGCTGACATCGCGGCTGACTGACGCGCCCGAAAGTCACCACTCTGCGGCGGAAGGTTCACCTGCTCATCCCAATCCAGCAGATTGGAAACCTCGCCCAAGGCGTGAATGCGTTTCAGTTCCTCGACAAGGATGTCGTAAGTGTTCATGGATAACAATTTCTCGATTATTCGCGGATGCGACCCAGATGCTTGCTGAAAACCCAACCTTCCTCGCCGTCATCACTGCTTACAAAAAAATGATGGAGTTGCTTCTTGGCTGGCTGAATAGTCACAGCTTCACCCGACTGTAGGAATGCAGCGGCCGCACTGTCCTCTGTAGGGGAAACGAGCAAAGCCGTGTCGGCATCAAGAACGATTGCCTGATTGCGGAATTTGCCTGCCTGCAGGACAGCCCATAGTGGAACAAAACTGAAAAGCAGGACCGCACAACCCACAATCGGGATAACTGCACCTCCCAAACCATACATCCGCGGAAAAACCAGCAGTGTTACACCCAACCAAAAACCTCCAGCCAGCATCCACATCCAGAAGTCAACGGGGCGTCGACCCAGAGTCTTGTCGTAAAGAGACGCTTGCAGCTCCGGAAATCCTGCAGCCTTCCGCACAAAAGCCAGATTCGCACGAATTTCCTCCGAGGAGGGATCCAGCTCCTGCGCACGCCGAAAATGGTAGATGGCGTGACCCGCCAAGCCCAACTTGAAGAAAGAGTTCCCTAAATTATAGTGCAGCGCCGCAGACTCAGCCTTTTCGAGGCATGATTGAAAACTGCCAAGAGCTTCCTGGAATTCACGCTCCGCCGTCTCGATTTGAAATTCCTTGTCCGGGCCGCTTTTTTTTCGGGCATCATTCAGGGCATTTTCTCCACGGACATAAGCTTGGTTCCCCTTCTCAAAAGCCTCCTCAACGGTTAATCCATAGAGAGGCAAAAGTGCCAAAAAGAAGAATCCAATACAACAAAAGTTTCGTCTCATTTCAATCCCTCCTGAACTTGGTTCAAGGACTTAAGCAACTCTGAAAGGCCATGGCGGGTGTGCCCATGCCCCCCGCCAAATTTCAACAAGTCAACCGCATCAAAAAGTGTACGCGCATTTTCAATTGTAGATGCATCGGCAGATCGGCGTTCAAGATGCCTGCGAATATCGTCAAAAGTAAGTGCCTCGGCTTCAGATGCCTCCATATGACGACCCACACTTTCCTGTAGAGTTCGACGTGCAGCATCAAGAAAAGCTTCCCCATTTCCTTGTGCCGCCGCATCCTTTGCCTTTTGGCTCCATTCACTAGCCGCCTTGCCACCAGCAATTCTACGACGTAGTGAAGCATCACCAGCCAAATAAAGTTGTCTTCGCCTCAATAAAAACACCAAGGAAAAAAGCGCCATGGCCATACACTGAGTTCCGACATAGGTTGGCTTCAGTAAACGAAAATCCCCGGGGCTAACCCAACGCCGGGACTCTGTACGGAGGGGAAGCAAGCGTCCACCAGAAACAGTCTGCCTCTTAGATGGTGAAGCCGAGGACTTGACTACAGACTCGGGCATCAAAGGAGAAAAAGTCCCTTCAGGCGCAGGTATTACAGTGATAGCCATCGGGCGTTGCGTAAGATCAACATAAACACCCCGTTCCGGGTCGAAAAAAGCGAATGGTATCTCGAGCAATTGATCGGTATCGGCATGTTTCGGAATCAGGATATACTCGAAGGTTTTAACTCCCGTTCCTAGTTTATTGCCCGCCTCGAAGCCAATCTTGGGCGGATAGATCTTGAAATCATCCCCTCCATCAAGTTCAGGCGCCTGCATACGCTCAAAGCGTCCTTTACCTGTTACTCGAAATATCAAATTAACAGGATCACCTACTGACACTTGACCGGGAAGAGCCTCAGCCACGGCCTCAAAGCGTCCGACAGCTCCTGAAAAAGCTCCAGTGCGCCCCTCAGAGGGAAGAGGTTTGACCCCAAAGTTCCGGATCTCTGTCTCGATTGATAATTCCTTTTCATTCACTCGCCGAAAGGCACCAAAATCAAATAAAGGATCTCGACTGCGTGAACGCACAGCCAAACGCAACTCATATTTCAATGATTGGGGGCCATCCTTGATAGGAGTCAATACTAGTGGAGCCGTAGCCTGCTGGTAACGAATCCCGCTCCGTACAATTTGTTTGATAGTCCAAGGGTCTTTCTCCACCGCATCCTGTGTAAACCCGTCGCCGATCTTTTCAGGAGGACCAGCCAAGCGCACATCCACCCCCTCGCGGACCAATAATCGCAATACAGCTTCAACTGCTTCTCCAACATAGAATGAATCCCTAGATAGCTCAAGGTCCAACTGAAAAACTCCCTTAAACGCATCCTTGGCATCCATCACCTTTAAAGTGGCGGGTGGAACTTGAAGACGTTGCCCTCCAATCTCCATCGACCACCCGGGTATTGTAAATACACCTAGTCTCTGGGCTCTTAAATTAAAGCCATATGTTAAGGTATGGCTTACTGCTCCGTTAATAATCTGAGTGCTAGAAGAGGTGGTGGCTCGATTTGAGATTTCTAATCCTGAAACGGAAGGCAATTGACCTCCGATCGACTGACCACGTGCAGTTCCGCTGACCACAATGTTATAAGTTGCCGACTGCCCCAAGGCAATGACCTGAGGTTTCACCTCACTCCGGACAGAAAGGGCATGGGAACGATTGGCTAAAAGAGTTAACCCCAAGACAAAAAGAATAGACCCAAAGTTCGACCACAATAAGTGCCGGACACGCAAATCGATTGAGCTGTTGAAAGATTTCATAATTGCTACCAGTTGCGACCTTCGCGACCATCATTACGATCCTTACTACGAATATTTTCCAGATTCCCAAGAGGAAGCTTCCGCTCAAAAGCTCGGAGCTGCTCCAGCAACTGCATTGCCTGTTCCTGAGTCATCCTGCCTGGTATGGTCTGAGCCTGCTGGCTCGCCTCTAGCGTCTCCGCTTTATTCTCTTCTCCATCCTTGCCGGCTTTCTCTTTCTGGTTATCATTGGGATTTCCCTTTTCCTTCTCTGCCTTTTCCTTCTCTGCCTTTTCCTTCTCTGCCTTTTCCTTAGAAGGCGACTGGTTTTTGTTTTGTCCCTCATTTGACTTGGACGAGTTATTATTCTCTTTGCTATCCTGATTCTTCTGTTCCTGATCCTTGTTCTCGTTCTCTTTGTTTTGGGAGTCCTGATTCTGTTCCGGGTTTTCCTTCATCTGCTCCTTCAGTGCTTCCAAGCGCTTTTGCACAATTTCGTAGTTCTTCTGCGCTTGGGGGAAAGTGTCATCAACCCGGACTTCAATAGCACCAGTATAGTCCTTCAAGCTCTGTTCCCAGCTCTTGATTGTTTCTTGAGGGTTCTCGTTCAACTGCTGCTCCCCAAGCCTGAATCGAGAATTGGCAAGATTATAGAGGATTTCATCCCGACTAGCTTTGTCTACCTCTTTCAATACTTCGTTGAATGAGTCAATCGATGAGGCGTATTCTCCTGCGTTGTAATGGCGAATGCCATTCCTGTACGATAAATCCTGAATTTTTTCCTTAAAAAGCTGAAATTCCTTTAGCAATTTGTCATATCTTTCGCCCTGCTTGTCGTTGAGGCTTAGGGCGCTTCCATAGTCAAGAAGCCCCTGGGTCCAGAGCTCGACGGCACGAGCAGGTTCATTTTCTCGAAGTGTTTCCCCGTGTTGAAACCTGACAAAGCCCCGGCTCTCATATACATCACTCTGGAATTCTGGATTCTCCTTCTCCAATTCAAGTGCCTTAGACAATGACTCGACAGCAGGCTCGAACTCTCCAATGCGAAACTGAGTTGCACCCAGATTGTAATGATTGACTGCCGACTCAGGGACCTTTTGCACATTCTTTTGAAAAAGTTCACGGGCATCCTCGAACTTTCCCTGCTTATAAAGGGATTTACCTCCGCCAAAGGTGAATGCGTCAACCGCCACCGGA
>Ga0209660_1001291_pt1 | contig 13470 bp, 8 predicted proteins | sample SaaInlV_100m_DNA_2_FD_184659 | JGI IMG/M metagenome (GOLD analysis project Ga0209660, IMG submission 184659) | Marine microbial communities from expanding oxygen minimum zones in the Saanich Inlet - SI072_LV_100m_DNA (SPAdes) (version 2) | ecosystem: Environmental > Aquatic > Marine > Intertidal... | reverse complement strand
TGGTTTGAGGAACGTGGCGTTCCACTGAAAACGGAGGCGGACGGACGTGTCTTTCCTCAATCCGATGATTCGCAGAGTATCATTGATTGCCTTAATCATGCAGTAGACAAGGCAGGCATAAGGGTTAAAAAATCAACAGAGATTGAAGGTGTCGCAAAAGATGGAAATAAAGGATTCAAAATTGCCGCCAGCGGCGGGAACATGATGCACGCCAATCATTTGATCCTGACCCTTGGTGGAATCAGAAACCGCATCGGATCAGATATTCCTTCTGGTTTTGGTCACCGCGTTGAACCCGCGGCGCCATCACTATTCACATTTAAAATCAAGGATCCACGTCTCAATGACCTGCAAGGATTGTCTGTCCAGGGAGCACGGGTAAGGACCGTCTCCGGTCTGGAAACCATGGGACCGGTACTGGTTACCCATTGGGGACTCAGCGGCCCTGCAATTCTTCGATTATCGGCATGGGGAGCACGTGAACTACAGCAACTGGATTATCACTTTGAAGTTTCAATAAACTGGTGCGGTAGTATCAGTGCCAAGGAAGTCATTGATAGGTTCAAGCAGTTGCGAACAGAATCACCGCGAAAAAGCATAGGTCAGGACCCTCAGTTTAATGTTCCCTCAAGACTTTGGAAGCGATTGGTTGAAGCCACGGGAATTGCGGATAATGACCAATGGCCCCGCCTGCCCCGACAAACAGCAGAACTTCTTGCCGACCAGTTGGTGGATTGCCGATTTCAGGTTAGAGGGAAGAGCATGAACAAGGATGAGTTTGTAACCTGTGGAGGCGTTCATCTCGATGAAGTCAATTTCAAGACAATGGAAAGCCGACTGGTTCCAGGCCTCCATTTTGCAGGTGAAATTCTGGATATTGATGGAATAACGGGAGGATTCAATTTTCAGGCGGCCTGGACAACCGCTCGAATTGCAGGCGAAGCCATCTCTAGATCAATCCTTGCCACATGAATTAATTAAGGGCTTGAATGAGAGATGTAGGTCAGAAACCTTTATCTATCCAATTACAAATATAAATGAGCAAAGAACTAAACTTCAAGCAGGAGCTGACAGCCGCATTTGGCCAGCCAATTTCCGAAAATCCCACGCAGGCAATGGTTGAAGCCGCCTACCAACACCATGGCCTAGACTGGCGTTACCTGACCATTGAGGTGGCGCAGGATGGACTGGAAGCCGCAGTCGCTGGTGCCCGTGCCATGGGATTCGCCGGGTTCAACTGCACGATTCCCCACAAGGTTAAGGTAATTGAATACCTGGACGGCCTTGGGGAATCCGCATCTCTCATGGGCGCGGTCAACTGCGTTGTACAGCGTGATGGAAAGCTCATTGGCGAAAACACGGACGGCAAAGGCTTTGTTGAATCATTGAAGGAACTTACGAACCCAGAGGGTAAGAGCGTCGTGATGTTCGGGGCCGGTGGTGCGGCAAGGGCAATTGGTGTTGAAGTAGCCCTTGCGGGTGCCTCCAGCATAACAGTTGTAAACCGATCGGTCGAACGTGGCGAGGAATTAACCCAGTTGCTCAACGACAGGGTGCCCGCCGAGGCAAACTTTGTTTCATGGGACAGCACCTTCAACATTCCCGAGGGCACAGACGTGGTGATCAATGCCACATCCATCGGGCTCTTTCCTGACGTGGATGCCCGCTTGAACTTCAACATCGATACTCTCACCGAAGCAATGGTAGTCGCCGATGTTATCCCCAACCCACCGCAAACAAACCTGGTAAAGGATGCGCGCGCTAAAGGCTGCAAGGTCATTGACGGACTGGGGATGCTTGTAAATCAAGGCGTAATCGGCATTCGCTACTGGACGGGGGTTGACCCCGACCCCAGGGTCATGCGGGCCGCACTCGAAGAAATCTTTGGATAAATCACTCATTAAAGAACATCCCAATCATGAAACTGATCCATAAATTATTAATTCCGTTCGTCCTCCTTTTTTCAGGCTGCTTCAATGTCTCCATGCAACTCGGCGATGCCTCCATTAGCATCCCCGGGAGCATTGGTTCCAAAAGCACCATCAGGAAATTCACAGATTCAACAACCGGTAATATATGCTCTGTGACCCGGACCCGTCTCAGTGGAGGCAAGCAGGATGGTGTTGAGCTACTGACAATCGACAACGGCCGAATCCAAATCACCGTTATCCCAACCCGGGGAATGAGTGTTTATGAGGTCAGGCAGGGTGACATCCGCCTTGGGTGGAACTCCCCCGTTGAGGAGATTGTTCATCCCCGACACATCAACCTGGAAAGCCGGGGCGGACTGGGCTGGCTCGAAGGCTTCAATGAATTGATGGTTCGATGCGGACTGGAATATGCAGGTCATCCCGGTACGGACACCTTTACCAACAACACCGGTGACGAGGCATCCATGGACCTCACTCTTCACGGAAAGATCGGCAACATTCCCGCCTCCACGGTCGAGGTGATCGTGGATAACAAGGCTCCACACCGAATCCGTATCCGGGGAGCCGTCTACGAAAAATTCTTTTATGGCCCGAAGTTGAAGCTTGTGACTGAAATCTCTACCGTGCCCGGTTCCAGCCTGTTTCGGATTGAGGATACCCTGACCAACCTCGGCGGGTCTCCCCAGGAATTCACCCTGATCTATCACACCAATTTTGGTTCCAGCATCCTTGAGGAGGGTGCCACCGTTAGTGCAGCAGCCAAAAAGATTGCCCCCATGAACGAGCACGCCGGCAAGGCCATCGACGGTTGGAACACCTATAAAGGCCCGACCCAGGATTTTATTGAGGAAGTCTACTGCATTGAACCAAAGACTGATAAAAACGGACGAACAATGGCCGTCCTGAAGAACAAGAAAGGCAATCTGGCGACATCCGTTGCATGGAATGCCAAGCAACTCCCCTACCTCACCGTCTGGAAGAATACCGCCTCCGAGGCCGATGGCTACGTGACCGGCATCGAACCCGGCACCGGCTATCCATACAATCGAAATGTTGAACGTTCCACAGGCCGCCTGCCAAAACTCAAGCCCGGGCAAACCCGAAGGTTTCGTCTCGACTTTGGAATCCACAAGGGCAAAGGCGCCGTTGACCGCATACTTGAGAGGGTCCAAACCATCCAAGGTAAACAGGTCGCCAAGGTGACAACTGACATTCCCAACGGGGGCTAGGTACAATGAAGTTCCTGCGCCTCTTCTGCGCTGTGCCTTTGCTGCTGGTTGCAACTGAGGCCAAGCCACCAAATATTCTACTTATACTGGCGGATGATCTTGGCTACTCCGACCTGGGTTGCTACGGAGGAGAAATCGATACACCCCACCTGGATGAATTGGCAGAGGGAGGATTGAGATTCACCCAGTTCTACAATACCGCCCGGTGCTGGCCAACAAGAGCCGCATTGATGACAGGCTATTACCCCCAACAGGTTCGTCGGGATTCCCTGCCCGGCATCAAGCGGGGAAATCGACCGGCATGGGCGAGACTGCTGCCGGAATTCCTGAAGCCGGCCGGATATCGATGCTACCATTCGGGCAAGTGGCACATTGATGGATTGCCACTAGAGAACGGCTTTGACCGGTCCTACTACGTCAACAATCATGGTTTCTTCCGGTTGAAGAATTTCTACCTCGATGACAAGAAGCAGCCTGGCTTCCAGCCTGGGAACGGCTGGTATGTGACCACTGCGATGGCAGACCATGCTATCAGCCAGCTAAAAGAGCATGCTGATAAACATAACAAGCAACCCTTTTTCCAATTTCTTGCCTTCACCGCCCCACACTTCCCTCTTCACGCCATCCAGGAGGATATCGACCGGTTTCGAGAACGCTACAAGGCCGGCTGGAACCAAATCCAGGACGAGCGTTGGCAACGCCAAAAGAAAATCGGCATCGCCAAGGGAAAACTTCCTGAACCTGAACAAAATGTTGGTCCACCCTATCACTTTGCAGACGCCTACAGGATTCTCGGTCCGGGTGAAGTGAACCGTCCCATCCCATGGAAGCAGTTGACTGACGTACAAAAGGATTTTCAGGCAACCAAGATGGCCATCCATGCCGCCATGATTTACCGGATGGACCTGGAAATAGGGCGAGTACTGAGCCAAATCCGAAAAATGAAGGCCTTTGAGGACACCCTGGTGCTGTTCCTTTCCGACAACGGGGCCAGTGCAGAAATCATGGTTCGCGGGGACGGGCACGATACCAAGGCCCCACCGGGTTCAGCCTACACCTACCTCTGCCTTGGTCCCGGTTGGTCAACAACCTGCAACACCCCTTTCCGTCGCCACAAGACATGGGTACATGAGGGTGGTTGTGCCACACCACTGGTGGTCCATTGGCCCAACGGTATTAATGCCAGGGGCGAACTATGTAAAACAGTTGGCCATGTAATTGATGTAGTACCAACCTTGATTGAAGTAGCCGGTGAAAAAGCACTTAAAAAATGGAAGAGACGCACCGCTCCGGAGTCTCCCGGCCAAAGTCTAGTTCAAGCCTTTGCTCAGGAAGGAAAAACCAGGGGAACACCCATATGGTTCTCCCACGATGGTCATAGAGCTATCCGCGATGGCGACTGGAAACTTGTCGCTGCCAAAAGCCAGACGTGGGAACTCTACAACTTGGCCGATGATCGAAATGAGGTGAAAAACCTTGCAGGGAAGCATCCGCAAAAAGTGCGTCAAATGGAGACCCTCTGGCTTGAACTTCAGGACAATTTCGGAAAAGTGGCCCGAACAAAGTAAGATTCACCAGCAGTCAACCCTTGCTTGTCTTACGAAACATCGATGGCGTTGTATTCATGACACGTTGAAAACTACGGCATAAATGGGCATGGTCGTGAAAGCCACAATGCTGAGCGATGGTTGCAATTGTTTCCCGTGTCTCAACAAGTAAACGTGAGGCAGCATTCACCCGGAGACGTAAAAGGTATTGCCGGGGAGATGATCCAAAGGCCCTCCGGAAACGCCTCTCAAATTGGCTCACAGACATGCCGGACATTTTTGCCAATTCCCGGGTGGTCATGGACTCCCCAAAGTTTTTTTGCATGTGATCAATCATCCGGGCAAATTGATCGACGGTTCCGGAACGACCGCTAAGCCTCTCAACCTGCCGCCCTATCCCAGCCAAACCCATAACCAGACCACGATGATCCCGTATGGGAATCTTGTCAGTAATGACCAATCTCTCTGTCCCGACTTGGTCGGGAGCAGTTTCTATTCGCTCGAGAATTGGTTCCCCGCTTTTCATGACGGCAATATCATGCGCCCGATATATATCAGCCTTTTCCTTTGGGAAAAAATCATAGTCTGTCTTGCCAATTGCCTCCTCCTCACGGGATATTCCGCAAATCTCACAACCTCGGCGGTTCAACCCCATGAATCGACTTTCACAATCCTTGAGGAAAAATGAAACTTCGGGCAATAGGTCAAGGAGGCGTAAAATCTGACCATCCGGGGCGAGCCTATTAAAAAAATCAGCCTTTATATTTGTATCTATCATGCTTTGAATTTACAAACTTTTGACGATCCCATGCAAGACGCATCGCCAAAGAACTGCTAGAGTATTCGAATTGAATTTTAAAAACGAAGGAGATGACAGTAAATTCTTTAAACATTATAAAACGTATGCGTTTGTTCATTGTGCCCTTGGGGATAATCCTTTTCGGCACGACTGAAACCGGAGCCGCAGAAGAAATTCAGTTCAACCGGGATGTGCGGCCCATTCTTTCAGCAAATTGTTTCTCGTGTCATGGCCCTGATAAAAAAGCACGAAAAGCCAAACTTCGTCTGGACACGAGAGATGGAGCCCTGTTCGACCTTGGAGGTTACAAGGCCCTCGAATCAGGCAAGGCTGATGACAGTGAACTGATCCTGAGAATTGAGAGTGATGACCCAGACGAGATCATGCCGCCGCCTGATAGTGGACATGAATTAACTGCAAAGGACAAAAAAACACTCAGGCAATGGATAAATAACGGCGGTGATTACGAGATTCACTGGTCTTTAAAAAAACCAATTAAGACTTCTTTACCAAACACGAAAAAGAAGGATTGGCCCCGGCACCCACTGGACCACTTCATCCTCAACAAACTTGAAGCAAAAGGGATGGACCCGAGCCAGGACCTGGACCGACATCGCTGGATTCGTCGCGTTTCCCTTGACCTGACCGGTCTCCCGCCAACCATCGAGGAAGCGGATGCCTTTGCCGTGGACAAGAGCAAGGAAGCGCATAAGAAAGTGGTGGACCGCCTGCTTGCATCGAATGGATACGGTGAACATTGGGCGCGTATGTGGCTCGACCTGGCCCGTTTTGCCGACACGAAAGGGTATGAGAAAGATCGCCACCGCGACGTTTGGCGTTACCGGGACTGGGTTATTAATGCTTTAAATCAGGATATGCCATTTGATCAGTTCACTATCGAACAGCTTGCAGGGGACTTGCTTCCTGAACCGACTTCCGATCAAATGCTGGCAACGGCTTTTCATCGAAACACAATGGAAAATGATGAAGGTGGCACCGACAACGAGGAGTTCCGCGTCGCAGCCGTAAAAGACCGGGTAGACACTACCATTCAAGTTTGGATGGGACTCACCATGGGTTGCGCCAAATGCCATTCCCACAAGTACGACCCCATAAGCATCGAGGATTATTATTCCTTCTATGCTGTTTTCAACCAAACCGAGGATGCCGATCGGGTAACCCCGGTTATGCCCTTCCCCACCGCTGAGCAAAGCGCCGAGTTAAAGGAGTTGGAGATTAAGGTTTCCAGCTTGAATCAACGCCTCGAGGTCAAACCCGATGACTTTACGGATGCTCTGGCCAAATGGAAAAAGCAATTGGCGAAGGAACCACTTTGGAAACCACTCAAACTCTTGAAGATGAAGTCGAAGAAGAACGTCACCCTCAAGCAGGCTAAAAACGGATCGTTGAGCGTGGACAAGGAAAACCCTGACAGGGATACTTGGGTCCTGTCCCTTGAAGTGCCGGAAGGAAAACCTCTCACCGCAATCCGCATCGATTCTTTTCCCAAAAAGAAAGGAGGAAAATGGAAGGACAAAAACGTTGCCCTGCGCGAACTTACCGCCGAATGGATTGAGGAAGGCAAGAACCCCGTCAGCTTGTCTTTTACCAACCCGCGGGCTGATTTTTCCCAACGCGGTTGGGAGGTAGCCAAGGCCATTGACCGGAAAACTAATGCAGGTTGGGCCTTTTCGCCCAAGGCAGCGCAACCGCACGCTGCCGTATTCGATCTCGCAAAACCTATTTCAGGCGGAAGGCTCAGGCTAACGCTCGAACAGGAATACGGACAAGGACTGCTTTTTGAAGAGTTTCGTCTCTCGGCCAGTACTTACCCGACAAAATGGTTGTCTCCCGAAATTGATCCGATGCGTAACCTCGACCAGCTTTTTGAAGAAGTCGAATACCCGCAAACCCGTGAACTCCACGCACAGCTCAAAACGGCTAAGGACAAAGTGAACCAATTGAAAAACAGTTTTTCGAAAACTCCGGTCATGCGCGAACTTCCCACCAACCGGCATCGCGACAACCGCTTACACAACCGGGGTAATTTTCTTGATCAAGGTAAGAAGGTCTCACCTGCCGTACTGGAGCTGTTTGGCAAATTACCTGACGGAACGAAGGCGGACAGGTTAGGCGTCGCCCGTTGGTTGATGGAGGAGGACAACCCCTTGACAGCCCGGGTCATGGTCAACCGGATCTGGGCACGGTTGTTCGGCAAAGGTCTCATTGAAACCGAGGAGGACTTCGGCTCACAGGGACTCATGCCCTCGCACCCGCAGCTTCTCGACTGGCTTGCCGTCGATTACCGGGAAAACGGGTGGTCGCTCAAGAAACTGCTCAAGACGATCGTCCTTTCGAGAACTTATCGCCAAAACTCATCAATAAGTCCGGATTCACTGGCGGCGGATCCAACCAACCAATTGCTCGGCAGGGGTCCAAGATTCCGGTTGTCCGCAGAAGTGGTGCGCGATCAATCCTTGGTCTCATCCGATTTGCTCACCCGAAAAATCGGAGGGCCGTCGGTCATGCCGCCCCAGCCGCCGGGCGTTTGGAAATCTACCTACAGCGGAGAGAAATGGAAAAACGCCACCGGTCCGGACCGGTATCGTCGGGCGCTCTACACCTACCTCAAACGCACTAGCCCTCATCCCGCAATGATCACCTTCGACGCGGGCTCAGGGGAGGTCTGTCAAATTAGAAGAATTCGTACAAACACCCCACTGCAAGCCCTCATCACCCTGAACGACGAATCCTATCTGGAGGCCAGCGGTGCCTTGGCTAACCTCATGCAAAAATCTTCGAACGAGCTCGCTCAACAAATCACCTTCGGTTTCCGCAGGGTGCTGACTCGACCACCGAACCCCGAGGAGCTCAAAAGACTGACCGACCTCTACCATCAACTCAAACCAGAGTTTTCCGACCAAACGGCATTCCTGTCCTCGGCCAAGCTCGAGAAGGGAGATCCTGCCATGATCGCCCTGGCCAGCGTGCTGCTCAACTTGGACGAAACCCTCATGAAACCCTGAAGACATGGACCTTTCACTCAACCTGCAAAACACTCAAGCGATCACCCGGCGTCACTTTTTCGGTCAAACCGGACTCGGCTTCGGTTCCATAGCCCTGAACCACTTGCTGACAAGCAACGGCTATGCGGCCAAGGAAAAAGGATTTCGCATTCCAGCCAAGGCCAAATCGATCATTTATCTCCATATGGCCGGTTCGCCTTCGCAAATTGACCTGTTCGAAAACAAACCCGCCTTAACCAAGTTCCACGGCAAGGATTGCCCCAAGGAATATCTGGAGGGTAAACGCTTTGCCTTCATCAAGGGAACCCCGAAAATGATGGGGCCGGTTTTTGATTACAAGCAACGAGGAGAAAGCGGACAATGGGTAAGCGAACTCATGCCCGGCCTAAGCTCGGTAATCGATGACGTTTGCGTCATCCGCTCCATGCATACCGAACAATTTAACCATTCCCCGGCCCAGCTTCTACTTCAGACCGGAAACTCGCTGCTGGGCTACCCCTCCATGGGCTCATGGGTCACTTATGGTCTGGGCAGCTCCAATGAAAACCTCCCCGGATTTGTTGTTCTAGCCTCCGGTGGCAAGACGCCTAGTGCCGGAAAATCCCTTTGGGGCTCGGGCTTTCTCCCAACCCTCTATCAAGGCGTGCAATGCCGCACAGACGGAGGAGACCCGATCCTCTATCTTTCGGACCCCAAGGGACTGAGCCGCAAGGCCCGCCGAAAAACGCTTGATGCCATAAAGGACCTTAACGAATACCAGCACAAGCATGTCGGGGACCCCGAAACACTTACGCGGATTTCCCAATACGAACTGGCCTTCCGCATGCAGATGTCAGTCCCCGAAGTAATGGACTTGAAAAAAGAACCCGACCATGTCCTTAAAATGTACGGGGCCAAGCCCGGTCACGTCTCGGAATCCGAATCGGCGGCCGACCCACGCCAGCTCTACAAGGGAAATGACCCGACCTTTGCCAATAACTGCCTCCTCGCCCGCCGGTTGGTCGAGAATGGCGTACGATTCGTCCAGCTTTACGACTGGGGTTGGGATCATCACGGTTCCTCTCTAGGCGAATCGATCGACGAAACCTTGCCCATCAAGTGCCAACAGATCGACCGGGCCATTGCCGGTTTGATCACCGACCTCAAGCAACGCGGCCTGTTTGAGGAAACCCTGATTGTCTGGGGCGGCGAATTCGGACGCACGCCGATGATGCAAAACAACGTTCGCAATGAATTGAAGAAAGGTTTCTACGGTAGAGATCATCATCCACACGCCTTTACCATGTGGATGGCCGGAGCCGGCATCAAACCGGGAGCCTATGGGGAAACGGACGACATTGGCTACTACATCGCCGAGAATCCAGTGGGCATACGCGACCTCCAATCGACCATCCTTCATCAAATTGGCCTCGATCCTCATCGTTTCAGTTTTGCCTACCAAGGGCTAAACCAAAGACTGATCGGACCGACCGAGGAAGGGAAAGTTGTGCACGATATCCTGGTTTAACTCTCCTTACAAAGATGCAAAATAATTTATTAATTATTATCTTTTTACTGCTCCAAGGTTTATTCGTAGTAGCTGAGACGCCCCCCCTTTATCCAGTTCAACAAACGCCAAAGAAATTAACTCCCCTGATGGAGAGGGAGCTTAAAGGCTGTTTTGATTTCTTTTGGGAAGAATGGAATGATGATCCCCAGAGCCCGACCTATGGCATGACAAACGGAGATTATATTGGAATCCACAATTACGTTCCCTTGGCAATTGAGGAACAGGGCTTTTATTTCACTGCCATCATTATCGGCGTGGAACGGGGATGGATCACTCGAGAAGAAGGCGAAAAGAGAATACTCATTGCGCTGAAGACCCTTCGAAAACTCAAACGGATCAATGGTTTTTGGTACCACTTCATCGACCCTGAAACCGGTAAACGCGGATGGAAGGATTCCCACGACATCGAGCTCAGCAATGCTTCCACTGGGACCATGCTCTTGGGAGCCTTGGCCGCAGCAGAATATTTTGGAGGAGAGATCGAAACCCTGACCAACCAACTATACGAGGAGATGAATTGGAAATGGTTCACCAACCCTGTAACCAAGCACCCATACCTAGCCTGCTACCCCGAAAACCTACCGAAGAAAGTTCCTCATGGAATCAACAAAGATGGAATGTTCGGTGGATGGTCCGCTTACAGTGAACATATTTTTCTCTATATTTTGGCAGCCGGCTCTCCCAATCCGGACTTCGCCACGGGGGCGGATTCCTACTATGCGATGAAAACCTACAAAGGAAGCTACAAAGGGGAAACCTTTGTTTTTTGCGGATCAGGCGCCGCCTTTACATACCAATGGACGCACGCTTTCATCGACTTTCGAAACCTGCGCGACAAATTGGATCGAAATTGGTTTGCGAATTCACGCCACGCTGGGTTGGCCGCCCGTCAATACGCAATCGACAATGTAGATCGCATCAAAGGCCTGGGACCCAATTCATGGGGTATGTCCGCATCGATCAGCCCTTCGACTGGTTACAGCGGGTTGTACGGCTCTCATCCGATTGGCCATGGCCACAAGCTTTTGGAGGATGGAACGGTGGCGCCCTACGGCGCCCTCTCCTTCCTTCCCTTTACTCCCATAGAATCGAAAGCCGCCCTCGAGCATATGTACAAGATCCCGGGACTAGTTGGGAAGTACGGACTCTATGACGCCTACAGCTATGCAACCAAGGCACAAGGCGACCAACCGTGGATTGCCGAAAGCTACCTGGGTATCGACAAGGGGTTGGTCCTTTTGATGTTCGAGAATTACTCCACCCAGCTCATTTGGCGCCTGATCAATCAAAACGTTCATATCCAAAAGGGCTTGGAGGTCTTAAAATTCAGAACGGTAAAAATACGCTTATAATTGTGTATGAATCTGATTTTTTAAATCCATAATTGTTTAGAACAAAATCCATCTCATGTTTTTCACACCAAACAAGTGCAACATTCACTTTGGATTCATTGCCTGTTTGTTGGTCTGCTTTTCTTCCTACGCTCAAGCAATCGAAAAGGTCACACAGGAACAGTCATACTCGATACTGGCTTCAAGAAATCACTCCAGTGGGAAGATAGAAAAACCGAAGGGACTTGATGGACGTGTAATGTGCGGTTATCAGGGTTGGTTTCGCGCTGAAGGTGACGGTGAGGGCCTTGGGTTTTATCACTATCAACGAAAAGGGAAATTCGAACCGGGCGTTTGCTCGATCGATCTCTGGCCGGATTTAAAGGAGTTTGGCGAGGACGAAAAGTTCCCGACCCTCTTCCGGCACAAGGATGGCCGAACGGCTCATGTTTTTAGTTCCATCCACCCTAAGACAGTAGATCGTCACTTTCGGTGGATGCGAGATTTTGCAATAGATGGAGTTTTTGTTCAGCGATTCGCCACCCTAGCGGCGAAGGAACATAAAAATTTCCGATTACTCCGTGCAGAAAACAAAAAGCTACAACTCTGCCGCGATTCTGCAAATCGTTATGGGCGAGCTTATGCCTTAATGTATGATTTATCAGGACTAACGAATAGTGACTTTCCTCGATTGGCCAGAGACTGGAAAGAATTGAGAACAAGAATGAAGCTTGGAACAGATCCCAATGACAAAGCCTATCTTCAATTGAACGGAAAGCCATTGGTCGGTATCTGGGGTGTGGGGTTCAACGACAAAAGAAACTATAGCCTGGAAAAAGCAGAGTGGTTCATTCGCCTGCTTAAGCAAAACCCTGAATGGGGTGGGATGAGTATCGTGCTTGGCGTTCCCTATGGTTGGCGGACCCTTGATCGTGATGCAGTTGCCGATACCCGCCTGCATGAAATTCTCAAGTTGGCCGATGTGATCAGTCCCTGGTCCGTTGGACGGTATCGTGACTCAAAGGAGGTGCTGGAGAAAGTCACGATTCACCAGCGTGCCGACATGGACTGGTGTAAGAGTAGAAATATCAGCTATCTGCCGGTCCTGTTTCCGGGGTTCAGTTGGCGAAATATGAACCCTCAGGTGGATTTCAAAAAATCATTCATTTCCAGGGAAAAAGGTAGGTTTCTCTGGAATCAGTTTGTCGCCTCAAGGGCCGCTGGCAACAACTCCGCCTACATCGCGATGTTCGATGAAATGGATGAAGGGACAGCCATATTCAAGTGTACAAATGATGCCCCCATAGGTAAATCTGTCTTCCAAACTTTTGAAGGTTTGCAATCCGATCATTACCTTTGGCTAACAAATAAAGGCCGAAAGCTTCTAAGAGGTGAGCTTCCCTCCAAGGTGAAATGACACGACCGGGAAGGGTGACCTAGGAAAAATCAGCGACGTATAAAAGAATGATTCGGATTTAACCTTTCTGAGTTGAATTCAATCGACTGAAGACATTAAAACTAGATGAGAATGAAAACAACCTTTGCATAATGGTCAAAATCACAAAAATCATTACTGTAGTTGCCGTAGTCTTTGTTGCACAGATATTGCACGCTGACCCCATTTCATTCAATCGAGATGTCAGGCCGATTCTATCGTCAAAATGCCTGCATTGCCACGGGCCCGAGATTAAAAGTCGAAAGGCAAAACTACGATTGGATGATGAGGTTTCTGCTATTGAAATCCGTAAGGGAATCCAAGCGATTAAACCAGGTGATCTGAATGCTAGTGAGCTTTGGCACCGGATTAATTCCAAAGACCCGGATGATCAAATGCCTCCCCCCGAATCAAAAAAGGAAATAACAACCAAGGAAATTGCCATACTGAAAGCATGGATTGAGCAGGGAGCCAAGTATGAGGGGCATTGGGCCTTTATCGCCCCAAAACTCCCTGCAGAACCCAAGGTCAATAATTCAAAGTGGCCGCGTAACAAAATTGATCACTTCATACTCTCAAAATTGGAAAAAGAAGGAATACAACCCTCCCCTCATGCGGATCGG
>Ga0209660_1001284_pt1 | contig 13503 bp, 9 predicted proteins | sample SaaInlV_100m_DNA_2_FD_184659 | JGI IMG/M metagenome (GOLD analysis project Ga0209660, IMG submission 184659) | Marine microbial communities from expanding oxygen minimum zones in the Saanich Inlet - SI072_LV_100m_DNA (SPAdes) (version 2) | ecosystem: Environmental > Aquatic > Marine > Intertidal... | reverse complement strand
AATTCTATTGTTTCCCATCATTTTCTCTTTGGGTGGATGTAACGGTGCATTGGAGGAGGAAAACGCCACACTGACAAAAAAAGTGGAGGAGCTTCAGAAAAATGAGGCGGACCTACAAAAAAAAGCGGATGAACTTACGCAACAGGTGGAAGGACTAGCCCCACTCCAGACACAGGTGGAGGCCCTGACACAGGAACGTGACGGAATGAAGGCCGAGCAGGAAATCAATACCGAGAACATGCTCGAAAATGATATAAAGATGGGTGAGATACAAAATGAGTTAATTGATGCCAAAAACAAGATTGATGAACTGGAGGACAAACTGGCGAAGGCTGAGGCAACAACAACACCGACCACAGCAACGATACCTGCACCCGCAAATCCTGCTGCAGTCTTCCCACCGACCGCAGCAACACCAACACCTGCACCCGCAAATCCTGCAGCAGTATTCCCTCCAGCCGCACCTACAACCAATCCAGTGACTATCCCCACCACACCACCTGCAATTCCCAATGGTTTTAATCCCCTGACAACTCCCCCAGTTGCAGCAGCAGCATCCTTGGTTATCAGTGTTCAACTTCAGGCTCAAGGGCAGACATACCCTCTGCCTAGCTGCGATGTATACATAACCCAGAATGCACCCAGTGTATCAAAGTGGGGCCTCTACCTGAAAAACCCTCAAGTATCATTTAATAATCTTCAGGAAATTCAAGCATCACTCCGTGAAGCTGTTATCCATAAAAAAATTGCGACTAACGCCCAAGGACAAGCAAATGTCTCAGACTTGGAGTCAGGGACATACTATATTTCCTGTGCACATCCAGTAACTGCCAGTGGCGTTCAGTGGAGTGTTCGTCATAATATCAAACCCGGTCAGAACGTACTCGTATTGACCAACAACAACCGAATTGTGAGTCCCAGTCCCTAGGGATTTATTGGAGTTGAAGTAACCTTTCAGGCGTACCAACATCCGACCACATACCAGAATGGTAGGATCCGCTAACTCGACCACTAAGAATTGCATTGCGCAATCGTGGAACTATTGAGAATCGCTCAACTATAGCCCCTTTCAGGATTCTTGGATGATATAGGGCTATACCGCTGTAGGTCAGTGCTGGTTCAGCAGCATCCAGAACATAGTCATCACATAGAGAGAAATCTCCCTTGGCTTTATATGATGGTGTGTCCACGAGGACCAAGTGGGCATCCAAATGATCACCCAAAGGAGGGATGATCGAAAAATCGTAGTCACAAAAAATATCTGCATTCACAATAATGAAAGGGCTGGGACCAAGAAGAGGGAGGGCTTTTGTCATCCCTCCGCCGGTTTCAAGGGGATCTGGACCCTCGGGAGAATATTGAATACGAAGTCCATAATTGGCTCCATCACCAAGCGCATCCTCAATCATTTGTCCCAGATGACCAAGATTAATAACGACATCCTGAACCCCGGCCAATGCAAGATTCTTAAGATGATGTTCAATCAAAGCCATACCACGGACATGAAGAAGTGGCTTGGGAATCTTTTCAGTTAAAGGAAGCATCCGCTTTCCGTAACCAGCGGCAAGAATCATGGCCTTCATACTGCAACAGCCTTCCATGTTTGAAATGACTCCGAGAACTTTCTCAAGGCCGAGAGTTCATTGTAACGACAGAGAATCTCATGGGCGTACCCCCAGACTCGTGGCAGGTCTTTTAAGTAAGACGCCTTCCCGTCCCGCATATGGAGACGACGAAATAAACCAAGAACCTTAAGATGTCGCTGTAATCCTGTCCAATCCATCCATTTAAGAAATTCATTATCTGACCAACTCATCTCAAGGGCAGCTTCATATCTGGCCTTTTGCTGGAGAGCCTTTTTCTCCACCCAATCCGTTGGATTGTCTTTATAACAATCACGTAGCAGTGAAATTAAGTCATAGGTCAATGGACCATGCAAGGCACCCTGGAAATCAATCACACCAGGTCGCTCTTCATCAAGTACGAGAAGATTTCTGCAGTGGAAATCCCGGTGAACAAACACGGCTGGTTGCTCAAGTATGCCATCCAACAAAGGTTGAATCGATTCATTAAATTGTATTCTGGCAGACTCATCAAAGCAATTTTCTCCGCCATGAAGAAACCATTCAAAGAAGATATAAAGCTCCATCTTGAGCCATGATCGATCGTAAAGGGGAAGTTCTTGCGTTATTGCAGAAGGCATCCTGATTAGCAGTGACATTTCCTCCAATGCCAGATCGTAGAATTCCTCCCTGAGATTACCAGAAAGAACATCCTCGTAGTGTAAAGACCCAAAATCTTCCAGGACAATAAAACCCTGTTCAACATCGTGGGCAAAGATTTCAGGAACCCGCACTCCTCCCGCATGAAGATATCCAGCAATATCAAGAAAAGGGCGACTATTCTCCTTGTCAGGTGGGGCATCCATGACAATCCAGCTCCCAGTGCGACCCGTGACCCTAAAGTATCTACGAAAACTTGCATCAGCAGAAGCTGGCACAACCGGCAACCCACCAAATTTTGTTTCCGACCCCAACCATTGCAACAATTGATGAAATCTATTGTCCTCAAATCCAATTGAATCAATCACTGGGTCTAAAGAAGATCAACGAAGACAAAAAGTACGAGCCAAAACTGATAAAATAAGCATACAAACAAAAGATTAATACCGATTTATAGATATCTCAAATAAGAGTATGGATGGTTTTCTTGCTTGCCTAAAATCCTCTGTCATTGTCCATTTCAAACCCATCAATTCCCTCGAAATGAAATCAACAAAAAACGTAATTCTCGCAAGTATTCTGATCCAATGCCTGAACTTGCATACCTTTGGTCAGGGTGCTTCCCAAAAAGCCGCTTACGAGATGAAGTATCTTGAACAAAAGGAAGATAAAAAAATCTACCTTCATGGTCAAAAAAGCGCATTCACAGGACATGGAGTCGAGCGTTACAAGAGCGGTAAACCAAAATTCCAAATCGAATATGCAAACGGCATCCAGCACGGACTCACCATTATCTGGTGGGAAAACGGAAAACCCCATACCCAGCAACAACTCAAGCAAGGGAAGCAGGAAGGAAAAACCCTCTTTTGGTTTGAAAGTGGGATGAAGAAGTCTGAAGCAGACTACAAGGATGGCTTACAGAATGGATGGACTGTCTTCTGGTACAAAAGCGGGCGTAAACGCTCGGCACAACTGTGGAGCATGGGTCGCAAAACCGGAGGTTATCAGGAATGGAATGATGCCGGTGAACAAGGAAAGGAAACCCTAAAACTTGAAGGTGAGTACAAGGATGGGAATCGTCATGGCGTTTGGAAATACTATAGGAAAGATGGATCGATGCAATATGCCTACCAACTTGAAGATGGGAAAATGCGAAGAATTCGTAGGTGGGATGAATCTGGGCAAGTCATAATGGACAAGGTGGTAAAGCCTAATTGACCCCTGGGAATCAACTTTGTCTACGGGGAAACCTTTTAAAAAAGGTAGGTTATACCCGTATCAAGAAACACGCTGTTACGGAAGTTGAGTACAGTGGAACGATCTTCTTCGAACTCAAACTTCACCTTGTCCATGTGCATGTGACGAATCCCGATGTAACCGCGCATATTCTCTTTAAAATTAAACTCCCACTTCACCTCGATAAATGAGCCAAAAATCCAATCTAAATCGGACTTGGAACCAGAACCAAAGATTGTTTTAGGACTATTCGAAGCCAATTGAAGTGTGTCACGAAAACTGTAGTCATAAAAGATGGGGGCGTAAATCATGCCTACACCAATTTGGAGACTCATATTATCTTCAAAAGTGTAACGAAAATCCATGCCAGTTTGCAAAACAAACAGGTTTGCGTCAAAGGCGTTATCTCTAAAGGTAGTTGTGGATCCCTCAAGGGTCGCCCGCTTGCTGGGATCGTAAATATTGGAGATTTCAGGACCACCTGGAGCACCAATGTAGGGTGCACTGGGTAAGATGGAAGGATCTGCCAGTTTATAATAGTCTGTGGTCTGATAATAGTTGGCTTCAAACTGGGCGTTACTGTTGATATCAATACGATGGTACTCAAAACCGGCTATAAAACCTAGTGAGATTTGGTCATCAGCACGAACTTCACGGCGATATCCAAAATGGATACCAGGAACGAACCCTGCCCGTCCTTTATGAAAAGTGCTTTCTTCCATGGTTGATTGCTCATCCATGAACCGTATAACTCCATTTCCTAGATACTGATCAGCAGAATCATATTTCCAATCCCAAGTCCCATAATAGGTTGTGTCTACCAGATTGCCATTGGAATCAACGAATTTCTCAACCCATGAACTCCCTGTATTTCCTGCACCGTCCACGTAACCATCTAGGTAATTGTAGATGGTCTGGCCTGCTTCTCGGGAGGGTGTCCCAGGGTAGATCGGAATCTGCATCGAGGGATTCTGGAAACTGGCCTTAATACCAAAGCCTGAAGCAAAGCCAAAGCTGAACTCGTTCTCACCTAGTTCTGCTGAAACAGAATAGACAAATGCAAAAAGTAACCCCAAGCTTAAACGGCAAAAACTGCCAATCAAGTTATATCCCCGGCTTTGGGCCGGTAATAAATCATAGCGTGCAGAAAAATAGCTTACTTGCCGTTCTTCTTGCCCGTAAATTTTTTGCGGAGCTTTAATTTCCACTTCTGAGCCATGATAATTTTCCTTTTGATAGGGTTTTTGTTCCTTTAATAAAGAGGGGCAAAACATGGGTAAATAAAGCTCTTTGTCAAGTTGCTATCACTCATAAAATCTAGTAACAAAAACGCTATTGTTATAAAACATTTACCAAAGTTGCTAAAAAAACCAAATCACAACAGTTGTTGCGCAGTACAAATTGGTATGTCTTAAAATAGATGATTCATATGAATCCCCAAAAGAGCAGAACCTTGAGAATTAATTCATTCTGTCCTCCCAAAACTCAATATTCGGTAAATTAATAAAGCAGAAGACTTTACAAAACAAGATTCCCACCACCAAATTCAATCATGCGAAAAACACATCTGATAGTTCTCCATATAATCATAGTAATTCAAGGACTTAACGCCGGGGAGTGGACAAGTTTTCGTGGTCCCCAGGGAACAGGTGTCACCCAGCAGAAAGATGTCCCCATAAAGTGGAATTCAAACTCTATCGTTTGGAAAACAGACCTTCCCGGTGTTGGCCAATCTTCACCGGTCCACTGGGATGGAAAACTATTCCTTACAACGGCCACAAATGGAGGGAAAATTCGCCACACCATTTGTGTCAACAAAGCTTCAGGCAAAATTTTATGGAACCAGTCCGTCCCAAGCAATTCCCCCGAGGACGTACACCGAATGAATACCCATGCAACTCCTTCCTGTGTAACGGATGGGGAACGTGTCATCTCATTTTTTGGCCCTGCGGGAATGCACTGTTACGACCTAAATGGCAATTTACAGTGGTCCCGCACCGATCTTGGGGATTTCCCCGGGGCATGGGGAATTGCCGGCTCACCAATTATTCTGGGTGACAAGGTCATCCAAAACTGTGATTCCGCCGGCCCCTCCTACCTGTTGGCTGTCGACAAGAAAACAGGTAAGACCACATGGAAAACGCAAAGAAATGAGAAGCCAAAGGGAGGATGGAGTACCCCAATCCTTATAGATATAGGATCACGAAAGGAACTCGTCCTAAACGGTGAATTTGGAGTAAAGGGATATGACCCCAAGAATGGAAGGGAACTCTGGTTTTGCAAAAGCTTCAACGGTCGGGGCTCCCCTGTGCCATTCTTTGCACATGGTCTCGTCTACACCGTAAACGGGAAACCCGGCGACTTGTACGTTGTCAAACCCGGTGGCTCAGGTGATGTGACCAAAACGCGCATGGCTTGGCATGCCAAGCGCAGAGGTGGACGGGATTTACCCGCTCCTGCCGTCATCGGCGACCATGTCATTGTTACTGCAATGTCCGGGGTCACCTCCTGTTATGATGCCCGGACCGGTGCGGAAAAGTGGCCGGAAGCCAAACGTATTGAAGGGGACTTTTCGGGGGCCCCATTAATTGCCAATGGACTTTACTACATCCAGAACGAGGCAGGCACCACTTATGTACTGCGCCCGGGCAAAAATCTCGATGTTGTAGCAAAGAACACCCTCCCTTCCAAACCGGATGAAATCTTCCGCGCAACCATAGTTCCCGTGAACGGGCAGGTTTTTCTCAGGTCATCAAAAGCCCTATACTGCGTCAAGGGAAGCTAATATTGCTTGTCCAAATCGAGGCAACCAGAACTATTTTTCTATGACAATGTTCTTGGTGGTGGACAAAATATGCTGACCCTGCAGACAGGCAAAGGGCAACAGGACTGTTCGGGTATCTCCCGTCGTGATTTCATGCGGGTTGGCACATTGGGGATTGGTGGACTGCAACTCCCCGGACTCCTCGCCAACAACGCATATGCCGTTTCAAGTGGACTCGACTATGTAAAAGACAAGTCCGTAGTCCTTCTTTATCTCTCCGGTGGAGCCAGTCACATTGAAACATTCAATCCCAATATGGAGGCCCCATCGCCTTATCGTAGCCTCACAGGTGAAGTGAAGACTACCCTACCCGGGGTTACATTTGGCAGCACCTTCCCAAAACTGGCACGTCATGCGCACGAAATGGCGGTCATTCGGTCATTCAGTCACCCAATTGGAGGGCACGAACAGGCACATGTCCATGTGCTCTCAGGTGGGACTGACCCACGTGGGGACGGTAAAAATGGATTTAGCATTGGTAGTGCGTATTCAAGGTTAAGAGGGCCCAACCATGAAAAAACAGGCCTTCCCACCTACCAGTTGCTGGTAAGTCCGGAGATTGATGGTCAGTACAGGAAAGAACTGGGGCGAGTAATCAAGGGTTCCTGGCCAGGCAGTTTCGGTTCTTCATTTGCCCCATATCGTTACGAGACAAGAGATATTCTTGGAAAACCTGACCCGGCACTTGGCAAGTCAAACAAGAATTCCTCAAGTACCGGAAAAACCGGCCTTGCCGCCGACATGCATCTCAACCTGTCCGAGGATCGACTCAAGGATCGACGATACCTGCTTGGGCAAATCGATCAACTCCGACATGACCTAGACACTTCCGGGCAACTGGAATCCGCTAATGAGTACAATCAGCGTGCTTATGATTTACTGTTGGGTAGTGCGGCTGAATCCTTCAATTTATCAAGTGAAGACCCGCGTCTAATTGAACGCTATGACACCAGTGGAATGCAAATCGGCCACAAGGTGTTTCGCAAATCCACCCTGGGACACCAGATGCTACTTTCCCGTAGACTTGTTGAGGCCGGCGCAGGATTTGTGACTGTCCACAGTGCAGGATGGGATATGCATGCTGACGGCAATAATCCGGGCATGGTGAAGGGTATGAACATGCTTGGCACCACACTTGACAAGGCCGTAAGTGCCTTCCTTGATGACATTTCCCAACGGGGACTTTCGGAAAAAGTGCTTCTCGTCGTTACCGGTGACTTTGGCCGGACTCCCACCGTGAACAAAAAAGGAGGAAGGGATCACTGGGCCCGTCTGGGCACACTTGCATTTGCTGGGGGCGGTCTCAAGATGGGACAGGTCATCGGTGCATCTGATAAACGCAACGGAGAACCATACACCGATGCCGTTACTCCTGGCATGATGATGGGAACCATCCTGCACACCCTTTTTGATATCGGAAAAATCCGCATCACACAGGGGCTTCCAGCTGACCTATCAACCTTTGTCAACAGCCTGCAGACAATTCCTGAACTGATTTGACAGCCCCCGAAGTTTATCGAGAGTCGGTACTGTCCATGCGGCTCTCCCAATATATAATTGTACACCTGTTTTGTGCCACAGGCCAATTATTGCCCGCAAACGAGCACTGGGCATTTAAATCCCCTGGGATTCCTTCCATCCCAAGGATGGAAAACAAGGCATGGGTCAAGAACCCCATAGACGCCTTCATCCATGAAAAGCTCTCAACCCACAATATCATCCCATCTAATGAGGCTGGCCGTGCCCGGTTGCTTCGTCGCGCCTATCTGGACATCATCGGCCTTCCACCAACACCGGACCAAATCAGTGAATTCCTTCTCGATGAACGACCGGATACGTACGAAAGAACCATTGATAAGCTTCTGGCCAGTCCACGACATGGTGAGCGCTGGGGCCGTCACTGGCTTGATCTGGCCCGCTACGCCGACAGTTCAGGATTTCATGATGATCTGGACCGCCCGAATGCATGGCGCTACCGTGACTATGTTATTCAAAGCCTGAATACAGATAAACCCTACGACCGGTTTCTTACTGAACAAATTGCCGGAGACGAGGCCTACCCAGGCAATCTTGAAGCCCTCACCGGGACCGGTTTCTGCCGCAACGGTCCATCCAATGACAATAATGTTAAGGCTCCCCAGCGAGAACAGTACCGACTGGATCAGCTTGACGACGTACTTTCAACCACCGCCAGCGTATTTCTTGGCCTAACAATAGGCTGTGCTCGTTGCCATGATCATAAAAGTGAACCGATTTCCCAAGAGGATTACTATCGAATTCTTGCTGTATTCAATACCGGAGGACCGCGCGAATACCTAATAAGCGGTTCAACGCAAAAAAAAGGCAAAAAAATAAAGGGGCCGGCCATTCGCTCATTTCAAGATACGGACATCAAGGCAAGGTCCACATTTGTTCTGTTTCGAGGGGATCCAAAGGCCCGGGGGATGCAGATAAAGCCATCTGTCCCGTCCGCACTAAAGTCCATTCCTTTCCCTGAACCGAAGCCTTTTGCCGACCTCGAGACAACAGGACTCCGGCATTCTCTGGCCCGTTGGATGACATCACTCAAACACCCGCTTACCTGGCGCGTCATTGCCAATCGCCTGTGGCTCTATCATCTTGGGGATGGGATTGTTGAAACCCCGAGCAATTTCGGCACCAGTGGTTCTCCTCCAAGTCACCCGGAACTCCTTGACCACCTTACCCAACAACTTCTGATGCATGATGGTCATCTTAAGCCAATGCACCGATATATCCTGACCAGTGCCACCTACCGCCAAGGCCCGGGTTACGAAAACAAGAATACACCCGGTGTGGAAAAAATAAAATTGTTTGGACGCTTTACTCCACGAAGGCTGGAGGCGGAAATCATACGTGACTCAATCCTGCATTCATCGGGCAACCTAAATCTCCACATGGGTGGGCCGGGTATCAAACCCCGAATTTCCCCGTCCATCCTCGAGCGCAGCAAGCGCAACGAGTGGCCACTCATTAAAAAGGAAACCGGCGCACACTGGCGACGCAGCTCCTATATCTATGTCAAGCGTCAGCTTCTCATGCCCATGCTTGAGCTCTTTGACACTCCAACTGCAACTGTCTCCTGCGAACTTCGTTCCCGTAGCACCGTCCCCACCCAGGCACTCACCCTGCTGAACAATCCGTTCGTCAATGAGCAGGCCTCACACCTTGCCAGGCAAGTAAAGGATTCGATCGCGATTCTCCTTGAGAAAACACTTGGAAGACCAGCCAATCCCCAATTGATGGCAGAGGCCGATTCATTTATCAATGAACGCAGCAAGGTATACACGGACAAGGGGCATCAGGCCGATAAAGCCAGACTGATGGCCCGCACAGACCTTTGTGTCGTCCTTTTTAACTCCAGCATGTTTGTCTACATTGACTAGCGGGTTCCAGAATGCTGCAGACCTCGGTCGGCGATCCTTCCTGAAGAAATCCGGCGGAGGATTCGGCATGTTGGCCCTGCAATCACTCCTTGCCGGTGAAAACCACCTGAATCCACTGGCCACCAGACCCGCCCCCTTCGCTCCCCGCGCAAAATCCGTCATTTTCCTCTTCATGTACGGCGGTCCCAGCCAGGTGGACACCTTTGACCCCAAGCCCGCCCTGGAAAAATGGCACGGCAGGGAAATCCCGGTCTTCAAGAAGGAGCACGCCTTCTTCGGGGAGACGAAGGCCACCGCAATGCGGTCTCCATATACCTTTAAAAAACATGGCCAATCAGGGATCAATATCTCCGAAAAATATCCATACCTGGCCCGTCACGCGGACGATCTTTGCATCATCCGCTCCATGTATGCGGACAGCAACAACCATGCACCGGCCCTCTTCCAGATGAACTCGGGCTATATCGAGTCCGGCCATCCATGCATGGGTTCATGGATCAGCTACGGCCTTGGCTCCGAGACAAGAAATCTGCCCGCCTTCATCGTGCTCATAGACAAGGAGGGGGCACCGGTAAACGGGGCGCTTAACTGGACAAACGGATACATGCCAGCCAGTTACCAAGGGATTCCATTTCGCAGTTCAGGCCCTCCCATCGTTCATCTTTCACCACCGCAGGATGTCGACATTGAGCGTCAAAAGGCCCGCCTTGGACTCCTCCGCAAATGGAACCTGCAGGCTGCGGAGGCAAACCCGGCAGACAGCAGCCTTGCTGCACGCGTTGCTTCCTACGAACTGGCTTTCCGCATGCAGATGGAGGCCCCGGAAGCTGCTGACATTTCACTGGAAACCCCACAAACCCGCGAGGCCTACGGCGTGGATGGAAAACACACACGGTATTTCGGACGCAACTGCCTGCTGGCCCGCCGGCTCGTCGAGCGGGGGGTGCGGTTTATTCAGGTCTTCAGCGGAGGCAACCGTGGGCCCTCGGCATGGGATGCGCACAAGGACCTTAAAGGTAACCATGACCGACAATGCAGCCAAACGGACCAACCAATCGGGGCACTCCTCCAGGACCTAAAGCAACGTGGACTACTGGATGAAACCCTTGTTGTCTGGGGCGGCGAATTCGGGCGCATGCCGACCCACCAGGGTTCCGATGGCCGCGACCACAACCCCTTCGGCTTCACCTTCTGGCTGGCCGGGGGCGGTGTAAAGGGTGGAACCATGTACGGGGCCACCGATGAATTTGGCTATGCCGCCGTCGAGAAAAAAGTCCATGTACATGATCTCCATGCCACAATTCTTCACCTCATGGGCATTGACCATGAAGGATTGACATGGAACCATAACAGCCGTGACTTCCGCCTCACAGACGTGGCCGGCAACGTCGTTCACGATATCATTTCATGAAATACCCCATCATTCTGACGATCCTTTTTGGCAGCCTGGGTCTCCATGGGGAAAACCTGGTGACCAACCCACACCTGCTCCCGTCCAACGGGGAACCGGATGGCTACATACTTGAAGGCGACACCACCTACTCGGACCTGACAAGACTTCGGAAGGAAACCACCGGCCATGGGATTCGCCTTCTCTCGGGAAAAGATATCAACAAGGATAAATCCATTGTAGGGTCAGTATCGACAACTGTAACAACCGGAATTCCACAGGACTCTGGGCGATGGCTCCGTTTTCGTATCCGTGGCTTGGCACAGGAAGGGTTCAGGGTTGAAAATGATGAACTGTACCTCAAGGCCGGGTTCTTTGCCCAAAATGGCAAGGTACCACTCGACCACATCCAGACACGGATTTACGGACTCATTGAACGCGAACGTAATGACCTGAGGGATCCCGGCACCAACCGCAAGCTCGGACCTGCGACCTGGCGGTCTTACTCACTGGATTTCCGCACCCCCTTCAGGGAGATCGACACGATTCGCCTCACCGCCGGCTTCAGCAATGGCATCGGCAAAGGGGACAACGCAGAGTTCCTGATCAATGAAATTGAACTAATCCCCATACCCACACCCCTCAAGTATGCATCCACGAAAAGCCCGCCTCCCCTAGTCAATACCAGCCTCAAGGAAATGATTCATATCGGCGGGCGATGGTACTACAACCCAGGTGACGGTTCCCGCAAACTTCCTGAACTGTTCAACCACAGGAACGCAGACCGCCTGATCTACGCCTCCAACCGTCCCATCGCACCATTTACAAACAACATGACCTCATGGCTTCGGGCCGGGTGGGTCGACAGGAACGGCAAGATTGCCGACAAGGACCGATTCGTTCCAGACAATCTCAATATTCGCATAACCGGGGACAGCCTTGCCTTCCACTCAAGGAACCTGCCCAACCACCCAACTGCCATCTTCCCCGATATTCACCGTGCCGTTGATGGTAACCCCAACCGGATTCAGGAAAAGGACAACACCTGGTATATTCCATTAAAACCACGTGAAAACAAGGACCGGAAGGCCATGGATAAGAGGAACACCAACCGCGCCCTGCCACAGGGACCGATCGGTCTGGCAGTCAACGGTGTTATTTTCTTCAACCCCTTTGACCACATCAACGAGGCCGATGCCGTGTGGAGAATGGACCGATGCTGCGGGCACCCCTCCCCCACATCCGCCTACCATTATCACAAGTATCCAGTCTGCGTTAAGACACCCTGGCGTGACGAGGGTGAAGAGCACTCCCCGGTCATTGGGTTCGCATTCGACGGGTTCCCCGTTTACGGACCCTACGAGGCCAAGGGAGAACTGGCCAAGTCATCCAGGGCCAATCCGCTCAACGATTTTAACATACACCACGACGAGAAACGGGGTTGGCACTACCACGTCACCCCCGGCCAATACCCGCATATTATCGGAGGCTACTGGGGGAAAATTGACGAGCGAAACCGTCGCAGACCTCCAGCTCGCAACAACATTGGACCCCGCCCCCCCGGGCAACGTCCCGGTGGACGACGTCCACCTCAGGAAAGAAGTCGACGAATTCCATCGCCGCGTATCCGATAGAGTTTGTAATTTCGAAAACTCAGGGACCACTACCGTATTCCACCTGACCACTGACGGTGTTATAGAACACAGGCGTGCCGCCGATGGACCTCAACAGGTAGACCCAACCGGGAAGGCTGTCCCGGTAGATATAGGGGTAGTATTGGCGGGCGGTCCAGTACCATCCGGAACCTTCCATCCAAAGCCATATATCCTCTGGTGAATTCCCCTGCACATAGACCCAACCGAGGTGCTGGTGGTACGCCCACTGTTCACCGGGTAGGTAAACAAGGCCAATCGCAGTTTGATACCATCCGGAACCGGCGATTGGAATGGCATCCCCCCAGGGACCGGAGGCAACGGAAGGCCTTGGAGCAAGAAACTTCTTGAGAACACCATAACCGGTTCCCTCTGCATTGATGGCAAATGCCTGGTAGTAGTAGGTGGTTCCCGGGGTCAGGCCAGTGACCAGGGCAGAAAAGCCTCCATCGGGGCCGAGATCCTCTGCCTCGACAAAACGGGTGTCCCCATCGCTATGGAAGGGTGAACCGGAGATCCGGAAACCTGTGGATGTGACGGACAGTCCACCATCCGGATGCAGGCGCCCGGACAAACGGTTGTCAGCACCCGGCAACAATGTCTCCACCAGCGGTGCAAAGAGGTTGCCCACCGTGACGGTCAGGGTCTGCAACGCCGTGTCCGTGCCGTCGCCGACGGTGATCTCTACTACATAAGTGTTGTTCCCATCGGTATCGGCGGGAGACTCAAAGTCGGGCGCCGACTTGAAGGTCAACGCACCGGTGGCACCATCGAG
>Ga0209660_1001271_pt1 | contig 13571 bp, 6 predicted proteins | sample SaaInlV_100m_DNA_2_FD_184659 | JGI IMG/M metagenome (GOLD analysis project Ga0209660, IMG submission 184659) | Marine microbial communities from expanding oxygen minimum zones in the Saanich Inlet - SI072_LV_100m_DNA (SPAdes) (version 2) | ecosystem: Environmental > Aquatic > Marine > Intertidal... | reverse complement strand
CGAGTTTCCGTGGACGAAGCCTATCAGTTTCCTTCCCAAGCCCAGTTCGACAAGGCGGACCTGTTGATCCAGTTCCTTCATCAACCTGCCATCACAGACAAGCAGTTCGCCAGCTACCAGAAATTCGTCGATGAAGGCGGCGCGGCGGTGTCCATTCACGAGTCCTGCATCATTCGACCCATAGACCGGGCACACAAGTTGGCCGGCTGCATTGGGTGCTCCTGGAAGGGCAACAAAGACTCCCGCTGGAGCAAGTTCAGCCGCAAGGAACCGCTCTTCCTCAACACCAAGCACCCGGTCTTCGCCGGCTTGCCCAAGAGCATGCGATTCAACGACGAATCGTATTGGAGCATGATCCAGCGCGACAAGGTCGAGGTCATCGGGGCAATCGGCACCTCCGCCAACACGGAAGACCAATCATTTGACGAGGTGCTCCGTTCAAAAGGAGCCCGGGGACAAGCCTTCTGGACCTATACCTCGGGCAAAGGACGTGTATTCGGGACGACCACCGGGCATTTCACCTATACCTATCATGACCCCATGTACCGCCTGCTTCTGGTGCGTGGTATCGCCTGGGTCTTGGAGGAGAAACCGGCAGCTTTCATGCCGATCGTCTTTGCCGGCATCACAGATGACAAGGGAATGGTCGGCACGAAAGACACAATGATGAACTACAGGAACCGCAGGAAATAAGACCATTCATTTCAACCAAAACCTGTTTTTGAAAATTCAGAACAACACCAGTGTCGTAAAAAAGTTGAACCAGATTCAAGTAAGTTCTAAACGTATATATAATGTTTGAAATCTTAAATGGCATATTCGAAACCTCTCATGTTGCAATCATACTCATCTGCGGGTTGTTGGCGGATAACATGCTGAATAAAGATAAAATAAGGAAACTCACTGAGTGCATAAAAGATCTCGAAAAAACAGTGGGTGAAAATTAGATTATAAAACCGAGAGGCACCGCGAGATATTTAGCGGTAGTCGTCTTGCGGTGACCCATCGCCTCGATGGTTGATGTCATTGAGGACATTTTTTCGATTGGCAAACATTCCGGCTGTATTGATGTTTGAGGGAAAGATGGGGGGCTAATTTTAAAAGCTTTAAAACTCTACCAATTCGGAAGCAGCATGATTGTCCCGGTATCCTCCCCTGTCACGAAAAACATAGACCATAAAGGCAGCAACCTCCTTTGGAAGAGGCTTTTGCGAAACAAGCTCCTTGTCACCAATGGAGCAGCGGATGAAATTCCATTTCCGGCTCTTCCATTTTCCGCCGGAGGTCGTGTAATAGATCCATGCCTCGGTGAACTTGTCCTTGCCTTCGTACTTGGTGTGCACGATGCGAGAATCAGGCTTAGTTTCCGGTCGATGCAACTTGGGTAGGGATGGCGCGCCCTTTACGATGCTGTCGGCAAACTGTCCGATTTCCGGGGCATCGTTCCATCCGTTTCCGTGACCATGAATCATCCAGGGACGCATGCACAAGCGACTGTCACCACCGGTCGCTTGGGATGAATGAGCGAAAATATTGATCTGAAATACGGGATCAGCCACCGAGGTCACCCACAACATGGGCATCTTGGCATGAGGCAAGTGAACGGACGGGTCCCACTTGGATCGGTAGTCACGGAACTGCGTTTCAGTCATATTTTTAGGGGGGAACCATTGGGCCAACCCTTCATTATCGCTCTCGTGGATGAATCCACCGCCATAGACAGGAATGGCAAAGGCAAAGCGCGAGTCGACTCCGGCCACTGAACTGGCAACAGTGCCTCCCCAGGAAATCCCGGTCAACCCGATCTTCTTCACATTGATTTCAGGGAACGAGCGCAGGAGGGAGTTGGCCCTGATTACGTCAGAAACCGCATGGTAGAACCATTGCTCATTGTCCGGCAAATCCCGGTCACCGAACCAATCAATCCTTGAAGGACCGGCATGAGGGTGTCCCACCCCGGTCGGGAAATTGCCCTCTACCTGATGGGATCTGCCTCCAGGCAAGTGCCCTTCCAAATCCATGGCAATCGCCGCATAACCTTTCCGGTTCCAAAACCGGACCCACTCGGGATAAGCTGTTCCGCCACCGCCATGGGCGCAGACGACTGCAGGCCAACCGCCTTCAGGCTCCTTTCCCATTGGAGCAGCATAGTAGGCAAAGACATGAGTCGGTTTTCCCTTGTAGTTTGCCCCCTCGTAAAAGAACGAGCGCATTCCCTTGGCGGGACGCTCCTTGGTCTCGTGCACCTTTGGTGTCTCAAACAAAGCCATGGCATCCCAAACCATGACACGCTCAACGGATTTGACCTGTTTCCGTTGCTCGGCGGAGGAAGGAGTGACTTCAAGACTGGCCAACCATGCATCACGGTTCCTGCCGACCCGATTTGGAGTGTTGTCGCCACGCTTCACATTCCATTCCTCGCCGAGAGAATCCCGAAATGCAGCAAACTCAGCTATCTGCGGTTGACCGTCCCTTGTTTCAATGACACGAAACCGGGCCTTGGTTGTCGTTCGTTCAACAATGGGAGCAACGAACTCAGCTCCGATAAATCGACCATTAAAACAACTTCTCCAAGTAGAATTATTTGTGTCCCAGAGCTCGATCAGGTAGCGAGAAATCGAGGACCCATCCTTCTCCTTGATCCGAAATTCATTTACCACAGTAGGTCTGCCGAAATCCAACTCAACCCAATACTCTTCGGCATCTTCCTTGGAATTGGTGAAAGTGCCCAAAAGGCTTGGTGAACTGCATGCGGAAACAAGATCCTTGACGTGGCAATTGATAAAGGTCGTTTTCTTGTCCTTCTCCGGATCCATGACCCTCATGACAGCTTCACCTTTGGATAAGTAGAAACGACATTTCCTCCAGGTGGACTCGTTCCAATCGGTTGTATTGACAATAGCACAGCGTGGCAAACCGATTGGACGTTTCGATTTTCCGTTGATGACGCAATTCTCCATAATGATACCGGAGTGTGCATGCCCGTCGGAAGCATAACAGCAAAGAAGGAAACCGGGGCCGTCGGTGTCATGAAAAAGACAGTTGCGCATGATCATGTTGTCGCAGTTACCCTCGAAATCAAAGGCTTCACCGTCGCCACTCCCCAGACCAATGGAAACAAAACCCCATTCGCAGTCATCAAAGACCCAGTTCTTGCACCGAAAGAACATCGAACCAGCCACACCGTTGAAGGAGCGAAAGCCTCGACCTATGTCATGGGTTACGCAGTTGCGCATGACTCCGGTGTCAACACCACGAATACCTTGTTGCCATTGGTAGCCCTCCTCAAAGAGACAATTGTCGAAGACCAAGTTCTTGAAGTTGTAGACATAGGAGGCGTTCTTGTTGAAATTGTCGGGACTGTTGGTCCAAAACCCGGAAGCCAATCTCCGAAAGACACAGTTCTTCACCGTGATGTCCGACATCACGATGCGCTTGTCTCGCTCATGGGAAAAAAGACATACGCCGAGCCCGATCTTTCGCTTGGGATAATCCTCGTAGTGTTGGTATTTCAGGGAATCATGAAAGTAGCAGTCTTCGATCCAGAGGTACTCTCTGGCTTTGCCATTATCCGAATAGTCCGCGTAAATCCCAGTCATGCACCGGTTGAATTCGATCCCCACGATTTTGAACCCACCTTGATCGGAAAGGCGAATGCCCGTGCGGTCCTGATTGTAATCCTGTCGGTCAATCACAGGTTTTGAACCCTTGCCATAGGCTGAGATGGTAATCGGTTGTTTAGGTGTACCGCTCCCCTTGGGGCGAAGTTCCTCATGCCAGACATCCCCACGCTTCAATAGAAGGATGTCCCCCGGCAGGTATTCAATCGATGCGCGAGCCAGAGTCTTCCAAGGCCCTGAATTATCTTTTGCCAAGGATGCTTCTCCATTCCAGTCGTCGTTACCATCAGATTGGCTGACATAGTAGGTCCTGGCCTTGACTCTGGCAGCGGGAGAGAGGGAAATGGGTGCCGCCGAAACCTTGGCCTCGGGCTGCGTTTTCATAGAGTCGGCCCTTTTCGGCAGCACCAATTTCATGAGCTTTGGCTTGGCGGGCGGAGATGGTTTCCCATTGTGTTTACCTCCAAGAGCAACCACTCGAAAACCGTAATTTGGCCATTTGGCACTTAGTACTTCATAGCGCGTCTGAGATCGAAGATATCCTTCGTGGTCATTGATAAAAAAGGAACCGCCACGCAGGCCAACCTTGTTTCCGATGCGTGCCTCGTTGTATTCCCACAGGTTTCCGTTTTGGTCATAAGTACCGTACGGGCTGGCCACTTTGAATGCGCCCACAGCGGAAATAATATTGGAGTTGAGGTTAGACGCCGGGGCGGAACCACCATTTACAGCAAAAGGCCAGTAACCTGCCCCACCCGGTTTGGCTGGATCGTAATAGGCCGCCTTGTACCACTCATTTTCACTGGCGATGACCCATTGGGTTGACTTGCCCACAGCCAGTGAAGCATGATCAGGGAACGTTACTTTTGGATGAATTCCCCCCTTCAGTTGATAACTACCCATCTGCAGGCTTGCATCGCCGCCACGACTCGACAACCAGTTGGCATATCGAGCACAGGACTCCCAAGTCACGTAGTTAACAGGCTTGTCGCCATCGCCAACCCGGGTCTCGTAACTATAGTCGCCGGATCTGCCTGAGCGCATAATGCCTCCATGAACACCTGCCATACGGCGATCGTAGAGTCTGTAGCGATCACTCTTTGCAACCTTATTAAGAAATTCGCAGTACTCAATGTTGGTAACCTCGAATTTCCCAATTCGGTAGGCATAGTTTACTGCACCATATCCAGTGACATCGGCAGAATTCCCTGGATCTCCCACCAATACAGTTTCCGGAAAGGTTGGGAAAGAGTCCAATTGGGGGAGAGTTTCGGTTTTTGAATCCTTGATAGCCTCAAATGCCCTGGAGGCCGCCGGTACGCCATTTTTCTGTGGTGAAACTTTGGCTGGCTCTGTTGAAGCTATTGAAATATTTGCTTCGCCAGCTTTTGACGACACTCGATTCGCAGCAAAATTGACATCCCCATTATCTAAGGAATCCTTTACCTTCGCATCAGTTTCCAAACCAACACGTTCTTTTCTTTCATTCGTCTCGACTATACCACCCGATGTTTCACCTCTCTTTTCTGCAACGGATGCCTGATCTGAAGCAGACTCGGAACCACATCCAGTAAGAAATTGAAAAACAAGAATGAGTGACAGGATTTTTTTCATTTCATTGAATGATAGCCTGCGTGTTCCAGAGGTCAATTAATTGAGTAACAAAAAGGGCTACTTGAATAGGCTGTAAGTTACTCAAGGAACCAGACATACGAATTATGAGATGACCCATACCAAGGGAATGAGTAAGGGATATGATAGCGTATGGTGTTTGGTTGTAGAAAAGAAATTCCGTCAAACCTTCGTTTAAAAGAAATCAAACTCCCAATTTTACCAGCTTGCATAGTTTCACTTAATCACCATCTTTCGCCCGCTTATGTCCACATCAACCATCACCTCGGACCAAATCCGTAATATCGCAATCATTGCGCATGTCGACCATGGAAAGACAACATTGGTCGACCAACTACTGAAACAATCGGGAGCATTCAGGGAGAACCAGGTCCTGGAGGATCGTGCCATGGATTCAATGGATCAGGAACGGGAGCGTGGCATAACCATAAAGGCAAAGAATACATCAGTACGCTGGGGGGACAACGTTATCAACATCGTGGATACTCCAGGACATGCAGACTTTGGTGGTGAGGTTGAAAGAGTGATGAACATGGTGGACGGTGTGATGCTTGTGGTGGATGCCTATGAAGGGCCACAGGCTCAAACCAGATTTGTACTAAAGAAAGCACTTGCCGCCGGATTGTCCCCCATTGTCTTTATCAATAAAATTGACCGGCCCAACGCCCGCCCGATGGAAATGCATGACGAGGTTTTAGAACTGTTTCTTGACCTTGATGCGAATGATGAACAATTCAATGCTCCATTCCTATACGGAAGTGCCAAGAATGGTGTAGCCATCGAAAAACCCGAGGACAGTACCGAGGGTGCAGACATGATTCCTCTCTTTGAGGCTATTCTTTCCAACGTTCCCGCCCCGGAGACCAAGGACGAAGGTGGGTTCAAGATGCTTGTTTCCAATATTGATTGGTCTGACTACGTTGGACGCATAGCCATTGGCAAAATCCTCTCAGGCAATGTAAATATTGGAGACACAGTGTGGCGGCTTCGAAAAGACAAGCCGCCGCAACGCTCAAAGATTGCCAAGATTTTTGAATATGCAGCCTTAGCTACCAGCGAAGCCCAACAGGCTGTGGCGGGTAATATCGTAGGTTTGGCGGGCTTTGAAGAAGTGGACATCGGTGAGACTATTACGAGCTCCGAGGAAAGTGAGGCGCTTCCATTTGTAGAAATTGACCCACCAACCGTCATGATGACCTTTTCAGTCAATGACGGCCCATACGCAGGGATGGAGGGTGATAAGGTCACCTCCAGGGAAATTCGTGACCGACTAGTCCGCGAAGCTCGCACGAACATATCAATAAAAATAGAGGACACCGATAAAGCTGCAGAGTTTAAGGTCAGTGCCAGGGGATCAATGCAGGTAGCTGTCCTCGTTGAAGAAATGCGTCGCGAGGGCTACGAAATCCTCATATCCCGCCCAACTGTTATCAAGAGGAAAATTGATGGGAAATGGCACGAACCCTTCGAGACGCTATACCTTGAGGTGCCAGATGAATCTGTGGGAGGATGCATGCAGTCCCTGGCAAACCGGAAGGGACAGCTGGATTCTATGTCTGCAAAGAATGGCCGAACCTTCATGGAGATGACGATCCCCACCAGAGGGTTGATTGGCTTTGAGTTTGAGGTTCTCACCCTGACTAATGGAGAGGGGATTATGTCACACCTGTTCAAGGAGTATCGACCCGACAGTGGTGACATACGAACAAGACACACAGGAACCCTCGTTTCCATTGAGAAAGGAGAGGCTATGACTTACTCACTCTCCAACATAGAAACCCGCGGAAAGCTCTTCGTGGACGCAGGCGAAAAGGTTTTCGAAGGGATGATCATTGGAGAAAACCCGCGTACGGAGGATCTGCCTGTTAATCCAACCAAGGCCAAGCATGTGACCAATCACCGCGCAGCCGGCAAGGATAAGTCGGAGGCTCTCACTCCACCCATCCGATTTTCATTGGAACGAGCTATCGAATACATTGCACAGGATGAACTTGTTGAGGCAACCCCGCAAAATATCCGGCTTCGAAAACGCATTCTGGATAGTCACGCAAGGAAACGTGCCGCAAAGAAAGCAGTAGACGAGGATAACTGATCAAGGGACATAACCACATCAAAAAAACTCGAGGCACAAAAAACTTAAGAGTTCTATTTGAATCCCAAACAAAAAGCCGGACCCGCAATGCAGGTCCGGCTTTTAAATTTGTAACTACGAGGATGGTTTATCCGATCTTGTAGAAGACGTACAAACCCTCAAGAGATTATCTGAATATCAGGCAAACGGATTGTGCCTGCCGGGAACTGGAACAGGGTATAGACCATTGGCATCCGGGATAACCGGAGGTGGCGTATCGAATTTATAGTCATCAATCCCAGGGCACAAGTCTGAGCCTTTTTTCAGCAGGTCATCCCACTTAAGGAGTTTGCCGGAATAACAGGCTTCACGGCCAAGAATTGCTGTAAAAGTGCTCATTGCACCGTATTCAGCCTCGTTGTAGATTTTGCCTTTATACAAGTGCTCAACAAGGTCCTTTTGCTCTTGATAGTGGCCTCCTCCAGCACCACGAATCCTTATGGGGTCTCCCTTAAATGGCTCAATATGAGAACCAATCTTACAAGTGCCCTTTGAACCATGGGCATACTCTCCAACTTGAGTAAAACTATTCTTGAGATGACGACCCTGACTGTACATTTTTGTACCATCCGGAAAGGTGTACTCAACGAAGGTATGGTCAAAAATCTGCGACTTCGACCGGTCTCCACCCATGCGTTGTTCACGACCGCCCATGCCGTTGGCTTCAACAGGGTACATGCCCTTGACCCAGCAACCAACGTCCAAATTGTGAATGTGTTGCTCGCAAATTTGGTCACCGGAGGCCCAAATGAAATGATACCAGTTATTCACCTGGAATTGCATTTCAGTCATATTGGGTTCCCTATCCCGATACCAAATTCCGCCACCATTCCAGTAGACACGTAAAAGATTGATGTCTCCGATGATTCCATCCTGAAGCTTCTTAACGCAATCAATATAGCGTTCCTCGTGTCGACGTTGGAGGCCGATTCCAACCATCTGGGAGTTTTCCTTGGCCACCTTCGCTGAAGCAAGAACCCGGCGTACACCTGCGGCATCACTGGCAACAGGTTTTTCCATGAATACATCCTTGCCCTTGTTTATAGCATATTCAAACTGCTGGGGCTTGAATCCCGGAGGCGTTGCAATCACCACCAAGTCAGCCTTTGACTCATCAATCGCAGCCTTGTAACCATCCAAACCTCCAAATATGTTGTCCTCCGTGACTTGAAACTTATCTCCATGACGCCCCTTCAATGACTTGAGCCGGTTCCGAAACTTGCTACTATCTGGGAACGCATCTGCAACGGCTACAAGACGGGTCTCGCAATCAATTTTCTTATCCTTCTTTAGGTCTTTTGGTGCACTTAATATTTGATCAACTGCACCGGACCCACGACCACCGCAACCAATAAGGCAGACCTTGATCGCATCGGAACCACCTGCTGGGGCGGCCTTGGCATGATTTACGAAGCTAAGAGTGCTCAGACCTGCTGTTGCGGCAGCACCCTGTACGAATTGACGACGGGACACATCCGGGGTCCCTTTCTCTGTTTTCTTATCCATTGTATTTATATGAGGTTGGTTTTTCGATCAAAGGTTGTAGAATTGAAATGATCTCAACGATCAGGTATGGCAACCATTTCCTTCAAGGTTGGCCAATATTTTTCAATATCCTCAACAGGTGGAATCTTGCGTGGCCGAACCAAACGAAACCCCGCCCAATGAGCATCGGTATGATACCATACACTCTTGGGGATCTGTGGGTCCTGCTGTTTCCATGTGGGGTCTGAACCAAGACGTGCAGCACTGCGAAGGCGGTCGGGATCATCATCCCACCCTCCTCCTTTCACCAATCGAGGGTAAAGCTTTGTCGGGCTGAGAAGAGGATTATTCCTTCCACTCTTGTAACCAGAAGCATCTACATATTGGTCCAGACACCATTCCCAAACATTGCCATGCATATCATAAAGCCCCCATGGATTCGCAGGTTTTTTCCCGATGGGTTGGTATTGAAATCGACTGTTCGCAAAAAACCAGCCATGATTCTTGAGTTCCTTGGGGTCATTACCAAAATAATAAGCAGTGGTGGTTCCGGCCCTGCATGCATACTCCCACTCAGCCTCTGTGGGCAGACGATAAAAACGCCCCGTCTTGGCACTGATCCACATGCAATAAACACGAGCAGCCAGTTGAGTCATGCAAATGGCAGGGTAACCATCTTTCCCCATACCGAATGACATATCAGTGTAAGGAGGAGTTGGGCGAGTTACCCCATCAGCGAGAAGGTCAAGCCCGTCAGCTTCCTTTTTGAGTTGCTGGCGCTGGGTGCGATCGATATCAATCATCCAAAGCTCGTACTCATCCCATGTAACCTCATGGGTACCCATCCAGAATGCACCAATCTGTACATCGTGAGGCTCGGGTTCATCCTTGGCTCTCTTTGCCTCTTTGGAAGGACTTCCCATCTTGTAGGTCCCGGCGGGGATTGGAGTCATACCAAAGGTAATCTCAGTCTGCGGAATATCCTGGGTAAAGGCATCAAAAGCGCCCTTGACTGGGCCAAGCTTAAAACCCAGCTTCTTATAAAGTTCCTGAGGAGTAATCCCGCTGATACCCTTTTGCTTCTTTCGCGCTAGAAGCTTAATGTCCTCCGGCCAATTTGCACCTTCCTGAATCCACCGACGGAGCAACCAGGTTTCACCAACAGTCAAAGGTTCGTCCGGCTCAGGAGGCATAATGTCATCATCATCCGCGTCTAATATAGTCAGGGTGTAAAGTGTACTGGCCAAGGGCTTCCCCTTTGAAATAACTTCATCAGACTTGAAGGCATCTATCGCATTATCCAACCTTAGCTTACCCTTGGCATTCTCCTCACGGTGACAACGGACACAGTTAAATTCCAGTATCGGTTGAATATGCTCGGCAAAATCGATGGTCTTTGGCAGGCGCTTTGCAGTCTGAAGAGTTACCTCTTTCGGCCATTTTGCACCCTCCGCAATCCAACGCTTGAGGATATCCAACTCAAAGTTGGGTAAAAGAAAGGACTTGGTGGAGTCCTGTGGGGGCATAACATCGTCATCATCAGTTGGAAGTGTTGCTAGAACATAAAGCAAACTATCCTCAGGCTTGCCCTTTACGATAACTTCATCCGACTTGAATGCGTCAACAGCATTGTCCAGACGAAGCTTACCCTTGGCCTTGTCTTCCCGGTGACAACTTACACAGTTGAGTTCAAGGATGGGTTTGACGTCACGTATGAAATCAACGGGTTCTGGTTCGGCTGCGAATGTAAAGACATGAATCAATGTCAAACTTCCTGCCAGCAAGGATATTTGGTTATTAAATAAATTCACTTCTAAAAATTAATAGCTAAAAAGGAGATCGTTCACCAATCCATCAACAAAAAATGGAAATAATCCCAAATATCCTCAAAAAGTTACTCATACCGTTACTGCTATTGTTGGTCACCAACATCTTGTCGGCCAAGCTTCGGCGTTTTGAGCAAACATCCCCTCATATGGGTGCATTATTCAGGATTGTCATTTATGAAGAGAACGAGGTTTCAGCCCAAAAGGCGTTTCAAAAAGCCTTCAAAAGGATTGAGACCCTTAACTCCATTCTAAGCGACTACCAACAGGACAGTGAACTGAGTCGCTTATCCATGACAGCAGGTAGTGGAATGAAAGTGAAGGTATCAAATGAACTCTGGACTGTACTTCGTGCAGGGCACGAGATTTCGAAAGCGTCCAATGGCGCATTCGATGTCACAGTGGGGCCATTCGCACGCCTTTGGAAATTTGCCCGGCACAAGCGACAATTACCTTCACCGGATCGCATCGAACGTTTTCGTTCGGCAGTTGATTACCAGAAAATAGAATTCCACCATGATGAACGGGCTATACGCTTGTTGATTCCAAATATGTTCATTGATCTTGGTGGAATCGCCAAGGGTTATGCAGCTGATGAGGCCCTTCGCACACTGGTGAATGAAGGTATAAAAAGCGCACTCGTAGACGCCGGAGGGGACCTTGTCCTAGGCGACCCACCTCCCGGCACTGAAGGATGGCGCATTACAATTGGCGGTCGCAATCACCCTGGACTCCCGACCCTGAAGCTCAGTAATTGCGCAGTAGCCACATCGGGTGATGTGGAGCAGTTCCTTGAAATCGGAGGGCAAAACTACTCCCATATTGTCGACCCGCGAACCGGTATGGGAATAACGAACAGAAGACAGGCAACAATTATTGCCCCAACTGGAATGAAAGCGGATGCACTGGCATCAGCAGCCTGTATCCTGCCTTTTTGCAGTACTGATAAGTTGATCAATACACAAACTGGTGTCAAAGGGTACTTAATTGAAAAATCAGGCAAAAAAACGACCCTTAAACAAATCCCGACGCGAAGATAAGGGCTACGGCGTATGGCAAGCTGTTGATAGGCATCCTACGACTGACTGAGGGCACGCTCCGACTTCTGGGTTGAGAGTTAAATTGTCATGGCGAATTGAACTGGCAGCAATTCAGGCGTTAGGATAAATGTCTTGTTCTACCAGTTGCTATTGTGACAATTTTTGCGTAGACAGGTGCATTTGAATGGTAGCACTAATGCGATCTTTCGCAATCTTCGCTCCTGCCAAGCTCAGGTGGTCATCGTCAATATACAGAATATCTTTTTGTCTACGAACAATGCCTAACCCGTCTTTCGTATACAAATCCATCGTAGGGATAATCGAAACATTTTCAAACTCTTCCGCGAGCTCATACAAGGCGTCTCGCCCCTCACTGATATCCTTACATTCCATTAATCCAACGCCCTCTACATTAACACCTTGTCTCCACGACACATATCTAGGTGCGTTAACATCACCAATGCCTAATAAAGGCGGCTGTTCAATAAAAAGCACTTGAGTATCAGTTAGAATCGGATCAGATAAAAAAGGGCGATACTTATCTATGGTTTTAGCCGAATAAGGATCAGATATTAATAATATTTCAGGCTTCCATTTCCGAAGACTTTCAAGCCTTCCCTTATCAAACGCGAATTTTTCTTCGGTGGACATATACTTGGCCGTTTCACTACCAACCGGAATCGGGACATATCCCAGTGTGGCATTTGCAGCCTGGAAAGAAATGCTTAATTTGGATTCAAAGCATATTTCATCGATAATCGGCGCCCACATTAAGGCATGTGAACTCCCAAAAACAACTATAGAAGGGGTATTTTTCCCATAAAGCTCAACAACACCTCCTTCACTTAGAATACTAGCATCCAGTACACCCCGCTCCCCTCTCTCAATACCAGCCATTCTTATCTCCATAGCTCGAGAAGGCACAGGAGGGTTTAGACTGAGATCGTAAGAATCTCCCATCCACTGAGTGGTGTTATATTGAGGTGGTGCAGTGGGAAGCGGTAGAAAAAAGGTCAAATATACCGATACTGCACCTATCAGCAGAAATCCGCTCAATACATAGCCATATACCATTCGTTGTGATTTACGTGCTGGTTGCTCAATGAAGTGATAAGTCAACACGGAGAGAATCGGAATTAGTAACAGGTATAAGCAATTATCACTTTTATTGATTTTCTGCCACTCGCGACCAACGACAATTATGGGCCAATGCCACAAATAAAGTGAGTAAGATATTCTTCCAATATACCTTATCAATCTGATACTTAGAAAAGCATTAACAGATATTGTATTTGGCGGAAGTCCATCAGAGAAGCGAAGGATAAGGGCCGCTCCAGCCACAGGAAACAAACTAATATAGCCTGGGAAACTTGAGGATTTGTCTATAAAAAAAATAGAGGCGAGTATGAGAAAAAGACCAACCGAGGTGAACGCAGATGATGCCTTTTTTGGTCGCCCCAGGAGCGCCATCAGTCCACCTGCACCTAACTCCCATGCTCTCGTAGGGGTGAAAAAGAATGCAGCAGAAGGACTTGTTTGAGTGCCGTAAATACATAAGCAATATCCAGCAAATACGGCAAGACAAGCGATATGCGACCTGTAGCGGGGAATTCTGAGAAAGAAGATTAACAAGATCGGGTAAAAGAGGTAGAACTGTTCCTCCAATGAAAGAGACCATGTGTGGAGCAACGAAAGATCCTCCGCCTGTGGCCCCCAATAATCTCCAGATATTCTCCACATCGCAAAATTAGCAAATAGGGCGAGAACCGAAAAACCTTGGAGTCCAACAATCCCCCACGTGTCACGGAAGGAAAGGGTTATCGTGGCAACTATCGTC
>Ga0209660_1001267_pt1 | contig 13633 bp, 14 predicted proteins | sample SaaInlV_100m_DNA_2_FD_184659 | JGI IMG/M metagenome (GOLD analysis project Ga0209660, IMG submission 184659) | Marine microbial communities from expanding oxygen minimum zones in the Saanich Inlet - SI072_LV_100m_DNA (SPAdes) (version 2) | ecosystem: Environmental > Aquatic > Marine > Intertidal... | reverse complement strand
TGGTCAATAAACTATAATATTTTTTCATTTTTTTAATTTTTTAATGAATTATATGCCGCATTTTATTTTACTGTGTTATGAGTTTTCAAGATTCAGTATTGATTTGTGATGAAGTAGATGCTGTATTGAATAAAATCTTGATAGACAATGGTCTAAAGGTTTCTTATGAGCCTGAAATTACCGCTGAACAAATTTTAGAAAAAATTTCTAATTTTAATATCATTATTGTAAGAAGCAGAACTACAATCACAAAAGAAATGATTGACAAAGCTGACAATTGTAAAATAATTGCACGTGTTGGCGTTGGACTTGATAATGTTGATCAAGTAGCTGCTAAGGCAAAAAATATTCGTGTAATTAATGCCGTAGAAGGTGCAATGAATGCTGTTGCAGAATTAGTTTTAGGTTTCATGTTATCTCTTGCAAGACAAACAGGTAGAGGTGATAGAGCAGTTCGTGATGGTAAATGGCTCAAAAAAGAACTAAAGGGAACTGAACTTCGTGGAAAATATTTGGGAATTATCGGTTTAGGTAATATTGGAAAAAGACTTGCACGACTTGCACGTGGACTTAACATGAATATTATTGGATATGATGTAATGCCAATTGATGAAGAATTTGCAAAAGAAGTTGGTTTAATGAAGGCTGATTTGAGTACTCTTTTACAAAGTTCTGATTATATTTCAATTCATGTCCCACTTTTAGATTCTACTTACCATCTTTTGGATGCAGAAAAAATGTCCACAATGAAAAAAACAGCAAAGATCATCAATACTTCTAGAGGTGGTGTTGTTGATGAGGATGCATTGTATGAAGCAATTAAAAATGGCACTTTGGGTGGTGCAGCTTTAGATGTATTTGAAAAAGAACCTGCTACTGGAAACAAGTTAGCAGAACTTGATAATGTTATTTTGACTCCTCATATCGGTGCTCAAACAAAGGAGGCTCAATCTTTAGCTGCAAACGTGATTGGTGAAAAAATCATTCAAATTCTTCGTGGCGTAATTTAGATTTTTTAATGCTTCTTTCTGCCTAAATTTTAAAAATATACAAAAAAATTGACCTATGCGTGATTAATTGTCGTCTCTTTGTTTTTAAGACCTTTTTTAGGATTGAAATATGCGTTGGAGAATAAAAATATGAATAATTTGAAATCTGAACTTGTTGTACATTCTCCTAATGTAAATTCATTAATGAAAATCTCCCTTGGATTAATCTTCTTTACTATACTTTCTACGGCATTTGTTTATGCTGAAACACTTTCTGTTGATGTTGACGGAACTCCTTTTGATGTTGTATATACTACAACTGGCGTAAATGTCATTGGAATTGAATCTGATACTGAATCTATGTCTTTGATATTTTCTGTTGATGTTACTGACTTAAATGGAAAATTGGATGTTACATTGGATCGTTCTTTTTTTGATTCAGTTTATGATGATACTGATTATAATTTTTTTATTTTAGCTGATGGAGATGAATCTGTTTTTGAAGAAACTGAAACAAAAAACCAAAGTAGAACTTTGAGTATCACTGTACCTTCTGGGACTGAAGAGTTAGAAATTATTGGCTCTGTCTTTAATTCTTCTGTTGAAGAGGTAATTGTTGAAGAGGTAATTGTTGAAGAGGTAATTGTTGAAGAGGTAATTGTTGAAGAGGTAATTGTTGAAGAGGTAATTGTTGAAGAGGTAATTGTTAACGATGTACCTGATAATGAATGTGGCCCTGGAACTATCCTTGAAGATAATATTTGTATTTTAGATCAAAGATGTGGCCCTGGAACTGTTTTAGAAGGCGATGCATGTGTTCTTGATTCTAGTCATGTCGAATCATCACCTAAAGGAAATTTCCGAGAATTGATCATGAGCGTTACCATCACTTTGGGAATTGCAGGAATTATTGGTATCATTCTTGCACTGATTGCAAGATCTAATAGAAATAAAAATTAGTTACAGGATAATTCTGTATTCTTCATAATTTGATCTAATTCAAATCCTGACATTTGTACTGTATTTGAATATGGAATTATTCCCATAATTGGAGTTTGAATTGTGACTAACACTATGAATTTGTTAGGGTCTAATCTAATTGCACCTCCGTCAAACTCATAATCTAGCGTCATGAACATATGTTGAGTTGCTTGAAATTCCTCTGTTGAAAAATTTCCGCTTTTTACAATCGATGATTTTGAAGAAATAGTGGCAGAATTAGTTTCAAATTCACCTATGTTTTTTTGATCATAAAATGATGTTATTTTGAATTCTTGAAAACTTGTAGGAAACAGCATTGGATTACAAAATTCTATTTCTCCATTATTTGACATTTCAAAAAATGAAAATTCTTCTATGTCATTCCAGTTATACTCTAATTGATTAGCTCCGATAATATTTAATCCAGAATATGCAAATGGTGTAATGATGGCAATTATTGCAACAAATGTGATTATTGAATATCTGTTCATATTTCATTCTCCCCTTCTACTGGGAACGAAATAATTTTCTCATCTATTAGGTATTGTAGATTTTGAACAAACATTTTATCTGATATTATCCCCATTACCCATCCTTTTGCAATGCTCTTAACCCATTCTGGAATATTTAATTTATCTATATTTTTTTCTGTAAATTCAAACGGTATGGTGATTAATTTTTTATCAACTATATTCTGAAATCCACTAATTAGCATCCCATCTGTAAATTCCCCATTTATCCATTTTACTACAACTGGTTGCATTGCTTCAGAAATACACATGTTATCTGAATCTATTAAATTAAATTCAGCTGAAGTCTCTATTCCTAAATATTGAACGTCAATAAAATACTGACCTAATGGGAATATGTCTTTTTCAAATGCATGTAAAGATGGAATTGGATTCAATAATTCTCCTATTGGGATTGGTATGGCGCTACTTGATCCGCCTGCACCATCTCTAATGTGGATAATTGCCGGGTCTCCTGTAATCTCTGAAACCTTAATCGAATAAACTAATTTTTCACAATAGGTGTATGTTGTTTTTTCCATGATTATTGAAATTTCTGGTTCTGCATATGCCGATGTAGATATACCTGTACTTCCGATTAATGTCACGAAAAATATGATTTTCCACAATCTCATAATTTCAAATTCACACTTGATCAATAAGAATCTGAAATTTTTACTCAAAAATCGTTTTTAATCACTTTGTTTCATTTACATTATCACGTTTTCTGCGGAAGCATATCTTTGAGTTGATGATCATGACGCCACTCAGAGGGATTTCGTTAATTGGAATTGTTGATTATTTTTTGTATTTATTCTGAAGTCTACTGCTGAATTGTGAATAAATACTCTGAAATGAGTTATTAAAGGGGATTTTTTTATTCTTGATATGCCTAGCTATCAAGATCAAACATGGATCAGACTCTGGAAAGAAAATGCACCGGAGCTACGTGAACGTGTAATTAGATGGCGTAAACAAAATGCAATTCTTCGAATTGATAGACCGAGTCGAATCGACAGGGCTAGAAGATTAGGCTACAAAGCAAAACAAGGCATTGTTGTAGTTAGAATGAGAGTTGGAACTGGTGGTATGAGAAAACAAAGACCAACAGGCGGTAGAAGACCAAAACATCTTGGTGTTCTTAGAATCAAAGCCGATGATGATATGAAAACTGTTGCAGAAAGAAGAGTTCTTGAGCGTTATCCTAACATGAAACTTTTAGGTTCTTACTATATCTATAAAGATGGAAAACACTATTGGTTTGAAGTTATTTTGGCAGATCCTGAACATCCTAGAATTGCTCAGGATAAAGAACTAAACAAACGAATACCACAATCTGCATAGATTGAAGTCTATTGTTTTTATTTTAGTTGTATTGTTTTTTGTAGTTGCACCTGTATCTGGACAATCGTTATCTGATGCAACTGGTATCATCAATAGACTTGATGTTCAAACCTCTGGCCATTTGTTTGAAATAAAATTAACTTCTAATTTTGATCTTACTGGTTATGAATTTGACAAGGACGAAAAAGAAATTACTCTCTATTTTGATAGTGCATTGGAAAATAATTTAGCCGAACTAATTGTGCCTAAAGATCTTTTGAGTGGAAATTTTATCTTTTATGTAAATAATCAAGAATTCTCACCTCGAGTTGAATCTAATGAAAAGATTAGTTTTATCACTCTAAATTTTACTGGTAGTGGAAGTAACGTTGTGAAAATTATTGGTTCAGAATATCTTGTTGGTTTGGATCCGATTATTTCTAATGACACTTTATCTTTGGATTACGAACCTGTTTTTGACGATTATTTTGTTTGGATAGTATTAGGATCTGCTTTTACTGTTATAGTTACGTGTGTTGTAATTATCGTTAGAAAAATTAGAAAATAATTTAGTCTTCACTAAGTAATTTCTGTATCATTCCGTCAATGTGACCTGTTTGACCAAAAGATACGTCTCTTAGTATTCCTTTTCTATCTACTAGAATTGCTGATGGTGTACCTTGAAGTGAAAAATTCTCAAATGTTTCAGCAGAGTATTCTTTTGATCTCATATGATCTTTCACTCTTTGGATGATGTCTTTTCTATAATTCTCTGGTTTTGAATCAAAATCTGGAATTTGTGGATAAATAAATTCTAATATTTTTTCTTGAGTTATTTCATCTGCGCTTTTTGTTAAATTATCCATTCCTAATGGAAATGGAATTTTAAAAGATAATCTGTTTCCTTCTTGCAATTGACCGTATTGTGCCAATGCGCTTTTTGTTTCGCCTACCACTTCACCTGTCTCTACGAGCATTTTCAAATTATCTAAATTATTTTTATCAAAATCTTCAAACGCTGTTGCAAGACCTAACACTCTTACTCCTTCATCCTTATATTTTTCATAAATTTTAATTGCGTCTGGAATTGCACCCATAAAGCATCCTGGACAATTTACTTGAAATACTTCTAATAGCACGATGTGATCTTTTTCCTGATCAAAATTTGTTGGAGCCCCTTGAACCCATTCTGAAACTCCAAAGTTTGGTGCTTTTTCACCTATTTTTACAGTCATATCATTGTGTTATTTTTTTTTACGATAAATACATACCGCTATATTTTTTTCATATTTTTTCAAGTAGGCTAATATAGACCGCAGAATTTTTTAAAATAAATTGCAGACTGTAACTCCAGAACGATTAGCACTTTTTGCAGAGATGGAATTAAAATATGAACAAAAGGATACCGAATATTTTGTTTCTCTTTTAGATCATTCTGATTATGTTGTTAGAACAAGGGTTGCATGTATTTTAGTTGATTTTGGCGGAGAAGATAAAGTTGCTCATATTGCTAAAGTTTTAAAAAATGATGACAATGAATTGGTACGCCATGAGGCTGCATTTGCATTAGGTCAAATGTCCTATTCTAGCGCTATTCCGCCTTTAATTGATTCCACTTTGAATGATTCTAGCATGTTTGTTCGACATGAGGCCGCAATCGCTTTGGGTGTGGTTGGAAATAAAGAGGCTAAAGAGGCTCTACAAAAGGCATTAAACGATCCAGACAAACCTGTAGTTGAATCTGCCGTTGTCGCATTATCTAATATTGAATTTATGGAAACATTAAGTAAGAATGACAAATTTGCTAAATTAACAGGTGGATGAGAGATGAACTTTACATATGGCTTAATAGCAATTGTTGGATTACTGGTTGCAGCATCTCTTGCTCTGATAGTTCTTGATCCTCAAGAAGCACCTGAATCTCGTGCAATGGTAGTTCCTGAAACTAAAATTGCTCAAATTGAAGAAGACCTAAGCCAACTTTCAGTTAATCCTAGTCTTTTACCAAGTATTACAAACGTGGGTGATTCTCTAGTTCTTGAAGTTGAATTTAAGGACGACGATGGAAATGTTGTTGACCATGTAAATTATGATATCTTTGCTACTCAAAATTCTGATTCAATTCTTTCAGATCCTGCATCACATCGTCACCCTGGAAAATATCCTATTCATGAAAGTAGTGTGTTGGATGATTCTTTAATTCAAATCCAAGTTGTTGTTCAGGGGTTAGGTCATGGCGATGATATTTTTGGTCCTAAAGGTATTGAAACTACGTTTACAATCACTCCCGTGATTGCAGCACAAACTGCAACAAGCACTGAAATTAAAACTTCTGATAATTCTGGTATGAGTATGGATTGTCAAGCATCCTTGGATTGCTACACTCCTAGTATTATCACTGTAAGTGTTGGTGATGTAATAACGATGATTAATTCTGATTCAACCGCAGCAATGCATTCCTTTACCGCCGGAAGTGTTGATGGATTTACTCCTTCTCCTAGTGGAACCTTTGATACTGGTATTATGAGCGCAGATGACTCTTTTGAATGGATTCCAGAAAGTACTGGTGAAGTGCCATACTATTGTTTACTCCATACCTGGATGCAAGGAACAATTATTGTAGAATAATTTTTTACACATTTAATACTTAAAATTTATTTCACAATACATGACATCCGTTATCGATAATTCACCTAAATTTCCATGTGTTTCATGTCATACTGATTGCTGTAAAGAATACACCATATTTGTTAACGCTCATGATATTTATCGACTTTCAACTGGATTAAATTTGAAACCTGAAAGTTTTTTACAATTAATTGGTGCAAAGGACTATTCTCTTGGAATTAAAGTGGAAGAAGGCTTGGTAGATCTTGCTTTGAAACAAAAAAATGGCGCGTGTGAATTCCTTGAAGAAACTGACGAAGTCTTTAGGTGCACAGTTAATGACTTCAAGCCTGGCGTGTGTAAATCGTATCCTTTTGAAATGAAGGATGGAAAATTATCCCAGATGAGTGATATAATGTGCCCAACTGATTGGAATCTTGATGCATTTGAGAAAATGATGATACCGCATCTCAAAGAAGATAAATCTGAATGGGAATTCTATGATGAACTTGTTAAAGAATGGAATTTGAAATATGATGGGAAAAAGATGTTACCTGAATTTTTAAAATTCATGATGGATAAAGTAGAATTATTCCCTAAAGTGCTGTAACTCTACTTCCTTCCTCTCTTGATTCGAATTTGTATATTTGTTCGACATTTGAATTCTCGAATATTTCTGCATCGTGAGTAATGATTAAAAATTGCATTGGCAATTGCGATTTTTCAATTCTTGATAATTGTGATAATACGTCTACCAATGATTTCTTTCTTTCAGTATCCAGATGCGTTGTTGGTTCATCCAGTATCATTAAATTTAGATTTGATGCACCAAGTAAACTTGCCATTCCTAATCGTAAAGCCAACGCCACACTTACTTTTTCTCCACCGCTTAGAGATTCTAATTCCAAGACTTCTGTTTTTGAATGACATGCGATAGATACGTTTTTGGCTTTTTCTGATAATGCTATTCTTTGAATTTTTGTATTCAAAATTGATAGATATTCTGATGCTTTAATTGAAATTGAATTTAATGCCCATGATCTTAAACTTATTGCAACTGATCCATCTCTGCTGAAGACATTGCTCTGAATTTTATCTAGTCTTAACATGTATTTTTTCACTTTTTCAAGTTCTACAATTGATTTTTCAATAACTTGCGATTGTTTTTTAGCTTTCTCTATTTTCTCTAAGACTCCCCCCATCCTTTGATCAATTTGAGATAGATTACTTCGTTTTTCCACTATTCTCTCCTTGAGTTTTTTAAATTCCCCTTCGTCAAATCCTTTGGTTTCTAATTCTAATTTCAAAATGTTGTCAAAAATTAATTTTGTATGATCATCTACTTGTGATATTTGTTCTAGGTTTTCATTATCTGCTAATGACAGTTTTTCTTTTTTACTTTCTGTATTGTTTTGAATTGCAACTAATTCTTCTTTCGTCTTAATTGAATGTGCTCTGAGTGTTGCTTCCGCATCTCTTATTTTTTGCAATTCCCCTACAAATCTATCTCTTTCTTGAGAATACATAATTCGTTCTTTTTCTTTTAGATCCGCATCTTGTTTTAATTTGATTATTTCTTCTTCTAATTCCCCTTCGTCAAATCCTTTGGTTTCTAATTCTAATTTCAAAATGTTGTCAAAAATTAATTTTGTATGATCATCTACTTGTGATATTTGTTCTAGGTTTTCATTATCTGCTAATGACAGTTTTTCTTTTTTACTTTCTGTATTGTTTTGAATTGCAACTAATTCTTCTTTCGTCTTAATTGAATGTGCTCTGAGTGTTGCTTCCGCATCTCTTATTTTTTGCAATTCCCCTACAAATCTATCTCTTTCTTGAGAATACATAATTCGTTCTTTTTCTTTTAGATCCGCATCTTGTTTTAATTTGATTATTTCTTCTTTGATGTGTTCCTCTTGAAAAAACGGATTTAATTTTTCAACATTTGAATCACATACTGGACATTTGTTGTCTTTTAATTGCAATTTTTCTGCAAGTTTTTCTTTTTCTTTTAGCGATACTATTTGAGTTGTTATTTCTTGTATTTTTTTAATTACCTCTTTGTCTTCTTCTTCAACTTTTTCTAGTTTACCCTCGAAACCTGTTTTCAGTTTTAATTCTTCAAAACAATTTTTACAATCATCTATTTTACGCTCATTTTCTTGAATTTCTTGCTGAATTCCTTGGATTGTTTCTTTCACATATCTTAAAAGTTCTTTTTTCTGTGATTCTAATTGATTTATCTTGTCTCTTTTTAATTCCTGTTTTCCTTTTAGCGATACTATTTGAGTTGTTATTTCTTGTATTTTTTTAATTACCTCTTTGTCTTCTTCTTCAACTTTTTCTAGTTTACCCTCGAAACCTGTTTTCAGTTTTAATTCTTCAAAACAATTTTTACAATCATCTATTTTACGCTCATTTTCTTGAATTTCTTGCTGAATTCCTTGGATTGTTTCTTTCACATATCTTAAAAGTTCTTTTTTCTGTGATTCTAATTGATTTATCTTGTCTCTTTTTGGTGTATCTGTTTCCTCTTTTTTCAGCAATTCTTCTAGCTCTCTATGCACACTTTTCTTCTGTGATTCTAATTGATTTTTTTCAGGTTCTGCTTCCTTTATGTCGTATTGACATTTTTCAAAATCTTTTGTTAGGAACTCTATGTCTGTATCATCATGACCTCCTAAATCGGTTCTAATTTTTTTACGAAATTCTTTTGTAACTTTTTGCATAGTATCTGATGCAATATCTAGTTTATCTATCCCGATTATCGCATTAAGTAATTCTTTGAATTCCCTTGGTTTTGCATTAATTATTGAATTTAATTCCCCCTGTTGAACAATTGATGCTATTTTTAATTTTTCAAAATTCATTCCTATTGTTTTTTCAACTTGCTCTGTCATTGATTCCCCAAACTGTTTTCTTTCTCCTGCCGCAATTTCTACTCTATTGTTGTTTGTTGTTTCAGAAAATATTGCAGATAAGCTACCTTTAGTATCTATTTTTCTTACTGTTTCATATTTTTTATCTTTTATTGAAAATTCTATTTTTGCATAACCTTGATTTGTCCCTCTTCTGATTAACCCTTTATTTGATTTTCTTGTATGTTGACCAAATAATGAAAATGTAATCGCGTCAATGATGCTTGATTTTCCTGCACCATTATCCCCTACAAAAATAGTTACACCATCTTCAAATTTTAATTTCGTATCTGAATGTGATAGAAAGTCTACTAATTCAATCGATGTTATCATTGGTTTTCTTCCTTTTTAAATTTCTCATAACTTTCTAAAATTATTTGCAGCGCTTGATCTGTTCCATCTGTTGATAGTACTGGAAGAAGTTCTTTTATCGCAAAATTTGCATCTTGTTCTGAACCTAATGCGTCTGTTGATAGCCTAAACATTTCATCTTCGATTACGCTCGGTCTATCTAAAAAGACTGATGACTCTGATATTTGTTTTGTAGTGATTTTCCATTTACATTCAAGTGCAAGTGTGTTTAACCTTGCAATTTGTGCCTGAACATAGTCTGCATCTATGTCCTTACCATGTATTTTTACTTCAATTATTGGTTTTTTTGTATAATCACTAATTTTCTCTATAATTTCATCAATTATTTTTGTCAACTCTTTGTAATCGACGCTAACTGAAAACTGAGGTCTGGTATCTAGTTCAATCCACTTTGGCATTGCTTCACTTCCTGAAATATCCACTTCAAAAAATCCTTTTTTTACATCCTTAATTCCTTCACTATTTGTCAGCTCGATTGATCCTGGATATGCGATTGGACCTTTCAGATGATTAAATTGTTTGATGTCTTTATCGTGTAGATGTCCCATTGCATAATATGTAAAATTTTTTGGTAAATCTGTTGATTGCAATTCCCCTGCAAATTTGTTAAACTCCGTTATACCTTGATGTAATACCAGTATCTTATGCCCTGCAAATTTTTCAACAGTTTTATCTAAATTTACAAATGTTTCTTCATACTGTGACATTTCTGTTTTTCTTATTTTGTCTAGCCCTGCTAACATTACTCCTTTGTATTCTATTGGTTTTCCATTTCCGATGTATTTTGAAAATTCTAGATTATGATATATGAATGGAATTGGAGTTCCTCTAATTCTGCTTATGTCATGATCACCTAGAATAAAAAATGAATCAATGTTGTTTTGTTTTAGACGTTTTAATGCATTTGCCATCTGTATTATTGCTGCACCGTTTGGATTGGGTACGTGAAAAATATCCCCTGCAAATATTACAAAATCTACGTGATCTTTAATCGATATGTCTATTGCTTGATTGAAAACATCATACACATCTTGTTCTCTTTCATTAGAGCCATACTGAACTAATCCCAAATGCGTATCTGCAATATGTGAAAATAACATTAGTCTAACAACAAATCTTTTTGAACTAATCCTTGTGTGTGTTCTACTCCGACATTTTTCATTTTATCTGCCTTTATCCAAGCTTTAGTTGCACTTTGATCTGCTCCCATTTTCTTCTCCTTAACCTCCTCGACGTGTACCATTGATGGTAAGTTTGTCCACTGTCCGACAAGAACTGCATCCCCTACGTTTAATGATGTCAATTGTGATATCAATTCACGACTGGTTGACTCTGTGGCTGAGGCTATCTGCCTTTGATCGTCTTCCTGTATGATTTTCATTATCGCAAATGAGCCCATCTGACTGAGAATATTCAAGTCTACACTGCGTGGTCTTTGAGACACTATTGCTAGTCCTACTCCGAATTTCCTTCCTTCTCTGGCAATTTTTGCAGCCCAATATTTTGCCGCTGTATCGTGATCTTTTGGAATGAACACGTGTGCTTCTTCAAGAATTATGAACACAGGTTCAAAGAATTTGTAGTCTTTTTGTTTTTTTGATTTTCCATGTTTTGCTATGGTTGCATTTTTTCTGTCTTTTAGCAACTGTTGTAAATAAAATCCCATTGCTACGTTTGCTTGTTTTTCTGATAGCTCTGAAATGTTAATGATGTTTGTACACCCTTCTTTTATGTAGTCCATTGGATTCCCAACCTCTGGATCTAAAATATCGTCAAATCGTCTTTGCGCATCCTCTATGATGTCCTGGACCCTATATGCTGATGTTCTGATTTCTTTTAATTTTTTGTCTTCTGAATTTACAAGCAAGTCTACTTCGTACTCTAACTTATTCCAAAATTCCCCTGCTTCTTTTACCTCTTGTGTGAATGACATTCTTAAAACACGTTGTTGGACATCTGCATTTTCTCTAATTTCTAATACTTCTGAAAATTGATCTGCTTCAAGCAACCTTGGATTAATTTTTGCATCAATTACATTCACATTTGGAATGTTTAGTGTTGTGTAATCATTGTGGTAATCAAAGATTATCACTGTTCCTTTTACTTCTGATATTTTTTTTGTAATTAGTGAAACTAGATTACTTTTACCCATTCCTGTCATTGCTAGTATTCCTAAATGTCTTGAAACAATTTTGTCCAAATTTATTTTTGCTTCGATTTTTTTATTTCGTAACAGATTTCCAATTTTTAACCAGCCCTCTTTTTTTGGACTAAATATTTCTTCTAAATCTTGATTAGTTGGTTGTGTAATTTCTGTGCCTGGAATTGGCGGAATTGCTGGAATGATTGATTGACCTTTTCGTAGATTTTCCAAAAACCCTAAAATTCCTATGTGTGCTGTAAATGTTTTATCTCTTTTATTGATGTCTGCAATTTCTGTACTCTCTTCTGCTTCATGAAAATTTTTAACATCGGTAAATGCTGCACTTGAGACCGATGATCTTTCAACTAATCCTAAAATGTCCCCTTCGTCTATGCTGATTTTAATATATTCGCCAACCGATAATGATCGTGATGTAATTGCTGTTACTGACGTGGGCTTTGATTCCCCCACTACAAAACCTAGACTCAACCCAATACCTCCCTTGAGCCAATCTCATTACTTAATCCTAACAAACTAACCATTTTTCCAAGTTCTTTGTCTGATATTTTACAGTTGTTGTGTGCAAGTTTTAATGCGTATGGATACCCTCCTACACTAGTTTTGAATAATTTGTTCATAATTGATTTGATTTCGTCATTATCGTGTTTTCCCCCTAAAAATTCTAATTTAATAATTGGCGTTGAATCACTTAATCTCACAAATGTAGATGATATTATTTTATCAAAACCATAATTTTTTTCTACAAATATTTCACTAAATCCTGGACCGTTTGTAACGTGATTATAATAAAATATGTCCCCTGCAAGAGAACCTAAACTCTCAAATTGTTTTTTGGTGTTTGATGTTTTTGCAATAAATATCACATTCTTTTTTTTATTCATTATTTTTACAACTTGTGCATCTAGTGCTGATTGCCTTGTCATAAATTGTGAGTGAAGTGAACCATCCATTAATACTAAATCCACTTCATCAACTGTTTTTTCACAAGCGTCAATTTCCATTTTACTTGCAATTCTTGAAAGATCTATGTCTGATCCTAATCCTGAATCATGTAAATCTACAAGAACTTCTCCATCTGTTTTTATTGAAACTGCTGTGGTTGCCCATAATTCAATTCCTTGAAATTTAGTGTTGTTGAAACTACTATCAATTCCTGCTGTTACGACTTGTTCTTTACTCGGCGTAAACGTATTCCAATTACATGTTGCTTTTTGTAAAATCTGCTCAAATTTTGGACCTTTTAGAACTGATAGAATCTTTTCTCTATTCATAATTGCGTCTTTGTAAACTGTATTGAGCACAACAATAGTTAGCTGGTTTGAATAAAATCTTTAGGTTGTGTTAAGTTTTGACAAAGATGATCCATAAAAACAACTTATCCAATTTTACCCTTGAAAACAACTTTCTCGTTAGTGCCTGATGGTGTTGATCTATCTATGTATTTTATCTCATATTCATGTCCAATATGGATTATCTTACCGTCAATTTGGCGTGGGATTTTAATTTTTACTTCAAAGATGTTTGTGTTAGGTCCTGTTTCAATCAAATAATTGGAGTTAGCATCAAATTTTGGATTTGCAAGAGTAGTTCTAATTCCTCCTTCACTTCTAAATTCTAATTTATTTATTGAAATTTTATCTTCGTCTCTAGAATCTCTATTTGCATCTGGTTCGTACAATCTTAGAATAAATTCATGTCCAATTCTTGAACCTCCTCCGGAAGTCTCAATTTCAGCAAATGTTTTTGTTAGTGGAATTGACTTAACTTGTA
>Ga0209660_1001262_pt1 | contig 13662 bp, 10 predicted proteins | sample SaaInlV_100m_DNA_2_FD_184659 | JGI IMG/M metagenome (GOLD analysis project Ga0209660, IMG submission 184659) | Marine microbial communities from expanding oxygen minimum zones in the Saanich Inlet - SI072_LV_100m_DNA (SPAdes) (version 2) | ecosystem: Environmental > Aquatic > Marine > Intertidal... | reverse complement strand
ATCCAGTACATACTATAGTTGGAGTATGCCCGGAGTTACTTTTTGTCAATATTCAACCTGGAATCCGAGTTCCTGTTATTCTAACCCGTCTACTTCGGCTAAAATGACTCCTTATAACCCCGATAACACAACAGGTACATTAACTTATGAGGTTGGACAAAACTTCTCAGATGGAGATAACATAACTACTAGAATATATTATCAAATTCCATTAGGTCTGTTTCCTGACAATGTGACTCAATAATAGACTTATTGATTAATCTATTATCTGAGCCGGGTTGTTCCATTTGCTGAGCGACCCGGCTTTTCTTTTATTTATAAGAGTTGACAAAGATACTTGTAAACAAAACACCTTATTTTAAGGTTTTCCTGAAAAGACTTTCCACTTCACTTTCCTTCTATTCAGTCCACCTAGAGCAAACTCAGTTAAACGACTCAGCTCAATTCCTTAGAATCTGGCGGAGTTGCCTCAACACTTCTACTCAAATTGACTTAAAAGCTCGATCTAGGAACAAGTATGGGATGACAAAAGGAAAATAATCTTTAGGAAGAACTACTTGACAACTGATAATTCAAATTAGTTGGAATTTACAGGAGTCTGAGAATCAGACTCCTGAGGGGATGGTCAACTGAGGTTTACTTTTCCTGCTCTGCTTCATTTTCAGAGGCATCTGCTTCTACAGGAGCGTCAGTGTTTTCTGTTGCATCAGACTCTGCTTCAGCAACTTCTTCACTTGGCTCTTCAGCGGCTTGTGCTGATTCAACAGGAGCTTCTGCTTCAACTACTTCTTCACTTGGCTCTTGAGCGGTTTCTGCTGATTCAACAGGAGCTTCTGCTTCAACAACTTCTTCACTTGGCTCTTGAGCGACTTCTGCTGTTTCAACCGGTGCTTCTGCTTCAGCGGAATTATCGCTTCCTTCATCCGCAATAGCTTCTTCCTCTTGAACTGGAGGAGGTGGTTCTGGCGTAGAAATAATTTCAGAGATACTCAAACCTAAACGTCTTTCTTCCAAATCAATCTTGATTACGTTTGCTTTTACTACAGTACCAACCGGATACATATCATGTACCTTGTTTTTCGGAATTGCAGAGTCAATTTCTGAGATATGAACCAAACCTTCAACTCCGTCTGAAACCTCAACAAAAATTCCAAAATCAGTCAGGTTAACCACAGTACCTGTTATGTCTGTACCTAGTGGACTTTTTTCGTCAAGATCTTTCCATGGATCATCAGTCAATTGTTTAATACCAAGGGAGAGGCGTTCCTGATCAACATCGATGTTCAACACCTTGACTTCAATTTCATCACCTTTGTTGGCAACTTCAGAAGGTTTGCACTGGCGTTGTTTCCATGAGATATCGGAAACATGCACCAATCCGTCAATACCTTCATCAAGTCCAATGAAGATTCCAAAATCTGTGACATTACGTACAGATCCTTTGACGATACAACCCACCGGATAACGGTCAAGAGCAAGCTTCCACGGATTTGATTGGACTTCCTTAATTGAAAGTGAAATTCTTTTGCGTTCCACATCAAGGTCTTTGACGATTGCTTCAACCATCTGACCAAGTTCAACAACCTTGGAAGGATGCCGGACTCTCTTGGTCCATGACATTTCAGAAACGTGGATTAGTCCTTCGACCCCAGGTTCTATTTCAATAAAGGCTCCGTAGTCTGTCAGGCTGACAATTTTTCCGGATATCTTTGTTCCAACAGCAAATTTGTCTTCCACCATTTCCCATGGATTTTGAGCTTTTTGCTTTAGACCAAGTGAAACCTTTTGATCTTCTGGAAAATACTTGAGCACTACTACTTCTACTTCATCACTAATTTCAAACATTTCCGAAGGATGTACTATGCGTCCCCATGTCATGTCCGTTATATGAAGCAAACCGTCTACTCCACCTAAATCAACAAACACGCCATAATCAGTGATGTTCTTGACAAAACCCTTGATCAAGGCGCCTTCCTGTAGGATATCTAGTGTTTTTAAACGCTTCTCATCACGATCTATTTCCAGCAAAACTCTACGTGAAAGTACAATATTTCCGCGTTTCTGGTTGAACTTTAAAACCTTAAAGTCAAAATCTTCTCCAAGCAAATTGTCAAGATTACGTACAGGACGTAAGTCCACTTGTGAACCTGGCAAGAAAGCTTTTACTCCAATATCTACCGAAAGTCCGCCCTTAATTCTTGCAATGATAGTTCCGCGTACAATTCCGTCTTCTTCATAAATATTACCAATTTTCTCCCAGGTGCGTACCTTTTCAGCTTTTCGTTTCGAGAGATAGGTGATTCCGTCTTCGTCTGCTTCGAGAGCTTCTACATAAACTTCTACAGAGTCTCCAATCTCTACCTCGAGTACACCTTCAATATTATGAAATTCATTTACTGTGATCAGACAATCAGATTTGAAACCTATGTCAACTGTTACATAATCACGGGTGATATCTGTTACTGTACCTGTGACAATATCTTGGTCGCGAAAACCTTTTACACTCTCTTCATAGAGTGCATCAAAGTCTTCATCATCTGAAAGAAATACAATTGGTTCTGGTATGGAGGGTGCTACGATAGTGGGAATGGGGGCTACTTTTTCTTGATCAGTCACTTTTACCTTTTAGTTGCTGGAACAGCTTATCCGTAAACAAGCTGGTTAGGGTTTTTGGAAATTCCGCAGACACATCAAAAAAGCAGACATTATCTTTAACAATGTCATCAGCTTTTTTGAGGATGTCTTAAGCTCATTCCTCAGTTTCAAACACTTTATCTACATGAAAAAGCGCAAATTATTGAAACCCTAAATTATCCAGATATTCAGGCAAATTGTCAAGATGAATTTGCTGAAAAATGTGGCAGGAAAAATAGCCGGAGCAGGTGATCTGTTTATAGATAGATCACCTTTGAGTGAGGAGATTTATTTGATTGTTCTCAGTTCAGGTAAAGATTACGTAGCCGTTGTTCTGCAACATACGATACCAGTTTAAAAAAGGTGCCATAGATCAGGGTTATGGCAGCCACCGCTATAGACGGACCGATGTCGGTTATTTGCTGTAAGTTCTGCAGTAAAATAACAGTTCCGAGTATGGTGCCTAATATTCCCATTAACATCGAAACATCACCCATAACTTTCAGGCAGCGCACGACTGAGTTAGCCTCAGAGATGGAAACCAGTTTTGCTCCGCCAAGAGTATATGTCCAGCAGCGTCCATATGAACGCCAGGAAGTTGCTGATATTCCAAAAAAAATAGCAACCGGCAAAATAATTAATAAGGATGGTAGATCAATAAAATAAAATCCGTTTGACAGAACAAGCGAAAGGTCTCCAAAATCCACAAGCGCTGCCGCTGAAACCACTGTAAAACAAAAAAGAAGACTAAACCACATCATAAATGCTCCTGATTGATGAGTTGGCTTGCGGACCTTTTTACTGACGCTGTGTCTCAGCGCAGGGTCACGCAGCATTTGATCGACTCTTAATTCTATGTAGGACCACTTGGCCCTTTTTTTGTCACCACCGACATGAGACATAGCCTTGAGCCAGAGGGCTTCATCAATTTCTTTGTTCTCGATGTCCTTGTAGGCCACCAGATAAAGTTCTTCGTTCATATTTCCATCTTTTTTGATGTTCCGGAACACTCGTCAAATGAGAGCCGTATATCACTGACTTAGCATTGGTGTTCCTTAATTTTATAATACTTGCATTTTTTTGACCGTTTTTTTCAACAAACACAGAAGTATTTTGAAAAACTTTGCTAAGGGAGGCAGTTTCAGCAGGGATATTCTTCAGAGACGTTGGTTTAAATCCAGGCCATATCCTTTTATTTCTGCTGAAAGTTCTCTGACTTCTGAAGCCAAAAGAGGAGTAAACGGAGGCAGCATTTGTTGCCAATGTTCTGAAGAGCTATGTTCAGCCATGAGGCCTTTAAGCTCAGAGACAAACGGATAACTTTCTAAGGTTTTTCTCAAAACGGAGAGCTTCTTCTGTGCTTGTTCTGCAGCATCATATTGATTATTTTTCCATGCCTGGTATACCAGTTGACATTCCGGAGCAAGCACATTAGCACTGGCCGTAATACAGCCGGCTCCTCCCTCACGCAAAATATCCAGCAGCAAAGTCTCCGTTCCGCTGTACACCATAAAGTCCGGTACGTTTTTAGTAATACTCAACATATTATCCCAATCTCCGGAACTGTCTTTGATCCCAGCGGCAATGTCACCGAAACTCTGCTTTAATTCCTGTAATATTTCGAGACTAAAATTATATCCGCTGAGTTTAGGGAAATTATAAAATACGATTCTCAACCTCGGATCATTTATTGAAGAAATCAATTCAGCATAATATCGCAGTACACTCGCATCACTTTGCGGTTTGTAGTAAAAAGGAGGTATTACTAAAACAGTATAAACACCTGCATCTATGCTGGCTTGAGTCAGACGCACCGCATCATGAAGTGCACACGATCCGGTACCAAGCATCAGACGGTCCGGTGGCAGTTCCCGTGCAGTTTGTTCAATTATGGACAGACGCTGTTCAAGTGTAAGGGAATTTGCCTCACCGGTGCTACCAAGTAACGCTACCCCATCAGACCCTGATTCGAGTAACCATTGTGCATGACGGACAAGAGCTGGTATATTTGGTTCAAATGAGGCTGTGAGAGGTGTCAAGGAAGCCGTATAGACACCGTTTAGAGGACGATTCATACGCAAAACTGTTAAAGGTTGAGGAAAAGATGATATGACAAAAACGATTAGTTAAACTATCAAATTTTCAAAATAGTATTTATTTTTGTGAAAGATCTAAATACAGAGCTTATTCAGATACAACCTGACGAATTTGCTCTAGTGCTTTGAGAATTTGATTCTCTGTGACCATCAAGTTTGTGACGGCTCGGATTGAAGTGTCGTCCCATGGTAACATGTGAGTATCCTGTTCACTCAGACGCTCGGCAAATTCATGTGAAGACATTGCTGACAAACTGAAAATTAAGATATTTGTTTCTACATCTTCAGGATTGATTTGAATTCCCTTAATTTCTTCAAGTCCCCTGGCAAATAATTTTGCATTAGCATGGTCTTCATTCAATCTTTTTCTGTTATTTTCGAGCGCATACAAAGCTCCTGCAGCTACAATTCCAGCCTGTCTCATCCCGCCACCGAATTGTTTCCTGAATCGCCTGGCCTCCATTATAAAATCGAAGCTGCCCACCAAAGCTGACCCCACTGGCGCCCCAAGTCCCTTGGAAAAACAGACACTGACTGAATCAAAATGACGTGCTATATCAGATTCTTGAACTTTTAAATTAGTTGCCGCATTCCAAATACGTGCACCATCAAGATGCATTTTTAAATTTTTTGATCGGGCAATTTTTTCTACTTCAGCTATTTTTTCAAGTGGCCAAACTTTTCCGCCTCCACGATTGGTCGTATTTTCTAAACAAACCAGCTTTGTACGAGGTAAATGCAAATCCACTGGTCTCATAATTGTTGTATGAGGTTCTTTTTCGGAGATAACAGCTTCCATTTCTTTTGCCCCAAAAACTCCTCTATCTCCCGAAATTAAGCTGCAAATCACTCCTGAGAGAGCCGCCGTTCCACCAGCTTCATAAAAATATATGTGTGCATTCTTGTCAATTAATATTTCATCTCCGGGTTCAGTGTGTGTTCTTACTGCAACTTGATTGGTCATTGTTCCGGAAGACATATAAATAGCTGCATCTTTTCCGAGAATTTCTGCGACACGTTCTTCCAGAGCATTTACGGTTGGATCTTCACCATAAACATCATCACCCACAGGAGCTTGTGCCATTGCTTCCCTCATTTCTGCAGTTGGAAGTGTTATAGTATCGCTACGAAGATCAATCATAATATATTGATTTGTTTATGGGTTATATTGTAAAAGCATAACAAATTATGCGAGAAAAATACAAAAGAGAGGAAAATCCCTGACCGAATAAATCAGACAGGGATTAAGATGGCTGGAAGAGTATTTTCAGGAAAGCTTTGTCAGGGCTCTTTTAGCATAAACCTGCGCCATAGCACGCCGGTATTCTTCACTGACAAAAACATCACTGAGAACACTTCGGCCTTCTGCAGCTTTTGCTGATGCTGAAGCAATTGCGGATTCGTTCAGTGTATTCCCCCTGAGGGCTTCTTCAACTCCGGAATCACGAAAGGCGGTTTCGCCAACTCCGCTGAATCCAACACGTAGATCCGAGCAACTTCCTGCGGAAGAATCCATAGCAACTGCACAGCCTACAAAAGGGTATCGTGATGCGGGCTGAGGGAATTTGAGATAGCAGGAATTTGCATTTGCGCTGTCAGTCGGAACTCGGACTTCTGTCAGTAGTTCATCTTCTCCAAGTGCTGTTTCCCAAAGACCGGTGAAATAATCAGCGACGGCAATTGTGCGTTCTCCCCTGGAACCCTGTACCACGATCGTAGCATCGAGAGCCAGGACGACTCCCGGATAATCTGCCTGTGGATCAGAGTGTGCTAAAACACCACCGATTGTACCTCGGTTACGTACCTGCACATCACCGATTTGTCCTGCAGCCTGACTCAATGCTGGAGCTTTTTGCGCAATCAAATCGGAAGATTCAATCTCCCAATGGGTGGTTCCTGCTCCAATTGCCAGGTAATCGCCTTTGTCGTTTATGTATTTCAGTTCCGAAATTCCCCCTATGTCAATCAAGGTTGCCGGAGTTGCAAGACGTAACTTCATAGTTGGAACAAGGCTGTGTCCGCCTGCCAGTATTTTGGCGTCCTCTCCATGTTTTTGCAGGAGCGAAATTGCTTCGCTCACTGTACTTGCGCGTTGATAATCAAAAGATTCTGGTATCATTGTAACCTCTTTTTGAAGTTTTTAATTTTGAGTTCCCTTCGACTCTGTTCAGGAAAATATTTTATAACCTGAGCTGAGTCGAAGACAGGTATTGAGTTTTAGCTCATGAACTCATTTAGCTTGTTGCATAGCAGCCCAAACACGCTGCGGTGTAAGCGGCATCTGAAGGTCCTTCACACCATAATCGGTAAGTGCATCCATAACTGCATTTACAACAGCCGGAGTAGAAGCAATAGTTCCAGCTTCCCCGATACCTTTAACGCCTAAAGGATTATGTGGGCAAGGTGTTATTGTATGATCTGTCTCAAAGAATGGCATGTTGTCAGCTCTAGGTATGCAATAATCCAGCATAGATGCATTCAACAATTGACCGGAATCATCATAGAGAGCTCCCTCATAAAGGGCCTGCCCAATACCGTGTGCTATTCCACCATGAACTTGTCCTTCAACAATCATGGGATTTATAATATTACCTGCGTCATCTACTGCAATATACCTGACGATATTAACTTCTCCAGTGTCTTTATCTATTTCAACTACGCATATATGTGCACCGAAAGGATAAACAAAATTTGTTGGATCGTAAAAACTTGCGAAATCGAGACCAGGTTCTTCATTAACAGGATAATCGTGAGGGACATATGCCGTAAGTGCAACATCACCAAAACCGACAGATTTTTCTGTACCTTTTACATTCCAAGACCCATTAGCGAATTCTAGGTCTTCTGGATTACATTCAAGTTTATGAGCTGCGATCCTGGCTCCTTTCTCTTTTACTTTATCAATACTTTTCATGATAGCACTTCCACAAACAGCTAGGCTCCTAGAGCCGTATGTTCCCATTCCAAATGGTACTTTTTCTGTGTCGCCATGTAATACATCAACATCATCCATACCAATTCCAAATGAATCAGCTACAATTTGAGCAAATGTTGTTTCATGTCCTTGACCGTGTGAATGAGCACCAACAAAGATTGTTACTTTCCCTGTAGGGTGAACACGAATACTGGCTGCATCATACAATCCTACTCTTGCTCCCAGCGAACCAACGACTGCGGAAGGTGCAATACCACAAGCTTCAACGTAAGTTGAAAATCCAATACCCATCAACTTACCATCACTACGAGCGGCAGCCCGTTCTTCCTTGAGCTTTTCGTAGTTTGCATTTTTTAAAACTTTTTTCAAAGCACCTTCGTAGTTCCCACTATCGTATTGCAAAGCAACCTGAGTTTGATAGCCTTCTTGTTCCACGCCATCAAATGGTGGAATAAAATTTTTGAGTCGAAATTCAGCGGGATCCATACCAATTTCCCTTGCTGCTGTTTCTACAAGTCGTTCAACACAAAATGATGCTTCTGGGCGCCCAGCTCCACGAACGGCATCCACTGGGACAGTATTGGTTACGACACCAGTCACATCCACGTGGACGGCCGGAGTGGTATATAATCCCTGCATCAAAGTACCATGGAGCCACGTTGGTATGCAGGTTGAAAAATTAGACAAATATGCACCGAGTGAAGCATATGTCTTGGTTCGCAATCCAGTAATATTACCTTCCGCATCTAATGCCAATTTCGCATCTGTCACATGATCCCGACCATGGCAATCTGTAAGAAATGCTTCGGTCCGGTCAGCTGTCCATTTTACAGGTCGACCGATTTGCTTGGATGCCCAAAGAACACCACACTCATCATTATATGTAAATATTTTACTCCCAAATCCCCCACCTACATCTGGTGCAATGACCCTCAGTTTATGCTCTGGAATGCTCAAAACAAACGCAGCAATAATCAATCGTGCCAAGTGTGGATTCTGGGAAGTAGTATATAAGGTGTATTTATCATCATTACTGTCAAAGTGAGCCAGTGCAGCCCGTGGCTCAATTGCATTTGGTACTATTTTTTGGTTATGGTAGGAAAGTTCAGTTATATGGTGTGCATTTTCAAACGCAGCATCTGTTTCTTCCTTATTGCCGAGTTCCCAGTCAAAGATGGTATTGTTTGGAACATCATCATGAACCTGAGGTGCACCATCCTGGACAGCTGCTTTTGGATCTACAATCGCGTCCAAAACCTCATAATTTACTTCGACTGCACTGGCAGCATCTACGGCTGTACCTAAGTCTTCGGCTATTACTAAAGCCACTGCATCACCAACATGTCTTACTTTATCAAAAGCCAAAATTGGATGACCAGGCTCTTTCATCGTATCACCATTCTTAAAATCAACCTGCCATCCACAAATAGATCCCACTATTCCAGCGTCTTTAATGTCTTTTCCTGTAAAAACGGATATTACACCAGCCATTGCTTTAGCAGCAGAAATATCAACGCTGACTAAATTTGCGTGTGCATGTGGACTTCTCACATAAACAGCGAATGTTTGATGCTGCATATTAAAGTCATCTGTGTATTTACCTTCACCTTTGAGAAAACGGTTATCTTCTACCCGTTTAACTGATTTTCCAATTAAGTCGCCCATTGAGTTCTCCTAAAGTTTTGTGGCGGCGTCTTGAACCGCTTTGACAATGTTGTGGTAACCGGTACAGCGGCAGAAGTTTCCTTCTATTGCATGTCTTATTTCATGTTCTGATGGTTTTGGATTGCGATCTAACAATTGCCAAGAAGACATAACCATACCAGGAGTACAGAATCCGCATTGCAGACCGTGTTTTTCCCTGAAACTTTCCTGAATGGGATGCAGTTCACCGTTTGTTGCCATTCCTTCTATAGTTTTAATTTCTGCACCCTCGCATTGTACTGCAAGCAAAGTACAGGATTTTACTGTTTCCCCGTTAACGAGGATTGTACAGGCACCGCAACTGCTTGTATCACAACCAACATGTGTTCCTGTCAGTCCCATATTATCGCGCAGATGCTGCACAAGAAGCACACGTGGTTCCACATCATGTTCGTATGCGGTACCGTTTACTGTCATTGAAACTTTCATCGATATCTTCCTCCAAAGAAAGTTGAAAAAAATTAGCCGTAATGGCGGTTTAAACTCATTCTTTAGTTGACTTTAAACTATATCTATCATCTGTAAAATTCTTTGTCAATATTATTTTACACATTATTTTATCCGCTGACGCAGTTCATGCTTTTGGATCTTGCCTGTCGCTGTTTTTGGCAGAGGGTCGAAAATGATCTTTTTGGGTTTTTTGAAGCGGGCCATACGCTGAGTACAGAATTCAATCAGTTGTTGCTCGTCAGTGTTTTTTCCGGGTTTTAACTCAACGAAAGCACAGGGTACCTCGCCCCATGTTTCATCCTGCATGGCAACAACCGCGGCTTCGTTTATATCAGGATGTTGATATAAAACATTTTCTATTTCAACAGAAGAAATATTTTCTCCACCTGAAATAATAATATCTTTTGCACGATCCTTAATCTGGATGTAACCGTCTTCATGTACAACCGCCAAGTCACCGCTGTGAAACCAGCCACCTTGAAACGCTTCAGCGGTAGCGTTCTCGTTCTTTAGGTAGCCTTTCATAGTGGTATTTCCACGCATAACAATTTCACCAATTGTTTTTCCGTCTGCAGGTACAGGTAGTTGTGTTTGAGGATCAATTACACTCACTTCTTCCATCATCGGGAAACGAACTCCCTGGCGTGAGAGAAGTTCAGCTCTGAGATCTTCGCTTTTTGTCAACCATTCTGTCTGAGGTGCAGAGAGCAGGATGTGTCCGTAAGTTTCTGTTAAACCGTAAACATGCAAAACATCAAAGCCAAATTCAGTCATGCTTTGCAGAACTTTTGCAGGTGGAGGAGCACCTGCGGTCATGACTTTTATCGAACGCTCAAAATGTTTTTGGTCTTCAGGAGGTGCGTTGGCCAGCATATTCAGTACAACAGGAGCACCGCCGAAATGTGTAATATTGTGCTGCTCAAGTAAGCCGAAAAGCAGCTTCGGACTGAACGCACGCATGCAAACCACAGTCGCCGCAAGCAGTGTCATGGTCCAGGCGTGCCCCCAGCCGTTGCAGTGAAACATGGGGACTGAGTAGAGATAGCGCGGATGATTAGGCAATTCCCAGCCAGCCGCTGTTCCCATACTCATGAGATATGCTCCACGATGATGATAAACAACACCTTTGGGCTTTCCGGTTGTTCCAGAAGTGTAGTTCAGCGAAAGCGCCTGCCATTCATCCTCCAATGGTGGACAACGGAATTCTGGATCTCCTGATTGCAATAACTCTTCATATTGTATTACTTCAAGTTTCACAGCCGGTTTTTGCAACGCCGTTTCGTCGTCAATCAAAATCAGGGTGGGATTAGACTTTGTTATTTGCAGAGCACTTTCTGTCAAAGGCAGGAGTTCACGATCCACAAATAGCGCCTTAACCTCGCCAAAGTCCAGGATATAAGCCAGCGTTTCCGCGTCAAGTCTGGTGTTGATTGTATTTAGAACCGCACCGGTCATCGGCACAAAAAAGTGTGCTTCAAACATTTCCGGAGTATTGAATGCTAAAACCGCAACCGTATCTCCCTTGCCGATTCCAAGTTCTGTTAAACTTGCAGCCATGCGTAAACAGCGTTCATGACACTGCCGCCACGTATAAGATTGGTCTCCGTAAATTATAGCCTCTCTTCCACCATAAATGTCCGCTGTGCGCTGCAGAAAAGAGAGTGGTGTCAAGGCTGTGAAATTAGCAGGATTTTTGGCAAGTGCCTCGTAGGCTTCTTTCATAAAAATAATTTCGCTGTCATGGTTCAAATATTTTTACTCTTCAGCATCTTCTTTTCGGAGGAGCTATTTAATGTCCTAACTTTTTAAACCAAGGGTTTCAAAATTAAAAGGTAATTCCGTAATTTTTGCAGGCACTTCACCAGTTGTGGAAATTACGTAAAGGTCCTGTTTTTCAGCAATAAAGTTGATGTCACACTTTGCAAAGGCGAGGTGTGCGAGATATTTAGGTGACCATGTATTGGAAGTTATCACTCCGATTTCTCTGCCGTTGCTGAATACACTCAAGTCTTTCAGCTTAAGCTGCTGGTCCATCACAATTCCCATGAGCTTGGTTTTTGACTTTCTGGTGCGCAACGCTTGAATGCTCAGGCTTTTGATATCTGCGTCTAAACTGACGTACTGCTCAAGTCCGCATTCAAACGGTGTGGTGTCGTAACCCATGTCGCCGCCAAAAGACAACAATCCGCTTTCTATACGCTCAATCAAGTTTGGACTGCCGGGGCCGACATTCAGGTCTTCGCCTTTGGAGAAAAGTTCATCCCAGAGTTGTCCGCCGAGTTCCATATCATTTACATATATTTCGAAACCACCCTGTTTACTCCATCCGGATCTTGCGACAAGCATCTTTTTTCCACGATAATTTAACATTCTACTGCGGAAAAAACCGATTCTGCGGATTTCTTCTCCAAAGACCCGCGAAATCAACTCCTCCGCTTTGGGACCCTGAACTGCCAGAGGCCAAATATCAGGTTCTGAAACTTGTGCATCCAAACCAAAACCGGTGGCCAATCCCTTGGCCCATAGTTTTACATCTGAATCTGCGATCGAGAGCCACCAATGCTCGTCACTGTGTTTGATAATAATAGGGTCATTGATCATGCCACCGCTTTCGTCACAGAGCGGTGCATAAAAACACTGCCCAACTTGGGCTTTGGATAAGTCTCGTGGAGTCATTAACTGGACAAGTTTCTGTGAGTCAGGACCGGTGATTTCAACTTGACGCTGGCAGGAGACGTCCCATACCTGAACCGCTTCACAAAGGTGCCAGTAATCTTCTTCGAGACTGCGGAAAATGGCAGGTAAAAGCATGTGATTATAAACTGTGTAGGCCTTTGCTCCACAGGCTTCTACCCGACTGCTGAAAGGTGTAGTACGCGTTCTGGTGGAAATTAACAGTTCCGGCATAGTTTAGTGTTATTGCAAAAATGTAAAAGTGTTACAAGGTCTGCTTAATTTTTGGTGAGAGACTGAGCCAGCTCTTTTTCGGTAATGTATCCGGAAGTGTTACCGTCTTTATCGATGACTTCCACCACAGTTCTCTTTTCAATTACCTGAGGTAGAAATTCCTCAATGAAACTATTTTCGAGCACTTTGATTGTTTCTCCCGAAACTTTGCCGTTAATGGTAGGGTTATCTGGACTCAGCATGATGGTTTTGGCACGTAATACTTTGGCTCGGTTGACATCTTTAACAAAGGCCGTAACGTAATCATCAGCTGGACTCATGATGATCTCTTCCGGCTTACCAACCTGTATCAATTTACCGCCGTTCAGAATACCAATGTGATCGCCGAGTTTCAAAGATTCATCGAGGTCGTGGGTGATGAAGACGATGGTCTTGTGTAGTTTTGACTGCAGTTCCATCAACTGATTCTGCATATCGTTACGGATTAGTGGATCCAGCGCACTGAAAGCCTCATCCATCAGTAATATTCCGGGTTTGGTAGCTAAGGCTCTTGCCAGCCCTACCCGCTGTTGCATTCCGCCGGACAATTGACTCGGGTATTGATGCTCAAATCCGTTTAGTCCTACTGCATGGATCTGTTCATCAGCTATTTTATTTCTTTCATCTATTGACTTACCCTGAACTTCCAAACCGTAGGCAACATTTTCCATCACTGTCTTGTGAGGAAAAAGCCCAAAGCGCTGGAAGACCATACTCATTTCGTGGCGCCGCAATTCAAGCAGTTCCTTCTCTTTGAATTCGAGCACGTTAACTCCGTCTATCAGTACCTCACCATCGGTTGGCTCAATCAAACGGTTTATGTGCCGGATAAGTGTTGATTTCCCTGAACCGGACAAACCCATACAAACGAAAGTTTCACCTTCTTCAATACTGATA
>Ga0209660_1001252_pt1 | contig 13732 bp, 12 predicted proteins | sample SaaInlV_100m_DNA_2_FD_184659 | JGI IMG/M metagenome (GOLD analysis project Ga0209660, IMG submission 184659) | Marine microbial communities from expanding oxygen minimum zones in the Saanich Inlet - SI072_LV_100m_DNA (SPAdes) (version 2) | ecosystem: Environmental > Aquatic > Marine > Intertidal... | reverse complement strand
TATCAGTTCCTCACGTGATCCAGAAGCCCCTTTGGAAAAGTTGAAGATTCCTTACCCCGGTTGTAATAAAGGTGATTTGATCGCCTCGTTTATCGATAGCATCAAAGGAAGAAAGAACCAAGCCGTAACCAAGGATGATTTATTTAACACATTGTCGATATGTTTGGCCATTGACCAATCTTACCAATCAAGTACCTCCATGGCAATTGATTATCTCAAATAATGAAGAGACTATCTGCTGAGCGAATGCCTTAGCTTCATCGGTACAATCTGAACTTAACTAATCTTTTAAGGATGAGAAAAATTCCCTTTGGCAAGCCCATTTTAGGTAAAGAAGAAGAAGATGCTGTCATCGAAGTCATGCGCAGTGGCATCATGGCACATGGCCCTAAAATCAAAGCCTTCGAGGCCGGGTTCTCCGCATTCACCAACTCCAAACACAGCATAAGCGTTTCATCCTGCACAGCCGGGATGCACCTTTATTACTTTCATCTCGGGCTTGGTCCCGGCGATGAAGTAATCGTTCCTGCGATGACCCACACTGCCACAGCTCACGCTGTTGAGTTGACAGGCGCGAAGCCTGTTTTTGTCGACGCAGAACTTACGACAGGCAATATGAATCTCGAGCAGCTCGAGGCATCCATCACACATAAAACCAAGGCCATTGCTATCGTCCATTATTTAGGTCAACCACTTGACATGTTCAAAGTCATGCAAATCTCCCAAAAATATGGATTAAAAGTTGTGGAAGACTGTGCTCTAGCTATTGGAACCTATTTGAATGACCAGCACGCAGGTTCTTTCGGGGATGTAGGAGTTTACTCTTTCTATCCTGTCAAACACATCACCACCGCCGAAGGTGGCATCATCATGGCCCAAGATGACGAGCTTGCACATCAATTGGGCATCAAACGGGCATTTGGTATGGATAAACACGTTGGCGAACGCAAAACCCCTGGTATTTACGACATTCAAGGCCTTGGTTTCAACTACCGCATGAACGAAATTCAAGCCGCCATCGGTGTTGAACAATTAAAACGAGTTAAAGGTTTTTTAGAAAAACGGCGATCTAATTTTCACACACTTAAGGAACAGTTATCAAAATTGGACGGATTACAAGTTATCGGCGATGAAGAGAGAAAAGGCTACCAAGCCTCTCACTACTGCTTGGTTACCCGCTTCGACAAAGAAATTGCCCAACATCGTGCCAAAATCATCCCCGCCTTAAACAAACTCGGCGTCGGCACCAGTATCTACTACCCCAACCCCGTCCCAATGATGAGTTATTATCAAAATAAATACGGCTACGCCATGGAGCAATTTCCCGGCGCCTCATCTATAGCTTGCGATAGTATCGCCTTACCTGTAGGCCCTCACTTAGAAGCAGAAGACCTCACCTATATTTCTGATTCCCTTTCAAAAGTCTTAACAGATATCTCATGAGCGACATTAAAGGAAAACGCATCGCCATCATTGGCGGAACTGGCTTCATTGGCCATCACATGGCTTTGGAAATGAAAGCTCAAGGGGCTGAAGTCCATGTCATTGATAGCTTAAATGTCAACAGCATGTTGTTTTTATACTCCGATAACTGCCCTCTTGAAGAGAGAAAATTGTATCGAGAAATGATCACCTCGCGATTGGATTTACTCGAAGCGAACAACATACCCATACACATCCAAGATGCTCGCAACTATCATGGCCTCTCGAAAACACTAACATCTATAAAGCCAGAGATTATCGTGCATTTGGCAGCTGTGGCCCATGCCAATCGCAGCAACAAAGACCCTTTCACCACATTCGATCACAGTTTAAGGACATTGGAAAATGCCTTGGATTATGCACGAGGCATTGATCTAGAGCATTTCGTCTTCTATTCTTCTTCCATGGTCTATGGTAACTTTACCTCTGGAGAAGTAACCGAAGACACCGAGTGTAACCCTTTGGGCATTTATGGCGCTCTCAAATTTGCTGGCGAGAAACTGGTGATCGCTTACAATCAAGTGTTTGACCTTCCCTATACTATCATTCGCCCCTCTGCCCTATATGGAGAAAGGTGTATCTCTAGAAGGGTGAATCAAATTTTTATCGAAAAAGCTTTTGAAAACCAAACCATTCAAATCAATGGTGATGGATCAGACCGATTGGACTTTACGTATATCAAAGACTTGGTTCAAGGCACCATTTTGGCCATTTTGAAAGAAAAAGGTAAAAACGAGATTTTCAACTTAACCTATGGTTCTTCCAGATCGCTGGCTGAAGTGGTCGAAATTCTAAAAACACAATTTGACCAAATGGACATCGAATATTTGGCTAAAGATAAACTCATGCCCGACCGTGGCACCCTTTGTGTCGACAAAGCTAAAGAGTTCTTAGGTTATGATCCACAATACCCCATTGAGCAAGGTTTGATTGACTACGTCAATTGGTATAAATCCTTTCTCAAAAAGTCATGAGATACCCCTCCTATCTAAAGGAAGACCGCTGGTTAAGTGACATTATTCAAAGGAAGGCCTATCACCTCCAGCCAGATGAATTTTTAGCATCGAAGCAACCTTTAGAGTTGGAGAAGGATACCTTTATTCAAACCAAAGTCCCAACAGAGGATGCTTCTAGTTGCATTGCCCTCCAACAAAAAGGGTTTCTGTGCATCGACACCAATGTTATTTTTGAGTTAAAAAATGAGAACGCCCGAGAGTTATCTTTTTCCCGTGATCTAGCTTATCGCTTTTCCCATGCCCAACAAGACGATTTGAAACCAGTCGCAGCCTGTGCCCGCGATAGTTTCATTTACACACGATATCACTTAGACCCAAAGTTCACCAAACACATGGCTGACACCATCAAATCAGAGTGGGCTGGTAATTATTTTTCAGGACAAAGAGGACAAGGTATGGTTCTGGCTAAACACGACTCAGGCCAAGTTGCTGGTTTTTGCCAAACTTTAGAACCCGATCGAAAGACGAGAGTTATCGATTTGATTGCCGTTGCCGAGTCAGATCGACGACAAGGCCTAGCTCAAGGTATGATTCTCTACGATTTAGGCAACAAAGACCTGATCGTTGGCACTCAAGTTAGCAACATTCCATCTATTCGTTGTTATGAAAGCATGGGCTTTAAGCTCATAAAAAGCCAGTATGTTTTTCATTTTCACGGAAGCTAAATGATCATTGCTCAAAAAGATTTTTCTGCAAAATGCTACCTCATTGCCGAAGCCGGCAACAACCATGAAGGAGATTTTCAGCGAGCGTTAGACCTTGTCGATGCTGCTGCTGAATCTGGAGCTCATGCGATCAAATTCCAAACCATCTACCCAGAAAAACTAGTTTCATTCAAGGAAACAGCTCGCTTAGCTCAGCTCAAGAAATTTGAATTAAGTAAAGATCAATATATCCAATTAAAGGAAAGAGCTGACTCCAAAAATATTGATTTTTTATCCACACCCTTTGCCTTGGATGCTGTCGAAGCCTTAGACCCCCTTGTGCCTGCTTTCAAAATCGCTTCTGGAGACATTACTTGGCATGCACTCATTCAAAAAGTGGCTTCTACAGGTAAACCCGTATTTCTTTCCACAGGTGGGGCAAGCATTGATGAAGTGAAAGCGGCTATCAGTGCCTACGAAAAAGGTAAACTTAATTATCCATCTCAACTCGTCGTGATGCATTGTGTTATGGCATACCCAGCTCCTGCTGAAAACCTAAACTTGCACGTCATCTCCAAATACAAATCTATATTTCATAAAGTGGGTTACTCCGATCACTACCTGGGTATTCAAGCTTGTATCGCAGCGGCAGCTTTAGGAGCCAATGTTATCGAAAAACATTTCACCCTGAATAAAAACACCTCTGATTTTAGAGATCATCAACTTTCTGCTGATCCTAAAGATATGAAAATACTTACTACGACTATCAATGAAATGCTACCCATGCTGGGCAAAGCAGATAAAGACATTCAAGATTGCGAGAAAGATATATTAAGAGTAGCTAGACGTTCGCCTAAAGCACGTCACGACTTAAAGAAAGGACATACCCTCACCGAGAACGATATCCTCATGCTTCGCCCAAATAGTGGCTTGGATGCCCACACACCTTTGATTGGCAAAGTTCTTTCTGAAAACACCAACAAAGGTTCAGACATAAAGATAGAAGAGATCTAATATGTGTGGTATAGCAGGATATTACGGCAATACTCTTAGAACTTCCTCGCAGGTCCAAGCGGCCCTAAAGGCTTTACAAAACAGAGGCCCAAATCACGCTAGCTTTGCCCATTATAACACGGAGTCATCTCAAGTTTATCTTCTCCATACACGTTTGAGTATTATTGATTTAGACGCCAGATCGAATCAACCCTACGAAGATGAAGAACACTGCCTCGTCTACAATGGTGAAATATACAACTATATTGAGGTCCGGGAAAAATTAGAAAAACTCGGCTGGCAGTTTAAAACATGTGGTGATACCGAAGTACTTTTTTATGCTTTAAAACAATGGCAACAAAAGGCTATGACGCACTTGAATGGCATGTGGTCTTTTGCATTCTATCACAAAAAACTACAAAAACTCTGGCTCTGTCGTGACCGCTTTGGTGAAAAACCTCTTTACTACAAAAAAGTCGGAAGGGATTGGGTTTTTGCTTCTGAAGTCAAGGCAATCGAAGCTCTGACCTCTGAAAAAGAAGAAGTTAACTACGACCAGATCATGAGATACATGGTCTTGGGATATAAAAGCTTATACAAACAGGGAGATACTTTTTTCAAAAATATTCAGGAAGTTCCAAGAGCTCACTTGATTGAAATCTTACCTGGGAACAAGCACGACGAAGAATGCTATTGGGCTCCCAATCTCAAGGTTTCTGACATGAATTATGATGAAGCCGTTGAAGGGTTTAGACATAAGCTCATCCACAGTGTTAAAACCCGCATGCGCACCGATGTTCCACTAGCCTTTTGCTTAAGTGGTGGTGTGGACTCGACAGCCCTGGCCTCCATCGCAAGCAAAGAATTAGGCATGGAGATTCAAACATACTCCATCATTGATGGCGACCCCAGATATAATGAAAGTGATAACATCGAAGCCACCATCAAAGACCTGAGCTGTAAAAACACCCTGATTCATCTGAATCTCAAAGAAAACCATTTAGACGCCTTGGAGAACCTCATTCACTATCACGACTCTCCCGTAGCCACCATCACTTACTATATACACTCGCTTCTCATTCGGGAAGTTGCCAAAGATGGTATCAAAGTCTCCATTTCAGGAACAGCAGCAGATGAACTCGTCACGGGCTACTATGATCACTTCCTAGGGTTTTTAGCTGAAATGAAAGACCACCCCGATTACTGTCATCATTTATCCGCATGGAAAGAGCACATTTTACCAATCATTCGAAACCCCCTACTACAAGATCCCGATCTCTATGTTAAAAACCCACAGTTTAGAGAACATATATACTTCAAGCAGGATGTTTTTTCTTCCTATCTTAAACAAGGTTTTCATGCCGAATTCACTGAAGGCAACTACCACTCATCTATATTGAGAAATAGAATGCTGAATGAGCTTTTCCATGAAGCCACGCCGGTGATCTTGCATGAAGATGATTTAAACTGCATGTACTATTCTGTAGAAAATCGATCACCCTACCTTGATCATGAGCTTATGGAGTTTTCTTACCAAATCCCACAAAAACATCTGATGCAGGATGGTCGGGCCAAATCGATTCTACGCGATGCCACAAAAGGCACCTTGAACGATCAAGTAAGACTCGACCGACGAAAGAGAGGCTTCAATGCAGCTCTACATTCGCTGGTGGACTTTCAATCACCTCAAAGTCGCGAAAAAATCTTAGATCAAAGCCCTATTTACGACATTGTCGACCGCAACAAAATTGAAGCTGCCATGAACGAAAAAGAATTGCCCAATTCTTTTAGCAAATTCCTATTTTATTTTATCAGCAGCAAGTTGTTCCTGGACCAGAGATGAAGTATTGCCAATCCTGTGTCTTACCTGACTCACGCCCCAATCTCGTCATTGGTAAAGACGATACTTGTAATGCCTGTAAAAACCAAAGCACTAAACCCACTATCAATTGGGAGCAAAGAAAGAGTAGTTTTTTAAAAGTCATTGAAACAGCAAAGTCAAAATCGAAACAATACGATTGCATCATTCCGGTCAGTGGAGGCAAAGATAGCACTTGGCAGACTCATTTATGTATTGAGTATGGCTTAACCCCCCTTGCCATCACTTGGGCCACCCCTGCGCGAACACAACTTGGACAAGACAACTTAAACAACCTCATTTCACTTGGAGTCGACCACATTGATTATCGCATCAACCCAAAAGTTGAGAAACGCTTCATGTGGGAGGCATTTAAAATTCACGGCTCAACCGCCTTGCCCATGCACATGGCGATCTTCTCGATTCCGCTGAAACTGTCTTATCAAATGAACATCCCCCTTATCGTCTATGGTGAGAACTCTGCTTTTGAATACGGTAGCGAAGACCATGCCACTGAAGGCTTTGAAATGGATGAAGCTTGGCTATCCCGTTTTGGGGTAACAGCCGGCACAGGCCCTGGCGATTGGCTAGACAAAGGGTTTAGCAAAAAAGATTTGGCAGGCTATCAAAGACCCAGCGGGGAGGATTTAAAATCTAAAAACATTCGCGCGATCTTTTTAGGGCAATACTTCAATTGGGACCCTTCCGCCGTGAAAGACGTAGCAAAAAGTGTTGGCTTTCAATTTAATGCAGGACAAACCCGAACAGGCTATTATGACTATGCAGATATTGACGATGACTTTATTTCTATTCATCACTGGATGAAATGGTATAAGTTTGGCTTTACTCGTCTCTATGACAATCTATCACTGGAAATACGTCATGGTCGAATAAGTCGAGACGCCGCCATAGAAACCATTAGGAAAACAGGGGACCAATGCCCCATGAAAGATATTGAAAAATGTTGTGAATTCATGGGGGTTAGTACCAAAGACTTTTTTAAAGAAGCCGAAAAGTTCCGAAATTTAAAACTTTGGGAAAAAGATGGCGCTACTTGGAAAATCCCCGACTTTATCATCGATGACTGGAAGTGGTAAATGAATATTCATGAAAATAATCCAGTAAGGTCATTTAAGGTAGGCAAAAACACCATATATGACTGTGGGAAAATCGAATTAGAAAGTAACGAGATGCTTTCTTTTAAAACACACTCTGGGCGCGAATATGACTTTACCGCGAAGCCATGGGGTTTTTACGCCAGCCCGTCAATCAATGGTCGACTAAAGCACGAAGGATTCAAAACTGCCTTGGTTCAAAACTCGAAGGGTCGCATTTTTTTGATGTGTGTAGAAAAAGACAAAGTCGATGCTTTTCTCGACTATCTCCGAGAAGATCAACAAGAGGTTTTGGAATGGCTACATGAAAGAGACGCCTCTTCATGAATGCCAACTGCCCTTTTTGTTCTTCGATGGATCTGGATTTTAAAACCACCATCACCAAAAAACCCGAACGAGAAACAGACTTCAAGATTCCCACGCATGAATATACAAGGTCTATCTATCAGTGCAATAGCTGTCAGGTTTACATAGCTGACCACTCTTATGACTTCGAAGAACTCTACCGAGGTAGCTATAATTCTTCGACATATAAAAATCGTATCACCAGAGCCTACCAAAGAATCATCAACTTGCCAGAGGGAGAATCCGACAATCACCTCCGTTGCATGCGTGTACATAAAAAGCTCGGGGCACTTCAGTTTAAACCTGGAGCAACTCGAATATTGGATATCGGGAGTGGGCTTTGTGTTTTTCTAAAGAAAATGCAAGACTTGGGATATCCAGGATTTGCCATCGACCCAGACCCCATTTCGGCTCAACACGCGTTAGAAACGGTAGGGTTACAAGGCGCCTTTTGCGGAAATCTTCAAGATTTTGATTTAGCCGAACGATTCCAAGCCATTTCCCTAAACAAAGTCTTAGAGCATGTAAAAGACCCGTTGCTCATGCTTCAACAATCTCTTGAACATTTAGAAGTGGGAGGTTTGTTTTACATTGAACTTCCTGATGGTTGCAGGGCCGAAGCATATGGAGGCTTGGTCGATAGGGAAGAGTTTTACATCGAGCATTACTACGCTTTTTCAAAAAAATCGATGAAAGCATTAATGGAAGCAGCCGCATTGACCGATATACACATAGAATCAATGTACGAACCCAGCGGCAAATACAGTCTTTTCGGATTTGGCATCAAGGCATAACATGTTGGATGAAGTTTTTTTGATCGACACTGGGATTTGTAATCTCACCTCCGTCGTCAATGCTCTCAATAAACTGGAAGTGAAAAACAGCACTTTCAAAAAAGGGATAGACTTAACTCAGGCCTGTAATGACAGTCAAAACTATGGCCTCATCATCCCTGGTGTAGGAAGCTTCAAAGATGGTATGACAGCTTTAGACGAAGCTGACTTTATAGCGTCCCTTCATTCAGAAGATGAGAAAGGAACACCTTTATTAGGCATATGCCTCGGTATGCAGTTACTAGTCGAGAGCAGTGAAGAAAGTCCTGGAGTTGATGGACTTGGCTTGATTCCGGGCCACTGTAAAAAACTCCCCTCCAATCCATTGGAACCTGTTCCAAATATAGGATGGCACCCCATTCAATTTAAAAAACATAGCTATTTTACCGATGGTGAAAATGCAAATGCTAGTTTTTACTTTGTTCACAGTTATGCCGTGGAAACGAATGACGCTTATATCACAGGCAGTATTCAGCACTGCCAAAAAGACTATAGTGCCATCATCGAGAAAGATCAAATTTTCGGTGTTCAATTTCATCCAGAAAAAAGTCAGGACTGTGGTTTAAAGTTAATAGACCAATTCATTAACTGGAATGCATCATGAAGTTCCGCCGCGTCATCCCCTGCTTATTGTTGAAACATGGCTTGATTGTAAGAAGTCAGCTTTTTAAAGTTCATCAAGACATTGGCAACCCCATGAGTACTGTCAGTCGTTTCAGTGATTGGAACGTAGATGAGCTTATTGTTTTAGACATCAGCTCAAAAGTTGATCGCCACGATTTAAGACGCGAAGATTTACACCAATCTTATTCTGGCAGTAATACCGTTGATGTTTTGTCCGAAATTGCCAAAGTTTGTAGTATGCCACTCACATTTGGCGGGCAAATCCGAACACTAAAAGATATAGAGCAGCGGCTTCAAGTCGGCGCAGATAAAGTCACGATAAATTCCGCGGCATACCTCAACCCTCAATTTGTAGAAGAAGCCGTTGCGCGTTTTGGTAGTCAATGCATCGTTGCCTCGATCGATTGTGAGTTGCTTGAAGGAAGCCATACTGTTAAAATAAATTCTGGCCGAACAGACATTCAAACTCCTCCTGAACAGTGGGCAGAGAAGCTAGAGTCATTGGGTATCGGAGAGATCCTGCTAAACTCCATCGACCGTGACGGTTCAGCGCGAGGACTTGACCACGGCCTGATATCCAAAGTGGTGGATGCTGTTTCCATTCCCGTAGTCGCTATGGGTGGCATAGGAACCTTTGACCACTTTGCCGAAGGTTTCACTCAAGGGCAAGCTGATGCTGTGGCTGCTGCTAATATCTTTCATTTCCAAGAATTGAGTTACCACCATGCCAAATACGCTTGCACACAAGCTGATGTGCATATCCGCCCCAGTACCTTGGGTAGTAAATACTTAAGGCGTGAACCCATCTATGACCAAGTCTTAGAAGCCAAAAAGCGCGAAAGTAGAATCGAACAATCCAAAATCAAAGACTATTCTAAATGGAAACAAGACATTCCCAGAGTCACCTGGTGTTCTAAATGTCTTTACCCCAGTCTCTCTGCTACCCCTTTAGAATTCGATGAGGAAGGGGTCTGCACGGGCTGCCAAATGGCAGAAGTTAAAGTTAAAATCCCAAAACACGAATGGCAGCGACGCAAGCAATTACTTATTGAAACATTAGAGAAGTATCGTTCCAAAGACAAATCTAGACATGACATCATCATCGCGGTATCGGGTGGCAAAGACTCTTATTACCAAGCCCATGTATTAAAAGAAGAGTTTGGCATGAACCCCTTGTTGGTAACCTATGACGGCAACAACTGGTCTGATGTGGGCTGGCGCAACATGGTCAAAATGAAAGATGTTTTCAATTGTGATCATATCGTAGTCCGACCTTCGGTCAAAACTCTCAAGAAACTCAACAAACAAGCCTTTATCACCATGGGAGATATGAACTGGCATGGTCATATAGGTATCATGTCAGTACCCATGATGGTGGCTGTAGAAAAACAAATTCCCTTGGTGTTTTATGGAGAACATGGTTACTTGGATTTATGTGGGCAATTTTCCATGAACGACTTCCCCGAAGTGACATACCGAGACCGATTAGAGCATTATGGTAGATGTTATGAATGGACTTATTTCGATGGCGTCGATGGCTTAACAGCAAGCGATTTGGTTTTATATCGCTATCCAAGCGATCAACAAATTCTCGATCTGGATCTTAGAGGCCTCTACTTAGGAAATTATCTTCATTGGGAGGCGAATGAGCATACTCAATTTGTCATAGATCACTATAATTTTGAAGTAGCAGATCAAACCTTTGATCGAACTTATCGAACGATGTCCAACTTAGATGATATTCATGAAAATGGTGGACACGATTATTTAAAATACATTAAATTTGGCTATGGCCGATGCACAGATCACGTTTCCAAGGATATTCGGGCAGGTATCATGAGTCGTGAAGAAGCAATAAAACGCGTCAATCACTATGACCCTGTTCGACCCAGTGACTTGGAACGTTGGGTCAACTACTCAGGAATGACACATCAGGAATTTGATGATATAGCCGATACATTTAGAGACCCTAGGGTTTGGGCATATAAGAAAGGGAAATGGCTGAGAAAAGAGCTAATTGTTTAAATGAATAACCTATATACAGAATATCATCTGATTGAGTCAAAAGTTAAAAATAGATCTGTTTTCTTATTTGGCGCAGGTGAAATTTCATCTCGTACTAAACGCAGGCTTCATGTCCCTTACACCTGCATAGTTGATAACAATCCTGAACTTCATGGTATGACAGAAAATGGATTAAAAATAATTCCCTTCTCGTCGATAACCAATGAAGAAACTCCTTTCTTTATAATTTGCACAACTTCATTTCCAGATATTGCTACACAACTTAAAGAACATGGATTTATCGCTGGAGACGATTTTGTTGTCTCTCCGGCACTTAATAACTACCAAATTGTTGAAAAGATACTATCTTTAAAATCGCGTTTTATCTTTTCAAGTGGATATCCTGTTGATAGTGCTAAAGATAGAGGTGGGGGGGTGTATTTAGTAGAATTAGATGGGCAGAAATGGGATTATAAAAAAATTTACAGTGGTATATGTCATGGTATTCTTTTACATGAAGAAGATATATTGTTCGTAGACCAAATAAAGGGCATTGTAAAGATGTCAAAAAACCTAGATGTTAAAAAGACATATTCTGTCCCAAATGGTAGTCGATGTCATGGACTTGCATTTAATAATTTAAGTAATAGATTCTATTCATGTGCAAGTCATAGTGAAATGGTCTACGAATTTGACAGCGAATTTCAACTTATAAATCAATATCCTATTTCAGATAAACTAAAATATGATGGTGTTCCTTCTCATCATATAAATGATATATGCTCCGTTGGATCGAGTATATATGTGAGTATGTTTTCCTATACAGGAAATTTTCGTCGTGAAATATTTGATGGGGTTGTGGTAGAGTATAGTACCACTGATTTCAGAGAAAGAGGCATTGTAATTGATAATTTATGGATGCCACATAACGTAGAGTACCTAGCTGGTTCGCTAACTGTTCTTGACTCTCTTCGGGGAAATCTAATTAGAAATAATTCCCTTAACGTCGGCAAATTTCCAGGATTTACTAGAGGTTTAGATTATAACGATGGTTTATTTTATGTAGGGCAAAGTCGAAATCGGAATTTCAGTAAGGTTTTAGGTGTATCAAACAACATATCATTAGATTCTGGAATCACTGTATTTGATGAAAAAAGCAAAGTTTCTCGAAATCTAAGTTTACCACCAGCTATCTCTGAAATTCATTCTATTCGGATACTAGATTAAACTTATACAGCGGGCTAATATCTCAGTTGAATAATAATCTTCTAACGGAATAAAAATCAGGGTTGTTTTTGAGCAAGTAATCTTAAATTCCCTTCACCGAATTTTTCCTTACCAAAATTATGATTTTTTATAGTATCATGATCATAGTCACTTGAATATCCTCCCACTAATCTTCTAAAATTGCAAAAACCATACGATTCTAAACGATTAGTTAATTCATCATATGTAGTAAATCTATAAATAGCATTAAGCCCATCTCCCAAATGATACCTTTTCCCCGTTTCTATATTCATATACTCTAAAAAGGAAATAATAAAATCATATGGTATTTCTGAAAGGATTTCCTTGGCAGCATCCCATAATTCATTTTTTATACAACCTGATCCATCAGAATAAACCCAAAACCATCCACCTGGTTTAAGTATTCTGTGAACCTCATTGTAGGCCATGTCTTCATTTTCAAGATGATGAAAAACTCCATTTTGTATAGCAAAATCAAAAGTATTATTATCAAACGATGTATCATATACCGTTTCAACGCTAAATTCAATTTGCTTCTTAGTTATACCTAATCTGTCTCGTGCTTTTTTCGCATAGTTTATGCTTCCTTTACCAAAATCTATTCCGTGATGATAATCCCCCCCAGCTTTTAGTACCGCATGTAGAAAATTTCCATGCCCACATCCAAAATCAATACATTAAAACCCTTCAAAAATCCATCGGCAAGTCCGTTGATTTGCAATCGGTAAAAGTATCTATCTATTCGTTTATTATAATCCTCCTTAGAAAAGTTTACCCATAGCTTTTGAAATAATTCCTGATGGCCCTCTTCTAATGATATTTTATTAATCTTTACTATTTGTTTATCATCATCTTCGATAAATGAAATAGATTCCATTGCTGACAAATAATCTCGAATATTCTTAATTAGTTGACTGACTAATTTATATGGATGCGTTTTAAGATTAGGATTTTCTGAGATTTTTTCATATTGAATATTTAACATAATCATAGAGGAAACTTTTGCAATTGCCATCATACGTGAATTTGGTATTGCATGAGCTTCTTCAATCAAATTATTCAATTCTTCTAGGTATATTTTATCCATTGCAAAATGTTGTATTAAAAGTTTGTTAATTTGTTAATTAAAGTGAGATTTATTGGATTTGTTACTATTGTTCACGAACTAGTTGCTGGTCAATTCTTTTTAACTACAGTAGTTTGCTAAATACCTTAAATAAATTCTGTCGACGATTTTTACTTCACCCTGCTCATGATATTTTTCACGTGGTGTCTCATAATGTGTAAAGTATTTCTTAAACCCTGACTGGATTTTATATCTTGATTTTGTATGCGCAATTACTGCTGGGTCTTTCCAGTTGAATTAGTATTTGATCGAAATTATTGATCATGTAGTCGTCGAATACAATCTACTATTTGTTTGCATTTGAATAATTATCGAAATTGTACAGGTTAATTTTGTAAAGGGCATAATGCAGTTGATTTACTTGACTCCTTCTTCTTGTGCAAATTCTCACGGAGTGGACGTTAATAGAGAAATACATATCTGCACTTTTTCCTGATGTTTTTA
>Ga0209660_1001233_pt1 | contig 13842 bp, 6 predicted proteins | sample SaaInlV_100m_DNA_2_FD_184659 | JGI IMG/M metagenome (GOLD analysis project Ga0209660, IMG submission 184659) | Marine microbial communities from expanding oxygen minimum zones in the Saanich Inlet - SI072_LV_100m_DNA (SPAdes) (version 2) | ecosystem: Environmental > Aquatic > Marine > Intertidal... | reverse complement strand
TACATTGGATGCCCACCGCGAACGCTATACCCTTATCTCTGGCGTATCTCACCTCGGGTACCCAAACTCCCACACAACCTCGGCAGCTACCTTTACGGGTGTGGGCCCTGAAGGAGTGGCCCGTGGGGACGACATTCGCAACACTGTCTCGCTCGATCAAGTCGCCGCCGAACAAGTCGGCAACGAGACCCGTGTGCGCAGTCTCACTCTAAACTCCATGGGGGGCGCGGCCTCACTTTCATGGAACCGCAAGGGCGTACCCGTGCCCAAAGACGGGAACCGCGCCAGTATTTACAAACGCCTCTTCATTGACGGCACCCCGGAGGAAATTGCGCGGGAAACCAAACGCCTTGCCCACGGTCACAGCATCCTCGACGATATGCGCTGGCAGCTCAAGTCCTTGCACTCCCAGCTCGGCACCTCGGACCGCGAGCGCATGGAACTAATGGAAACGTCCATCCGAGAAGCGGAAGTACTCCTCAAGCAAGAGGAAGCCTGGATTGCCAAGCCCAAGCCCAAGGTGCAGGAGCCCGCCACAAATTTTTCGGACAAAGCTGGAAACTGGGTTGATTCGCAAAACCGTTGGTACGGACTCATCCGCCTGGCTCTTCAGACCGACAGCACGCGCGTAATCGTCTTCGGCATCGGCGAGCATAACAACCAAGGCGTCCCGGATCTCGAGATCGGTCACCACGATGCCTCTCACCATGGCAAGGACCCCTCCAAAATTGAGCAGTTCGCCCGCTACGAAGAGAAGGACTACCAGAACTTCGCCGGATTCCTGGACCAACTTAACGAAACAACCGAACCCGGTGGCTCGCTCCTTGATCATACCCAAGTGCTTCTCACCAGTAACCTTGGTGATGCATCTGCCCACGCCTCCAACAACCTACCTACTTTTCTCGCCGGCGGCGGGTACAAGCACCAAGGGCATCTTCGTTTCGATGAGGAAAACAACTACCCGCTTTCCAACCTCTACCTTCGCATGGTGCAAAAGTTCGGTGTCGAAATCGATCAGTTCGGTTCTTCCACTGGCACCCTATCTGAACTTGGATGAAGGAATTTACATTCAGTTGCGTTATTAGCCTATGGCATATGTACTGTCTTTAAATATTGAAAGCCATCACCCGACTCCTTTGCCTAGGATTTGTTTCGAATATTCTACCTTGTAATATAAATTCAACAGAAACAATGGGAAGTGACAACGAGATTGTACGGCGCAAACAGGAATGAATCGAATGCCTTTAGCAGGATCTCGATAATCGTAAAAATCCAAAAACAAGTGACGTTTCAAATATATGTACACACAAGCCACCACAATTAAGGCAATCTCTCTCTTTTTGTTTCTCATCCCCAACTTCCTTTGTTCTAAGGTGGATTTCGCACACGAGATCATGCCGATCTTGAAGAAGCACTGCGCTGAATGCCATGCCAGCGGGAAGAAAAAGGGCGGACTGGATATGAATACCCGATCGGCTTTTCTGGCGGGTGGAGAAAACGGTAAGGTCGCAGTCCCTGGCAAGCCGACGGAAAGTTATTTTCTGGAGGCCATCCAGTCCGAGGACTCGAATGAAAAAATGCCTCCGAAAGGGGATGGTCTTTCGGCAGGTGAGATTAAGAAACTGATTGAATGGGTGACCGAAGGCATGCCTTGGGACGGGGGCATTCGGTTGGGTTTGTCGGGTTGGGAACCACCGCTCAAGCCAAGGATCGTAAAATTGCCCAAGGCCAAGAAGAATAGGGGGCATCCAATCGACCGGCTGCTTGATGATTATCTGGCCAAGAATAAGAAGCCCATCCCTGAGAGCTTGGAGGATCACGCATTCGTCCGCCGGGCTTATATGGACGTAGTCGGTCTTCTCCCTTCTCCCGAACAGCTCAATGCATTTTTGACAGACAAGTCGTCGATCAAGCGGAAGAAGCTGATCGAAGCCCTCCTTGCGGATGACGTCGCTTATGCAGATCACTGGCTGACTTTTTGGAACGATCTTTTGCGCAACGACTACACCGGGACTGGATTCATCACGGGTGGACGCAAGCAAATCACGACCTGGCTCTACGCGGCTTTGCGTGGGAACAAACCCTACGACGAAATGACCCGGGAGTTGATCGACGCGGGCAATGATGCGTCCGGGTTCATCAACGGTATCAAGTGGCGGGGGAACGTAAGCGCTGGACAGACCGTTCACATGCAGTTCTCCCAGAACGTATCCCAGGTCTTCCTTGGGCTTAACATGAAGTGCGCGAGCTGCCACGATAGTTTCATCGACCGATGGACCCTTGAGGAAGCTTACAACTTAGCCTCGATCTATGCGGACAAACCGCTCGAACTGACCCGTTGCGACAAGCCTACGGGCAAGATGTCGACGGCAAAATGGATTTTCCCGGAATTGGGCGAAATCGATCCGAAAGCTTCCAAGACCGAGCGTCTCAAGCAGTTGGCCGTCCTGATGACTCATCCGGAAAACGGACGCTTCACCCGTACCATCGTGAACCGGATTTGGGCGCGTCTGATGGGACGCGGAATCGTACATCCGGTCGATGCGATGGACACCATGCCTTGGAACGAGGATTTGCTCGATTACCTTGCAGTTCGCTTTGCGGAAGATGGATATGATTTACGCAAATTCATCGGATTTGTTATATCTTCCCACGCCTACCAATCGAAGAGCGTTTTCCTGAGTGAGGAACCGGGTGAAAACTACGTGTATTCAGGGCCCGTTCCCAAGCGCATGACGGCCGAGCAATTCATGGATTCGATCTGGCAGGTAACGGGGACCAACCCGGCCAAGATTGAGGCGAAGGTCGATCGGATGCATCGGGATAAATCTTCCGTAAAACCACAGTCCGACCTCCTTCCCAAGCCTGGTAAGATCACCGCGAAATGGATCTGGGGGCCCAATCCGAAAACCAAAAAGATCAAGCTGAGAAAGAAGATCACGTTGGCGGTCAAACCGGATTTAGCTTCTTTTCTCGGCACTTGCGACAATGGCTTTTCCCTCTGGATAAACGGTAAAAAGGTGACCTCGTCCAAGGATTGGACCAAGCCGGTCTACCAAAAGACCGCTTACTTTTTCAAGAAGGGGGAGAACCTGATCGAGGTGGATGCCGAAATGTACGGAGGCTCATCCGGATTCGTGGCCCAGTTCATCATCGGGAAGGACAAGATGCTTGTCGAAACCGACAAGTCCTGGGAGGTGGCCAAGGGCAAGGAATGGAATCCGGCGACCGAAGTTCATCCATACGGAAAGGGTCCATGGAAACGGGTGCTCGACCAGGCAAGAGAGTCCGAAGCCGGGACCACCCCCGGAGCCGGTCCGCCCATCCGGGCGGCCCTTGTGAAGAACGACTTTCTTATGCGCTCATTGGGCCGTCCGCACCGCGACCAGGTCGTGACGTCCCGACCGGCCGAGCTGACCACTTTGCAAGCGATCGACCTGGCCAACGGACAGATCCTCGCCGATTACCTGTACAAGGGAGCCCGGGCGCTCGAAGCGGAGAATAAGCCGACCGAAGAAAGAATCGACTGGCTCTTCCGCCATGCCTTGGCCCGTCTACCCTCCCCTACTGAGAAAACCATTCTCGCGGAGGTGGCGTCCGAATCCGCAGGCAACCAGGAAATGGAGGATCTTCTTTGGATGGTCTTCATGCATCCCGAATTTCAAATCATACGCTAAGCACAATGAATCTTCCCGAATCCATAATCCGCAGAGATTTCATCAAGCAACTGGGCGTGGCTTCCGCAGCAGCCCTGGCAACCGAAGGAACGAGCGCTTGGGCCAACGAACCGGTCAAGCATCCGGAGGCGAAGGCCGACTCCTGCATCTTGATCTGGCTGGCGGGCGGAATGGCCGCGCCCGACACGTTTGATCCGAAGCGCTACCATCCGTTCGAGGTGGGCTTGGACATGAACAAGATCCTCAGCACCTTTCCCGCGATCGACACCAACGTGGACGGGCTGAAGATCACCAAAGGCTTGGAGAACGTCGCTCAGGTGATGGACCGCGGAACGCTCATCCGCTCGGCTTTTCAACCGGATTTGGGCTCGATCCTTCATTCCCGCCATCAATATCATTGGCATACCGGATACGTCCCGCCCTTGACCGTGGCGGCTCCGCACGTCGGGGCATGGATGGCCAAGGTGCTCGGTCCGAACAACGAGATCGTTCCGCCTTTCATCAATATCGGACAGCGTCTCGAGGGAGTGGGAGAAAAGGAGGAGCTCAAGGCATTCACCACGGGCGGATTTTTCGGGACCGAATACGGACCAATGAACCTACCCTACCCGGAGCAGGCAGTCCAGTCAGTTCAACCGCCCAAGGGGATGGAACCGGGACGCTTTTCCAACCGCTACCATCATTTCAAGAAGTTGATCGATCAAAACCCGAACCGGGAAAAAATGAGCGACTTCCAGCGCGAATCGATGGTTCGCTCGATGGAATCCGCCCATCGTCTATTGCAATCCAAGGAGAAGAAGGCCTTTGACCTGACCCTTGAACCCAAGGAATCTTACGAGGCCTATGACACCGGGCGTTTCGGAAGAGGTTGCCTCTTGGCCCGCCGCCTGGTCGAGGAAGGTGCACGCTTTATCGAGGTGACCACCGAGTATGTTCCTTTCCTTCATTGGGATACCCATAAAAGCGGACACACCACGGTGGCCCGGATGAAGAAGGAAATCGACCGTCCGATCGCCCAACTCATACGCGACTTGGATAAAACGGGCAAGCTAGACCGGACCCTAGTGATCATCGCGAGCGAGTTCAGTCGGGACGCGATGATCGAGGGGAAGCCCGGATCGAATGCCCGTGATCAGTCTCAGGCGAGAGTGAACAAGCTCAAGGAAATCAGTCACTACGGTCTGCACCGTCACTTTACGGGCGGGACCAGCGTGGCGATGTTCGGCGGAGGCGTGAAAAAAGGTTTCGTTTATGGAAAGACGGCGGACGAGCGTCCGTTGATGGCGATTGAGAACCCCGTTTCCATCGAGGACTTGCATGCCACTATCTTTACCGCCATGGGAATCAGTCCCCAAACCGCGTACGACGTTGAAAAACGGCCTTTCTTCGCGACCAAGGACGGAATCGGAAAGCCCGCGACAGGTATCTTCGCTTGAGTTCGTCTGCGTCAACCCATACATCCGAAAATCTGCCCAGCTTTACTGCCAGTAACCACTTTAAGCATAAGAGATACCTGGGCTTCAAAGAATAAGACAACCGCCCATCATCCTGCGCTTTAAATACCAAAGGGTTGAACCTTTGATTGCTTGAATAAATGAACGTCACAATTCATCAGTTTACCCTTTTCTTTCTAATCAGCGGAAATTTGCTGGCAAACGAACGCATCCGCGTTCTCATCGTGGACGGGCAAAACAACCACGATTGGCAAAGCACAACCGATTCCCTGCATGCCACACTGAAAGCAACGAACCGCTTTGCCGTAGAAGTGGAAACCGCCCCACAAACCAAAACTATCAAGGGAATCCGGAGTCCCAAAGCGGATGCTACGGAGTACCTGAAAGATTCCTACCAAACCTTTCGCTCGATTCAAAAATCGGCTGACGAAAAAAACAAACTGGCAAATGAAAACGCATGGAAAAACTGGAATCCGTTCAAGGGTCCGCATCATGCAGTCGTACTCAACTACAACGGACGGGAATGGACTCAGGAAACCAAAGAATCCGCGGTTCAGTTCGTTCGGGAGGGCGGAGGTTTGGTCCTCGTCCATGCCGCCAATAATGCCTTCCGTAATTGGGATGCCTACAATGAGATGATCGGTTTGGGTTGGAGGGCCGCTAACTTCGGAGACTGCATCAAATGGGAAGTTCTCAAGAACAGGCCTTTCGTCACTTGTGTCGACTGCGCTTCGGGGCATGGTTCTAGGCATCCCTTCCAGGTCGCCGTTCGCAATCCTGATCATCCCATCATGAAAGGAATCCCCGCCACTTGGATGCACGGCAAGGACGAACTTTACCATAACATGCGCGGTCCGGCCAAGAACCTGAGTATTCTATCCTCCGCTTATTCAAGCCCGAAACAAGGAGGAACTGGTGAACACGAACCCATTACCTACGAGGTCAAGTACGGCAAGGGTCGGGTCATCATCACCACAATGGGGCATTTTTGGAATGGCCAGACCGATTGGGACGGTTTGCACTGCGTTGGATTTCAGACGATCTTTGCTCGCTCCGTGGAGTACGCTGCTACGGAAAAAGTTACCTTGCCCATTCCACCCGAATTCCCCGGAACGGATGAGGTTTCCTTGATCAAGCCTCATGCCGTAACTTGGACAAAGAAGACTTCCAAGCCCTCCGTTAAAAATACAGTACAGAAAAAAAAGGAAGAGAATCCCTACTCCATCCTGACGCCTGAAGAGGAATCGGAAACCTTCGAGCTCGCCCCCGGTTACGTCGCAGAACTTGTCGCTGCGGAACCAATGGTCCAAGAACCCGTTCTGACCGTATGGGATGGTAACGGAGCAATGTACGTCGCGGAGATGCGAAGTTACATGCAGAATGAAAACGGGACCGGAACCAAAACGCTCCGTAACGGGAGAATCAAAAGACTCGTCGACTTGGACGGCGATGGTCGCATGGACAAGTCAACCATCTTCGTAGACAACCTAAACCTGCCCCGCATGATTCTTCCTCTTGACGATTGGATTGCCATTCGCGAGACTGATACCATGGACGTGGTCGCCTACCGCGATACAAATGGGGATGGTATTGCAGACGAAAGCAAGAGGCTCTATGAGAGAGGCCCTTATAGCCGAAACGGCCCCAAGACTTCCGTCGAGCATCAGGACTCGGGAATGCTATGGAACGTCGATAATAAGATTTACATCTCCTACAACATGGAACGCTACCAATTCACGGATGGAACTTGGAGAGCAGAAAAGCAACCTGGACACTGGACCCAGTGGGGACTCGCCCATGACGATTATGGCAAGCTCTTCTGGATCGACAACACCCGTCCGCTCAAAGCAGCCCAGTTTCACCCCAAGTACTGGAAGACGGTTCACAGACTCGGCAAAAATCTACCGGCCGGAGATCCGGTTTCCCTCGGCAAAGCCTATGAGCCGGTCTTTACCAAGGCCACCAGCATATGCCTTACAGGTGACCGTGGTGGACAAGTGAGTGCCGTTCGCGGGTTCACGTCCGCCTGTGGACAATCCATTTACCGGGGAAACAAGTTTCCTTATGATTCGCGCGGCGCTTACTTTTTCTGCGACCCGACCATCCACGTCGTGCGTCGAGCCTACGTCGAGTATCCGGATGGTAAACTCATGCTCCGCAAGGCTGAGACCGAAGGTAAGGAATTCATGCGCTCCTCGGATTTCAATTCCCGCTTCATCAACACGACAACGGGGCCTGACGGCTGCCTGTACGTCACCGATATGTACCGGGGTATCATTCAGGACGCGGCTTGGTTCAATGAAGGAAACCGAGAGTTCGCCCGCCGCACCGGAGTGAACAAGCACGTTCAGATGGGACGGATCTGGCGAATCCGGCATGAGGATCACCAACCCTATGGAGAAAAGCCCCTGATGCTTTCGGAGCCCACCGAGGAACTTGTCCGTCATCTGCAAAACCCGATCGGCTGGTGGCGAGATACCGCTCAGAAGATCATCCTCTTGCGACCCGACCGCAAAAAAGCCATTCCCCTCCTCGAAGGTCTCTTCCGCTTCACTCAATCTCCATTGCCTCGAATGCACGCCCTTTGGACCCTCGATGGAATGAACGCTTTGAGCGCCGAAATCAAACTTGAGGCGCTTGCCGATCGTTCACCGGTTCTTCGAAGGGCAATGGTTCAAATCATTGAAACCACATTGCCCGACCGACTCGATCTGCTGATTTCTCTAGAGAAAGAACGCGATCCACGTGTTGCCGAGCAACTCGTCTTTACCCTGGGAACCATCGACAAGGCCAAAGCAGAGGAAATGATTCAGTCCCTCGCCTCCAATCACCTATCAGACAAAGGCGTTATGCTGGCCACCACGATCTCACTTTGGGGAAAGAAAGACCTCCCCCTCATTGAGCAACTAAAATCAAGAAAAGCCTTTGCCAGGCTTCCTAAAACAAAAAAGGCGTCCGCTAATATGGAATGGGACAAAGCCCTTTCCAATTGGGACCGTGGTATGAAGTTCGAAAAGGATTTCGACGTCACCCATCGGAAAATGATCCAGAACGGCGAACGTCTTTATTTTCAACATTGCACATCCTGTCATGGGGCAAACGGCAAAGGCGTGCAAGTGCCTGGGGCCGAACAATTCCTGGCCCCTTCTCTCGTCGATTCCAAACGGGTTCATGGCCCTCCGGAGCAATTAATCCCCATGTTCTTTCAAGGATTGATTGGCCCCATTGACGGCAAGACATACCAGGCAGGATACATGGCCCCGGCCAAGACTTTTGGGATCGAGCGCGAAGATCGTCTGGCCGAACTGCTCACTTACATCCGCTATGCCTGGGGACGTGAAGATGGACCTGTGGAAAAGTCCACGGTATCAAAAATCAAAAAGACACACGAGAAACGCTCAGCGCCCTGGACCGAGACTGAATTAGATAAACTTCGCTGATAAACCTCAAAAAGTAATTCATCTATTAAATATGAAAGCTTCCTTTTCCCTAATCGTCATTTGCTTCCTTGCAGGACAAGGCAAAGCGCAAAAAAAGTCGCCGGGCTATGGTGCCACAGTCCCAAAGCCAACAGTATCGGAAATCTCCTACGGGAAGCATGAAAGAAATATCCTTGATTTCTGGAAGGCTGATTCAGATACCCCCACCCCCGTAGCCTTTGTCATTCATGGTGGTGGATGGAGAGGGGGATCAAAGGAACGATTGGATCGATTCGCTGATCCCAATGCCTTGCTCAAGGCGGGTATCTCAGTCGTGGCTATCAACTATCGATACGTCACCAGTACGGAGAAACCACCCGTCAAGGCACCGCTTCATGATGCCGCCCGTGCCTTGCAGTTCGTCCGTGGCAAGGCGAAGGAATGGAACCTGGACAAGAAAAGGATTGGTGCAGCAGGCGGTTCGGCAGGTGCCTGCTCCAGTCTTTGGCTTGCCTTTCACGACGATCTGGCTGACCCGATGAGCAAGGATCCTGTGGAAAGAGAGTCCACCCGCCTGTTTTGCGCCGCAGTGACAGGGGCCCAGACAACCCTGGACCCGAAGCAAATGGTAAAATGGACCCCCAATAGTCGTTATGGCGGGCATGCATTCGGCATAGGGTCATTTGCCGATTTTCTCAAGCAACGTGAAACAATCCTTCCATCTATCAACGAATATTCTCCCTATGCCTTAGTGACCAGGGATGACCCTCCGGTTTACCTAACCTATAGAACTTCGCCCTCCATAGGCAAAGACCAAAAAGACCCGACTCATACATCGAACTTCGGAATAATGCTAAAGGAACATTGCGATTCGATGGGAGTGGATTGTGAACTATTCTATCCCGGCTCCTCGAATGTAAGGCATGATACCCCAACCGCCTTTCTTATATCGAATTTATCCAGAAGATAAGTATCCTCTAGAGTAAAAACGTATAATATTCCATGTAAAGACGGTGGGGTACCAATGGAAAACAATAGACCCTCGGTTGACTGAAACTTAAAACTAAAATTTCATATTCAACCCGATCTCGAAGCTCCTGCCTGGCAACGGGGCCGACTCCTTAAGGAAAGATGTATGAACCTTCGCCAATTCATCCGTCAGGTTTCTTCCGCGGATGAAGATTTCACCATCCATATCACCTATATTGAGATCATACGATGCATAGGCATTGAGAAGTGAGTAGGCAGCAGTAGCTGTTTCCCCATGCTCATGATCCTCATCACCACCTTCTTCTTGCTCGTGTTCGAAAATCCTGTTCTGCTTGAAGACTCGATTGAGGTTCATGCCAAAACTTAGTTTTTCTTGTTGGATCTCGAAACCGACACCCATTCTGGCAGGAGCAATCCTAGGCAGGTTGGTGCCTTCTGTTTCGTTCCTGGCCCGAACCACGTCCCCGAATGCAGAAAGCATTAGTGACCAACCAGTATTTTCAATGGCCAACCAGTCTACTTCGGCTTCCAGTCCACGAAACTCAGCCTTGGCGGCTTCGAATTTTCGTTCAGGGAGATGTTCACCTTCAACCAACTGTTCGTTTCCTGTATCCTCGAGAAAGATATAGTCATCAAATTGTGTCTGATATGCTGTAAATTGGCCCGTAACCTTGCCAAGAGAGCGACGAAGGATGATCTCCATCCCAACAGCGGTCTCATTGCTCAATGAAGAATCTCCGATTTCGAAAGATTCGGTGGCGTGGTGTGGACCGTCGCTGTACAATTCAAAACAAAATGGAACCCTTTCGGTAAGATTTATGTTTCCACCAAGACTCCATGAACCATTAATATCATGAAACAACCCGGTACTGGCACTGAAACTGGAATCTTCCCGCCCCGAAATGCCGACGTAATCTCGATCAAGATTTTCCCAGCGAAGCCCCCCGTTTATTCGAGTCTTTTCAGTCAAGTCGAGCTCCTCAGTCAAAAAGAATGCAAGTTTCATGGAGTCTTCAGAGGATATGGAGGAGTTTGCTCCACTGGCGCCCGAAAAAACGGATTCCTCTCCTTGAATCTTTAATTCATTCAAAAGTCCGTGAAAACCGAAAACTCCTCGAAATGAACCAAATTCATGCAGAAAAGATATTCGAGCCTCCATGCCTTCACGAAGATATGTGGCATGGGTTTCAAACTCTTCTTCATGATCTTCTTCATCTTCTTCCTTATGATGCTTCCCGATTTCATCGTGCCTGTAATCTCCGTATCCGAGACTGAACTCGATACTCTGCAACCAACTTGAATCAAGAATATCAATTTCTGATCGAAACTCGAAACGATCGCTCTCCAGTTCAATTCTGGACTCGTTTTCAGCATGCTCGCCAGGTATCCCATAGGTGTTCTCATATTTGGAATAGCTTAAACCTGCATATCCGTTTTCCATAATATGGGAACTGCCAAACCCAATAGAGGAACTCTCTCCCATGCTGTTTTTAATTTTGCCAAGTGGAGAATCGTATTCTCCGTAGTCTTTTGTAAATCCATTGAATTGAAAGCTAAAAGAATCACTCCCGACGAATCCGATAGCACCGGCATTCCAACCATCATTAACACTGGTGTAACTGGATCGAAGTGCACCTTCTATCTCAGGATGAGATTGAGTCGGAATACTTCGATCAAATATATTTACGACTCCCCCAATGGCACTATTGCCGTAGAGAAGAGCTGATGAACCCCGAAGGACTTCAATACGATCAATCAAAAAAGGATCGATTGCAACAGCATGGTCCTCCGAAGACGATGAGACGCCAAAGGAATCCAGACCGTTTTGTAGCATCCTCAACCGGTACTTATTCAAACCCCTTATTATTGGTCTGCTTGCGCTTGGCCCGAAAAATGACTGTGAGATTCCGGGTTCGTTAGCCAGAGTCTCACCAATGGTATTGGCTCGAACTCGATCCAACTTCTCATCGCTAATGATGCTCCATGCCTTGGTCGACTCGAATAAGTTAGTGTTAAGCGGAGAAGACTGGATCAAAATCGGATCCAGTTCTTCGATTTTCTTGGTTTGCGCATCTTCTTTTCCGAAGACAAGAGAAGATACAAATAATAGTGTAGAAAAGTGTAGTTTCATTTTAAATGTTATGTATTTTGGGTTTAGCCTGTAAGCTAAATCGTTATGAGGGGGACATGGTTGTTCGAACAACCGAATGATTGGTTTCAAGGAAAACGCAAAGTAGATGATCCAGACCTGAAGTCCGACCACCCTAAAGCAAGGATTTAAGCTTAGACCGGAGGGTCTCGAGCTCCGAATGAATCATGCCTCCGCGACAACCAAACCGAATGGGAACAAGAAAACACAAGTTCAGGCCCCAGGAATACGGGTGGAAGAGAAATGTGATCGGACCCGTCAAAATAGGTTCCGTGCCCAAAGAGTACCACAGGGCAAGGATGCCATTCTTTACCTTCATGATTCCCCGGTTCCTCCCCCGTAGTGGAATCACAGGGGGCTTTAGCATGAAAATGGGAACACTCTCCTCCTCCATGAAAAAGAGATAAATGCAAGTCCACGCTTACGCTCGAAAAGGTAAGCAACCCGACCAGACCGGCGAAGATAAATGCAAAAAACCTGAAAAATATATTCAAGTTGGACAAAAAAGGCTTATCGCAAACGGGTTGCAATAAAATAATGCTAATAAATGAACTACTTGAACTTTGAGTCCAATAAAGGTTTTAAAATCATTTAAAGTGAAAGCGCACTGTCATGATCTCTACTCTCTACCTCAAGTAGTTTGAATGAGCTATAAATTAACAACATTCATGAAAACTCTAAAAAGAAAATACCGCAGAACCCATCATTTAAACTGAAACAATGACCTTGTACTTTATAATATTGCGGTGCTTTATCATATTAAATTCTTAAAAGAATCTCAAAAAAAGTAAAATGTCAGTAAGGCGGCAGAGTTCAAACAGGCAATCAGTTTTAAATTGTGTTTTTTTGATTCCTTTTTTTATTCACGCCAGTCTCTGCGGGAAGTTAACGAAACCAATCCATGACTGGTCTTTTTCAAAAGAGATAATTCATGGGGAGTCAATCTCCTCTGTAACAGGAAACCTGAAAGGGCGTTTTGAAAAACGATTGGAGACTTCAGTATTGGGAACTCGGTTCGATGGAAGTACAAGCATGGACGTCCCCGGCATCAACTTGAATCAACTGCCAAACCGAGAGATAACTGCAGAAGCATGGGTTTCACTCGATGAAGGGACCAGATGGGGAGCAATAGTCGGATATTATCAAGACAATGGATCCTACGAAAAAGGATGGCTCCTCGGTTACAATGACACGAACTTTCTTCTTTCCGTTTCAACTGCTTCAAAACTCCATACAATTACCTCGAAGACCGTTTTTGAAAAAGGAAGATGGTACCATGTTGTTGGTACATATGACGGAAAGACCATGAAGCTTTTTGTAAACGGAGTAGAGGAGGCTACAGGCATCGCAGCCAATGGGAATATCGCGTACCCCGAAAAGGCCTTCTATACAATTGGAGCCTACCGGGACGCAGATGAATTTTTCCGCATGCAGGGTGTTTTACACCGTGTCCGAGTTTATCATAATGCCCTAAACTCAACTGAAATCAAGGAACTGAGTGCCAAGGGGAAATTCATTTTCCCAAAAGGGTTGACATATAGTGTAAAGCCCCATCTTCGCTTTGGTTCACCTGGATCCGCAACCGTCTACTGGGAAACGGATGAACCCGGCATTGCTGTTATAAATTATGGGCTTGGAGCAGACCTAAACCTCGAGATTAGAGGTGTAGTTCAAACCCGCAGTCATTCGTTAACCATTAATGGGTTGGAACCAGGCAGGTTGTATCGCTATCGGATCACTATGGTGACACCGTCAGGAGTGAAAATGACAGGGGAAACCTATGAATTAGACATGCGGATGAACTTTGCAGTTCCAGCAATGCCTTCCAGAACAAAAAATGAATCCACGGAACTGGGTAAGGCTGCCGAGGAAATCATTAAGGAAAGCGGCATCAACCGAGGCATTTGTGTGGTTTATGGTTTCGGGTCAGGTGAACTGGCATACGAACTGGCCATGCAGAGTGATCTGGTTGTTTTCGGCTTCGATGATGATCTGGGTCGCGTCAGGAAGGCTCGCCAATGGCTTTACAGCAAGGGGATCTACGGAAGCCGGGTATCTGTGAAACACGTTGAGAACCTTGATGAAATCCCAGTGACAGGTCACATCGCCAACCTGCTGGTTTCAGAAACAATTTTAACCGGCAAGGACTGCCC
>Ga0209660_1001225_pt1 | contig 13919 bp, 9 predicted proteins | sample SaaInlV_100m_DNA_2_FD_184659 | JGI IMG/M metagenome (GOLD analysis project Ga0209660, IMG submission 184659) | Marine microbial communities from expanding oxygen minimum zones in the Saanich Inlet - SI072_LV_100m_DNA (SPAdes) (version 2) | ecosystem: Environmental > Aquatic > Marine > Intertidal... | reverse complement strand
TGATCGCATCAGGTTCATCATCAAAATCCATCAAGTCCGGTACTGCCATCTGCATCTTGTAGGCCAGTTCATAATTAGCTACAGCAGACTCCAGTATATCATGACTTCCAGCCCTATCAAGGTTCTGCTTGTCCAATATTCTCATCAGGTCAAACTTGCTCTTCTGGATATCATCGGAAGCATCTGCACGACGGGAATTGGAAACAGGTGGATTTGATGGACGAAAAACACTTCCTTGGTATGCCGCAGGAAGAAAACCCGCGTTAAAATTATCCAGACCTCCTGGAGGGGTCAAACCACTGTTGAGAACGACGAACCCTGGAAGGTTTTGACACTCGCTCCCGAGCCCATATGTGGTCCACGCACCCATACTTGGACGCCCCTGTAACCCACTGCCGGTATGAAGAAAATAATTGGCATTCGTATGTTCAGAAAACTTGGATGTCATCGAACGAATAACGCAAAGGTCGTCGGCACATTCGGCAATATGAGGAAACAAGTCACTGATCTCGATACCACTCTTGCCACGGTTCTTGAATTCCCAGGGACTGGCAAGTACCTTGCCGATATTGTTAAATTGTGTAGGCTGTACATTCATGTGCTTGTACGGATCCTGACCGTTATGCTTGTTGAGCATCGGCTTGGGATCAAAAGAATCTACATGGGAAACCCCGCCATCCATATAAAGAAAGATAACACTCTTTGCTTTCGCATTGTAATGTGGCTTCCGGGGCTTAAGGGGATCAAGGGATTTTGTCCGATCAATACCGGAGGCGTCCACACCAGCAAACGCTTTATCTTGAAGTAAACCTTGCAAGGCAATTGAACCAAATCCCAAGCCACAGGTTTGAAGAACCTGACGACGCGTAACAGGCGATTTCCGAAATCTTCCGCAATGATGTTTCATAAACAATGGCGTAATATAACTAGTTTGTATAAATAAACTCCTTGGTATTAAATAAGACATGAGCCAAATCCCTCCAAGCTGCAGTGGGATTTAACTTTGACTGTCGCTCTAGAAATACCTTGGAGGCATCCAGTTCTAACTGACTTGGCTCCCGGGCAAGAGCCTTTTCATACATGTCTATTACTCGATCATCAATGGAACCTCCCATTTTCTGTACTGTATCCCCCCAACGTTTGGCTTCAGCCAATACAAAGGGATCGTTCATAAGCATGAGCGCCTGGGAAGGCACATTTGAGACTGTTCGCCGGCCCACGGATTGAAATGGACTCGGGGTATCAAACGCCAGCATCATGGGAGAAAGGAAATTTCGGCGTACAGACAGGTAAACACTACGACGACCGGAACCATCCAATGGTCCGTTTCCGGGTCTCCCTCGACCCGTCATGAAAGATGTCAAATAAACAGGGACGGATTTGCCATACATCCTGTCATCCATTCGCCCTGAAATTGACAAGATGGAATCTCGAATAGCCTCTCCTTCAAGACGCTTGACCGGCATCCTGTGCCAAAAACTGTTGGTCGGGTCCAGTTTTGCCGCCTTGAGATCATGAGCCTGACTGCTCATCTGATAGGTTTGGCTGTGCACAAGAAACTTAATATGCTTCTTAATGGACCAACCATCCTTGATGAATTTCATAGCAAGGTGATCCAACAATTCCGGGTGTGACGGTCGTTGACCTAGGTAGCCGAAATCATCGGTTGAGGCGACAATGCCCCGGCCAAACAAATGATGCCATATGCGGTTGACGATCACACGGGAAATATAAGGATTTTGAGGGGAGACCATTTGTTCCGCAAGTTGTAGTCGACCACTACCGGTATCCTGAATTGGTTTTCCGCCCAAAGCTTCCAAGAACCGACGAGGCACAAGTTCACCCTTGTTGCTGTAACTACCCCGTATGAAGACATATTCATTCTCAGCATCGCCATCCTGAATGGCCATGGCCGTACGGGAATCCTTCCTGATTTCAGAAATCAGCTTATTGCGTTTGGCTATAAAATCCTGGACCACGGCCAAAGAAGAATGATCATAACCCCATAAATTCTCGTTAGCCATCAACCAGGAAAGGCCTTCCTGTATAAGTGTTTTCTCAAAACTTTCCGCCAATTCCGAGAATGATGTGCCATCAAGTTTGGTAACCAATTGAGACTTTTCCTTTTCTTGCAGATAGCGTAGAACTGCATCCCGTGAAGGAGAATCATCCCCCTGCACAACCATAACTACCTCAAAATGCTCTTTTGACGGCGTAAACTCAACATGCACACGATGCCCGACAAAGCTCTGGCCACGCTTGTCCAAGTGGTGCGCATACCAGTTTAATTGCCCCTCTTTACCAATCCTGGCCTTTACATTCCCGTGTAGAGGCCCCTGCACCATACGATGAGAGTCAACCACAACCATCGCAGTTGCCTCACCCTTCACAAGATACCAAACCTTTCCATGATCGATAGAAAATGTTGGTGTACGAAGCGTCATGCCGGCTCTGGCATACCCAAGCCCACCATGGTCCAAGGCGGAATCAACAATACGTAATCCATGCCATGCGGGATTTTTGCGGGCAGATCCATAGGATGCGAAGCCGAGAATAGGGCGCTTGAGGTCTTGACTCCATAAAACCTGACCAGCGCGAACAGTTCCAGATCCAAATGTGTAACCATCCTGAAGAAATTCGTGGGGCTTCGACATACCATAATCGATAACCATATCCAATTTCTTCATGGCTTCATTATAAGCACCCTCTTTGGAGCCAAAATCCTGACGCATTTGAGCAATCTTCCTCAAACTGGAATCCGTCTTACCCGACGATGCCAAGGCCAGTACATGCATGGGGCTTTGAACATCCTGTGAAGCTGCTTGTATCGCACGAATCCAGAATTCCAAACGATTAGCATCCAGCTTCTTCTCCTGAGCAACCTGCTTTAACATGTCCATCGTAGTCTTGGCAAACTTCTGCTTTACAGAAGTTGTGGCGATCGCCCCTCCCCCCTTGGGTCGGTGATTGGTGAAGACAACATGGTCAAATCCAATGTTTCCCCACCCCCCCTTATGGTTGTCCACCGCCTGAATCTGCAGCATTTTCCCACGAAACTTACGAACATCCCAGAACTTGTTCACCATCGTGTTGTTCTGTGGTCCCTGTGCAGTCCCGACAACCCTGCCATCAGCAAGAAGGTTCAGGCAGGTTTTCCCACGGTGAGATCCTCCATCGATCAGGAATGAAACATAATCACGCTCAACCTTGAAAGCAGGGCTGGTCAGCGTACCTATATGGGCATCACCTTTTCCGTTGTTACGCATCTTATGGGAGTTAACAAAGAATTTACCATGATGTTTGATATCCACCTGATGATCAGGCTTGGTCTTATCTGTTAAAGGCCCATCACCAAACGCGTCTCCGGTTGCCTTCCAACCCTGATAAGAACCATCCTCGAAATCAGCAAATACGATGTCCCCGTCAGGTTCCAGGGAGATATCGCCTTCTTCATACTTAATTCCTTCCTGCAATATCACATTTGCGGCCAAAAGATATTCTGAAGTATTTGAGACTTCGCTTTTCAGTTTGGACATAAGAGCTTTTAATGCCTCTTCTCCCTCGGTACGTTCAAGCTGATCAATTGAATGGGCAATTTTTCCGTTGTGCGTAATGGTTTCATAACGGACCTGGCGATAGTTTGAACTCTGAAGAAACCCATTAAATGCGTAAAAATCCTTGGTTGAAATGGCATCAAACTTATGGTCATGACAACGAGCACAAGCTACTGTCAACCCGAGGAAGGCCTTGGAGGCGACATCGACCATATTGTCAAATCGGTCAGCTTCATCCTGACGTATATCAACCGGTGAATGAATCCACTCTCCGAGGAACCAGAAACCGGTACCAAGGATGGACTCATTGAAATTCTGTTCCGGATGAAGACGTGGATTGGGTATCAGGTCGCCGGCAATGTGCTCAGTGACAAACTTGTCGTAAGGCACATCCGAATTAAAAGCGCGAATAATATAGTCGCGATAACGGTGGGCATTAGCCGCATTGTAGTCGAACTCATGTCCTCGGCTCTCAGCGTAGCGAACAAGATCCAACCAATGACGTGCCCAGCGTTCACCGAATCTTGGAGAGTCCAAGAGTCGATCAACCAGTGTACCAACTGCTTCCGCTGATTTGTCCTTAAGGAATGTTCGAATATCCTCCTGAGAAGGAGGAAGACCATGAAGCGCAAATGTAAGACGACGAATAAGTGTGCGTCGATCGGCAGGGGACACTGGCTTTAGCCCAACAGACTCCAGCTTATTTAAAATAAATCGATCCACAGGGTGAGATGACCAACCCTTATCGTTAACCTTCGGGGTTGTCGGTGGAGTAAGAGGTTTCCATGACCAGTGGTCAGCTCTGCGTTTGGCCAGATCAAACTCTTTCTCAGAACCAAAGGAAGTAGGAATTGGCTCATTTGGCCAAGGAGCACCTTCAGTAATCCATCTCTCAAAATCCTTAATCTGAGAATGAGTCAATTTTGACTTGGGTGGCATTTGGAAATCGGGATCCTTATATTGAATACCTTCCATAAAAAGACTCGCAACCGGCTTCCCTAGGACAATGGAAGGGCCATTTTCACCACCTTTGATTACGCCTGCCCTACTATCCAGATATAGTTTACCTTTTACCTTTTTAGCCTTGTGGGAGTGACAACTGTAGCACTTATCAGCAAGGACAGGTCTGATCTTTAGCTCGAAGAACTGAATTTGCTCGGGCGTAAATTTAGAATCAGCACCCTGAAGTCCAAATAGGCTAATCAGATGAAATGCCTGGAACACAGCTAATATTTTCAATTTTCTCATAAAATTCTGGCCTCATTCGCAGTAGTCAAAGTCATAGAAATTGATACTCCTTTGTTTGTGCGAGAATAATGCATAATGCTGAAATTTAAGCCCGAAGACTATTGTAAAAATGTAAAAATTAAAAAAAAGAAAAAAATCACTAAAAATTATTTTACGATAAGAGTAGGTTTCTCGATAAATGGTAAAATCATAATATCTGAAACAAACCAAATTACGAATAGATATCCTTGACCAACGCATATCTATTTTTGACCTTCAAAAGCCAATTCGTGCAATCCCAAGAGAATTATTTTTCAAAGCAAGTAACCGATGCCAGACAAATCTTAATCGGAATTCCAGATAAAACCGACGAAGAATTAAGCGTGGTAAGTGTCGGTTGCGAACGTTGCTTTCCGGAATTTCTGGTTGACCGAAAAACCTTCCCGCAACATGCAAACACGCCGAAGAACATGGACTTCACAACTTTCGAATTCGTTTTGGAGGGAGAGGGACAGGTTCAACTTGGGAGGGATTTTCAAAAGGTGAAAGCCGGTTCAGTTTTCACTTACTCGAGAGGGGTTTCCCACAGGATAGAGAACTCGAGAAAAAAACCTATGTTGAAATATTTTCTCGTCTGCGCACATCATTCCTCCCAACAACCTTTCAAGGCGATTCATCCAGGAAGAGCAGGCTTTTTTCAAATAAGCTCGATTGGCGAAGTAATGGAATTGTTCGAGTTGATTCTAAGTAATGCTAATTTAGACTCAGAATATGGACCTTCCATATGTAACTCCTTGGCAAAGGCTCTACTCTTGAAACTTTGCGAGAAAGCAAACGGCCCGAGCCAAAACGAATCACTAGCGTGGCACACGTATGAACGAGTGCTTCAATTTATTCGTAAAAATTACTTTTCCATCAAGTCAATCAAGGAATTGGCCAATGAAGTCCATGTGGACCCTGCCTATTTGTCGAGAATCTTCCGGAGGTTTCACAAAGATACCCCTTACAAGTTTCTGATTCGCTTGAAAATGGGACATGCCGCCTCCTTGCTTTTGACAACAGGGAACCTCGTCAAGAACATCGCCTTTGAACTAGGTTTTGAAAATCAATTCCATTTTTCAAGAACCTTCAAGTCAGTGTACGGGGTTTCTCCCGAAAACTTTGTCAAACAAAGAAGGCTTGAGACAAACGGCACTCCAATCAAATGAATGCATCAAACCCAGAAAATGAAAACCGGATTATTATTGAATACTGTCCAGGTTGTAGATGGTTGTTACGGTCGGCATGGATGGCTCAGGAGATCCTTACGACATTTGAAGCTGAAATTCACGAGGTCACTTTGCGACCTTCCAAAACCGAAACTGGTCGCTTCACAATAAACTTTGGAAAAGAATTGATTTGGTGCAGGAAAAGGAACGATGGATTCCCCGAAATAAAAACACTAAAGCAACTCATTCGCAACAAGATCGCCCCAGATAAAGACCTTGGTCACATAGATCGGTAACTCTGAGATCATTTATATGTTAACCAGAGATACGTTCCGCTGCATCAACTCCAAAAAACTTTCTGAGAAAAGTAGGTTCAACATCAGCCAAACGAACAAGAATAAGCCCCACTGTGGTGTTGTTAAAAGTGGAGTCCACATGAAAATCCAAAAGGGTTCCATTAAGCTTTAGATAATGACGAAGGAGAACAGGAATACCCTTATCATCCTCTTCAATACTGGAGACTAATGCTGAAACATCTTCAACTGTGCAGTTTGAATCTTGCAAGTGTGCATGTAGATTCCGCGCGAGGTTACCAATCCGAGGCGACTCCTTTGCCTTCACAAGGGCGGCCAAATCCTCGTCACAGTATTTGAGCCTTAGAAACTGGACCATGAGATCACGTGAAATAGGGGCATAATCGGCTGTAAGACTGACACAACCATAGAGATTTCCGTACTCAGGGTTACGGGCCATAAACTGGCCAATACCCTGCCAAATAAGGGAGAGTGAAGCGTATTTGCGCTGATATTCAGGTCTTATGAAGGAACGACCCAATTCAACCGTCTTGCCAAGGACATCAATGAACCCGGGCTTGAGGTCAAACAAGGTAGCAGAATAAAGACCTCGAACCCCATGCTCCCTGACAACCTGATCCATCAGGCAAAGGCGATATGCACCAACGATTTCCGAGGTATTATGATTCCAGAGAAAAAGTTGGTGGTAGTGGGGATCGTATTCATCCAGGTCAATAAAACCGCCTGTGCCCTCACCCGCATCCCTAAAAGTTACTTCACGCAAGCGACCAATCTCTCGCATTAATGGGGCAGGAAGATTCTCACCTGTTTCGCTGTATATTGAATATTCCCCCTTACGAAGAAGTTCCAAGCTTGCCGGTAGTGAGGCAATACATTCCTTAAGAATATCGGAAGGCACAGGTTGAATGATTTTTTCCTGCTGGGTCTTGGTATCATTAGAACCTGGTAATGAAACCTGATGATCGCCCTTGCCCTTCAGCGCATACGTGGAAAGCCGAAGATATTGGCTGAGTTCCTCATGGTTATCAAATTTCCGAATCTTTTCTGGTCCAATTGGCCTGCCGATAGAAAACTGAAGAGTGGAACCCGACTTATTGATCATTTCACGAGGAAGCATGACTGTCCTCAGACGCGGGTGCACCATGCCTGCCCCTTGAAACTGCAAACTGTTTCGGCCTTCGAAATAGATGGGGACAACCTTCGCTCCTGATTTTTTGGCCAGGGCAGCAGCATGGACATTCCAATGATCGTCGGTGACCTGCTTCTGCTTCCAGTCAAAATGAGAAACCTTGCCCGCAGGGAAGACAACAAGGCATTTCTCCTGCTTGAGCCAACCCAGGCTCTGGCGCATCGATTGTAGATTACTGGCCTTAGGGCTTTCACCGAAAGGATCTACGGGAATTGCCCAGTCACCCAATTCAGGTAAAACATTAAGCAGGTAGTTAACAAGTAGCTTAAAGTCTGGTCGAATCTTGGCTAAAGCTGCCCCTAAAACAAGCCCATCAAGGCCACCGAAGGGATGATTTGAGACAATTACAAGCGGACCTTTCTTAGGAATATTCTCAAGGGCACCGGCAGCAACCTTCCAGTCAATCTGCATTTCGCGAAGAACATTACCAAAGAAATTTCCGTCGGCGCGCAGGACGGCGCGATCATAGACTTTCTGCAACTGGTATGTCCCGAGAAGCGGACTGACCGGCCAGCCAAGCTTACGATTGAGATCATTAAGACTAAAAGGAGATGCAAGAGCGGTGGTAGAGTTCATGGTATTTGCAAGGTTGAATTAATTTTAACCTTACAATTGCCGATACCATGCCAACTTAGTGAAATAGAGATACAAATATGAATTGAAGCCTTTGTTTATGCGGAATGCAGAAAAAAGCACAATAAATCGCACATTACCACAACGACATAAATTGGACATTGATGCACATTTTACGCACAGCACACACAGGAGCCCGAATGACCAGGCTGGAAATCTGGAATGCAATTATTCAGTAGCCTGCTTGACTTGGCGTCGTTGGGCCACAGCACGCTTGATCACCTCGTCGGCAATAACCCCGAGGAGAATGACCATTCCAATGATAGCAAACTCCAGGGTGTCCGAGATTTTAAGGAGGACAATGAGGTTGTAGAGTGTCTGCATGACAGCTGTGCCAATCACGACACCGAGGATACCTCCCTCCCCTCCACGCAGGCTGCAACCGCCAAGGACTGCAGCCGCAATGGCATACAGCTCGAAAAAATTACCAAAGCTGGACGGGGCAACAGAGTTGGAATCAATGGCAAACAAAATTCCTCCCAAGGCGGCAAGGCCTGTGCAAATTATATAGGCCACAATCGTCATTCGGTCCGTATTGATCCCGGAGAAGCGGGCGGCCTCCTCATTACGCCCAAGGGCCAGCATGTAGCGGCCATAAATGGTCCGGTTCAGGAAAATGGCGGCGAGGATGGCAACGATGACCAGGATGAAAAACGGATAGGGAATCCCAAACTCCCCCCAAAGGACAAACTTCCCCGAAGCCAGCGGAGCGAGGGAGGCATCATATTCATTACCCATGCCAACGGTCTGGTCGTCCACGCTCCAACGTGAGATGCCGCGGTAAAAAAGAAGACCGCAAAGGGTTACCACGAACGGTTGCAACTTTAGCTTGGTGACGAGGAGCCCATGGCACATTCCAAGGGCCAGACCAGCCCCCAGGACTAACAGTAACGCAAAAGGCACGGGCATACGCTGCCTTCGTTCAACAGGCATGGCGAGCCATTCGCTGGTGACTGAACCCAGTTCATCGTCAAGCGAGACAATAGTGTTCCCACCGGAAGCAGAAATTCCAGTGATACCCAGGTCAGAGAGTCCGGATTCCGGATGAATGAAGGTTACCCGGTCACGGGCAGCCAAGTTGTCATGTTGTCCGGCAAGGCTGACAGTAGTAGAATCCCCGTCCGTCCCCACATTCTTAACCTCATAAACGCGCGCGATCGTGCCACGTCGATCTGAATTGCCCTTCAAACCCTCCACCATCAACCGCGTGGCTTGGACGCTTTTCTTGTCCCCTTCCTCGAAGGTATGGTTTTCCACAGACGTGATCTTGACCAATGCACTCCGGGCTCGTCGCCCACCGTAATAACGCACGTGGTCTCCTGACTGGAGATCACTGTCTTGGCCCGTCAGGACGATAGTTTTTGCATCCGGCTCAACAGAAAGAACATCCATCCCGTCAAAGGGCTGGTAGTCCACTTTTAGAAAGATGGTGAGCAGGCAGGCGCTGAAGCAGACAATGGAACCAATGGAAAGGTCTATTCCTGCAGTTATAATGACAAAAGAGACACCGATGCCTAGAATGCCGTACATGGCGGTACGCCTCAGTAGGTTCTCGATGTTGTTGCCGGACAGGAAGGATTCTGGAACAGCAATGGCCATTACAGCCCAAAGCACGATGAGAAGGATTCCAATTCCAAGGACTTTTACGTTCACAAATAGATTTCGGGTTTAAGGTTATGCGGCAGTCTGGCCGGTGGCCAACTGCATGATGGCTTCCTCAGTAAGTTGGTCGCGGGTAAGTTCGCCGGTAATACGCCCCTCATGCATGACAATGGCGCGATCCGCCATACCTAGGACTTCCTCCATTTCACTAGAGACAAAGAGAATAGCAACCCCCTTGGCTGCAAGCTCCTCCATGAGGTTGTAAATTTCGCGCTTGGCACCGATATCGATGCCACGGGTTGGCTCGTCAAGAAGGAGGATTCCGGGCTCCATTGCCAGCCATTTGCCAAGGACGACCTTCTGCTGGTTGCCGCCGGAAAGGTAGCGGATAACCTGGCGATCGCCTGGTGTTTTCACGCCCATGCGATCAATCATTTCCTTACTGATGGCCAGTTCCTTGGTGAAATCGAGGAATCCCATGGAACGACTGTCACGTTTCAGGGCGGCGAGGGAAAGATTTTCACGGACAGTCATCTCGATGACGAGTCCTTGTGACTTACGGTCCTCAGGCGCAAGGGCAAGACCGGCATTGATGGCAGACTGCGGGGTGGCGATTTGTACGGCATTGCCCCGTATGCGAACCTCACCCGACAAGGCGGGCGTCACTCCGAAAAGGGTCTGCAGGACCTCGCTCCGACCGGCACCGACAAGTCCGGCGACACCCACAATTTCGCCGGATCGCAAATTAAAATTCAAGTCATACAGGGGGTTGGCGGGGGTACGGATTCCCTTGACCTCAAGAATGACTTCACCCGGTTCTCGGGCTTCGCGTTGAAAGTGTCCGGAAATATCACGGCCCACCATGAGACGAACCATGTTGTCGTGATTGATCTCCTCACGGTCAAGGTGACCGGCGTTCTCGCCGTCGCGAAGAACAGTCACACGATCCGCAAGTTCCGTCACCTCACTCAGGCGATGGGAGATGTAAATAATACTGACCCCACGGTTCCGCAGGTCCTTGATGACCTTGAAAAGGTTTTCCGCCTCCGCCTGGGAAAGACTAGAGGTGGGCTCGTCCATGATGAGAATGCGCGAATCCACTGAGAGGGCCTTGGCGATCTCGACCATCTGCTGACGGCCGATGGAGAGGTTACGAACCAGAGTGTCGGGATCCACATTGAGCCCAACCATCTTCAGGAACTTTCGGGATTCCTCCCGGATAAGGGACTTGTTAATTAGACCATTTTTCAGCGGCTCACGGCCAAGAAAAACGTTGGCACCGACATCAAGGTTGTCTGCCAGATTAAGCTCCTGATGAATGAGCGAGATGCCCAGGTCCATGGCAGCCTGGACGGTGAAAGTATCCATGGGGCGGCCCTCGACAAGGATTTCCCCATCGTCAGGCGGCTGGACCCCCGCAAGGATTTTCATGAGAGTGCTCTTCCCCGCACCGTTTTCACCGATAAGTGCGAGGACTTCGCCCTTATGCAAGGCGATGTCGACCTCATGCAGGGCACGGACACCCGGAAACCGTTTCCCGACCTTACGGACTTCAAGACGTGGGGGTCCGTCCTTCTGGGGGGAGTCGGGCATCGGCACTAAGGGCACAAATGAATCAACCCGCCTTCTTGGCCTTCAGATCAGCCCAGTATTCATCCACATTCTCCTTGGTGACCTTGCGCGGAGGAATGTCGATGAAATCCTTGACCTCTTTCTTCTCCAGGATGTCCTTGAGAATCTTAACAGACTGGTAACCATACTCGTAAGGATTCTGGACAATGGTGCCTGCAACAGTACCATCTTTGATGCCCTGTAGGGTGACATCGTTCTCGTCGAAGCCTATAAGCTGTATTTGACCGAGTTTGCCGGCCTGCTTGAGCGCCTGATAGCAGGCGGGCGGATTATACTCAAACAGCCCGACCATAGCCTTCATCTGCGGAAAGGCGTTGATGGCATCAGCAGCCTTCTGTTTGGCAACCTCGGTCTTACCCTGATCGGTCAGAGTATCAAGAATCTCGTATTTATCACCCTTGATGACTTCATCAACGGGATCATAGGAAATATTTTTATGCGAATCGGGAACAGGACGGCCTAAAAGTTCGTCTATAACTCCTTGGCGACGATGCTTGGAATTATCCTGCTCAAGGCGTCCAATGAAAAGCATGACGGCACCACCGTCAGGCAAGGCTGTCTTGATGAGTTCACCACACATGCGACCGGCCTTGTAGTTATCCATCCCGATGTAGCAAAGGCGCTTGGCATTGGGAGCATCGGAGTCGTGGGTGATAAGCGGGACCTTTGCTGCAATACTGTCCAACCAGGCAATCTGGTTGTCCGCGTCAAGGGGACTGATGGCGATACCTTGGATGCCGGAGGAAATCAAATCCTCGACAATCTGCTTCTGCTTCACCACTGAGGCCTCAGGAGGCATCTTGACCTCAACCTTGACACCAAGTTCCTTTTCGGCATCGCGACAACCGGCCTTGGCAATATTCCAGAAATCGGCGATCTGGTTGGTGACGAAGGCGACATTAAGGGTCGAGTCAGAGCCATGGTCATGGCCATCATGGCTTTCGCTACAACCGCCGACCCAGAGTGAGGCGACGAGAAGGAGGCTGGCAATAATAAATGGATGTGTGTGGATTTTCGTTTCTCTTTTCATGATTTGATTATTACTAAGTTCCGCTCAGCCGGAAAATAGCCGTCTGATTTGGGAGGTGATGAAGTTTTTTTCAATATTTCTACCATGGGGTCAACCCTCCAGTTACACAAAGCGTCTGGCCGGTGATGAAAGAGGCCTCACTGCTGGCAAAAAACTGAACTGCATGGGCAACATCCTCGGGAGTGCCCCAACGCCCCGCAGGCACGGTGTCGAAATAAGCATCCTTCTGCTCCTGTGGGTCGTTGTCATGTCGTTCTGTCGGAATCCATCCTGGGGCAACTGTGTTAACCGTAATCCCGGAAGGCGCGAGCTCTACAGACATACTTCGGCTCCAACCGATCTGACCGCCTTTGGCCGCAATGTAGGCACTGAAGTTCGGGAATGCCGCATGATAGGCGGATGAGGTCACATTGATAATTCGACCCCACCCCTTTTCCTTCATGCAAGGGACAACAGCCTGTGCAAGATGGAAGGGACTAAGGATAAAGAAATCCAGCATTTGTTGATAGAATTCAGCATCATATTCCTCAATTGGGTTTTGGGGTTGATCCGGAGTTGCATTGGGGACCAAGATGTCCACCGGGCCAAACTTCTCAGCTACAGCCTCTACCATGTATGGAACTTGCTCAGGATCTGAAGCATCTGCACGAACAAGCATGGCAACACCCCCTGCCTTTCGAATTTCATCAATCGTGGCATGCGCTGGTTCGGGTTGATTGAAATAATTAACTGCCACACGGGCACCGGCACGTGCAAGTTCCTTTACAATACCCTTGCCGAGGCCACGACTACTGCCGGTGACAAGAGCCACGTGTCCATCAAGGGAAAAGGCCATGGAAGAAGCTACTTTAAGGCGTGGGTTTCCTTCTTGCCATTGGTGGTGAGCACCTGAAAGTGATGAACCGCACGTAATTTTTGGGATTCAAACTTCCAGAGCACCTTGCCATCCGGATTGACCTCAAGCATTTTAGGCTGCCCCTTTCCGGCACGATAGCTGGCAATTACAGTGTTTCCGTTGTCGAGGCGCTGGACCCCACACGCATCCTGGATAAGTCCACCAGCCTTGGAGTTATCCACTTTCCACACAACTTTTCCTTCCGAATTAAATTCAACAACCTTGTTGCCCATTGTACATCCGACCAAAACATTCCCATTGGCCAATTCAATGGCGGTAAAAGGCCAGTTTCTTGCATCACGACCTCCAAGATCACCACCATCTGTACGGAAAGTTCGAAGGACCTCCCCTTCTGAATTATACTCTTTGATCGAATGGGCCAACAGATGGGGCACCCAATAATTCCCTGAAGCATTTTTGCGAGCCATACGCGTCTGCATGTGTGCATTCGTGGTTTCTGGTTTTAGCGGAAAATCCACCTCTACCTGGCCCTTGTTGTTTACCTCGACCAACCGGGGCTTCGGTCCCAGTTCCGTGATCAGAAACTTGCCTTTGCTAAGGGGGGCAACAGTTCCAATTTCTCGGTTCTCCCCACTCAACTTGTACCTGAAGATCACCTTGTTTGCCCGTGTCAT
>Ga0209660_1001224_pt1 | contig 13922 bp, 5 predicted proteins | sample SaaInlV_100m_DNA_2_FD_184659 | JGI IMG/M metagenome (GOLD analysis project Ga0209660, IMG submission 184659) | Marine microbial communities from expanding oxygen minimum zones in the Saanich Inlet - SI072_LV_100m_DNA (SPAdes) (version 2) | ecosystem: Environmental > Aquatic > Marine > Intertidal... | reverse complement strand
CACCACAAAAAATGAGAGTGGTCACCACCACTCTAAATCAAAAAAGCACAAACGAACATTTGCAGTTGGTGTTACGTATGATGCGAATGGAATCCTATGGCTGGCAAAAATAAAAGACAAGAAACTTTTGGTTTCTAATTCCAATGATAATGGGGAGACTTTTTCCATTCCTGTAGTAGTCACGCCTGAAGCTGAAAATATTTATGCTGATGGTGAAAATCGCCCTAAACTGGCTGTTGCAGAGGATGGCACAATACTTCTTACTTGGTCTAAAAAACAATCTAAAAAATATTCCGGAGATATTAGATTCTCTCGTTCCACAGACTCCGGAAAAACATTTTCCTTACCTATTACCCTAAATGATGATGGTCTAATCACAGGCCACCGTTTTGATTCATTGACAATTAATGAGAAAGGAAGAGTAATAATTTCCTGGCTGGATGCTCGAGATCGCGATGCAGCAAGAAATAAAAATGAAAAATTCACCGGGATTTCAATCTATACCGCCCAATCAAATGATAATGGTGCAAGCTTTGATATCAATCAAAAATTTCACGAGCATGTTTGCGAGTGCTGCAGAATGCCTACGGTCTGGACAACAGATGGACCGGTAGTTTTCTGGCGTAATATATTTGGTGAAAATACACGAGACTTTGCTATTTCTAACTTGGACAAGGGCGGAGTACGCCGAGTTACAGATGATGAATGGCAGGTTGATGGATGCCCCCACCATGGGGGAGATATTGCACTTGGCGCAGAAGAACGATTACATTTAGTCTGGTTTACACTCGGCAAGACTCGCCAAGGACTATTTTACAAACATATCCAGGGTGAACAAGAATCTTCCCCGATATCCATTGGAGATTCTACGGCCCAAGCCAGCCATCCATCGATAGCGGCATCAGGTAAAAAAATTCTTGTCACATGGCGGGAATTCGATGGGCATAATATTACAGCAAACAGCATGTTCTCTAATGATGGCGGCATTACATGGAGTAAACAGCAACAACTTGCTGATTCAAATGGTTCTGCAGATTACCCCGTTCCCCTTATCAATAATGAGCAACAGATGCAGGTTGTATGGAATACCGAAACTGAAGGTTTGCGTATTCTAGCAGTGAATAATGACCCCAACCTTCAAGAAACAGTATTACGCTGGTATTCGGATTTAAAGAATAAATTAATTAATTAAGCGCTAATAATTTCTATGATTTCTTCTTTAAAGGAATATCCGTCAGATAGATTTTTCTAGCCCGCAAATTGATTTCTTCTAGCCAGCTAATATACATCGACATACCCAAATTTTTACAAAAATTTATTTAATTAGTTAACACAAGGATTGCGTACGATTATGAAATTTTTAATATTTTCTTTACTTTTCTCTTGGGCATCCTATTCCTGGGCAAATGAGAGCATAGACCAAGCTGAAAAATCTAGTTCAGGAGATAATTTCCTTACTCGATTGTTCCAACTAAATAAAAAACCCACTGGGAAAAATATAAACCAAGATAAATCTTCTCATTTATCAGCCAATATATTAAAGAAAGAAGCCTCAGCTCCCTTAATGATTGCCGCTGCAGGAGGGACTGGTCTGACTATAGAAGGAAAGAATAAAGGAATTTCATCTAAAAAACCGACTAAAAATAATAAAAAATCAGTGTCAAATAAGAAGATTGCAACTGTATTTGACGAAATGGTTGTTACTGATTCATTTGAGGCGGACTCACACTACACTTCACCCTCTACTCGCTTAACACGTAAGGAAATCGAGCTCCAGAATGCACAAACAACTGAAGAAGTCCTGAAATTTCAACCTAGCTTACAAATCCGTCAACGTTACGTCGGTGACCCAAACGGGGTACTAGGCATACGAGGTGCTGACATGTTTTCTACAGCCCGTAACATGGTTTATGCCGATGGGCTTCCAATACATAACCATCTGCAGGGAACATGGAATGGAGCCCCGCGCTGGTCGCTAGTTGGGCCAAATGAGATTGATAAAGTGGATGTGGTGTATGGTCCTTTTTCAGCAGAATACAGTAGTAATTCTATCGGGGGCGTGGTGAATCTCAAAACTCGTATGCCTCGTAAACGGGAAATGTATATTGAAAGTAGTTTGTTCATTCAGCCCTACAAAAAATATGGTCACAAGGGAACATTTATAGGAAACCGCCAATATGTTTCCGCTGGCGACAGATTCTTTGACAAGATTTCAGTATTTGCAGCCTATAATCGCTTGGAGGCTGAGGGTCAGCCCCAATCATATTTTATTGATAATACCGGTTTGGGGTCAGGTGGTGGTAATCCTGTGGTGACTGGTGGGATTCGTGAAACAAGTTCACGAGGGGTTCCCAGCGTTATTTACGGCGATTCAGGACCTGAAAAAGTTACAACTGATTTAATGAAATTTAAGACCGGCATTGATCTCACCCATAGTCTCAAAGCCATATTTACGGCGGCCTATGAGAATCGCGTGCGAAGCCAAAATAAACCACAAAACTATCTACGTAAAAGCGATGGATCGCATCATTGGAGTGGAGATGCGAGCATGGCAGACGGAACAAACTTTAATGCAGCTAAATCGTGGGGGAATAGTGTATTTAAAGTTAGTCAAGATAAACGTGAGACACTCCAGCTGGGAATAAACCTTAAGGGCGCCCTCACCGACGATATAACTCACGCGCTGATAGGTCAGAACTGGTTTATTGACACAACAACTAGTCACTTTAATGTGCTCAAGGATAGAAGAGCCTCTTCTAAGGCGAATCCAAATGATCCGGCAACGGCGAACAACGGTCAAATTGATGATTATAAAAGATTTAGCTGGTTTAACCATGACATCAAGCTAAGCAATCAAAAGCTTTTTGGTACTGAAAAATTAGGCTTTGTTGGCGGATATCACTTTGATGAATACAAGTTAAAATATAGGCAGTATGACATAGATGATTACGCTAATATGACTCGTGGCTCAGTACGCGCTAGTAAAAATAACCAGGGGCAAACTACCACTCATGCATTCTTTGCTCAGACAGCTTATCGTTTTTTACCTGGGTGGGATATCACAACAGGCATTCGTCAAGAATTCTGGTCAGCTACAGATGGAATGGTAAGTGGCACCCAGGTAAAAGACCGACATTTAAGCCCCACAACTCCGAAATTTTCCATAGGATACCAACCTAACAAATGGAAGTTTCGTTATTCTTGGGCCCGAACCCATCGATTTCCTGTAATTTCTGAGCTATATCAGACATTAAGTTCACCTACTTCTATTACTCAGTCCAATGCGTTACTTAAAGCTGAAAATGGGATGCATCATAATTTGATGATTGAGTATGCGATTCCCAAAGGATATTTACGAGTTAATATATTTCGTGATGACATTAAGAATGCCATTAATCGTGTACAAACAGTCTCAGGCCTGCTTACGACAAGAGCAACCCAGAATATTGGGACGACTAGTACCACAGGTGTGGAATTTATTTATAATCAGAAGAGAATAGCAAGAACACCAATTGATTTTATGCTCAACTTCACTTGGATGGATGCAAAGATAGAAAATGGACCAACTGTTAGTTTCTTAGGTAATAATGTCAATCTTTCAGGTAAAAAAATTATTCGCCTTCCCCACTACAGGTTAAACTTTTTCTCAACTTATCACATCACCCAGGCTTGGGATTTTAATCTAGGCGGGCGATTCACATCAGACTCCTTCAACGATATCGATAATGGAGACAAGGGAAAACAGCATGTATTTGGTGCCCAGAGTGACTTCTTCTTCTTAGATCTCAAAACAAATTATCGATACAAATTTAAGAATGGGATAAAAAGTAGGATATCAGCTGGCATTACTAATGTTAATAACATGCAGGCTTATGTACACCACCCCTATCCGCAACGTACATTCCTAGTTGAAGCTGCTTTTGCTTTTTAATCTATATGCATTACCACAAACTCTATCGAAAAATAGGACCCCAAATTTAAACTTTAAATATATTCCCTACTATAGGTAGTAGGGAATATATTCCCATAATGAATGCTAGAATACATATATGATTCCCTATAGAGTAGGATTCTATTTTTGATACTTGAATAGCTCACACCAGTAAAATTTGATTAATCTTTATGATTTTCGGCTTTTGGTCTAACTGGATTAAACAGTTTTCTTAAATCTCAGTTATATTCTTTTAATATTTAGAATAATAGATTTATATAGGGTAGAACAACCCAAGAAAAAAAAGACCTAGCACCTATGGATAATATTCCTCAAACGAAAATAACTACACATGCTAAGCGGAACATATGGATCATATTGCTCTGCCTTGTAGCTATTATAGTAATTTTCACCACCTCATTTTGGTATAACCAAGAAATAGCAATAGCCGCAGGGCCTGCAGGGTCACAAAAAATTCAAATTGTAAGCGCTATAGTTAAAAAACATGATGTTCCGATAAAACTTACCGCTAACGGTACAGTTATCTCTCAACAAACAGTGGAAGTCCGACCTCAACTTAGTGCCATAGTTAAAACTGTACATATCAAGGAAGGTCAATTTGTTCAGAAGGGCGACAAATTATTCACACTTGATGCGCGTACAGAAAGCGCAAATCTAAATAAAGCAGAAGCACAACTTGCTAGGTCTAATGCAGATTTTGAAAATGCCATACGAAACCTTAAGCGCCAAAAGAAACTATTTGAGCAAAAATTTATTTCACAAGCTGCTCTGGATACAGCACAGAAAGATTTTGACAGCTTAAAAGGAAAGCTTGATTTTGATAAGGCCTTTGTTCAGGAGAGTCTTGTAGCGCATGGCTTTACAACAATCACTGCTCCTATTTCAGGACGAACCGGATCGATTCCAGTGCATCCCGGCAGCTTGGTACAGCCTAATATAGCAATTCCTGGTAGCGTGACACAGCCTCGCAGTGCTGTCTTAGTTAGTATCACGCAGATTAATCCAATTAATATAAGATTCACATTACCAGAACGTAAATTGTCAATATTACAACAAGCGCTTGCTAAAGGAGATGTAACTGTCAGCACAGAACTGGATACTGCCGGAGAGGAATTAATAGAAGGACGATTAATATTTATTGATAATGCGGTAGATACACAAAGCGGAAGTATATTAATTAAAGCAGAATTTCCTAACCAGAATAAAAAGCTCTGGCCAGGTATGTTTGTTACTATAGTGTTGACTCCTGAAGTAATCATTGATGCGCTCACAGTACCGGTACAAGCAGTGCAAACCGGACCAGAGAATAAATTTCTGTACGTAATTGGAAAAGATAACAAAGTAGAGCAAAAGACAATAATAGTACGTTTAGTTCAGGATGGGATTGCTGTAGTAGAAGGAGCTACACCGGGTACAAAAATTGTCGTAGAGGGTGGGCAGAATCTAAGGCCAGGCAGCACCGTGATAGAAACAAAATCACCAAAACATGAGACCAAATCTAGTAATAATGTAATAAATAGTTATACCGATAATTACATCTCTAATAAGATGCTGGGATAATAGAAGAATAATGAATCTCTCAGAGTTATGTATTCGTCGACCGGTTATGACGGTGCTATTATCAGCCTCAGCCATTATTGCTGGAATTATTGCATACAGTAACCTACCTATTGCTGCATTACCAAGTTACGACTCCCCTACTATTTCTGTCAGAGCAACACTTCCAGGTGCCAGCCCTGAGATCATGGCCTCATCGGTTGCTACAAAGCTGGAACGAGAATTTGCCATCATCTCTGGGCTTGAGGTCATCAGCTCACATAGCACACTAAGTAATACCCAGATTACGCTAGAGTTTGAACAAAATAGAGACATTGATAATGCTTCTATTGATGTACAGGCAGCTCTATTGCGGGCGCAAAAAACACTGCCGATTGAAATGACCTCACCACCTTCCTATCGTAAGATCAATCCAGCCGAGTCATCTATTCTCTATCTTGCTTTATCATCACCTTCAATGTCACTTTCGAAGCTAAATGACTTTGCTGAGAATTTTGTTTCTCCGGCTATTTCCAATCTTCCTGGTGTTGCACAAATTGGAATCTATGGACAAAAGAAATATGCTGTGCGCGTACAGGTCAATCCCAATGCATTAGCTGCACGTAATTTGAGTATGGATGATATTGCTACGGCACTAAATAATGCAAACCCTAATTCACCAATCGGTACACTAGATGGCCCACGTCAATCGCTTACTATTCAGGCAAATAAACAGCTTAGTAATGCTAATGATTTTTCAAATATAGTTGTAGCTATATCTCCTACTGGCGGCCCAGTTAGGCTCTCCGATGTAGCAAATGTTATGGATAGCATAGAGTCTGTTAGGACAGCTAGCTGGACCAACGATGATCGCTCTATCACACTCGCTGTTAAGCGGTTGCCAGGGGGCAATACTGTTGAAACTGTTAATGCCATTAGGGCGTCACTGCCAGGTCTTATTGCACAAATGCCACAATCAGTTGACCTAAAAATTACTGGCGACTACTCAACTTCAATTAGGGATGCTATTCATGATGCCCAATTGACGCTATTAATTACTATTGCTTTAGTTGTACTGATAATTTTCTTGTTCCTACGAAAAGCTACAGCCACCATTATTCCAGTGCTTTCATTACCAATTTCATTATTAAGCGCAACTGCCTTAATGTATGCTTTTGATTACAGTCTGGATAATATTTCATTACTCGCTATAACCCTTGCAGTTGGCCTAGTGGTAGATGATTCTATTGTTGTGTTAGAAAACATCGTCCGTCATATTGAAAAGGGGGAATCTCCATTACAAGCGGCAATACAAGGATCTAAAGAAGTAAGTTTTACAATTATTTCAATTTCACTTTCGCTAGTAGCTGTATTTATTCCCATTTTCTTTATGCCAGGAGTAATTGGATTACTCTTCCATGAATTTGCTGCAGTAGTAGGAATTGCGGTATTAATGTCAGCTATAGTGTCACTAACTATAATCCCGATGATGGCTAGCCGCTACCTTAATCAACAAGATTCAGAGTATAAAAGCATGCAATTAACGGGATGGTTTACAAGAGGCTTTAATAAAACATTGTCCCTGTATGAACACACCCTTGATTGGGCTTTGTTCCATAAAAGAGTCACTCTGGGTGTGGCAATTGCTACATTTTTTGCAACAGGGGCATTATTTATCGTGCTCCCAAAAGGCTTCTTTCCTGAAGAAGATATTGGAAGAATCAGAGTATCTGTAGAAACAGTTGAAGACATATCTTTTCCTGCTATGTCTAAACTATTACAACAAACAAATCAGATGATGCTAACTCACCCCGCTGTTAAAACTATAGTTTCATACGCTGACAATACCAACAATGCAACTCTATATATCCAACTTAAACCGCTTGCTGAACGTCAGCCTATGAAAAAAATACTAGAGGATTTACGTAATAAAGTTCAGGTTATACCAGGAATTAAGGTCTATCTAAATCCCCTACAGAATCTTCGATTAGGGGGGCGTCGCAGTAAGAGTCGATATCAATACGTTATGCGTAGCGTACACACCGAGAATTTAAATGAGGCCGCTACAGGAATCATGTCTCTTATGGTGAAGGACAAAGATATATTTCGTGATGTAACTAGTGATGCTAAATTAAAGGGTTTACAAGCCCGTATGAATATTAATCGTGACAAAGCCAACCTTTTAGGTGTGGAAATTGCTGATATCCGCTCGGCATTATATAGCGCTTTCGGTGAGCGCCAGGTATCAACAATTTACACATCAAGCAATAGTTACCAAGTTATCATGCAGGTCGCAGATGAACATCGTATAGATGAAAGCAATCTTGGCAAGATATATGTTCGCAGCAAAAATGACTCATTAGTTCCGTTATCAACCGTTGCGTCCGTAGAGCGTGAAGCAGGGCCAATTTCAATCAATCATGCCGGACAATTAGAGGCACAAACAATTTCATTTAACCTAGTAGCTGGCGCCTCACTTGGTGAAGCCACCAATCAAATAGAGCTATTTAAAAATGAACTTAATATACCGGCAGGCATACTAACAAGCTACGCTGGAGATGCTGCTGCATTCCAGTCTTCGCAGACAAGCCAAATATTTTTAATTGTTGCCGCACTTTTAGTTATATATGTATTACTGGGCGTATTATATGAAAGTTATATTCACCCAATAACAATTCTTTCTGGTCTGCCTTCAGCAGCTGTGGGTGCATTAGCAATGCTGTGGATATTTAATATGGAACTTTCAATAATTGCCATGATTGGCATACTGATGCTTATAGGTATAGTCAAAAAAAATGCAATTATGATGATTGATTTTGCTCTTGATGCACAACGTAACAGTAACATGCAGCCATACGAAGCAATACGGACTGCTTGTTTATTGCGATTTAGACCAATTATGATGACCACATTAGTGGCCCTAATGGGAGCAATTCCTATTGCAATAGGCTTAGGTGCAGGCGCTGAACTAAGGCAACCACTGGGACTTGCTGTAGTTGGAGGGCTAATTTTCTCACAGTTAATTACACTCTTTATTACACCAGTAATTTATCTTTATCTAGATCGATTTTCTAAAAGCAGTCCTATTCAATAACTCTTTCTTCATTTATTGGAAAATATTAATAACCCCATCTAATCCAACATGATTAATTGCGTATGTTGCATTCTCTTGGACAATAGGCTTCGCATGATAAGCTATGCTTACTCCTGCTTCTGCAAACATCGATAAATCATTAGCGCCATCACCTATAGCTATTAGATTTTCCTTCCTAAAACCGAGTTCATTACAAATTTTATTAAGTGCCCAACCTTTTCCCTTCGCTCCACAGACTTCACCTAACAACCTACCGGTTAGCCTACCGTTTACAGTCTCAAGTGTATTAGCGAAAGTGTAGTCTAATCCTAATCTATCTTTTAATTTGTCGGTGAAGAAAGTAAATCCTCCTGAAATAAGCATGGTTTTAATTCCGGCAACTTTCAACTTCTTTAACATCTTTTCTGCACCTGGATTAAATATCAGCCTTTCATCGTAAACTCTCTGAAGAACACTATGCTCCAACCCTTTAAGTAGAGCTACACGCTGAATAAGACCTTCAGAGAAATCAATTTCACCATACATTGCTTTTTTTGTAATCTCAGCTACTTGTTTCCTCATGCCATGAATATCAGCAATCTCATCTATCGTTTCAATAGCGACAAGAGTGGAGTCCATGTCCATGGCTATCAAATGAAACTGATTAAGACTTTTACGTTCATCTACAAATGCAAAATCAAGCTCTGCTTCTAGGCAAAGCGATGATATTCGGTCCCGTTGACTAGCATCAATAAGACGAAATGCATTCCCATTTATACGTTCAATTTTACTGGCGCCAGAGAGCTTTGCTAGCTGCCTTAGATCGCTTGTCTCAATCTCAATTCCTTGGATAATTAAATCCATACCGTATATCCTCTCAGCATTAATATGCTATTTTTGATTTCACTAAATAACTATAAAAGAATGAGTTTTAATTGGTTTCTGATCAGCTCAATTCTTTAATTACACTATTTATTTTTACTACGCGTTCGGGAATCCCATCAATTTTTACTTTAACTCTCAGGCAGTCAGGACCAGCAAAGCTGTATTCAGAGTTAGCTTGAACAAGACTAATAATTTTTTCTGCGTCAACCTTAGGATTGGCAATAAATTGCACCAATATACTTTCAGCAGTAGCATCTATGCGTGATACTCCTAAAGGCCTTGCTGCAATACGCAATCGATGACATTCCAGTAATGTTCTGACCGGATCAGGGAAAACTCCGAAACGATCAACAAGCTCCTTATACATATCATCGAGCTGGTCACTACTCTCACAGTTTGCCATTCTTTTATATAAAACTAAGCGCTCATGTATGTCATGACAGTAATGATCTGGAAGCAATGAAGGCGCATGCAAATTTATCTCTGTAGTAACGCCTAATGGATTCTGCATATCTGGCTCATTTCCTTCTTTTAAAGATTTTATAGCAGTATCTAAGAGGGTGCTGTATAGATTAAATCCAATTTCAGACATCTCTCCACTCTGAGACTCCCCAAGAACCTCACCTGCACCACGGATCTCTAGATCATGCATGGCCAAATAATACCCCACACCTAACCCTTCCATTGTCTGGATCGCATCAATACGCTTTTTAGCTTTTGTATTTAAAGATTCATCTTCAGGTACGAGTAAATATGCATAGGCCTGATGATGCGAACGACCAACACGCCCACGGAGTTGGTGCAACTGTGCAAGACCAAATTTATCTGCGCGATCGATGATAATTGTATTGGCACTTGGAATATCAATCCCAGTCTCAATAATTGTAGTACAAAGGAGCATATTAAATTGCTGCCTATAAAAATTCCTCATCACATGCTCAAGATCGCGTTCACGCATTTGTCCATGAGCAATTTCAATACTTACTTCAGGCAATAACCGTTTTAGATTATTGTATGTAGACTGAATCGTATCAACAGAGTTATGTAAATAATAAATCTGCCCGCCCCGCTTTATTTCCCGCAAACATGCTTCCCGAATAATACCTTTAGAGTAACGATTAACAAAAGTTTTGATGGCAAGCCGTCGCTGTGGTGCTGTATTAATTACAGAAAAATCACGAAGTCCTTCTAATGACATAGAAAGTGTACGAGGAATAGGTGTGGCAGTTAGCGTTAATATATCCACCTCAGATTTTAGCTGTTTAAGCTGATCCTTCTGTCGCACACCAAAACGATGCTCCTCGTCTATAATAACCAGCCCTAGATTTTTGAACTTGATATTTTTTTGAATTAATTTGTGAGTTCCAATAACGATATCTACTCTGCCCTCAGCCAATCCCTCTACTACCTTGGTCTGCTCTTTAGCTGAACGAAAACGTGACATCTCTGCAATAACCACTGGCCATTGATCAGCAATTAAGCCAAACCGGTCAGAAAAATTCTGGAAATGCTGTTCTGCAAGTAAAGTCGTAGGCACTAGTACAGCCACCTGTTTTCCATTTGAAGCAGCGACAAAGGCGGCTCTTAATGCTACTTCTGTTTTACCAAAACCGACATCACCACAAACCAATCGATCCATTGGTTTATCTGAATTTAGGTCTTGAATTACAGCGTTAATGGCAGAAGCCTGATCAGGTGTTTCTTCAAAACCGAAACCCTCAGAAAAAGCCTCGTAATCATGTTGAATAATTCCAAATTTATAACCTACTCGATTTGCACGTTGCGCATATAAATTTAGTAGTTCAGCAGCAGTATCACGAATCTGCTTAATTGCTTTAGACTTAGCCTTATCCCATTGACCGCTACCAAGTTTGTGTAAAGGAGCAGACTCTGGCGCTGCTCCACTATATCGACTGATAAGGTGTAGCTGTGAGACCGGAACATAAAGTTTATCTCCCCTAGCGTACTCAAGTAAGAGAAACTCGCTCAGTTGCTTAGCATTACCATCTCCCAGGTCCATATTCACTAAACCTGAATAATGGCCTATTCCATGTTGTTCATGTACTACAGGATCTCCAATCTTTACTTCGGACAAATCACGGAATATTGTATCCGTTACTGATGCTGCATTTTTCGAGTCGCGCTCACGCCTTTTATAAAGATGTATAGCATAAAGCTCACTTTCAGTAATAAGAGCAAAAGATTCTTCGTTAAGAATAAATCCTTTATGCAATGAAGACACACAAAGCATAAAGGGTTCTATACTTTCTAAAAATTGAATATAGTCATCACAAATTGTAGGAAATAAATCATACTGCTTCAAATGATCAACAATCAGTTCACGTCTTCCTAGGCTTTCTACTAGAAGCAATACGCGCTTACCAGCTGACGTAAATTCATCTACAAATATTGCCAATTTTTCTACAGGGTTAGTGGCGCGTCGGTCAATCTGTACGGGTGGAAGAAAGCTAGTAAGCCCCTTAATTCCTGACTTAGATTCTTTCGATTTCGGTTGAATCTTAATTCTTGAATATGGCGCAAGGGTCCTGAAAAAATCTTCAGAAGTAAGAAATAAATCCTCTGGAGGAATAAGAGGACGACCAGAATCCCCTCGCAATAACTTATAACGAGATAAGGTATCACACCAGAAATTTTCTATCTCTAAATGAATATCGTGATGCAGACATAACAACATAGATTCTGGGAGATAATCAAATAACGTTGCCGTCTGCTCAAAAAATAATGGGAGATAATATTCAATCCCTGCTGGGAGGATTCCTTTACCAACATCTTTATAAATACGGCACTTTGTTGGATCTCCCTCAAATCTCTCACGAAAATTTCCCCGGAAACATGCACGGCCATCCTCATTAAACGGAAACTCACGTGCCGGTAATAACCGAACCTCATCTACCGGATAAATACTTCTTTGTGTATCCACATCAAATGTTTTAATAGTCTCTATTTCTTTATCCATTCTATCTACACGATAAGGCAAAGAACTGCCCATCGGGAATAGGTCAATTAGCCCACCACGCACACTGTATTCTCCTGGCGAAATTACCTGAGATACATGGGCATAACCTGCTAATGTCATCTGACTAAGAAATAATTCCAACTCGAATACTTCTCCACGCTTAATAAAAAATGTATATGCAGCAAGATACTCACGTGGTGACATGCGATAGAGCGCTGTGGTTACAGGAACAATCAATACATCACAGGAACTCTTCATAACTTGATAAAGAGTAGCAAGTCGTTCTGAGATTAGATCGTGATGGGGAGAAAGATTATCGTAAGGAAGTGTTTCCCAATCTGGCAACAGATGCACCTTCAAGCCAGGTGAGAAAAAAGGAATTTCTTCTAACAATCTTTGAGCTTCTAACGCGCTGGAAGCAATGATGACAATAGGCCTTTCCTGTTGCGCTATTTTTGCAAGGATGCAGGCATCTCCAGACCCATCAAAATTAGAATAATTAGAAATTGAACCTAATTTGGGAGGCTTAAATTTAAATTTCATCTAAACCCGTACTAAAATTATTGTTAAAACCAAAAAACTAATATCTTCGTTAAATTTAATCATTATATGTAAATTTCCTAACCAGGTTAATTACCAGTTTATGTATGAATTTTTGAGCAAGATATAAGGAAATACTCTTAATCTATATGGATTCTAGATAGTTCTTTATGCTGGGACCCAATGTTCTAATATAAGTTGCAAACTGTCATTACCGCCGTATTTATTTATATTAAGGCGATAAACAGCATTTATCGTTTCAGGAAGAGGGTTCTCATGAAAGAACAACATCGATTCATAAAGCTGACCTAATTTTTGTTCATCATCATCTAAATAAAATTTTCTCAGTTTCAATTTAAGGTGCTTCCCCCCTACCACATACTGATTTTCCACTCTGAAGTGAGCATTAAATGTAGGGTATGGAAAACCTTGTCCCCACACTTTCTCTGCGAAATTATGAGCTAAATCTAGATTCATCTCTGATTCATGTAAATCACCATCTGTTTCAATAATACGTAAGAGATCTCCGGAGGAGAGTAAATCTTTTGCTGTTTTCTCAAAAGCATTCTGGAATTTATCAAGATTATTTAGTTGTATAGTCAACCCTGCTGCTGCTGCATGACCACCGAATTTTAATAATAATCCGGGATTACGTTTTGAGACTATATCTAAGGCATCTCGAAGATGAAATCCGGGAATAGACCTTCCTGAACCTTTTATTTCATCAACGTCTCCAGGAGCAAATATAATTACAGGCCTGTGTAATTTATCTTTAATACGAGATGCGAGAATTCCGATTACCCCCTGGTGCCAACAAGAGTCAAATAAAACTATGCTATTTGGAATCTGATCTTTCTGACTTAAATCTGGGGAAATAAGGATTTTCTCTATCAGAATTTCCGCACTACTTTTCATATCAGTTTCTATTTCTCGGCGCTGATGATTAAGTGCATCAAGCT
>Ga0209660_1001213_pt1 | contig 14042 bp, 7 predicted proteins | sample SaaInlV_100m_DNA_2_FD_184659 | JGI IMG/M metagenome (GOLD analysis project Ga0209660, IMG submission 184659) | Marine microbial communities from expanding oxygen minimum zones in the Saanich Inlet - SI072_LV_100m_DNA (SPAdes) (version 2) | ecosystem: Environmental > Aquatic > Marine > Intertidal... | reverse complement strand
CATCCAAACAGGGTCTCGAGATCAAGAAACGTTTTTTGTGGTTTTCCACAAAAAAGTTCATTGAGCACCACGAAATGAAGTGTTTCCTGACCCATGTAAAGAGGACTAGTCATTCTGAGGGCGGAGGCAGTTCCAAATGGTACACTCTTTGGGTTGTTGGCAAAAAGAAGTATAAACTGGATTCCAAGACACCCAGTCGTGAATCCATCGTGTGGTTGAGCGAGACCCTTTCGGAGTGGTTCGGAGTTCCTATCGAATCAAGCCGTTAAGGTTTGGGGAATTCGAGAAAATCTTCCAGTAGCGGGTTGCAGACCAAACCGTCAGTCCTTACGCTGAACTCAGTATGCCAATCATTCTACCACCGATCAATCGTCGCCAATTCATCAAGGGTTCGCTCGCTCTTGGCGGCACTGCAATAACAGCGTCTTCTTCTCTAGCCAAAGCAGCTGACCATTTCGCTCGATTGGATCAAAACCGGGTGGCTTTGCTTGCCGATACGCACATCAGTGCGAATCCAAATCTTGTCTACCCGGGTACCAAGTGGCCGGGTTCGCCCGTCAAGGAGGGCGAGCACGAAAGCGTAAATATGGCAAAATGCCTTACTGAGGCAGCCAAAAGCGTAATCTCACTCAATCCACGACCGGCTCAGCTGATCGTCAACGGGGACTGCGCCATGAGCAGAGGGACAGAAGCCGAGTACAAAGAGTTACTCAGGCTTCTTGAACCGATTCGTGCAGCTGGAATTACCGTCCACGTGACGATCGGCAATCACGACAATCGGGAGAATTTGTGGAAGTTGATCCCGTTCCTTAAGAAGGAGCAGATGGGCATTCAAGCGGGCGTGATTGAATTGCCGCATGCTAACCTCTTGCTGTTGGATTCCGGAAGAAAGGGAATTTTGGGAGAAAAACAGTTAAACTGGCTTGCCCAAGAACTCGATAAGCGTGCGAACAAGCCAGCCCTTGTTTTGGGTCACTTCAACCCGTATCCCAATCGTGGCGTGCGTCCCATCAAGGGCATGCATGACGGAGTCTCTTTGCTGAAAGCACTAGCCAAACGAAATCATGCCCGGGCTTATCTTTATGGCCATACGCATGAATGGCAGCATGATCAACGCGACCACCTCCATCTCATTAACCAACCAGCCGTGAGTTACTATTTCGGAAAAGGCCATGCCCACGGATGGATCGACATGAAGCTGACCAAAGAGTCCGCCGAATTGGAATTGCGCTGCATCGACCCGGGGCACAAGCAGCATGGTGATCGGTGGCAGATCGGTTTGAAAGAGAAGAACAAATAGAGCATATGAAGACTGAACACGCCACTAGCTTTGCTCTCTTCTGCTTTGTCAGCTTGATGGCCGTAACCCTCTCATCCGAGAAGTCGCTCGCTATTGGGAAGAAGTCCTCAAAAGACCTTCCTCCTGTCGAAGAACTTGCTGTTCGAGAAGCCATGCCGGATCCGTTTGTCAAACCTGATGGGTCCAGAATAAGTTCAACCAAAGAATGGCCTGCCCAGCGTACGTATCTCAAAGCAATGTTGGCCCACTACCAGTATGGTGTAATGCCCCCGAGGCCGAAACAGTTTGATTTGAAGCGCATCTGGCGAAAGCCTGTTTCTGGCGAAAAAGCGATTCACGAGCGCTACGCCGTCACCCTGATCAGGAATCAGAAGTCGACAACGTTCCATTTCGAGCTGATCCGGCCGGCAGAAGGCAAACGAGTTCCTCTCATTGTCAAAAACTGCTACACTTTTTTTGAGGGTGAGGGCAAGGCTCGCGTAAGAGCCGAGCAAGACAAGGCGGCGGCGATGCAGGCTGTCTCGAGGGGGTATTCACTCTGTAAGTTCAACCGAAACGAAGTTGCCTTTGATGGGCGCGATAACCGCGACACCGGAGTGTTCCCGCTCTATCCCGAATACGATTGGGGCACGATTGCAGCATGGGCCTGGGCACATGGGCTTGTTGCTGACGCTCTGGATAGACTTGGACTTGTCGACATGAAGAAGATAGTCGCAACGGGTCACTCTAGAGGTGGGAAAACCGCCTTGTGCGCCGGTATATATGATGAGCGTATTGCCATCACTGCACCCAATTCATCAGGTACTGGAGGAACGGGTAGCCTTCGCTATTTCGAAGCGGGGCAAAAGCCCCAACGTCTAATCTTACACAAGAAGACATTCCCACATTGGTGGGTCAGTCGTTTCTTTGATTTTGGCGGTAAGGAAGACCGACTTCCATTCGACTCACACACGGCAAAGGCCTTGATTGCACCGCGAGCTCTAATCAATGCTCATGCCCGTCAGGACTACTGGGCAAACCCCTATGGCACCGAGTTGACCTATCGTGCTGCCGACAAGGTTTTTAAATGGCTTGGGGCGGAAAAACAACAGGGTATCCATTGGCGTGACGGAAAGCATGCCCAGAATGAAGAAGATTGGCAGGCTTTACTCGACTTCGCGGATTGGAAGTTCTTCAATAAGAAGTCGGAACGGAGCTTCTCCAAACTCGCATACCTTGATGCCAAACTACCTATCAAATGGAATGTTCCGGACATGGGCAAGAATCTCGACAACGAAGGCCAACCCTCAACGGTGATTCCCGTACCATCGCCCCTTAAAAAGTTCATGCCGAGGCTACACCAAGAGAAACTCAAGGAGGCAACAAACGCCAAGATCGATTTTGTTATGATCGGTGACTCCATTACTCATTCGTGGGGTAAATATCCGGGCGCATTTGAAGGGAGTAATCTGCTGAACCTTGGCTTTCCCGGTGATCGCACTCAAAATGTTCTCTGGCGCATTCGGAATGGAGCGCTTGATGGAATTTCCCCCAAGCTTGTGACTCTGATGATTGGTACCAACAACCTGCATGAGGACAAAAAAGCATATCCTCCGGACCAACCTGAGGATGTCTTTGCAGGTATCAAAGCCATCGTGGTCGAAGCGCGAGCTCGCCTGCCGGAATCGAAAATCGTGATCTTCTCTATCTTTCCAAGAAAGGAGGGACCAGCGTATGAGAGAGTCAAGGCGGTCAATGCCATGCTGCCACAACTTGCAGATGGTAAACGCGTATCTCACCTTGATCTCAACCGCTTTTTCTCGACTGAAAATGGTCAACAGAACAAGGCTCTCTACAAAAGTGACTTATTGCACCACAATGAGCAGGGATATCTTGCCTGGGCCAAGGCGTTAAAGCCTTTGTTGGAAAAGCATGGCTTGAGGTTGAATTTGAATGCTCTTCCCAAGAGTGCCAATAATCCTCTTCCAACCGCCAAAGATAATAAGCCAAACATTATTTACTTCATGCTGGATGAGTGGGGGTATTTCGAATCATCGGTCATGGGGCACCCCATATTGGAGACGCCGAATATCGACAAGGTCGCATCCGAAGGGATCCGTTTCACTCAGTTTCTGGCTGGCGCCAACGTCTGCGCACCCACGCGTAGTACGCTTATAACTGGGCAGCATACTGGTCATACTACCGTTCGCGGACCCGGTTGTCTGCGTGCGGATGAGGTGACTATCGCCAGCATGCTCAAGGACGCGGGCTATGCAACCGGTGGATTCGGCAAGTGGGGACTTGGGGACGTCGGTACGACAGGCGTACCCGAGAAGCATGGTTTTGATGTCTTCTTTGGTTATTACAATCAGACTCACGCCCATACCTTTTATCCAAGATATCTTATTCGCAACAGTAAGAAGGTGCGGCTCGCAGGCAACGCCGGGGACTTTCATAAGGGCAAAACCTTTTCACATTCTCTGATCTTTGAGGACAGTCTGGACTTTATCCGAGAGAATAAGGATCGCCCCTTCTTTGCTTATCTTCCATGGACGCCCCCTCATGGTTTCTGGGCCATGCCTGACAATGAACCCGCGTGGCAAAAGTACAAAGACATGAAATGGGATGCCACAAATCAAAAAGGGACTCATGATGCCCAAATGTATGCTGCGATGGTGGAAATGGTGGACCGGCAAATTGGCGAGATCATGGACTTGCTGAAAAAATTGAGGATCGATGATGATACCATTGTTTTCATTTCCGGCGATAACGGCGGGAAGACCTATTTTAAGAGTAATGAACATCCACATGGCTTTCTGGCTCCTAACCTGAATCCAGAGACGGGTGAACGTTTCCGGGGAGGGAAGGGCGGTTTTTATGAAGGCGGAATCAGGGTCCCCTTTATTGTTCGATGGCCCGGCAAAATAAAAGCAGGTACCATTTCCGAACACTTAGGCTACTTCCCGGACATCATGCCAACGCTGGCGAAAATCGCTCATGCAAGACCGCGAAAGGATACCGATGGCATTTCAATCTTACCTACCTTGCTCGGAGGGAAAAATGCGGGACGCCAGCAAAACCAGCACAAGTATCTATATTGGGAGAACAAGAAGAGTATTGCTCTACGCATGAATGATTGGAAAGCGATCAGACCAAATAAAAACCTCCCATTTGAGCTTTATGATTTGAGTAAGGATATTGAAGAGCTCAATGATGTAGCCGATCAATTCCCCGATATTATCGAGAAGATGACAGCCTATGCAAAGAATGCTCATACGCCTGTTACGTTGGGCCAGGTTCTCGATGCATCCCTAGGATTCAAAGGACACAAGGAGGACTAAGCTATAATCGTTCGATGAAAAAAATATTGTTCATTTTCTTTTTGGTGGGTGCGGTTTTTGCCCAGGCTGATTATAGTTAAAAGAGAATGAATAATAATGATGAGTATTTAATCGAACATGTAGAGCCGGATGAATTTTCTCGATGGGAGGAAGTGGATCTCGAGATATATGCTTTTACTGATTTGGGGATCCAAGTAGCGATCAACGATGAGTACATAGGATTGGTTTACGGCAATCAAGTTTATGAAAAGTACAAGGAAGGGCAAAAACTCAAAGGGTATATCACGGGTGTTCGGGAAGATGGAAGGATTGACGTTTCCTTACAACCGGACAAAGGCAGGCACGTTCATTCGACTTTCGATAAAATTCTGGATCACCTCAAGGCAGTTGGAGGGAAATCCGAATTTGGAGACAAAAGTTCTCCGGAAGATATAAAAAGGGAATTCAAAGTGAGTAAAAAAGTCTTCAAACAAGCAATCGGCGGCCTTTACAAAAAGGGAAAGATCAAGATTACCGATGACGGGATCGAACTCGTTCGATAAATCGATCTTCTTCCAGGCTTCTCTGATGCGGTTTAACCCAATTGCAGGACCAGACCAGTTGCCGCGAACTAGGCAAACGTTATGCCAAGGAGATGATTCGGTTGCTGCAAGACTCCAATAAATAACGCGAAGGTTCTACACCTGGAAACTTCAGGTACGAAAGGATTCGTAAGATAAGGGGATGCTCCGACGTCACTTTATTGAATTCACTTTTTTCCCTCGTCCGAAATAATCCGATTCCCTTAAAACAAGCCTTTCCATCATGAACCCGAGACTTGGTGTCTGAATCCGTAGTGAAACAACCAACAATCTATACATGAAAAAATATCTCAGCCTACTTTACCTTTCGGTCGTGCTCGCAAACACGATCCATGCCAAGGCACCCAACATCATCCTGATCCTTTCGGACGATCAAAGCTATACCGATTACGGCTTCATGGGGCATGATCACATCGAGACCCCGCACCTTGACAAGTTGGCATCTGAAAGCGCCTTGTTCCGTCGGGGGTATGTGCCGACTGCTTTGTGCCGTCCCGCCCTTGCCACTCTTGCTACCGGACTATATTCCCACCAGAACAAGATCACCGGGAACAACCCTGCCAACACACCTCAAAACAAGGCCCACGCTCAGAGAACAGGAAAAGATCCCAGGGAACTGATTATTTCGAATATCGATAAGCATGGCGGACTCCCTCATTGGTTGGGCAAGCAAGGATACGTTAGTCACCAAAGCGGCAAATGGTGGGAAGGTTCCTACCAGCGCGGAGGTTTCACTGAAGGGATGACCCGCGGATTCCCCAACCCCGGAGGCAGGCATGGCGACGACGGACTCAAGATCGGACGGGCAGGAATGGAGCCGGTCCTCGACTTCATCGATCGTTCGGTCAAGCAGGAGAAACCATTCTTCGTTTGGTACGCCCCCTTCCTTCCCCATACTCCGCACAACCCGCCCGAGCGACTGCACAAGAAGTACCTCGCCAAGGGTGTGCAGAAACGGGTCGCCCAGTACTACGCCATGTGCGAATGGTTCGACGAAACTTGCGGTGCCTTGATGAACCATATCGACGAGTCAGGCATCGCGAAAGATACCCTGGTCATTTACGTAACCGACAACGGTTGGATTCAGACCGAGAATGGGGGTTATGCAATTCGCTCCAAGCGTAGCCCCTACGAAGGTGGGACCCGCAACCCCATCATGTTCCGTTGGAAAGGCACGATCCCACCTGCTGATCGGCCTGAGCTATGTTCCTCACTCGACTTCGTGCCGACGGTACTCGCAGCAGCAGGTGCCAAGGGACCGCATGACTTTCCCGGACTCAATCTTCTTCCTCAGCTCAAAAGCGGAAAAAAGATCAAACGCGACACCCTCTTTGGGGAGTCCTTTGCTCATGATATTGCCGACGTAGAAAACCCGCAGGCCTCCCTTCTTTACCGCTGGGTGATCAAGGGCCATGACAAGCTCCTGCTCACCTACGATGGCGCACCGGGTAAGATGAAGTATCCGCCGCAGGGTGGGGGGGCTCAACTTTTCGATCTCAAGAAAGATCCTAACGAGAAATTGAATCTCGCAAAAAAGAACCCGAAGTTAGTCAAGGAACTGAGTGCCTTGCTCGACGGATGGTATCTGCCCGAGCAAAGGAAAGTCGGAGAATTGTCCCCGGTGACTCCCGGACCAAAGTCCGATCGAAAAACTCCAAAAAAAAGGCAAAAAGGAAAAGAGAGACCCGCAAAAAAACAGTCGGCCGCCCCAATTAATTCAATAAAACTTCCGAATTTTCTTGTTCTCTACGCCGACGATCAGCGCGACCATACCCTCGGATGCGCCGGGCATCCCATTGTCAAAACCCCAAACATAGACCGGTTGGCTGGCCAAGGGGTCCGCTTCAAGAATGCCTTCGTCTCGACCTCCACCTGTTGGGTGGGGCGGTCCAGTCTCTTCACCAGCACCTACGAACGCAAGCATCTCTATCGGGTCACCCCGGGTCCCCTGAATCCAGCACTCTGTGAGAGCTCCTATTTTGCCGTTCTCAAAGCGGCAGGCTATCGCACCGGTCATCTTGGCAAAGAACACGTCAACATTGCAGCCGATTCCGCCGGACTCATGTGGGATGTGCGCAAGAAAATCTTTCGCAGGCCTTTTTTAAAGAAACAGCCCGACGGAACGAAGCGGCACGAAACCCAGATCCTCGGAGACTGGGCGATCGATTTTCTCAAGGAACAACCAAAGGATCAGCCCTTCTGCCTGCAGGTCAGTTTCAACGCCACGCACGCCGAAGACGGAGACAAGCGGCCCGGAATCGGCCATTTCCCATGGCCTAAAGTCACCAATGGCATGTACGAAGGCCAACAGATGCCGCTTCCACCGCTCAACGATCCCAAGATCTTTGAGACGCAACCCGATTTCCTGAAGAAGTCGATCAACCGACAGCGCTACTTCTGGCGCTGGGATACTGCGGAGAAGTACCAGACGAACATGCGGGCCTACTTTCGCATGATCAGCGGAATCGACCATGTCGTAGGCCGACTCGTAAAACAGCTCGAAGAGCAAGGGTTGGCTGATGATACGGTCATCCTGTACACGGCTGACAATGGCTATTATCTCGGAGATCGCGGATTCGCGGGCAAGTGGACTCATTATGAAGAGTCTCTGCGCGTCCCCCTCGTGGTCTATGATCCGCGCCTGCCAAAGGCGAAACAGGGCCGCGTACTTTCGCAGATGGCCCTCAACAGTGACGTCGGTTCCACCCTGATCGATCTCGCCGGACTGCCGGTTCCTGAAGCCCATACCGGGCGTAGTTTTGCTCCTATTATACGTGACGATGAAAGGTCCGGATGGCGAAAGGACTTTCTCTGTGAGTTTCTTGCTGTTGCCAAAACTATTCCCCGTTGGGAAGGCGTGCGCGGCGAGCGCATGACCTATGCCCGCTACTTCGTTGATGGGCCGGAAAAGCCGCCTTATGAGTTTCTCTTCGATCTGAAGAATGACCCGAAGCAATTGACCAACCTTGCTCGGGAAAAGAGTGATCAACCCCTACTCCAACGGATGCGTAAACGTTGTGATGAACTCGTCGCCCAAGCAGGATCTCCAATGGAAGGCATTGGAGAAACTAAGCGACGATCTGGTAAGAAACAACCAAAGGCTCCAGCCAAACCGAAGAAAAGTAAGCAATGAAGCTTCTCTCTGCATTCCCCCTCTTATTTTCTTGGTTAGCGGGAGCTGGCCTCCACGCCAAGGACTCGGCTAAGCCGGATGTTGTGTTTATCGTTGTGGACGACCTGAACGACTGGATAGGCGTGATGGGCGGGCATCCACAGAGTAAAACCCCTAACCTCGACGCACTTGCGAAGCAAGGTGTCTTGTTTACCAATGCTCACTGCAATGCCCCCCAATGCGGTCCCTCCAGGACGAGTTTTTTGAATGGAGTCTACCCCAAGAGCACGGGCAGGTATTTCAACAGTACCCGTCGACCTGCTTTTTTTGGAGACCAACCGATGCAGGGGGGCACTTCGAAAAACGCGCCGAAGGATCCCGTGATCTTTCATCGGCACTTCAAACAAAACGGCTACCGGGTGGTAAGCGGAGGGAAAGTCGCCCACGGAAACACCGCCAAGCTGAAGGGGCAAGTCGATGCGTATCTGAATCGACCGCAGGACGTCCGTGGCAACTTTACCGACGACAAGGCGAATCTTTGGGGCGAGGGCGGACCGCATAATCATGCCGAAGAAGAAACGGGGGACTACAAGGTAGCCCGATGGGCAATCGAGGAATGGAATACAGTGAGTGATAAGCCCCTCCTTATGACCATTGGCTTCTATCGTCCGCACAGGCCCTTCAATGCTCCCAAGGCCTACTTTAAAAAGTTTCCATTGGAGAGCATTCAGTTACCACAGGTCCAAGCTGACGATCTGGACGACCTGCCACCTTACGGAAAGGCCTTGGCCCGATCCAATGCCCACAAGGATTTGTTCAAACCAAGGACCGTGCATGAACAGATTCTGCATCTTGAGGGTGAGAAGGAATGGAAATACATGGTGCAGTCCTACCTGGCCTGCATCAACTACGTGGATGCTCAGATTGGACGCTTGCTGGACGCACTCAAAAAGAATCCTCGAAAACGGGAGACGGTCATCGTGCTCACCAGTGATCATGGATGGAACCTCGGGGAGAAAACTCACTGGTGCAAGGCTGCCATCTGGAGAAACACCACCCGTGTTCCCTTTATGGTCGTCTTACCCGGCGGAAGCAAAGCCGGACTTCGTAACAATCAGCCGATATCTCACGTCGATATCTATCCAAGCCTTTGTGATTTTGCAGGCATCCCCAAACCCGGCCATTTGGAAGGGCGTTCCATTCTGCCTCTCTTGAAAGACCCATCGGCAACTCGGGATTTTGCCTTTCTCAGTTATGGCCCGGAGAACACGGCGGCTCAATCGGAGAGATATCGTTACCTCCGCTACGAAGACGGTTCCGAAGAATTGTACGATCACAAAAAGGATCCCCATGAATGGACCAATCTGATTGGTCACGAGAAGTACCAAGCGATGAGAAAAAAGATGCGCGCCAGGGTCATCGGCTTTCAGGGGGAGTAGCTCGGTAACAAACCAAATTTATGAAAACAATTTCATGAAATCCTTATACACCCTTATCTCATGCCTTCTGGTGCTTGGCTCGAGCCTTTGGGCCAAGACAGAGAGCTCCAAGCCGAACGTGCTCTTCCTTTCAATCGACGACCTGAACGACTGGGTGGGTTTTATGGATGGGCATCCTCAGGCCAAGACCCCCAATATGGACGCTTTGGCCAAGCGTGGTCGCAATTTCACCAATGCTCACTGCTCCGTACCGGTGTGCACTTCTTCACGGGCCAGCGTGATGTCGGGCATTGGGCCCATGACGCATGGAAGTTATGAAATCGGTCCGAAGTATGAGCAGTTGCCTGCTCTTGCCGAAGCACCCACCATTCAGCGTTATTTCAAGGATCATGGCTATTACACCCTATCGGGAGGGAAGGTTCTGCACCATAATTTTGGTGGCCGATTGAGTGGAGATATCGACCGGTCACTGGGGCGAACCCGAAGTCCGCGTCCCAAGAAACCGATGAGCCGCCCGGCAAGCTGGAGTGGAGCGTGGGATTGGGGAGCGTATCCTGAAACGGATGCTCATATGGGGGATATTCAACTGGCCGAAGCTGCGGCCAAAGCCCTCAGGGAGGACTTTGACAAACCTTTCTTCATGTCGGTCGGTTTCTTTCGTCCGCACGTTCCGCTTTTGGTACCACCCAAATGGTTCGAGCTGTATGAGAAGGAGAAGATCATCCTGCCCAAGAACCCCAAAACCGACCTCGAGGACCTGCCCAAGAACTTTCTGGCCATCAATGATTACGCCGTGGCTCCGACTCATGCCGAGGTTACGGGGAGTGGCAACCAACGAAGCCTGACCCACGCCTACCTTGCCTCGGTCAGTTTCGTTGATCATTGCGTGGGGATTGTCATGGATGCCTTGGAGGCAAGCCCGTATGCGGATAACACCATCGTTGTTCTGTGGAGCGACCACGGGTTTCACCTCGGTGAGAAACAGCACTGGGCCAAACGTACCTTGTGGGAAGAATCAACCCGAGTGCCCCTGCTCTTCGCCGGTCCGGGAATCAAACCGGGCAAGCCATGTAAGGAACCCGCCAGCCTGCTCGATCTTTATCCCACCCTAGTGGAGCTGTGCAACTTGCCGAAGAACCCTAGATTGGAAGGCTTTTCTCTCGTTCCGCAGCTCGATAGGCCCACGACTGCCAGAGAACGCCCCGCCATCACGTCCTCCTATTTCGGCAATCATTCCATACGGACCCGTGACTGGAGACTGATCTCCTACGAAGACGGATCCAAGGAACTCTACGACCACCGGATCGATTCGGATGAATTTGTGAACCTGGCCGAAGATCCCAAGCATCAGGCAGTGATCAAACGACTGGCCAAATGGTTGCCGCAAAAAGCCGCCCCTGAGTTCAAGGAAAAATCGGAGCGCCTTCGTATACGCAAAAAATGAAAAGGTTGATCTCCCTTTTACTGACTATCTTTTTGGCTTCTTCCTTCTGGGTGAAAGCTCAGGCTAAGGATACGGAAAGGCCCTGCGTGCTGTTGATCAATGTGGACGACTGGAATGACTGGAATACCGTACTGAAAGGGCACTCGCAGGCGATTACGCCCAATATTGAGCGGTTCGCAAAAAAGGGGATCACTTTTAGCAATGCGATTTGCGCTTCGCCCTCCTGCGTGCCCTCGCGCCCTGCTTTCTTTACGGGGATTGCCCCGTCGCGTTCGGGCAATATTACCAATGACAGCGGTAAGCGTCCGTGGCGCTTTTATGCCGGCCCGGAAACCGTTACGATTCCGAAGTTATTTTCTCAAAACGGATGGGGCAGCGTTGGCATCGCCAAAAACTTCCATCGAGGGGATGCCCCTGAATTTGATACTTATATTCCTCCGTTCAAAACACCGAAAAAACTAAAGAAGGTGGGGGTTAAGTTAAACTCCTCTGCCATTTGGGATATTGCCGATATACCTGCCTCTGAAATGGGCGACTACAAAGCCGCCAGCGCGGCTATCAAAACCATCGATTCGCATAAAGGTCCGCTTTTACTATCGGTTGGTATTTATCGTCCTCACGTCCCGTGGATTGTGCCGCAAGCCTATTTTGACCTTTATCCTCCCGAAACCCTTGCAGCTATCCGAGCGGCGCCTCAAGGATTTGGATGATTTACCCGAACGCTTGAAACTTGTTGCCGGTTTTGAAGCGAAGTTTGGCAAGGGGTATAATGAAATGTTGGTCAAAAAGGGCTACGACAAGCAATTTGTACGGGCTTATCTGGCGAGCGTGACCTTCGCGGACGAACAGGTTGGACGGATTCTCGACGCGTGGTACGCCAGTCCGTACGCCGAAACGGGCTATGTTGTGCTGTGGAGTGACCACGGTTACATGCTTGGTGAAAAGAACGCGTGGTCAAAAATCAAACCATGGTATGACTCGTCGCACAGCAATTTCATGATTGCGGGACCCGGTCTGCCCAAAGATGCAGTTTGTGCAAAAGCGGTTTCACTGCTCGACCTCTATCCCACACTAGTCGAACTGCTTGACTTGCCTAAGCCTCCTCAGGAGTTCGATGGGAACAGCCTGGTGCCACTCCTTAAAAATCCTGATGCCGAGTGGGATCGTCCTGTACGGATGACCAGTCAGATGGATGGTGTATTTTATGAGTCCATTCTGTCCAATGATTTCCGGATGACGCGACTGGCTACCGGAGAAACCGAGCTCTATAAACTCGCCAACGATCCACACGAATTTAACAACCTTGCGGGGAACCCGGCATACGCCCCGGTGATTGAAAAACTCGCAAAACACCTGTCATTCAGTTATCCGAAAATTCCTGCAGACGGATGGATTGAAGCTGAACTGATCCCCGCCCAGACTTCGGCTGATTATCGGCTTCGTGGGAATTGCCATTACTCGCTAGCGGATACCAGTGCATCCGGGAAGCGGCTTGTGTGCGCCCTCTTGCACGCAGGAGTCGGCAGTTATATCGAGTTTATAATCGACCTGCCCGCGGCCGGAACTTACCGCATCGAAGGTACCATCACTATGAGCGAAACATGCTCGGTGCAGGTCGATGACGTAAGAAATGATGCGGCCCAGGCGGATGCGGGCTATCCTATGCAACGGATCGGCATCCTGGAGCCTTCCGCCACGCTTGCAGATGCGTCAATGGGCGTGGTTCACTTTGACGAACCCGGGCTAAAAATAATCCGCTTTGTGACGAAGCAAAAACAAGAAGTTAAATTGGATCGATTACGCCTACTCAAAGATGCTTCCGCGAAGGAAACATCGAAACCGAGTAAGAAATCTTCAAAACGCCAAGCAATCCCTCGATAAAAAGACCTAGGTCTCACCGACGTAATAATCAAAGGAAACCAAGATTTTCTAGAGATTGATTTATACATTTTTCAACACAATGAACTCACGACTATTTATTTTCACTTTCATCATATCTCTCTCCGGCATTCTTTCGGTACAGGCAGAGGCCAAGCGTCCCAACGTGATCTTCATGCTTGCCGATGATCTCGGCTATGGCGACTTGAGCAGTTACAACCCTCAGTCGAATGGCGTGGCACCCAACAACACACCGATTCGGACTCCGAATCTGGATCGCATGGCCAAAAACGGCGCCCGGCTTACTGATTTTCATTCCGCTGCTCCCATCTGCTCGCCATCCCGCCGTGCCTTGTTGACTGCCCGGTACCCGAACCGTCTGGGTGAATGGGCTGAAGCGTATCGTGGATCTCCCGATGGCGTGGTTGCTTCCAAAGATCCGACGATCGGGATGTGGCTCAAGCAGGCAGGTTATTCGACCGCGGTCTATGGAAAGTGGAATGTGGGCGAGGTGAAAGGACTTTCCTGTCCGGGTGCTCACGGGTTTGATGATTGGCTGATCATCGATCACAATACGGGTTACTTTCAACATCAGAACAAGAACAAGGAATGTCAGGGCCGGCCCATGCTTTTTAAAACCGGTGGGAACCGGGTCACCAATCTCGAAGGCCAATACCTGACTGATATATGGACAGATAAGGCGATCGGTTTCATCAAAGACAATCAGAACGATCCGTTCTTTCTCTACCTGCCTTGGTCCATCCCGCACGCTCCCTTACAGGACCCCGATGCGGATTCGTCCACCGCCTTTGATGTCGGGGCCAAATCGAATACGCCAGAGGGTCGGGAAGTGTTCGTGAAGATGGTCGAGCATCTCGACTCCAGAATTGGTGAGATTTTCGAAGTCTTGAAAAAAGAGGGTCAGCTTGAAAACACGCTGATTATTTTCACCAGTGATAACGGTGGCA
>Ga0209660_1001208_pt1 | contig 14088 bp, 10 predicted proteins | sample SaaInlV_100m_DNA_2_FD_184659 | JGI IMG/M metagenome (GOLD analysis project Ga0209660, IMG submission 184659) | Marine microbial communities from expanding oxygen minimum zones in the Saanich Inlet - SI072_LV_100m_DNA (SPAdes) (version 2) | ecosystem: Environmental > Aquatic > Marine > Intertidal... | reverse complement strand
GGAAATATGATGATCAATGTTGAGCAAAGGATGGGGAAAGACCACTGAAAGATCAGGCCCTACCCGAGCCAGGTCCGCACAATCCGTCGTAACTGCCTCGTGCCCATCAGCCTGAAAGTCCTTAAACTGGCAAAAGGGGGTGTCGCCGATGAAAGACTCTAGAACGCGTGTGGACGAATCATGATTCACCGCAACAGCGTCCACCCCATTCTGCATCAGGACTCGGCAGAGAGCCACCTGTGAACCGATGCAGTCACCATCTGGCCTCCGGTGCCCGAGCACAGCGATCTTGTGTGTCTTAAGTTCACCTTCAATGACATTTTGAAAGGCTTGAGATGCTTCAGGAAAATATTTCATGATTCATTCATTTGGTTCAGATTCTTCATCCAGATGTTCAAGAAGTTCCAAGACGCGATGCCCCTCCTCAAGGGAATCATCATAACGGTAAGTAAGTCGGGGGAAATATTTAAGGATCACTCGTCGGGGCAGTTCCCGGGCAATCTCGTCCTGAACACGACGAAGAAACCCTTCCGCTTCAAGTTTCCTTTGGTCATCTCCGAGAACGGAGTAACGAACGGTTCCAACACGAAGGTCCGGTGAGACATCAACGCCAACGATGGTAATATAGACAGCCTCGGAACGATAGCGAGTGTGTAAAAATTCACTGACCTCTCGCTTGAGCAATTCGTCGACCCGGATTTTACGCTTGGCCATTAGTGTAACACCTAATTTGATGCATTTACCCTGCAGATACAAGGATGGCGGAATGGTCTACGTCAGAGAGATGGGCGAATTTTTTCAATCTCAATACACTCGATGAGATCGCCTTCCTCGTAGGCATTGAATCCTGCAAGACGCATTCCACACTCGTAACCGGCCTTTACCTCGTTCACATCATCTTTGAAACGCTTGAGGGTCTCCACCCTGCTTTCAATAACAACCTTCCCTTTGCGAACAAGGCGAGCCTTTCTGTCGCGATGGATTCGGCCTTCAGTAACCATACAGCCAGCAACAGTGAGAGACTTGCCAACTGGAAAGACTTGGCGAACCTCGGCTCCACCGATCTTCTTCTCACTGAGTTCCGGATCCAATAGCTCCGCCATTGCATCTGTCACAAGGTCGATCATTTCATAGATTATATTGTTCTGATAGATATCTACACCATGATGTTTGGCTTGGCCTCGAACTCCATTTTCCATACCAGTACTAAAGCCAAGAATTATGGCACCAGCAGTTTGTGCGACCTCCACATCGGACTTGGAAATCTGGCCAACATCAGCATTGATGATTTCCATCTCAACTTTCTCGCTGGAAATATCAGACAATGAAGAACAAAGAGCTTCGACCGACCCACGAACATCGGCGCGAACAATGACTCGAAGAGTCTTCCGCTGGGTGCTCTCAATGGCCTCGAAGAGACTCTCAAGTGTCGCTTCTGAGGCAACTTCCCCACCCGCAAGTAAACTACCGGCATTCTTCTTTAGGCTTTCAATAAATTCGTCAACTTCCCGTCGGGCAGCCTTCTCATTCTTAACTTGATGGAAAGTAGTTCCTGCTTCCGGTGCTTCAGACCAACCAATGACCTTGACCGGACTGGAAGGACCAGCTTCCTTAAGATTTTCTCCTCGATCATCAATGATTGCGCGAACCTTGCAATAGCAACCTCCGCAAAGCAGGACAGCACCTACTTTTAAGGTGCCTGACTGTAAAATAATGGATGCCGTGGGGCCGCGGCCCTGCTCGATCTGTGATTCCAGTACAACCCCCTCAACCTTGGCCATTGGGGAAGCCCGTAGCTCCATGACCTCAGCCTGAAGAAGGATCATCTCCAGCACTTCGTTGATCCCATCACCCTTCAGCGCAGAAATATTCACGGCTATTGTTTGCCCTCCCCAGTCTTCCGCCTGAATTCCCTTCTCCTGCATCTGCGTGCGAACCTTATCCGGGTTGGCTCCCTTCACGTCACACTTGTTTATGGCAACAATGATGTCCACCTGAGCCTTCTGTGCAAACTTGAGCGCCTCCTCGGTCTGGGGCATGAACCCATCGTCTGCAGCCACCACGAGTATGGCAATATCTGTCACATTGGCCCCCCGTTCACGCATCTTTGAAAAAGCGGCGTGCCCAGGAGTATCAATAAACGAAATCTTTTTGCCCTTGTGTTCGACTTGATAGGCAGCGACATGCTGGGTGATGCCGCCGGCCTCTCCATCAGCCACCTTGGCGTTGCGGATGGTATCAAGCAACGTGGTCTTTCCATGATCGACATGCCCAAGGATGCAGACCACAGGGGGCCGTTCCTCCATGGATTCGGCAACCTCCTTGGCCTCCTTTTCCTTTTTCTCCTTCTTGGCCACCGCCGGGTCCATTTTCTCCCCACGGTGGCGGATATCCAATTGGAACCCATGCTTTTCCGCGATCAACTGGGCCACAGACTCCTCCAGGACTTGATTCATGGAGCCGAAGATATCCATCTTCATAAGCTCAGAAATCAACTTGAAAGGTTTCATGCCCAACTGGACGGCAAAATCACGAACCACAATTGGGGGCTTTAATTCAATTATCTTGCTCCCGTCTTCAGCGGTCCTTGGTTCTGCTACAATCTCGTTATCGTCCGGCAAGTCTGGGGCAACTGGTCTTGGCGCAGCTCCAGCAGGTGCAGGCTTTGCCTCCTCCGCAGGGGGAGGAGTCGGTGCAGGACCAGCAACAGGCGGGGGAGATTTTGGTGCGGCCTCGGGCTCGGGAGGGTTAGGCTTGACCGGTGGTGCAACCTGTCTCGGACCAATAACTCGCTCCTTGGGCACGACAGGCGCGGGTTTCCCTTCTGCCTCCTGTTTCTTCCTTCGCTCCTCCACAACCTCTTCAGCAGATTTCACCTGGGCTGCAGCAGGGAGGAAGCTACCTGATGAGGCAGGCTTTGCGGCCCTAGTTTCATTTGCATCGTCACGATCAGATGAAGAAGACTCTTTGACAACCGGTTCGGACTCTGAAACATCCGGTTCCTTCATGAGTTCCTCGCGTAGAGCTTGGGCGGAAATGTTGTCGATGGTACTCGATACCGTCTTTACATTATGGCCTCGTTCCTGAAGAAGCAACATAAGCTCCTTATTTTCCATCCCAATTTCCTTGGCAAGGGTGTGGATGCGAACAGCCATATCAAATACTTGGTGTGTGAGTTAATGAATAGTTGAAGATGAGCGGTTAACCACTGGCAGGGGAACTACGCGTAGACTGAAATTCCAAGACAGCGCCCAGGACCATATCTGCATCCTCTTGTGTAAAGCCAGCATCAACAAGATCTGAAGCAGTAACACCTTCAAATGCATCAGGGCTATTGATTCCGATCGCCACAAGTTGCTCTGCCTGCGAGGCAGTAATCCCCTGGATCTGGTGTAGTCCTTCAACTGCACGAGCCAAACGTTGCTCAAAGCCAACCCCCCCGGTCTCCTCCTTCGCAATATTCAACCTCCAACCCATCAGCTTTGAAGTCAGCTTTGCATTTTGGCCACGCCGGCCAATGGCAAGGGCCATGTCCTCGTCTGCAATCTCAAAATGAATACGTTTGTCCCTCTCTTCAACTTTGACATTTTTCGGGACAACAGGCTTGAGGGCCTCCTCCAGAAATTTTAATGTATCTGGGTAGTATCGAATAATATCGATCTTCTCACCGCCAAGTTCTCTAACGATAGTTTTGACTCGAGCTCCGCGAGCACCAACGCAGGCACCAACAGGATCAACCTTGGGATCATTGCTGGTTACGGCAATCTTGGTGCGATAACCAGGTTCCCGTGCCATGTGCTCAATTACAACCGTACCATCCTTGACCTCAGTCACCTCCATCTCGAAAAGACGATGAACAAAACGAATATTGGATCGACTCAGTATCAGCTCGGGACCGCGATTGGCAATATCCAGATCAAGTAGCAGGCAACGGATCGGCTCTCCAGGAGAATAATCTTCACCGGGAACCCTTTCTCGATTAGGGAGTATGGCCTCAGCCTTACCTACCTCAATAACCAAGTCGCCTTTCTCACGCCGACGCACGATCCCGGAAACCACCTGGCCCACCTGGTCCTTGTAGTCTTCGTGGACGCGTTCCTTTTCAAATTGGCGAATACGTTGCATGATAGCCTGACGTGCAGTCTGGGCTGCTATGCGACCCAAGGCACCGGGATCAATCTCCTTCTCCACGAACTGGCCGACACGAGGATTATCAAGGAACTCGGTAGCCTTTTCAATATGGATTTGAGTTTTCGGGTCAGATAAGGAATCAACCACTTCCAATAGAATCCACGCGCTGACAACGCCTGTCTTTGGGTCGATCTCGATACGTAACTCCTGCCCCGCATTGATGCTCTTCTGGGCAGCAGTGACAAGGGCACTCGAGATCGTAGAGATCATGTCCGCACGGTCGATCCCCTTCTCTTTTTCCATGTATTCGAGGATGGAAAGAATTTCGCTGCTCATGACTTGTCTGGAATTGGTCTATAGATAAAAAAAGCGGGCCGAAACCCGCTATCCATCTTGGGATAATTTCAGGATTAATAAAATTGTGGAATGGAGAAAAATGAGAGAAAAACACCGCTTGTCAAGAGTTTGGGACAACCAGCTAAAAGGCAGTCAACAGGGAGGGATTTAACCTTTTGCTTCGTTGATCAATTGAAGCAGGCCCTGCTGAAGACCGTTGCAAAGAGGAACTTTAATCCCACGTTTCGCGCATTGATGACGAAGAAAATAAGCAAGTGATTTAGGAAAATTTCCAGGATGCCAGTGATACCATGGGGAAAAAAGTTCATCCCCACGCTTCGTAGATAATAGCGGAAGGAATACATCCGCAATTAAGGTGTTCACCAATGTATTCGGAAGGCGAGGACAAATCATACGAATTATTGATTGGACTGATTTCCGAACCGGACTGTTCTTCCGGAAGGAGGCGGTATTCATTGGATTAAAGGGGACAGAACTCTGGATTGGAGACATGGAATGTAGCAACTCTGGCCAATCTGGATTTTCCCCAAACAGATCGATGTATTGCTGAAGACGTAGCTTGGGATGATTAAAAGGTCTCAAGCCGGCCAGCCTCCACTCCCCTCTACGGGATTCATAAAGATGTTCTGCACTGGGCAAATCCTGCCGCATTTTATCAAATGAATAATCCAAGGCAACCTTGGCAAACACGGCCCGGTTGCGACGACCACCAAATGCCTCAAGTACAATCTCATGGCAAATCTGGCTCCAGTTGTTGTATCGAAGGCGGTTATGCATCACATCACGCTTTGCGCACCAGCGAGCATGTGCACACTCAGCAAGACGTGACAGAAAAGCCTCCCCCGCAAATGAATCCAATACACTGGCCATAGGCATTGTCCCGGACTGTTCCATCCGGGTGAGATGAAAATCGAGTAGATACTGCTCCATGTCCATTTCCAGGTGAGGAAGAAGAACAAGAGTATCAGGTTCATGACCTTGCTCTGTACGAATCATCGAAAGATCAGGAAAAAGGACAACATGTAGCACCACCCGATTAAATTCAGGATCTGAATCGTGCCCGTGATGCATCCAGTCCCGGGCATGGAAATGAATCTCGACATCACCATTCATAGGCTTCCCGGCAAACAGTAGTCGAGCATTTCGAAAGTCCGGACCTTCACAATGATTCCAAGTACCAGGAAACAGTACATCCAGTTGGACCCCTGAGGACATAAAAAATCTATCCGTGAGGAGCTTTTGTTCATGCCAGATTTGCTGAACCACCCTCTCGGGGATAGCCAAAGGACCATAGGGGCCCTGGATCTCGGCGGTATGTAACGTCTCCATCGGAGACAAAAGACCTCACAGGCCTTTAGCTTGCAAGCCTATATAATATATATTAATCTATTTATATATTTTGTAGTAATCCAGTATGCCGATTTAAGTGTTGAACGGATTAATACTCCAATCACTACGGTTCTGTGCTCGTTTTCCCTGCAGTACCCGGCGCTGTACTGAAGTGACACGTTGAATCCGATCCATTAATTCGTCAGGGGTCAGCGCGAAAGCACCAGATGCGGCAAAAGTTTGCGCGATTGCATGATCCTTGGTGGCAACCAGAATTCGATCCGGGGCATCAGCATTGGTGACCAGTCGCTCAATAACCTCATCGGCACTGACGCCACTGGGTGAATAGACAATGGCATACCCAGGATCATCAGGAATCGGTTGGTCAACATCGATCTTGCCTCCCTGCCCATCATAAACAATGGTCAGTCTCACCTTGCCAGGATCATGGAGGCACAGGGTTAGTTCCTGAAAACGCTCTCGAGCGACCGTGATGCCGTAAGAACGCATGGCATCCCGAACCTCGGGAATTGCATGGATTAAATTGTATCCATCAAGAATCAGATGTTCACTCTGGGAGTAATCAGGCATGTCAAAAACCATAAAATATAAATCCATAACAATGGAAACAACAACATCAAATCAGGATTTTAGATAAGTAGTTAAAATAGAATGATACCGATGGACTGAAACTGAATTCCGTGGGTCAGGAATCCGCTCGCCTTTTTACTGAAAACATTTTTAGTAACCGACCATTTTTTTGCTGCAACCACCCTCATGGCCCGCAACCCACAGACTTTAAAAACAACTGTAGCATTCCTGCTGTGCACAATCCACCTGTCGATTAACGGACAGGTATCCATCCCTCGAAACCTACCCTTTGTGCCCGAATTGGGACAAGACCCTGTTTTGGAGCAACAGATTACACCCAAAGATTTCCGCTCCATCGACTTTGAGGTCGGGCCTACATCCAACCGCTCGTCCATGCTCATGGAAGTGGGGCAGGGCTTTAATACAAATCTGGATCTGGATGCGTTTGAACTTCCATTTTTTGATCGGGGTCTGGGTCTTGATGAGGCTGATATAAGTCTCGGCCCATTTGGTATAAACTTCCATCAAGTCAAGGCATCGGTCCTTTTCAGTGACAATATCGACCTTGAAGAGAAGGATGCTGACGCCGGCGTCCTCGGCATCACCACGTTGGGGTTCAGTATTATATTTCAACCATTCGAGAGCCTGCACCTGATGATCCGGGGTGATCTGGTTGCACTTCCCTTTGAGAAGAAGGTTGGCTTCAATGGGTTTGGCCTTCAGGACCCGACTTCCGCCTCACTCGGTCTTGAAGGTGGCACCCGCAACCTGTCCCACATACAGACATTGCTCGCTTTTGAACCGGGAGACTGGGATATTGAGTTGATGGAGGATTTCGCGGTGGAATTTGCCCAAGGGAGCAACTACCTGACCAACTTTGAGGCCGACGGGAGCCTCTACGCATGGGACCCTGTTGTATTTGATGAAGTGGACTCAGCCGGACGCTACCAGTACGGTGCCGGGGGAACTGCAAAAGGCGACAGGGCTTCCATGTTCGACACCCAGGAACGGGCCACCGGTGAGTTTGAAGACATGACCATTTTTCGCAGCAATACTGCCGGTCTCACCGTAGGTCGCACCCTCCCCACAGAAACCGACCTTAAAGTTTCGTACTACAGACGCGACCGCTGGACAGTGCTCCCCGACTCAACCCCGCAGGATACACGTCTCGGTGGACGGGTTCTGCTAAATAACAAAAAAGAGAACCTTCGATTCAAGCCATTCGCCTCATACAAGTGGATCAATGAACCATCTTTCTCCCAGGGTTGGAATGCCGGATTGCGGACAGAGATTACCGACCATATGCACTCGATCACGGACTACGGGCAAACCGACGGGAACAGCACGTGGCGCATTGCCCTGCGTCACCAGATGAATCTGCGGACAATGCATGCTGCCAGCTTCCGTAGACTGATGGACATCAATGATATTACCGGGAACGGCGACCTGCAAACAATATGGGATTACCGATTGTCCAAGGTCATCGCTCCTCGCTTTAATGCAGACTTCATCCTTCGCGGAGGCGAAACTGAAAATCTTGAGACCGGGGAAACCCATGACAACATGTTCTATGGACTCGGGCTGACAAAGGCATTCACCAATGCAATCAGCTGGAACACAACGGCAGGCCATAAGCGGAGGGAAAGTCAGGAGGGACAGGTCAACCGGTCAACAGACATTGACAACCGCCTCAACATCCGTGCGTGGGATGTATATAAATTCCTTTTCTCCCACCGTTGGCGCGATCGCGTCTATAACGACTCCAGTCCTCCGCGAAGTACCAACGAGAACCTCTTCATCATCCAGGTCTCAAGAACTCTATAGGCCACGGGATCAATAGTTAAATCTTTTTCTGTTTCCGTTACTCAAATGTCTTGGAATTCACGCAACCAACTATTTTAAAACACGGCTCAACATTTTTAACCGATATATAAAACAGAAAATATTTAAATCATGAGCGAAGCATTTCCCGACATCCCCAGGATCCAATACGAAGGTCCAAACTCAAAAAACCCACTGGCCTTCAAGCAATACAATCCCGACGAGGCAATTGGCGGTAAATCCATGAAGGAACATATGCGTTTCGCTGCCGCCTATTGGCATGTGATGCGCAATCCCCTGGGTGATCCCTTTGGTCCCGGCACTGCAAAGATGCCCTGGGATGATGGCAGTGACTCCGTAGAGAATGCCGTCAACAGGGTCGACGTCTTCTTCGAGTTCATGGACAAGATCGGCATCGACTACTATTGCTTTCACGACCGGGATGTCGCCCCCGAGCTTGAGACCCTGCAGGCCAGTAATGATGCGCTGGATCGTGTTGCCGACCGCCTCCTGCAAAGGCAACAGGAAACCGGTAAAAAGCTACTCTGGGGAACCGCCTGCCTCTTCATCCATCCCCGATTCGCCCAGGGTGCAGCCACCTCCCCCTACCTCGACGTATATGCCCACGGTGCAGCTCAGGTTAAGAAGGCCATCGAGGTAACGCATCGACTTGGTGGACTTGGCTATGTCTTCTGGGGCGGCCGCGAAGGCTACTCTTCATTAATCAATACCGACATGAAGCGCGAGCTCGACCACCTTGCCCGATTCATGCACATGGCGGTGGACTGGAAAAAGGAAATCGGCTTTGAAGGCCCCTTCTACATTGAGCCCAAACCACGCGAGCCAACGACCCACCAGTATGATTCCGACGCTGCTGCCTGCCTGAACTTTCTCCGCGAGCACGATCTCCTCGAGCACTTCAAGCTCAACGTCGAGACCAACCACGCAACCCTTGCCGGACACACCATGCAGCACGACCTTACCGTTGCAGCCAATGCCGATGCCCTGGGTTCCATCGACGCCAATCGGGGGGACGAGCTTATCGGCTGGGATACCGACCAGTTCCCCACCGACATCTACCTGACCACCCAGATCATGCTCGTTGTCCTCAATATGGGGGGCTTCACCACCGGCGGCCTGAACTTCGACGCAAAACGTCGACGTGAATCGCATGAACCCATTGACCTCTTCCACTGCCATATCGGCGGAATGGATGCATTTGCTCGTGGACTCAAGATTGCCAATGCCATCATTGAGGACGGCCGCCTCGGTGACTTCGTCAAGGCACGCTACTCCAGTTGGGACAGCGACCTTGGGCAAAAAGTTGAATCCGGCAACGCCAGCCTTGCCGAACTGGAAACCCTTGCACTTCGTAATAACATTAGCGATATCCCCTCCGGTCGTCAGGAAATGCTGGAGAACCTTATCAACGAATTTATATAATTCATTTCAAAAAACACTTTTAAAATCAGTTTAAAACCCCGGCCCGCCAAAGCCGGGGTTTTTTTGAGTGATTAGTGAAATAATTCGACCCACATCGGCCTCCCATTCAAATTTTCCAATTGCCACCAATCAAATCAAGTATTCCCATCTCAAGCGAAACTCCCTTTCAATAATCACATGATACAAACCATACAGGATAACAATCCCTCTGCAGACAACAAACCGAACGACTACGGCGATTCCTTTCCCAACAGCGAAAAAGCCTTTCGTGAAGTCACCCTCGAGGATGAAACCCTGAAAGTCCCGTTCCGTCGTGTCCACCTCACGGACAACTCGACCCCGGTTGAGCTCTATGACACCAGCGGCCCGCTCGGCATCCCGCCAAAGGAGGGACTGCCCAGGCTCCGGGAAAGCTGGATCGCCAGACGGGAAGCCCGTGGAGACAAGAACTTCACCCAGATGCATTACGCCCGTAAAGGCATCATCACCGAGGAGATGCACTACATCGCCGCACGGGAAGGAATGGAGGCAGAGTACGTTCGGTCAGAAGTTGCCCGGGGACGAGCCATCATCCCGGCCAACAAGCGACACCCCGAGCTGGAACCCATGATCATCGGTCGCAATTTCCTGACCAAGATCAATGCCAACATCGGGAACTCCGCCGTCTCCAGTTCCATTGAGGAGGAGGTCGAGAAACTCAGCTGGGCCACCCTCTGGGGAGCGGACACCGTCATGGATTTATCCACCGGCCAGAACATCCATGAGACCCGCGAGTGGATTCTCCGCAACTCCCCTGTTCCCATTGGAACCGTACCCATATACCAGGCTCTCGAAAAAGTAGGTGGCGATCCCGCAGACCTCACATGGGAAGCTTTCCGCGAGGTTCTCATTGAGCAGGCCGAGCAGGGGGTTGACTACTTCACGATCCACGCCGGGGTACTCCTTCGCTTCATCCCCACCACCGCCGAGCGCCTGACCGGGATTGTTAGCCGGGGCGGATCCATCATCGCCAAGTGGTGCCTCACCCACCACAAGGAAAACTTTCTCTACACCCACTGGGATGACATCTGCGCCATCTGTGCCGAGTACGACGTATCCTTCTCCATCGGGGACGGGCTTCGACCCGGGTCCATCCACGACGCCAATGACGAGGCCCAGTTCGCCGAGCTCAAGACCCAGGGCGACCTGACCCGCCGCGCATGGGAGTTTGATGTCCAAGTGATGAACGAAGGTCCCGGGCACGTTCCCATAAACCTTATCCAGGAAAACATGGACAAGCAGCTGGACTGGTGTGACGAGGCCCCCTTCTACACACTCGGGCCCCTTACCACGGACATCGCCCCCGGCTACGACCATATTACATCCGCCATCGGCGCCGCAAATATCGGGGCCGCCGGGTGCGCCCTGCTCTGCTACGTCACGCCCAAGGAACATCTCGGCCTCCCCGACCGCGACGACGTCAAGGCCGGTGTCATCGCCTACAAGATCTCAGCCCATGCCGCGGACCTTGCCAAGGGTCACCCCGGCTCCAAGGACTGGGACGATGCCCTCTCAAAAGCCCGCTTCGAGTTCCGCTGGGAGGACCAGTTCAACCTTTCCCTCGACCCCGTCACCGCCCGGGCCTACCACGACGAGACACTCCCTAACGACAATGCCAAGGTCGCCAAGTTCTGTTCCATGTGCGGCCCCAAGTTTTGCTCCATGAAGATCACCGACGACATCCGCAAGATGGCCGCCGACCAAAAAAAGTCTGAAAACGAGGTCATCAAGGAAGGTCTTCGCGAAAAGGCCGAGGAATTCACATCTGCCTGAACCCATAACGGCACCCCGGCATTCATCCCCACATCATTGAAACTTGCTTAAACTGATCAGTCTCACAGGCCTCGTTGCCTTCATCGCCCTCGCATGGGCGATCTCCATCAAGCGTGGACGCTTCCCGTGGCGCACAGTCCTGACCGGGCTGGGCCTGCAGGTCGCACTCGCCGCCATCCTGATACCCGACACCATCATCGGCCGCAGCCTCTATACCTTTGCTGACGGGGTCGCCAAGAACATCGTCGCATTCGCCAGTAAAGGCACTCAACTCGTCTTCGGGGACAACAATTCATTTGTCCTCGGCATCACCATCTGTGGCACCATCATCCTTGTTGCCGTCCTATCCAGCCTGCTTTATCATCTGGGAGTGCTGCAGTTGATCGTCCGGGGCATGGCATGGATTATGCGGCGCATCATGCGCACCAGTGGAAGTGAAAGCCTCTGCTGCGCGGCCAACGTATTCATGGGCCAGACCGAGGCCCCCCTCGTCATCCAGCCCTACCTCAAGGGCATGACCCGTAGCGAGATAATGACCATGATGGTTGGTGGCATGGCCACCATCGCCGGTGGAGTGTTTGCCATCTATGCCGACATGGGATTCGAGGCCGGGCACCTCCTGACCGCCTCCTTCATGGCCGCGCCCACGGCCCTCTACGTTTCCAAGATTCTCCTGCCCGAGACCGAGAAAAGCGAGACGGTCGATGGAGCCAAGTCCGAGGTAAAGCCAGAGACCACCAATGCACTGGATGCCATGTGCCAGGGTGCCGGGGACGGCATGAAGCTGACCCTCAACGTGCTGGCCATGCTCATCGGTTTCACCGCTGCCATCGCCGCCCTCAACTTCCTCATCACCCAGCCACAGGAATGGGCCAAGGTTGCAGATCCCGTGACCATTGACCGCATCCTGGGTTGGCTCAACGCACCCTTTGCCTGGCTCATGGGTATCCCCTGGGTTGACTGCAACTACATTGGAGAATGCCTCGGCAAACGCATGGTTTTCACCGAGTTCATCGGCTATGAGCATCTCAAAGACGCCATTTCACAAAATGGGAAAGATCCTAAGGTGAATCTTGACCCCAGAAGTATTGGAATCGCCTCTTTCGCCATCTGCGGATTTGCCAACTTTGCCAGCATTGCTATCCAGATCGGCGGCATCGGATCCCTGGCCCCGGAGCGGAGAAAAGACCTAGCCTCCCTTGGCCTCCGCGCCATGGCCGGTGGCATCCTTGTCAGCTATCTCAACGCCTGCGTTGCCGGAATCTTTTTATAATCCCACCCTTAATCGTACGCCAATCCCATGAAACCCATCCGCCTCCCCATAACGCTACTCGCAATCGCCGCAGCCTCCACCCTGGCCGCGGCCGAACCCAAGTTCCGCCAGCAGGATATTGATACCAAGGTCGGGGTCGGCTACGGCTTGCAGATCGCCGACATGGATGGCGACAAGAAGGTCGACATCATCCTCGTCGATAAGGACAAGGTCGCCTGGTACAAGAACCCGACCTGGAAAAAACACCAGATCAGCGGACACCTGACAAAGAGGGACCACGTCTGCGTTGCGGCGAAAGATCTCGATGGGGACGGCAAGGCAGAGATCGCAGTCGGCGCTCAGTGGAGCCCAAATGATACCGTCAACAGCGGCGCAGTCTTCTACCTCCAGCCCACAGCGGACCGCTCCGGGGACTGGAAACCAATCCAGCTGTACCACGAACCCACCACCCACCGCATGCACTGGGTGCGCAATTCAACCGGCAGCCACGACCTAGTCGTCAAGCCACTCCACGGACGCGGCAACAAAAACAACGCCGGCGCCCCCCTCAAGGTCCTTGCCTATAAAGTGCCCAAGGACATCAACAAGAAGTGGAAAACCACCCTCGTCTGCGAGTTCCTACACAACAGTCACAACTTCCACCCCGTCAACTGGGACAAGGACACCGAGGAGGAGCTCCTCGTAACCGGGCAGGAAGGCACATGGCACCTGGACCGGCAAAAGGACAACTCATGGAAACGCACCGCCGTCTCCGAGGAATTCGGTGGAGAAGTCCGCGACGGCAACCTGCCCGACGGTCGCAGGATCGTCGCCACCATCGAGCCACGCCACGGGTCCAAGGTCGTCTGCTACCGGCAGGACGGCAAGTCCTGGAAACGTACCGTGCTCGACACAACCTTCAAGGACGGCCACGCCCTGGCCTGCGCTGACTTTCTCGGAACCGGCGGGGACCAGGTCGTCGCTGGATGGCGCGGGATGAATCCCCGCGCCGTTCCCGGCCTTAAGATCTTCATCCCCAAGGACAAGGACTACAACGAGTGGGAAACACACCAGCTAAGCGGGGCGGAGATCGCCGTCGAGGATATCAAGGCCGCCGACCTCAATGGTGACGGAAAACCCGAGATCATCGTTGCCGGTCGCCAGACCCACAACCTCAAGATCTTCTGGAACGAAAACAAGTAGGTCATGAGACGAGAAAATCTCACTTGACGCCACACCGCCAAGATTTCTATATCCCAACCCTTTCAACCGCGGGGAGCCAGCCCCCCGGCAAAGCCGAGATAGCTCAGTTGGTAGAGCGACGCACTCGTAATGACGCGCCCAGCCAGCCT
>Ga0209660_1001203_pt1 | contig 14115 bp, 10 predicted proteins | sample SaaInlV_100m_DNA_2_FD_184659 | JGI IMG/M metagenome (GOLD analysis project Ga0209660, IMG submission 184659) | Marine microbial communities from expanding oxygen minimum zones in the Saanich Inlet - SI072_LV_100m_DNA (SPAdes) (version 2) | ecosystem: Environmental > Aquatic > Marine > Intertidal... | reverse complement strand
CGCCTAAAGGATGAGAGAAAAGCTCACCTGTTATGGACTCAAAACAAACAATGCAATGTCTACTTTAGCTACTCTGTTAACTTTGCTTCTTGATAGATATCGGTGAGGATAGTGGTTAGATACGCCTTGACGTGTTTAGTTCGCTCTGTTTTCCGCACGGTCATATGGCTCAAAGCCATGCCTTTCATTAAGAACTGCACCATATCATGAGCGCCTTCCAGCCTCGCGACATTTTTCCAATGAGGGAAAACGGCCTTGGCTGTATCGAGAAATTGTTTCTCAAAATCTTTCTCTACCGGCTCGATAACTTTCAGTAACTCAAAATCAGTGCGTGATGCAGTAAGTAATTCCTGATAAGCAAAGAAGGAGGGAAGGTTTACGTATCGCCAGGCTGACTCAACAGATTTAGTAAAAGCATCCTGACTCAACGATTGTTTTGGATCGTCAATATCTGCCATCAAGTCTCGATACTCTTGTAAACGCCGACCATGCAAGTAATCTATTACAGACCTCATGACTGACATGCGAGAAGGAAAGTGGTGCATCATAGCGCCGCGAGAGAGGCCGGCATTGTTCGCAATCAAGGCTGTTGTAGTATTAGCATATCCTAACTCAAGAAGACATTGAATAGTCGCTTCCAATATCGCTGAACGCGTCATTGCGCTCTTTTCTGCCTGCCAGCCCTTCTCGTTTCGCTTTGGCCGCTTTGCGCTTGGGGCCACCGATTTCTTAGGCCGCTTAGACTCAATATTTGATGCCGACATTAAAACGTCCTTTCCACTTTTGTACGATGATAAGCTAAGATAATTGTTTTTCTTTCTCTAGATTCCATTTCCGTGTATTGCAAAATGGAACATATAAAACCATCATGCTTGTTTATTGTCAAAGATACCAGACCCCAACAACAACAATTTTTTCTGAATCATCGATATGTTATCCCAACTTAAAAGCCAGTAAACCCTTGCTTTTGGGCATGCTTAGTAGTTCCCTTGGATTAAATTCCCAACAATATCATCATGATATTATTACGCATAAGGCCATGCTAATTTGACTAAATCTGCAGATATTTTCAACCATTTTAGGCAGCAACACCAATATTAAGGTTTATTTAATCAGGCTTTCTCGCCAGAATACCGTTCAATAACCTGCTTTCCCAACGCCATCTGATGAACCTGATCAGGGCCGTCAGCTTGCCGACACCAGCGAGCATAATTATAACCCTCAGCCATGCAGTAGTCTTCGGTTAGCCCGCCAGCACCATGCATCTGTATAGCGCGATCGATAACACTTTGCATTAACACCGGCACAGTTGTCTTGGTAGCCGCAATCATATCAATGGACGCGGAGACACCCTGATCATCGATTTGATGGCAGGTCTTCAGCACCAGCAACCGCGCCATCTCTATTTCGGAAAACATACGTGAGATATCCTCTCGCACTGATTGATGCTTACTCAATTGGCGACCGAAGGTAGTCCGTGACACTGTTCGTTGGCATGCCAATTCAAGAGATCGCTGTCCCGTGCCTATCAGTCGCATGCAGTGATGCATGCGGCCCGGACCTAATCGGCCTTGGGCTATTTCAAAACCACGCCCTTCACCTAGTAACACATTTTCGAGTGGCACGCGGCAGTTTTCAAATACTAGCTCCGCATGGCCAATAGGAGCATCATCGTACCCAAAAGTCGTCAAAGGCCGGACCAAGGTCAATCCGGTAGTGTCCTTAGGGACCAATACCTGTGTTTGCTGCAAGTGACGATTTGGATTACTAGGGTCAGATTTGCCCATAACTATAAGAATGCGGGTTCGCTGGACCAAGGTCAATCCGGTAGTGTCCTTAGGGACCAATACCTGTGTTTGCTGCAAGTGACGATTTGGATTACTAGGGTCAGATTTGCCCATAACTATAAGAATGCGGGTTCGCTTGTTCATGGCGCCGGTAATAAACCACTTACGACCATTTAGCACCCATTCGTTACCCTCTTTGACTATGCTCATTTCGACATTAGTGGCATCACTAGATGCAACCTGGGGTTCGGTCATAGCATAGGATGAGCGAATCTCGCCAGACAGCAAAGGTTTGAGCCATCTGTCCTGCTGGTCTTTAGTCGCATAATTCATGAAAACCTCCATGTTGCCGGTGTCGGGCGCATTACAGTTAAACACCTCTGGTGACCAGATAACCCTACCCATTAGCTCACACAAAGGAGCATACTCAGCGAAACTCAGTCCGCCATGCTCGCAATATTTACCATGAGAAGGTGGTACGAAAAGGTTCCATAGGCCTGCAGCCTTGGCCTTCGACTTTAATTCATCCATTAAAGGGAGCGCCGCAAAACGATTTTGTGCACCATGCAACTGCTTGGCATAGGCTTGCTCGTTTGGATAAATGTTCTCATCAAAGAATACTTGCAGCCTGTCAAGTAGGCGCTGAGATTTTTCACTATTTTGGTACATATTCATACTCCGTCAAAAGGAATGGGTATAAGTACTACTTCATCACGTAGGCTGTCGAATATACTTCAGGTAGAAACAACACAGCATTAGAGTTAAAAAATTCCAAGAGTAACCTAGAAAAACCTTATAGATAAAACCGGCGTCACATAGGTTTTTTACCGATCTTGATCACTCGGCCCGCATATGCGGAAACAGCAATACATCTCTTATCGAGGGTGAATCAGTTAAAAGCATCACAAGACGATCGATGCCGATACCCTCGCCCCCGGTTGGTGGCATACCATATTCCAAAGCCCGAATATAATCTGCATCAAAGTGCATAGCTTCATCATCACCTGCATCTTTTTCTGCCACCTGTTGCCTAAAGCGAGCTTCCTGATCTTCCGGGTCATTAAGCTCAGAGAAACCATTGGCTATTTCGCGACCACCAACAAAGAATTCAAAGCGATCGGTGACAAAAGGGTCATTATCATTACGGCGTGCCAAAGGTGAAACTTCGGCCGGATACATGGTAATAAACGTTGGCTGTTCTAGCAGGTGCTCAACAGTTTTTTCGAATATTTCGATCTGCACCTTACCCAAACCCCAAATATCTTTGAGAGGAATATGCAAATCTGTGGCGATTTTACGTGCTCCACCCTCATCACTGAGTTGTTCTGCGCTAATGTCAGAGTTGTACTGCAAAATAGAATCAAAAACCGACAAGCGAACAAAAGGCTCGGCAAAGTCATAATGTATTTCGCTTTCAATCTCTCCGTCCGAATCTTTCACCGTGTTTACAACTTTGGTTGACCCCAACACCTCAGTGGTCATTTTGCGGAGCATGTCTTCGGTAAGATCCATCAGATCATTAAAGTCAGCGTAGGCTTGGTAGAACTCGAGCATGGTGAACTCGGGGTTATGCCGTGTTGAAAGACCTTCGTTCCTGAAATTACGATTGATTTCATAAACCCGTTCAAAACCACCGACTACCAGGCGCTTGAGATAAAGCTCAGGCGCGATTCGTAGATACATGTCGATATCCAGCGCGTTGTGATGAGTAACAAAAGGTCGTGCTACTGCGCCGCCCGGTATCACCTGCAACATGGGGGTTTCAACTTCTAAGTAATCAGCTTCATTGAGATAGCGACGAATGAAGTCCACTACCTTAGAGCGAATACGAAAGGTGTTGCGCACATCGGGATTAACAATGAGATCAACATATCGCTGGCGATAACGCATTTCTTGGTCAGCAAGGCCGTGAAACTTATCCGGCAGAGGACGCAGTGCTTTGGTGAGAAGAAGGTAGTCATCCATCTGCACATACAGATCGCCCTTACCCGACTTATGCAGAACACCGGTAATACCGACAATGTCACCCAAGTCTAGAGACTTAGCGAACGGTCGTGCATCTTTGGTCACGTACAGCTGAATTTGATCAGAGCCGTCTTGGACCACAATAAAGGCACCACGATTGCGAATCACCCGCCCAGCGATGCAGACAACCTTTCCAAGCGCCTCTAACTGCTCTTTGGATTGATCACCAAAGCCCGTTTGTAATTCATTTGCGCTATGGGCAGGCTGGAACTGATTAGGGAACGTTGGACCCTCTTGACTGCGCAGTTCATCAAGTTTTGCTCGGCGTTCAGCAATCAGTTTGTTTTCGTCGTGTTGATCAGTCATGTTTACCCTGTGTTTTGGTTATGGGTGTCTTAGTCGCGATGTTTAAAGGCCCGCTTTTAGCGATGCCACAATAAATTGGTCTAGCTTTCCATCCAATACCGCCTGAGTGTTGCGGGTCTCTATATTTGTGCGCAGATCTTTGATGCGTGCATCATCCAATACATAGGAGCGAATCTGGCTACCCCAACCAATATCTGATTTCGTATCCTCAGTCGCCTGAGCTGCTTCTTGACGTTTACTCACCTCTAATTCGTAAAGTTTAGCACGCAACATCTGCCAACACTTATCACGATTTTGGTGCTGCGACCGCTGACTTTGACTTTGCACCACTATACCACTGGGGGCATGGGTGAGCCGCACCGCCGAGTCGGTTTTGTTAATGTGCTGACCACCAGCACCAGATGCACGGTAAGTGTCAGTGCGCACATCAGAGGGATCAATATCGATCTCGATGTTGTCATCAATTTCTGGTGAGATAAACACAGCTGCAAATGAAGTATGTCGTCGATTACCCGAGTCAAAAGGTGATTTCCGCACTAAACGATGGACGCCAATTTCAGTGCGCAACCAGCCAAAAGCGTATTCACCTGTTATCTCAACAGTGGCACTCTTAATGCCCGCGACGTCACCAGCTGAACATTCCACTAGTTCGGCTTTAAAGCCTTTATCATCGGCCCAACGAAGATACATGCGCAATAGCATCTCTGCCCAGTCTTGCGCCTCGGTACCACCAGACCCAGACTGTATTTCCAAAAAGGCGCTATTTTGATCCATCGCTCCTGAGAACATGCGTCGAAATTCTAGTTTAGCTAACTGAGCCTCAAGAAAGGCCATGTCTGTTTCAACATCAGTCACGGTGGCTTCGTCGTCCTCTTCCACTGCCATCGTCAATAATTCACGAGCATCAGTAACTCCTGAATCCAGATCTTCGATCGTTTTTACGACAAGCTCTAGAGACGCGCGTTCACGACCCAATTCCTGAGCCCGCTCAGGCTTGTTCCAAACGTCCGGCTCACCAAGTTCTAACTCTACCTCGGCGAGGCGCTCTTTACGGTTTTCGTAGTCAAAGATACCCCCTAAGCACGTCGGTACGTGTTTGCAGGTCGTCTAAAGCGGTATAAAGGGGGCTAACTTCCATGAGATTACTGACTACCTTATACATATTGTCTGAGAAGGATAAGCGCGCATTTTACCTCACCCGAGACAGCACACCAAGCGAAACAGCAAAGGTTGATTAACCCGATCCACTAGCGCACCATTATCGCCTTATAATATCTATCAAAGAGGGTTTGATGATGTCGAAAAAAATACTACTCGCCGCCGCTATTTTAGCTGCTTATTTACTATTATGGCCCGTCCCTGTCGAGCCTATTAGTTGGGCCGCCCCCACTGACAAAGGCTTTGTCGGTGATTTTAAGCAAAACAAAAAACTGGCTGCCATTGAGTTTATTACTTTACCCGACACTCATGGGCCCGAGGGTCTGGCAATATTAGGCGACGAAGTATACGCAGCAACCCGCGAAGGCTGGATTGTGCGCTATAACCAGCAAACGGGCGAACAGGTCAATTGGGTCAACACTGAGGGAAGCCCGTTGGGGATAGTATTTGACGCCGATAATAACCTACTGATTGCTGATGCCTATAAAGGTTTACTAAAGGTGTCGCCTGCTGGCGAAATTTCGTTACTAACGCGCACCGTGGACAATACCGATATAGATTACGCTGATGATTTGGATGTTACTGCAGATGGCAAGATATACTTTAGCGATGCTTCTACTAAATTTGGCGCACAGACTAACGGTGGAACCTACGCAGCTAGTTTACTAGATACTATGGAACACGGTGGCCATGGTCGGCTATTAGTGTATGACCCCGCAGATAAATCAACAAAACAGCTAATGGATGGCCTGAATTTTTCCAATGGCGTTGCAGTAGATGCTGACAGCCAGTTTGTTCTGATTAATGAAACTGGGTCATACCGCATTCACAAGTATTGGTTACAGGGAGATAAAACGGGCGAGTCAGAGGTATTAATCAATAACTTGCCAGGGTTCCCTGATAATATTGTCCGTGGCCGCGATGGTCGCTTTTGGGTTGGCCTAGTGTCACCGCGCAGTAAGCCACTTGATGACCTTTCTGCTTATCCCCTTATGCGCAAAATTTTCCAGCGTTTACCTCCCTTTATGCGTCCCCAAGCAGTTCCTTACAGCCATGTTTTTGCGATGACTGGTGAGGGAGAAGTACTGATTTCATTACAAGACCCTGATGGCGAGCACCATACTAACACCGGCGCTATAGAAACTGACGACTGGCTTTATATCAGTAGTTTACATGCGGACAATCTGGCCAGAATTAGTTGGCAAGATGTCGGTCTTGAGGGTGTCGAATAAACTATGTCAGACGCCCATTATCCTTTAGGCAAGAATTTACAAAACACCTTTTTTGAGGCTTTTAAAGATCAGGGTGATCTACATTATAGTGTGGTAGCACCCAGCCCACTGAATAATCCTGTACTGGTTAGCAGCAATGTCTTACTAGCTACAGAGTTGGGTTTAAACTCTGAGCACATGACTGATTCAGCCATGATAAACCTAATGGCGGGAGACCTTTCAGGTACGAAGTTACAACCCATAGCGGCTGTCTATTCGGGCCATCAATTTGGTGTTTGGGCGGGTCAGTTGGGGGATGGTCGCGCCATGACCTTGGGTGAGCTAGCCGTTGATGACATTAAAACGGGTAAATCTCAACTTTGGGACATTCAACTGAAAGGGGCTGGTGCCACGCCCTATTCTCGGTTTGCCGATGGGCGTGCCGTATTGCGCTCAAGTATCCGTGAATATCTGTGCTCTGAAGCCATGCATGGTTTGGGAGTAGCCACGACCAGAGCCTTATGCTTGGTCAATAGTGAAACACCCGTTTATCGAGAAGACGTAGAGTCTGCCGCAACCGTTTGTCGGGTTGCTCGTAGCCATATCCGTTTCGGTTCGTTTGAACATTTCCATTATCGTAATCAGCCTGAGGCTGTCAAAGCACTGGCTGATTATGTTATTGCCAGACATTTTCCGGAATGGGCTGAAAATAACCAGAAATACGTCAAACTAATAACCCATGCAGTAACCGAAACCGCCAAAATGATTGCTCAATGGCAGGCTGTAGGCTTTGCTCATGGCGTAATGAACACAGATAATATGTCTATCTTGGGAGACACGATCGACTATGGACCCTTTGGTTTTTTGGATGCCTATAATCCAGATTTTATTTGTAACCATTCTGATGCCAATGGCCGCTACTCCTTCAAAAACCAGCCCTCTGTAGGTCTTTGGAATTTAAATGCACTGGCTACCTCATTTATGAGTCTATTACCATCTGAAGCGCTAGTTACTGCGCTGAAAGACTACGAGCCTACGTTTTTGCAGCACTATCGACATCTGATGGCAACTAAGTTGGGCTTGAAGGAATATACCGAGAACGACGAGAGTCTCATTAATAATCTATTAAGGCTGCTGGAAGAAAACAAAGTCGATTATAGTTTGTTTTTTAGACAACTTTGCTACTTCTCAAATGATAACCGCGCCCTACGCGATATGTTTGTTGACCGTGAGGCATTTGACGGCTGGGCGGAGCTATATATGCACCGACTGAATCAACAGCCGCTCTCTGATGAGGGTCGTTTAACGGCTATGCTGCAAACGAACCCGAAATATATTCTGCGTAATTACATGGCTCAGGCTGCGATTGAAAAGGCTGAGCAAGGTGACTATTCAGAGGTCCATCTGTTACTTGAAGTCCTGCAAAACCCTTTTAAGGAGCATACACAAGCTGGGCATTACGCCGGTTTACCGCCCGATTGGGCTGAAACTATTTCGGTTAGCTGTTCTTCATAAAGCCTTAGTAGCTGTACTCTTGCTAGCCAGATGCAAATAAATTGCCGCGGAAATACCGGAGGCACCCGTAATCATACACATCACAATAATTTGGTAGCGAGCAGCAATAAGCGGCGCAACTCCTGACAAGATTTGCCCAGTCATCATGCCAGGTAGGGATACCAAGCCCACCGCCAGTAAACTATTAAAAATAGGGATCAATCCAGCTTTAAAGGCCTCATTGCGAGCGCTCAAGGGCTTAGTGCCGTGTTTGATTTCCATCACAAAACGCTCAGCAGCAACGCTGACAGCATTCATTGATGCGGCAAAAATCATGCCTGCTAAGGGAACAATCGTACTCGCTTGGTACCAGGGTCGTATATCTAATACAAAATAGATAATGAACGCGAGGGTCGCACCGCCGCCGCAAGATATAGCGCACAAAGCCTGGCCATAATCATGCCATCCCTTTGTTGCAGCAAGCGGCCTCAGGGCGATCGAGCTGGCAACAACTAGCATAAAACTGAGTAGTCCTAACACCAGCCAAGAAGAATTGACTGCAAAAATCCAATTTAGGGCATAGCCAATCAAAATCAGTTGTATCAACATGCGAGCCAAGGCAACTATGCTGTCAGAAATTTCCAGCGACCAACGAAACATAACCGTTAACACCACGATAACGGGCACAAAGGCGAAAGCGACGTTAATAAAAGGGATGACTTCCATAATGACTCAGTCTAGTCTAAGTCTAATAGCTGTGACCAGATTAAAGTATAGCTAAGACACTCCATCACTTTTGACTTGAAGCCTTAGCTTGATATGGCAGTAACTAGCAACCAATAATGATTTTGTTACGCCTAAACCCAGCACCACCAGATACAGGCATAAGAATAGAGATTTCATATCAATTATGTGGCATTCTATTGACCTGAAACGCTGTTGAACCCATGGATTACATGAAAAAAATTATCTTACTTTCCTGTTTGTTTTTCGCCCAGTTGGCCGTGGCTGATATATTTAGGGTGTTTCGAGAAGTTGATGGGTCCACCAATTGGCAATGGATAGCTAACTTTTCCAGTAGTATTTTTATTATTGCGCTGTCATTGACCATAGCAAGGTTATTTTTTAGTCGCCGGCAAGCCCATCGTTATAATCGCGAATTAGAAGAAATTAAAGCTCAATTAGAACTGAGAGTGCAAGAGCGCACCGCGACGCTGAATGATGCAAACGCTCAATTAAAAGGAAGTAATAAAGCGCTGGAAACTGAGATTAGTGGCCACCTTGCCACCACTTCGCAATTGCGCCGATCTGAGTCTTACATCACAGAAATTTTGAGCTCAATGCCACTGATGCTGATAGGCTTAAATAACAAAAACAAAATCACTCAGTGGAATCATCGTGCCGAGGATATTAGTGGTGTCGCATCAGTAGATGCCGTTGGGAAAGATTTGTGGAAGGCTTATCCAGACATTACAGTAACCGCGGATCAGATTGCGCGTGCGTTAGAACAAAAGTCGGCAGTCTCTATAAAATACAGCCAGCGTGGGCAATATCATTTCGATATTACCGTCTACCCACTGACCGATCAGACTGATACTGGCGTTGTTATCCTGATCGACGATGTGACGCAAAAAGTCAAAAGTGAAACCATGCTTATCCAACGCGACAAAATGTCCTTAATGGGTGAAATGGCCTCAGATATGGCTCACGACATCAATCTGCCTCTGCGGGAGATGCTAAAGTCAATTAAGACCGTTCGCCAAGGTCTCACCGATGCACCCTTCGACCCTGTCGCCCTGAAAGAGATTCTGGAAGACAGCGTGATTCGAGGTCAACAGGCTAGATCAGTTATTGAAAATCTGATGGAATTTTCTAGTGGCGGCGGCGACGCTAAGTCTCAAGAAAATATTACTGACATTATTGATCATAGTATCGAGCTCGCCGAAGACGTATTGTCGGTCACCTCGGGGCTCAGGTTCCAAGACATCGATGTTACTGTCGACTATGCGGAAAACCTGCCTGACTTTGCTTGCTACACTACTGAGCTACAACAGGTTTTTCTAAGCCTAATACGCCATGCTTGCAACTCGCTTGGCAGAATCGAAGATGATAACCATAAACCAGCTATCCGTATTGCGGTGACGCAGCTTTATGACGATCTATGGGTTCGCTTTCATCATAATGGGGTAATGATCAGTGCCGACGATCAACAGTATTTGTTCGAGTCGTTCGCGACAGAGGAAAAAACTAACAATCAATACGATACTGATCAGCGGTTATCGTTCACGCACTTCATTATCACTGAGCAACACCACGGCCAGATAGCTGTCATCTCAGATGAGGACCAAGGAACTACCTTTAGCATTCAGCTTCCCATTAAGTAATCAGCAGTCAACTAAAGGTTTCTCAAAACCTCAAGAGGCGGCTGAACGACCACTTTGCGACTATATGCCACGCCCAGACTGCCGACCAAAATGCCACCTATACTTGGACCTGTATACCATAGCCACGAGTGAAGTGAGAACGGCAGGTCAAACATAAACCGTTGCAACATTGCGACAGAAAACTCAGCCCCGGCACTCGCTAACAGCCCTGCCATTGCACCCAAGACGCTGAACTCTATAAGTTGAATTCCCAGTATCAACCGCCGAGAACTCCCTAAGGTTCGCAATATGGCACTCTCTTGAAGACGCTCCGTCATCGACAAACTCACAGCAGCAAACATCACCAACACGCCACAACCTAAAATAAGCAAGGTCATCACCTCAAGTCCACGAGTGATCTGAGCAACAATGGTGCGAATTCGCTCAATGATCTTATCTAACTCGATGACCTGAACCGTGGGGTAATTGCGCAACAAATCATTCACTAGTAACTTCTTTTGCGGTGGAATATACAAACTAGTCATACTGGTTCGAGGATAATCTTCCAATAACCCTTCCGGAAACAAAAAATAGAAATTGGGTGTCATATTGTCCCAATTAAGGCTGCGCGCACTAGTTACCTGTGCTTCAAACGACAATCCACCGAGACTAAATGTCACTCGATCCCCTATCGTTAATCCCAGTTCTCCGGCCAACTCGTCCTCAATCGATAAGGGCGCAACTACCTGACCTTCAGGATCATCTGTAGTCGCAAGATTTGTCACTGCGGAAGAGTCCCACCACTCTCCTTGCGTGACTTTATTGCCCTCGGGCAGCTCCTCAGTCCAGCTAAGATTAAGCTCACGACGAAAAGACTCATGACTGTCTTTTTGCACCTCAGTGATCAACTTTCCATTAATGGCCGTCATTCTGCCGCGCACCATCGAGTACCAGCCCGCCGTATCCAGCTCTTGACCATTGACCAGCTGTTTAACGCCGTCTAGCTCATAGGAGGCTACATTAACCAAAAAATGGTTAGGGGCATCTTCAGCTAGCTGGAATCGCCACTCGTCTATTAGAGAAGTACGGACCACTACCATGATCATCAGTAACGCAATTGCTCCAGAAAACCCGACCATCTGTATTAAACTTTGCGCCTTACGACGCCAGAGGTTGGCTAAGGCTAAACGCCAAATGCTGCCTAAACGCTGGCCGTATTGCTTGCCCAGACGCAGCAAAAGTAACCCAGCTAAAATTGAAGCCAAAGCGGTGACGCCAAATCCAGACAATATAGCTAGTGACAGATAAAGATTATTGCTATACCACAGTAATAATCCAGCAATCGCACCAACACCAAGGATGACTCGCACTGCTGAACTGAGCGGCTTTAGCACTGCGTCTTGCCGCAGCACGACAAGGGGCGATTGGGCGGGTAAGTGCCATAGGGCGGGTAAGGTGAAGCCAGCCAGGCAAATTAAACCTGTCGCCAGACCCGTTATCCAAGATCTTGGCCCCGCCGCTGGCAGTGCAATGGGCAACCAATCACTGACGATAAATAGCAATAATAGATGAAACAAAAACCCTATCACCAGTCCGACCAGCGATCCTCCGAGACCCATCCAAATACTTTGCTGAAAATATATGTTTCGCACTCGATGAGCTGAAATTCCCCAGCTCTTGAACAAGGCCACCTGTTTGGTTTGCCCACTAGCAAAGTAATGGCTAGCAAGCGCCAGAGCAATGCCAGCTAAAACAACACCAATACTGCCTGCGAGGAGAAGAAAACGTCGACCTTTGTCCATTGTGTCAGCAATACTAGCTTGGGCCTGATCTGGTGTGATCAATCGATCATGGACATCCAATTGGGGCTTTAGCCAGGCAACATATTCGGAGAATTCCTTCTTTGCGTCTACCCCCGCCGCCATGAGATAACGATAGGTAACGCGACTACCTGGTTGAATAATCCCTGCACTAGGAATATCGGCATAGTTCATCAACACCCGAGCACCGAAAAAAGAGTAAGAGCCACCACTGTCTGGCTCTTCGACGAGAATTTGACTAACCTTGAGCGATGTATCGCCTAATTCAATCTGATCACCCAAGTCAATATTAAGCAGTGGGAGCAATCTTGCATCGACCCAAACTTCGCCCTGAGGTGGACCATAATCAACCTCTTCAATCAGGCTCTCATCACTGGTAAAAGGTGTTGTAGACCGCTTGATAAAACCACGTAATGGATAACTGGGCTCAACAGCTTTAATTGAAGCCAGATGCATGTCTTCATCATTGAACACCATTGATGAGAAACTCAGCATTTGAGCCGTAGAAACCTTTTTGCTCTGGGCTTCTAAAAGCCAGGCTGCATTAGTGACTTTGCTACTTTGCACCACTAAATCTGATGCTAGAAAACTACTAGACTCATTGCTCAGTGTTCGCTCTATACGCTCGGCTAACAGGGACACTGAAGTCACTACAGCCACCGCAAGGACAAGAGCCCAGAGAATCAAACCTAACTCTCCACCACGCCAGTTGCGCAGCAGCATCCTTAGAGACAGCATTAACGCACCATCTCACTGTTATTCTCAGTGGATGCTTCACGACCCGCATGTAATTGCAGTGTACGGTTGCATCGTGACGCTAAATTCATTTCGTGGGTCACAAGCACCAATGTAGTACCCTCTTCCCGATTAAGGTCAAACAACAAATCGTTGATAATCTGACCAGTGCCAGTATCAAGATTACCGGTCGGTTCATCAGCAAATAAAATAGTTGGTCTACAAGCAAAGGCTCGCGCTACGGCCACGCGCTGTTGTTCACCCCCAGAAAGCTGTCGTGGATAATGGGCCGTTCGATGATTTAAGCCCACCCTCTCCAAATAATAACGGGCTGTTTCCAGTGCCTTTACATCACCGTTAAGTTCAAGCGGTAATGCCACGTTTTCTAGTGCGGTTAATCCCGGCAGAAGATGAAAAGACTGGAACACAAAGCCAACGTCTTTAGCTCGCACAGCTGCGCGCCCCTCCTCATCCATCGCCGTAATATCTTTATTGTTAAGGGATACTGTGCCCGAACTGGGAAGATCCAACCCGGCCAATATACCCAACAATGTCGACTTACCTGAACCCGACGGTCCAACAATGGCTATGGTTTCACCATCAGCAACTGACAGATTAATCTGATCAAGGATACGTAACGTACCCTCAGTCGTGACCACCTGTTTACTCACATTACGAACTTCAATCATCGTTTTGTTCCATTATTACCGTAATCCCTTACACTGCTAGGGCCAATTTTAAATATTCAGACTAGAGAAGAATTTATGCGACTTTTTTTCCAGCGCCTATGTTGCCTGTTTCTTGTACTCGGTGCCAACACTTATGGATCAACCATATTAGTGCTAGGCGACAGCCTAAGCGCAGGATACGGTATAAACCCTGAAAAGGGTTGGGTAAATTTGCTGCAAAAAGATTTGCATCCCAAGCACAAAATAGTCAATGGAAGCATCAGTGGTGACACGACTGGCGGAGGCCTGGAACGGTTACCATTGCTTTTAGAGAAATTTCAGCCTGACTTCGTCGTGCTCGAACTAGGCGGTAATGATGGCTTGCGAGGCCATCCTCTCAGTTTAATGAAGAGCAACTTAACGACGATGATCGCGCTATGTCGTGAGCAAAATGCGATGCCTATATTATTCGGCATGCGTATCCCACCCAACTACGGTCGCCGCTACACCCTAGCCTTTGCTGCAGTCTATCCCTCTCTCGCTAAAGA